>Ga0209889_1000036_pt1 | contig 23448 bp, 20 predicted proteins | sample GWRWN1_0_10_FD_187233 | JGI IMG/M metagenome (GOLD analysis project Ga0209889, IMG submission 187233) | Riverbed sediment microbial communities from areas with no vegetation in Columbia River, Washington, USA - GW-RW N1_0_10 (SPAdes)... | ecosystem: Environmental > Aquatic > Freshwater > River >... | reverse complement strand
CTCGAAACCGATGTACGCGCCGGTCAGCACCGAGCCATACGGTTGCCACCACCCCCGTTGGCGGGTCTCCCGGGCGACCTCCATCAGGTCCTCGAGTTCAGCCTCGCCCACCTGGTAAAGAGCGAGCATGTCCCGGACGTCGCGCGGGCTGGCGCCAGTCTGTCCGGTCTCGAGTCGGGAGATCTTGGACGCGGAGCAGTCGAGCCGCTCGGCGACGTAGTCGATGGTGAAGCCAGAGGACTCGCGGTGGCGGCGAAGTTCAGCGCCCAGCCGCCGACGGCGCACCGTCGGACTAACGCCGCGCCTGCCGGACACCTACGTGAGCCCTCCTGCCGACCTTGGAGCGCGTTCAGTGTGCGCCTCCGCCGAGCAGCAATCAAGGACCCATTTGTCCGCCGCGCGCCGTATCCGCACCGTGACGCCGTAAGTGCACGGTCAAACGCTGGCTGCGAAAACGTATGCGGAGCCAATTCAGGATGCAACTTGCATTGATCAACTCTGTGAGGCATGCTGTGAGTACGCCCCAGGTAACTCGCTGTCGATCACAATGACAGATGAGCCCAACGGGGTAGAGGCGTTTCGCCGAGCAAACGCAAGGCTAGCGACGCGGAACACTCGGGCACTGTTAGGGCCAGAATGCGCTCCACGGAGACGTCCCCGCCAGTCGACGTCAACGAGGACTCGGGTGACGGGTGACCCCGTCGGAGCGGGTGTTGGCCGGGCCGCCGTGTCGCACGTACACGCCGGGCATCGAGCGGCCGGCCAACGCTCGGGGGAGAACGGAACCGCCGGGGGGCGGGACCTACATAAGCAGGACGAGACACACGGCAGAGGGAGGGGACACCGTGTTACCTCGGTCCGGTGATGTGTTGCGCGTGACGCGGACAGCGAGCGTTCAGTTCACGGAGCCAATGATGTTTCGTGTAATCAGAGTGCACGACTCACAGACGTACGAAGGATGGGGTTGGCTGGACGGATACCAGCTCGACTCATCCGGTGAAGCGGTCGAACGCCGCTCAATCTTCGTGCAATTTGATGGATTGCAGCCCTTTCACGCCGCCCTGAGCGGCGCGTAGCCGAGGGTCGGGCAGAGGCACCTTCGCCGGAGGCGATCAACGTGGCACTTCGCTGCCCATCGATGAACGCCCGCCCGGGCATGGTCCGGGAATACGATCGAACTACCCAACGGCTTAACCACCCTTCGCATGGCCCGACCCTAAGCACCTGGGGAGCGGAGCCATGGTTCATGCCCGACCAGAACTCGGCCGGCGGAGCATCGGGCGGTGGACGGCGGTCATCCTGGCCGCCACCTGCGCCGTCCTCGCACCATGCTTGATCTCATCGTTCGCCTATGGGCACCCAGCACCCCCGTCCTCGCCGGCCGGCGGCTGGGATGCCGCAGCCGGGTCATCCTCCAGAGCGGAGCGGGCGGCGTCTGAGCAATCCCCAGCGCCCGCCCCCAGCGGATCCGGGCCGGCCGGCGGTTCGTCCCCGCCGGCCACGGCCTCCGCGCCACCATCAACGCCAGCCACGTCGCCGACGACACCGCCGTCGGCCACACCTGATGCTCAACCCTCACCCTCCCGGCGCGCGGCCCCCGCTCCCCAGTCACAGCCGCGGCCGGTCGTGAAGCCGGTGGCCAAACCCGCCGTGCCGGCGCCACCCCCGGCCGGCCCAAAGGCACCAGTCGTGGTGCCAGACGCGAAGTTCGCCCCAGACGTAGCTCCACCAGCCCGCGCTCCGGAGGAGGGCAGCCAGCCGCGCATGGACTCGGACGGAGGAGCGGTCGGTGCGGCCGACGGCGCGGACGCGCTCAACGTGGAGAACTCGGCCGGCTGGGACTTCCTCCCCGATCCGGAGGTCGGGGTGCGGATCTTCGTAGCCGGGTTCATCGCGCTGCTGTTCTCCATCGGCGGGCTGGTGATGGTCGCCATCCGTCGCCGCCAGTGGTGAGCGTCGCGAGGCCCGCGCTCAGGTGGGCGGCGCTCAGGTGGGCGGCGCTCAGGTGGGCGGCGCTCAGGTGGGCGGCGGGGTGGTAGGCGATTCCGTGGTGGGAACAACGGCGGGACCGGTCGAAACCCTGACGGTGATCTTCGTCCCGGGTAGCAGCTGGTTTCCGGCCGGCGGATCGGTCCCGATGACCTGGCCCGCGGGTAGTTCTGGGTCGCTCTCGTCGGACCGACTCGGCACGAAGCCAAGGGCGGTGAGTTCCGCGGCGGCCGTGCCGTAGTCCTTGCCGCGCAGATCCGGGATCGGCACGAGGGCGGGCACGGTCGTCGGAGGCGCGGTCGTCCGGGTTGCCGGCGGTTTTGTCGTCGGCGTGCCGGGTGAGCTGGTGACCACGTTCGACGGCGGTACGCCGGGGGTGGTACTGCGGTTGTGCAGCACAAGCCACACTCCGAGTCCGATGAGAGCCAAGAGCAGGACGACGGTGGCGGTGACGAGTACCGGCACGAATAGGCCGCGCGGCAGGCGTTCGGCCGCCTCGTCCCAGTCGGCCTGCACCCCTGCCCCATGGTCGATATCGGGCGGGCGCACCTGTGCGCGGGCTGACCAGCGGGGCGGCCCGGGCTTGGCCTCCGGGATCGCGGGCAACACGCTCGTGCCGCTCGGCCCCATATCTGTTGAATCCTCGGCCGCGGTTGGGCTGTCCCCGTTGGCGCTGTCCGCAGCTGCCGGTTGCTGAGCCGTCTCGTCCGGGTTTGGCTGCTCCCGAGTCTCGGCTGGGTCGCTGGGCTCGACCGGCTGGGGGTAGGGCCCTGGCGCCTCGCCATCACGGCGCGACCCGTCCTCCGCCATCCGGCGCTCCCTTCGTTGCCCTGCTTCTCGACCGCGGCGCCCGCCGGCCAGCATACCCTTGTCGATCTAGGGCGCCTGGCCGCAGGCGAGCTCGACCTGGTCGTTCCAGTGCAGGGTCTGCGGATCGGACGCGGTGGGTGTCTGGGTGAGCACCACGCCCGAACGGCCTGATGGGTACTGTGGATAGAGGCCGTGATCAACAATCAGGTCCGCCGCCTGCGGGCAGTCCAGACCCTTCACGTCCGGCACGGTCGCCAATGGCGCGGAGCCCTTGACGAAAATCTTGATCGTGATCCCCTTGCTGACCGTCGCAGTGGCGGCCGGCTCGGTCGCCCGGACCGTGGGATCGTTCTCCGTGCCCTCGAAGACGAGCAGCCAGCCGAGCTTCAGCTCGCGGACCTTCGCGCGGGCCGCCTGGAAGTCAAGCCCGGCCAGGTCCGGCAACAGGAAGCTGTCCGCCGGCGGTGGCGTGGGCGTCGCCGTGGCGGTGGGAGTGGCCGTAGCGGTGGGAGTGGCCGTGGCGGTGGGGAACGCCTGTGGGACCGTCTCGCCGGGGCCCGGCGGGCCGACCGCGTTCTTGTTCGCGACATAGATGCCGAACATTGCTCCGCCGAGCCCGAGCAGCAGGACCAGCGTCGCGATGAGCGAAACTGCGAGCGGGCTCCAGCCGCGCGGCTCGTCCGGCCCCAGCTCGGCGAGTTCGCGAACGGACGCAGGCCGATAGTCCTCGTACGATGTCACGCAGCAAGTGTCCGGTACGCGCGCAACCTTCGACTCGCCCGAACGGGCACCGAATTAGTACGCTGCGCGCCATGGCACGACGTGGATGGGCCCGGTCAATCCTTCTCGCTGTCCTCGCCGCGGCCGTGACGGCCTCGGCTCAGCTCGGGCTCGGATACGGACTGGGCATCATCGCGTGGGTAGCTCCGGACGGAACGTCCGCTGCGGTGGCAGCCGGGGCATGGTCAGCGAGCCTGACCTGGTCGACATGGGTGGCTGCGACCTCTGTCGTGGTCGGTGCGGTCGTCGGCGACCGAGCCGCCGGCAATGTCCAGAGTGGAAGGTTTGTACGTATTGCCTGGCGTGTCGTCATGGCCCTAGCTGCAACGATCGGAGCACTCGTGACTGTGCCGCTCGTCGCCGTCCCGGCCCGGGCCGCGCAGATCGTCGACAACTACGCCCCACACCTGCTGGCGGGCATCTATGCGACGGCCGGGGTCGTGCTGGGCCTCATCGTCGCGCTGTTTGCGCTCACGGCGCGAGCCATCGCGGCCAACGTCCTCGCCAGCGCAGGATGGCTGTGGACGTTGGCCATTATCGCCGTGGTCGACGGCGTCGCGGCGGGCCGCGGCCTCGGCTACGCGCAACTGGCGGTCTGGAAGTTCACCGACGGAGGACCGGCCTGGCGGACCTTCTACATACCGGGCGCGCTGCTCATGCTCGGCGCGGCGCTCCTCATCGGTGGCCTCTCCGCGTTCCCGGCCGCTGGCCGGGGAGATGGCCGGGTGGGGATCGCCATCTCCGGCGCCGCCGGGCCGCTCCTCGTCGCGATCGCCTATGTCCTGGCCGCGCCGAGTCAGGGCCAGGCGCCGTTCGAGCAGATGTCGGCGTTCCACACCGCGCCATACATGGTCCTCGCCGGCCTCGCCGGCTCGGTGCTCGTCGCCGTTGTCGGCGGCGTGCCCTCCCGACCGTCGCCGCACTCGCCGGCCCCGGTTGCGCGAACGCCCATCGTCGCCCACGTTACCCAGGCTTCCACGCACGGCGGATACAACGCTTCGTCACCGCTGCCGGCGGCCTCGTCGTCCGCGATCACCGCAATGGCCAGGGTGCCGGCCGCATCTCGCGCCGACCCCGCCGACGAGCACCGGTAGGCCCGCCGCACCCGACGCGGACGTCTGCCTACCCGCCGACCAGGAGCAGCCCAGCGTCGAACGCGCCCCGCTTGCCGACAATCGTCTTCGTGCGGCGCAACGACGCCGCGCAGGAGGACCCGACGCCGGCCGGTTCGGCGGAGGAGGAGAGGACGGCGTTGATGTCGTAGAGGCGGGCCGGGCGCGAGTCCAACCACATGTGGGTTGCGACCACCTCCGCCTGGGTCACCCGGAACACGCCCGGCCGCACCTCAGTGAAGGTGAATCGGGGCATGATGCCGTCGCGGGTATCCGCGGAGAAGTTCTGCCACGCGACCTGGTTCCCCATCCCGTAGGCGACCCACTTGTCGCCGATGCGCTCGAGCGGCTGTACGACGTGGGAATGATGGCCCAGGATCAGATCGATGTCGGCGCTGCCCAGAAGCCTTCTGGCCAGCGAGGTCTGATGCCGGTTCGGCGTGTGCGAGTACTCCGTGCCCCAATGGATGCTCACGATGACCACCTCGGCGCCGGCCTGCTTGGCTCGCCGCGCCTCCGTGAGCACCGCGTCGGCCTTCAGGTAGTTCGCCAGCCACTCCTTGCCGCGCGGGCGGACGAGGCCGTTGAAGGAGAAGGTGTACGACAGGTGCGCGACGAGGACACCCTTGACCGGGACCAGTGTCAGCGTGGCCTGCTCCCGCGGGCTGCGCGCGGTACCCGCGTGACGGATGCCCGCCGCGTCGAGGGCGTCCAGGGTGCGTACGATCCCCGGCTCACCCTTGTCGATGGAGTGGTTCGAGGCCGTCGAGCACGAGTCGTACCCGGCCTGCGCGAGCGCCGGTGCGACCTGCGGCGGCACCGAGAACAGCGGGAAGTCTGAGAACGGGCCCTGCTCCGGCCCCACCGGGGTCTCCAGATGGCAGATCGCGAGATCGGCCGCGGACACCGCCGGCTTGATCGACGCGAAGAGGGGGTTGAAGTCACGGCCGGACTGTCCGGCATCTCGTGCATCGCGCGCAGCTTGTGACCACAGGGCGCTGTGCAGCAGGATATCGCCGGCTCCGATGACCGTGAACGTCCTCGCGGCGGCCGTGTTCGGGGCGGCGGTGGGCGCGAGTGCCGGCTGGTTCGGCCCCGACGGCGTCGCCGTCGGGGCGGTTCGCGCCGGCGGCATCGGCGGCATCGGTTTCGGTGCCGGCTGTGCCTGGGGCGGCGTAGCCCGCGTCGCCTCGGCGTGCGCCGACGGTGCGGCATTGTTGGGCCCCGGCGTACGCTGCTCCGCGCAGGCCGTGAAGCCGGCCGCGAGGATCGTCAATGCGACGACGATAACGGCCCAGCGCGAGTCCTGACGCGAGCCTGCGAGCGGAACCAGCAGGTTCGGCACCCGCTGTGACATCATGCGTGCAATGTGGAGTACGCGCAGGTCAGCGGCAATGCCCCGGCCGGGCGGGTAACACTGGCCGCCCGGCCGATGGTGGAAACAGGTGATCTGGGCTGCTGCCGCGAGTTTGCGAGCGGCAGCAGCCCAACGCAGTCAGACCAAGGGCCAGGTGTGCACCGGCTCGTTGGTATGCATGAGGTCGACATAGCGCCGGAGCATCTCGCGCAGCGCGGTCGGCCGATCCATGCCCCGGCTCTCCAGGCGAGCGACCGTCGCGCTCTGCCACACGGCGCCGTTGCGGCCGGTGATGCAGCGCTGCTCGATGATGCCGAGCAGCCGGTCGCGCGTAGCCGGGTCGACATCGAAGCGCCGCAGTCCCTCGACGGCCGCCGGCAGGAGGCGCTCGAGCACCAGGTCACCGACGTGTATCTCGCCGCCGCGCGGCCAGAACAGCGTCGCGGCCAAGCCCTCCCGGCACGCGAGATAGAAGTTCTGCTCCGCTGCGGCGTACGGTATCTGGCTCCAGACCGGCCGGTCCGCCTCGGCGAAGAACCGGGTGAGTCCGAAGTAGAACGCGGCATTGGCGAGCATGTCCACAACGGTCGGGCCGGCCGGCAGAACGCGGTTCTCCACCCGCAGGTGGGGTACGCCGTCGATCGGGCTGATGTCATACACCGGCCGATTCCAGCGGTAGACGGTGCCGTTGTGCAGGCGCAACTCGCCGAGGCGTGGTACGCCGCCGGCCGCCACCACGTCGTCGGGCTCCTCCTTTTCGCACTCCGGCAACAGCGCCGGGAAGTATCGGACGTTCTCCTCGAAGAGATCGAAAATCGATGTGATCCACCGCTCACCGAACCACACCCGCTGGCGTACGGCCTGATTCTTCAGCTCCTCCGGGCGGGTGTCGGTCGTCTGCTCGAAGAGGGGCACGCGGGTCTCGTCCCAGAGCCTGCGGCCGAACAGGAACGGCGCGTTCGCACCCAGGGCGATCTGCACACCTGCGATCGCCTGGGCGGCGTTCCAGTAGTTGGCGAACGTCGCCGGCGTCACCTGAAGGTGAAACTGCACACTGGTGTTCGCGGCCTCAGGCATGATCGAGTCGGTCTGGATCTGCAAGCGCTCTACGCCGCGGATGTCGATGGAAACATCGTCGCCCCGGGCATCGATGATCTGTTGGTTAAGCGTGTGGTAGCGCGGGTTGGCCGACATGTTGTCCAGGATCGTGTGCTCCGGCCGTACGGTCGGCAGGATTCCGATGAGGACGAGACCCGCGTCCATTGCCCTGGCCTTGGCGTCGGCCGTGTTGAGACTGGCCCGGAGGTACCGCTCGTACTGGGCCAGGCCGTCCCCGCTGATCAACCTCGGGGGGACGTTGAACTCCAGGTTGAACAGACCGAGCTCGGCCTGGTAATCCGGGTCGCCCAGGACGGGGAGCACGTCCGCATTGCACATGGCCGGGTCGCCCTGAGCGTTGATCAGGTTGATCTCGATCTCGAGACCGGTCATGGGTCGTTCTTCGTCAAATTGGAAGTGGTCGAGCATCTGGGCGAAGATGTCGAGACAGCGACGCACCTTGCGCCGGTACTGGCGGTAGTCCTCCCGGGTGAACGACGTCGAAACGACCGTCTTGCCCATGCACGTCCCCCTGTTCTGCGTTGCTCGCCTCCGGCGAGGTCATGCGTCGCTCGCCTCCGGCGAGGGAGACTCGGGCTTCTTACGCTAGGGTCCGCGCACCCCGTCCGGCTAGGGACACAACGGGCACACTTTGCACGGAGTGATCACGCGGCCGCGCTCGGTCGAAGTTCATATCCGCCCAGATACGGTGCGAACGGGCAGAGGGGGCATTTCCGCACGAGCTGATGTTGGCGGCGTGGGGGTAGCTATGTGTCTTTCGAAGCCGACAACAACAGCGTTGTACGCACAACGCGGAGGTTGTGGCTACGGTTCGGTACCCAGGAAGGTGCCCGACACGCCGGTCATTTCCCGACGCTCGACCCCGCAACGACGCTCCGGGCTGCCCGCCCGCGCTGACGCAGCGGCAGCGGCGACCACCAGTTCAGCTCGCCGAGCAGGCTCATGACGGCCGGAAGCAGGAGCCCGCGCACAACCGTCACGTCAAGGGTGACGGCCACCGCCATCCCGACACCGATCTCCTTGACGGCCACCAGGCCGCCGACGGCGAAACCCAGGAAGACGATCGAGATGCATACGGCGGCGGCGGTCACCACCGGGCCCGAGCGGGCGATGCCGGCAAGCACGGCTTTGTCGGTGTCCGGTCGTCGGTCGTACTCCTCCTTGATGCGCGCCAGGAGGAACACTTCGTAGTCCATGGAGAGACCGAAGATGAACACGAACAACAGCAGGGGTGTGGTGACGTCGATCGCTCCCCAGGATTCGAAGCGGAGCACCGGCTCGCCCCAGCCCCACTGGAAGACCACGACGAGCACGCCGAGCGTCGCGACGAACGTGAACGCGTTGAGCAGCACCGCCTTGACCGGGACGACGATGGAGCGGGTCAACCAGAAGAGCAGTGCGAGCATGGCGAGCACGACGACAACCACCACATAGGGCAGCCGCGCCGCTACTGAAGCCTGGTAGTCGATGACCTCGGCCGCGGGCCCGGTGACGACCACGGGGAAGGCCGGCCGGGCGGCCCGGACAGCCTCAACCAGCGCCCTCGACTGCTCCCCGCCGATCACACCCTCCGGGGTCAGGTCGATGATCACTGAACCCTTGGGCACGTCGCGGCGCAGGTCGAGGCGGAACACCCCGGGCAGCTGATTCAGCTCGTTGAGATAGTCGCGCAGCTCGGCAGAGGTCGCGTCCACCGTCGCGACGACGGTCACCGGGTTGGCCGCGTCCGCGCTGAACAGGACACGGTACGCGTCGTACGCGCGGCGCTCCTCAAGCGAGGCCGGCAGCGATCGGGCGTCGGAGTTGGCCAGGTTCGCGCTCGCCAACGGCAGCGCCAGCACGAACAGCCCGAGAGTGGTCGCGGCGGCGATGGGCGCTGGATAACGCTGAGCGATGCTGGCCAGCCGGACCAGAAGGGTGGGCCGCGGTCCGGCCCTCGCCCTTCCGGCCGCCTTGCCGGCGGCGCTGCTGGCAGCCTTGCCGGCCATCCGGCGGCGCAGGTGCACGTGGGCGATCGCTCTCCGAACCCAGGTCTCGACGCCGGCCGGCGGGATGCGATCGCCGGCAACCGCGATCAGTGCCGGGACGGCGGTGAGAGCGAGCGCGGTGGTGAGCAGCGCGATAGCCGCGCCGCCCAACGCCATCGACGACAGCAGAGGTTCGGCGAACGCGACGAGCCCACCGAGCGCGATAGCCACGGCGAGGCCCGAGATCGCCACGGCCCGACCGGCCCGGGCCATGGCGGTCTCGACGGCTGCGTCCGGCTCCGCCCCGGTCGCGCGCTCCTCTCGATACCGCGCCACGATCAACAGCGCGTAGTCCACGGCCAAGCCGATGCCCAGCAGCGTCACGATGTTGAGCGAGTACTCGCCAATCTCGGTGACCGCGCTCAACCCGTACAGGACCAGCAGGGTGGCGCTCACCCCGACGATGGCCACCGCGAGCGGCAGGCTGGCGGCGACGACGCCACCGAAGAACACCACAAGGGCGACCAGCAGCAGTACGAACGCGATCGACTCGCCGACGGCGAGATCTCGCACGGCCTGCTCCCCAAAGGCCCGCTCGGCCAGATGATCGCCCCCGACGAGCACGGTCGGGGCGGCGATCTGCCGGAGCTTCGCGCGTACCTGATCCTCGACCGCCTCCAGCTCTGCATCGGCGAGGCTCTCGGAGACCTCCACCAGGACCAATGTGCTCCGGTTGTCGGCCCCGATGCGGCCGCCGGGGCTGGTGTAGAGGTCGTCCACATCGACGACCCCGGGGATCTTTCTGATCTCGGCGGAGAGGGCGCTGACGCTGCCGACCAGCCCCGGGTCGTAGACATCACGGCCGCCGACGACGGCGAAAACGATGGGGCCGTCGGAGATGAGCTCCTTGACCTGTCGGTCGGCCCGCACCGACTCGGCGTCCGCCCGCATGCCATCCACGGTGCGTAAGCGGTCGAAGAGCTGCCCGCCCAGCGCGATCCCAGCGACCAGGACTACGGCCCACGCGGCGAGGACCCACCACCGGCGGCGGTACGCGAACCTGCCCAGCCATGCGAACACCATGCCTCCCGCTATCTGAGGTGCCCGCCTCCGGCGGCGCCGTGCGGCACGACTGGACGACATGCAAACACGTCGTGGGAGTCCGCGTCGCGCCGGGGACACTCCGGCACGCCGCCGACGCGGCCCGGCGACGGAAACCTGACAGTCGGCGCGGTGGCCTACAGACCCCTACGGACCCCTAAAGACCCAGATCCCGGGCGATGACCATGCGCTGCACCTCCGAGGTGCCCTCGCCGATCTCCAAGATCTTGGAGTCGCGCCAGAAGCGCGCCACCGGGAACTCGTTCATGAATCCGTACCCACCATGGATCTGGGTCGCCTCGCGGGCGTTGGTCACCGCGATCTCGCTCGCGTGCAGCTTCGCGATGGCCGCCTGCCGCTTGAAGTCGGCGCCCCGGACGAGCCGCGCCGCCGCATCGTGCCACGCCAGCCGCGCGGTGTGCGTTCGAACCTCCATGTCGGCGATCTTGAACTGGATTGCCTGGAAATTGCCGATCGGCTGGCCAAATGCGTGCCGCTGCTTCGCGTACCGCAGCGATTCGTCCACACAGCCCTGGGCGAGCCCGGTCGCCAGTGCCGCGATCGCGATGCGGCCCTCGTCGAGGGTTTGCAAGAATTGCGCAAAGCCACGACCGCGGTTTCCGAGCAGGTTGGCGGCCGGCACCCGTACGTCGTCGAAGGTGAGCTCGTGCGTGTCGGAGGCGCACCAGCCCACTTTGGAGTATCCGGGCTGGACGTGGAAGCCGGGCGTGCCCGAGGGGACGAGGATGATCGAGATCTCCTTTCGGCCGTCGGTCTCGCCGGTCACCGCGGCGACCGCGACCACCACCGTGACGTCTGTCCCCGAGTTGGTAATGAACGCCTTGCTGCCGTTGATGACCCACTCGTTGCTCGCCTTGTCCAGCACCGCACGGGTCTGTGCGCCGCCGGCGTCGGACCCGAAGCCGGGCTCGGTCAGGCCGAAGGCCGCCAGAGCCTCGCCGGTCACCAGCTGGGGAAGCCAGGTGGCCTTCTGCTCCTCGGTGCCGAACCGGTAGATCGGCATCGCGCCCAGCGACACCGCGGCCTCGAGGGTGATCGCGACGCTCGAGTCGACCCGGGCCAGCTCCTCGATCGCCACGCACAGCGCGAAATAGTCACCACCCATGCCGCCGTACTGCTCCGGGAACGGCAGACCGAACAGGCCCATCTTGCTCATCTGCCGGATGATGTCGTACGGGAAGGTGTGCTTTTCGTAGTGCTCGGCGATGACCGGCGCGACCACCTCGTGGGCGAACTCCGCAACCGTCTGACGCAGCGCCTCCTGCTCTTCGTTGAGCATGGCGGCCTTCCTCTCTATTCTTTCGATCGCGGGTGGTCCTGGTGGGTCTAGACCGGGGTGACGCCGTGTCGGCGGCGGGAGAAGTGGCGGTCCTTGCCACGAGCGAGCGCAAACCGGCGAACGAGTTCAGCACGGAGTGCGGCCGGCTCAACGATGGCGTCCACCACGAGTTCGCTCGCCAGGTGAACGATGTCGATGTCGCGCTCATACTCCTCGCGCTTCGCCACAACGAACGCGGCCCGCTCGTCGTCGGTGGCCAGTGCGGCGATCTTGTTCGCATAGACGGCGTTCACCGCGGCCTCGGCCCCCATAACCGCGATCTTCGCGGTGGGCAGTGCGATCGTGGCGTCGGGCTCGAAGCCGGGGCCCGCCATGGCGTAGAGCCCCGCTCCGTACGCCTTCCGCACGACCACGCAGATCTTCGGCACGGTCGCTTCGGAGATCGCGGTGATCATCTTGGCGCCGTGGCGGATGATTCCCTGCTTCTCGACCGCGGCGCCCACCATGAAGCCGGGCACGTCCGACAGGAACAGCAGCGGAACATTGAAGGCGTCGCAGAGCTGAACAAAGCGCGTTGCCTTGTCCGCCGAATCTACGAAGAGCACACCGCCCTTGTGTAGCGAGTTGTTGGCCACGACTCCTACTACCTCGCCGTTCAGCCGGCCAAACCCGACGGTGACCTCGCGCGCCCAGAGCGCCTGAATCTCGAAGTACGTGCCGTCGTCGAGCACGCCCTTCACGAAGCGCCGCATGTCGAACGCCCGCCGTTCGCTGGCCGGCACCAGGGCGGCCAGATCCACCGTGGCCGGTTCGGCCGCGGCAACGGCGGGCGGGCTGCCCTGCCAGTTGCTCGGCAGGTAGGACAGGTACCGCCGGACAATGTCGAGTGCCTCCGCCTCCGTCTTGCACAGGAAATGCCCCACGCCGGACTCGGCACAGTGGACTCTCGCGCCGCCCATCGCCTCCAGCGTGGTCTTCTCCCCGGTCACCATCTCGACCATGCGATCGGAGCCGAGATACATCGAGGCGTTGCCGTCGACCATGGCGACGACGTCACAGAATGCTGGGATATAGGCGCCGCCGGCCGCGGACGGACCAAACAGAGCGCATGCCTGTGGGATGGAGCCCGATGCCCGTACCTGGTTCCAGAAGATCTTCCCGGCGCCGCGACGGCCCGGGAACAGGTCCACCTGGTCGGTGATGCGCGCGCCCGCCGAGTCCACCAGGTAGATCATCGGCACGCCGTCGGCGTACGCGCGCTCGATCACCCGGATGATCTTCTCAACGGTACGGGCACCCCACGAGCCCGCCTTCACCGTGGAGTCGTTGGCCATGAGACAGACGTGGCGGCCGTCGATCGTCGCGGCGCCGGTGACGACACCGTCGGCCGGCAGGCCGTCCGCCAGCGCGTTGGCGTACAGCCAGTCCTCCACAAAGGAGTCCCCATCGACCAGCAGGGTGATCCGCTCGCGTGCGAATAGCTTGCCCTTCGCTGCGTTGGCCGCGTGGTAACGCTCGGCCCCGCCGGCCAGGACGCGCTTACGCAGCTGCCGCAGTCCCTCTTCGTCGAGTGCCACCGCCACCCCCTCGCTCTTCGCCGCCTGCCCTCGTCGATCTAGGCCTTAGTCGCGTCGTTGGAGACCAACTCACGCGACCCAACCCTAGATCGGCGGGAAGAAATCGCCTGAACGATCGTTAGGGTATCGCATCGAGGCCGCCCGCACCCAGCGTGGTGCGGACACAGAGTGGCCCGACGTCCGCCTGAGCGAACGCCGGGCCACCCTTATCTATATGAACGTCGATCGCGCGATGTTGTCTCCAGCACGCGAGTCGACGCAGGCCGAATGTGTCTGATCCGTCGACACAGGAAACTATCGGTTGCCGGCGACGCGTAGGCCTATCAACGGTCACGTGCCGGTCACAGTTTGGTTACCCATGATCAGCTGATCCGTGGACCGGCTCGCAGCACGCCGCTGGGTAGTTCCTTGCCCACAATCTGCTGCGCCAGCCGGGCGGCATCGATCAGTGCCTCGAGGTCGATGCCGGTGTCGATGCCCATGTCGTGCAGCATGTGGACGACCTCCTCGGTGGCGACGTTGCCCGTCGCCCCGGGCGCGTAGGGGCATCCGCCGAGTCCGCCGACGCTCGCGTCGTACTCCGTGATACCGAACCGCAGAGCCGTAAGGATGTTCGCCAGCGCGGTCCCTCTGGTGTTGTGGAAGTGCAGCAGCAGCGGTACGTCGGCTTGGCGCGCACGGACCGCATCGAGCACGTCCGACACTCGGCGGGGGGTTGCCATGCCGGTCGTGTCGCCGAAGGCCACCCGGTCCGCACCGTCCGTCACCACCCGGTCGACAATGGACGCCACACGTGCCGGCGCGACATCTCCTTCGAAGGGGCAACCGAAGCTCGTGGAGATGATGACCTCACACTCACCGTCGGCCCCATGCACCATCGCGATGAGAGCGGAGATGTCGTTGAGCGACTCCTCCGTGGAGCGATTGACGTTGCGGCGGTTGTGCGTGTCCGAGGCGGAGACGACCACCTCGAGTTCACGCAGCCCCGCCTCCAGCGCCCGCTGCGCGCCGCGAGAGTTAGGTACCAACGCCGAGTATCGGACGCCGGGAACCTTCTCGGCCGCGGCCCACACCTCGTCGGCGTCGGCCATCTGTGGGATCGCCTTGGGGTGCACGAAGCTGACCGCCTCGATCCGGCTCACACCCGTGTGGGAGAGCGCGTTAAGCAGTCTCACCTTTGCCTCGGTCGGCACCGGGTCCTCGTTCTGCAGTCCGTCGCGCGGCCCGACCTCCCTGATGGACACGCGGGTTGGCAACTCACCCATCGCGCCTCCTCTCGCGTCGATCATGATGTCACCGTCGTCAAACCATCCCGATCATGACCTCCAGGTCATGATCGGCGGGGGGTTTGGCGCATGCGGGACACGAGGGCTGTGTCGTAGTCGCCGGACAGGAACTCCGCGTTGTCCAGTAACTCGGCAAAGAAGGGCAGGTTGTTCTTCGGGCCGGCGATCTCGAAGCCGGCGACTGCGGCGCGTGCCCGCTCCAGCGCCTGTGCTCGGTCGACTCCGTGGACGATGAGCTTCGCCATGAGTGAGTCATAGTTCGGCGTCACCGTGGTCCCGGGGCCGTAGCCAGAGTCGACCCGCACGCCGTCGCCCGCGGGTTCGACCCAGGTGGTGATTGCACCCGGGCTGGGCAGGAACCGCTTCGGATCCTCGGCGTTGACGCGCAGCTCGATGGCGTGGCCCCGCGAAACCAGCGCATCGGGATCGAACGTGGGCGCCAGCCCAGACGCAACCCGAAGCTGCTCCTCTACGAGGTCAACACCGAACACTGCCTCGGTGACCGGGTGCTCCACCTGCAGCCGCGTGTTCATCTCGAGAAAGTAGAAGTCCCCTGTGGACGGATCGAGCAGGCATTCTACGGTGCCGGCATTGCGGTAGCTGACCGCCTCACCCGCTCGGACCGCGGACGCGAGCAGCGCTGCGCGCCGTTCCGGTGTGAGCATCGAGGCCGGGGACGGCGACTCCTCAACGAGCTTCTGGTTACGCCGCTGCACCGTGCACTCCCGCTCGCCGAGGGCCACCACGCGCCCGTCGGCCAGACCGAGGATCTGGACCTCGACATGGCGTACCGAGGGGAAGAACCGCTCAATGAGGACCGACCCATCGCCGAACATCCGCTCGGCGAAGCCTCGAACCTTCTCGTACTCTGCTCGCAGCGCCGCCTCGTCGCTCGCCGATGCCATGCCCATGCCGCCGCCGCCCGAGGCGGCCTTGACCATAACGGGATAGCCGATGCGATCCGCCTCGGCGACCGCCGCATCGACGTCGCCGGCCGGATCCGTCGTACCGGGCGCGACCGGCACACCGGCCGCGGCCATGAGGTTTCGGGCATTGATCTTGTCACCCATGGCGGTGATCGCCTCCGCACCAGGCCCGACCCAGACCAGGCCGCTGGCCTCAACCGCGCGGGCGAAGTCGGCGTTCTCCGACAGGAAGCCGTACCCCGGATGGATAGCCTCGGCCCCGGTGGCCTTGGCGGCGGCGAGGATGGCATCGACATTGCGGTAGGACTGCGCTGGGTTCGCCGGACCGATCATCACCGCCTCGTCGGCCTCGGCGACGAACGGCAATCCCGCATCGGCCTCCGAGTACACGGCTATGGCCCGCACCCCGAGGCGCCGGGCGGTCCTGATGACTCGCCGCGCGATCTCGCCCCGGTTGGCGACCAGCAGCGATCCGATCATGACGTTGCTCCTTAGACCCAAAACCGTCGTGACGGTATGTCCGAAGTATGGTTACTCGCGAGTCTCCACGTCGTGCATCCCCAGTCGAAGGTCACTTCTCCACAGGGTTATCCACAGGCTGTGAAAGAGCGTGAAGCTCCCCACAGCATCCCGTAAAGCTTGACGTATCCCACATCCGCCTTCGACCAACGCGGTCACCGGTGGTTGGGATCTTGCAGTGCGGCCAGGGTCGCCGCGCGCAACAGCTCCGCACAACGAGCCCGGTCAACCTCACCGGAGAGAAACGGGGTCGAGTTCATCAGGCCGAACGCGACATGGGCGAGCACCCGGGCCTCGCTCGCCAGCAGGTCGGTCCGGAGCGCGGTGAGCACGGTGACCCACTCCTCGACGTAGAGCCGCTGCAGCCGGCGGATCTCCCGCCGCGGCTCGTCCGGCAGGCGATCCAACTCGTGCAGGTGTAGTGCGATGACGGCAGGGTTGTTGAGCGCGAAGTCGACGTGGAAGTCGACCAGCGCGGTGAGAGCCGCGGCCGGTTCACCGGCATGCTCAGCGACGCGGGCACGCCCGCCGGCCAACAGGCTCTCGCTGACCGGGTTCAGCGCGGCCGCGAGCATGGCCTCCTTGCCGGCGAAGTGGTGATAGAGCGCCGGGCCGGTGACCCCGGCGGCGCCGCCGATGTCGTCCATGGAGACGCCGTGGTAACCGCGCGCGGCGAACAGGCCCACCGCGATCTCCAGGATCTCTTCACGCCGCGACCTGCGCCGCGTCACCGCGCCGGCCACGGCCTGCTCAACCGTCACTGGGCCAGCCTAACCGCATGTCAAATGATTCCCTGAACGATCGTTCACCGCGTCGGGCTGGCCGCCCCAGAATCGGCGTGAGGCGAGCGCGGGAACCGTCCGCGCCCGCCGGCGCTCGTCTGCTTCAGGAGGACCAGATGACGACACGACGTACTGTTCTTCGCCTGGCGGGGGCCGTGCCGGCCGCGGCGTTTCTGGCCGCCTGTGTGCCGGACGGCCCATTTGGCGCCACCGAGGCCGACATGAGGCCGACGGACCTGCTGCTTGTCGCGACGGCGTCCGGGCTGGCGCTCGTCGACGCGCGCGATGCCCGCCTTGTCGCCGGCCCGCGCCACGGCGTAGCCGCCTGGGATGGCTCGGCCATCGTTGCCGACGAACGCGAGACTGCGTCTACCCAGATTGAAGTCCGCAGTCGTACGGGTGCCTTGAGCTACGGCATTGCCGTGCGAGGCAGCCTCGGGGCGAGAGTGGTGTCGCCCGGTGGGGCGGCAGTTGCTCTGACCAGTGGCAGCGCCGAGGGGGACACGCCGTACCGGCCGACCGGCCGGGACACAACGACAATCGTGATCGCCGGTCGGGACGGCGAGCGGACGCGGTTGACGCTGCCCGGATGCGTGGAACCGGAGGCGTTCGGGACCGCCGACCAACTGCTCTACGTGCTCGACTACCTGCCGCCCTCGAAGCCGGACCGATACCGGGTGCGCCTGGTCGACCTGGCCACTGGTCAGATGCAGCCCCTGTTCACGCGCGACAAGCGGGTGATCCCACCGGGCGCCGAGGAGGAGATGCGCGGCCAAGGCCGCCAGGCCGTGTACGCATCGGGTCATAGCCTTCTCTTCACGCTCTACACGCACCAGCCGGATCACGAGCACACCCGCGATCTGTTGAACGGCGGCGCCAGGGCCGATGCACCGCACGTGCACGCCTTCGTGCATACGCTCGCCCTCGACGGGCAGTTCGCGTACTGCATCGACCTGCCCGCACCCTTCGGCGAGGGCCCGGCCGAGGGCCACGCCATTGCGCTGAGCCGGTACGGAGTGAACCCGATCGTGGTCGACACAGCGAGCGGCACCGTGGCGCAGCTCGATGGGACTGCGCTCACCGTGGCGAGAACGGCGACCTTCCCGAAGGGCGGCAGCGCGGTAGCGGCCGCGATATCGCCTGACAACCTCACCGCCTTCATCGGCGCGGGCGAGGCGATCCACGTCCTGCGGACCGGCGTGCTCACGACGGTGGCCCAGTGGCGGATTCCCGCACCGGTACTGGGATTGGCCGTCAGTGACGACGGTGCGCGCCTGTGGATCGGCCAACCCGATCGGGCCCTGGCGCTCGACACGGCATCGGGGCGCGAGGTCGCCACCGTCGCCATCCCAGGACTGACATCGATGCGACACGCCGGCGCGTGATTGCGCACTACGGGTATGACCGCGTAGCATCAACAGTATGACCAGGAAGATCGCGATCAGCGTTCCGGATGATGTCGCCGAGCGGCTGGATAGAGAGCCGAATGTATCGGCCTTCATCACCGAGTCGGTCCGAATCCGGATGACTTCCGAGAGCGTGCGCAGCGAAATGAGAGCCGCGGGATTCACTCTCTCCGAGGAGGGTATCGCTCGTGCGTCTGCGGAATACGACGCCCTTATCGCCGGAATCACACCGGAGCTGCGGCGACAGGCCAAGGAACTCCAGGAGCGCATCAAGCGGGGACGTCCCTAGTGCCCGTCGTTGGCGTCGTCTTGGACACCGCTGCCCTACTCGCATACGCCAATGGCGACGAGCGCGTCGGTGAGCAGGTCGCCATGGTCGCCGATTATGGGCGCGTCGCGCTGATCCCGGCGACATGCCTTGCTTCTGCCTACCGAGATGTCGTCAATGACGGTTGGAATCTTTTGGATCTACTTGTGAACCATGAGCACACATTGGTGTCGCCTTTGGAGGGTGATGACTGTCCGGTGCTGGGCGGGTGGGCGAGAACCCTCGGCCTAGACACGGCCCACGCGGCCATCGAGGCAGCGGCGCACCCGGTGGTTCCGCTCATGACCAGTCAGCGCGATCTGCTATCTCAGTTCCTGCCGAAGGAGTGGCCCATCATCGGCGTTTAGAGCGCACGCACCGCGGCCAGCGCGGCGTCGACGTCTGTCTCGCTGGTCAGGATGCTCGGACCGAACCGCAGGAACGGCGTGGCGTACGGTGTCGCGCTCGCGAGCACCTTCGATTCCCGCAACCGGGCCATCGCCTCGCCCGCGCTGTAGCCCTCGACCTCACAGCACACGATGCCGGCGGAGAGTTCCACCCCGCGCGGCGTCCGCAGCCGCACCTTGGGCATCGTCCCGAGACCCTCCTTAAGAGCAGCGGCCAATGCGTGCGTACGTTCGGCGACTCGCGCCGGTCCGATCGCCTGGTGCAGCCCGAACGCCTGCGCGAGCGCCCATCGGTGCTCGAAGCTGTGATAGCCGCCGGGCGTCGCGAAGGGCCCCGGTGCACCGCCGGACTCGCCGGTGAAGGTAGGAATGACCGGGGTGAACCGCGGCCAGGATTCGGCCCGGCCCCAGATGAGGCCGGTGCCCCGAGGCCCGAACAGCCACTTGTGGCACCCCGACACCAGGAAGTCGCATCCGAGCTCGGCCGGCGTTGTCCCCTCCAGACCGAAGCCGTGCACTCCGTCGACGCAGAGCAGGATGCGATCGTCGGCCGCTCGGCCGCGATTCACATCGGCGACGGCGTCCCCGATCGCCCGAACCGGAAGCTTTACGCCGGTCCCCGAATGGACCCAGGTGATGGCGAGAATCCTGGTACGGGCGCCGAGCGCGGCCCTGAGCCGTTGCACGATCTCGCCCACGCTGGCTTCCTCGGGCTCGTCGTAGAGGCTCACCCTGCGCACCGTCACGCCGTCACGCACCTGGCGCAGCCGAAGCGCCTCGTGGGTGGCGTAGAAATCGTGTTCCGTGGTGAGGACCTCGTCGCCCGGACCCAGTCGCAGGCCGGTGTAGAGCAGGCCGAGACCCATCGTCGTTGAATCGGTGAATGCGATCTGACTCGCCTCGGTGTTCAGATAGGACGCCGCCGCGCGTATCACGGCTTCGTCCAGTGTGGACTCGTTAGCTCCCAGATATCCGTACGGGTCTGCGTCGAGCCCGGCCCGATGCTTCTCGATCGCGGCCCGGACGCTCGTGGCGTGGCTGGCGAAGGCGAACGTGGTGAAGTTCGCGACTCCCTCTGTGAGCGCGAACTGCGCCCGTACGCTCGGCCAGCTGGCCGGGTCGAGCGGCGGTGCGGCGCTCGGCCCGGTTGCCGGAGCCGAGGCCGGATCACAGCCGCCCAATGCGGTGGTGACGAAGGCGGCGGTGGCACCGCCCGCTACGGCGGTGAGTAGACCTCGTCGGGTCAGCATGAGCCCATACTGCCGCGTGGCTAGCTCAGTCGGCGACGGGCTCCAACGTCGGCCTCTTGGCGCTGACGGTGTCGCCACTCGAGCGACCGGTAAGGCGGCGCTTCACCCACGGAGCCAGGTGCTGGCGGGCCCAGCGCAGGTCTCGGCTCCGGGCCGCGAGCCAGGTTCGTCGCTCCGCTGGGCCGGGCGGGTCGAACCAGCTGGCATCGGGATCCACGTCGAGCGCGGTCAGCACGTGCGCCGCGACCCGGCGATGGCCGGCCGGCGCCATGTGTAGCCGATCCTCGCTCCACAGCAGCGGATTGTGGAACTCCTCGTCGTGCCACAGGTCGACCAATTTCGCACCATGCTTCTCGGCGACGTCCCCGACGGCCCGGTTCAGGATCTCCATCCGCGGCAGGATGAGCCTCCGGCCGGGCAGCCTCCTGGTGACATTCGCCCAACGGAAGATGATCACATCGGCACCCGAGGCCCGCAACATACGGATGACGTCGTCGAAGCGGGTGAGCATCGCGCCTGGGTTGAAATTGCGGCGCAGCACATCGTTCCCGCCGCCAGCGAAGCTGATGAGATCGGGGCCCATCCGGAGCGCGTCCGGGACCTGGCCGTCCACGATCGCGTCGAAGAGGCGACCGCGAATGGCCAGGTTCGCATACCGGAAGTCGTGCGCGGTCTCGGCCGCGAGCCGCGAAGCGACCAGGTCGGCCCAGCCCCGATAACCGGCGCCATCGGGGTGCGGGTCGTCCAGGCCTTCGGTGAAGCTGTCCCCCACCGCGACGTAACTCCGCCAGTGCACGCTGCTCTCCCCACCTCGATCCGCGGTGAGTCTCCCAGGCTCGGGCCGCCGGGGTCGGGAGGGGTCCCCCGCGGCATCGGATGTAATTGCGCGGTGCCCGTCCGTGGCGCCGGCGTAGGCTGCCCGCGTGCTGATGAGGATGTCAACGATGTTCCTGCGAACGCTCCGGGAGGACCCGGCCGAGGCGGAGGTGCCCAGCCATCGGCTGCTGGTGCGGGCGGGCTACATCCGCCGCGCCGCGCCGGGCGGCTACACCTGGCTACCGCTGGGCAAGCGGGTACTGGACAAGATCGTGGCGATCGTGCACGAGGAGATGGCGGCGATCGGAGGGCAGGAGGTGCACTTCCCCGCACTGCTGCCGCGGGAACCGTATGAGACGAGCGGCCGCTGGACGGAGTACGGCAACGACATTTTCAGGCTGCGCGACCGCCGCGGCGCCGACTTCCTGCTCGCACCCACCCACGAGGAACTCTTCACGCTGCTTGTGAAGGACCTGTACTCGTCGTACAAGGACTTCCCGGTCATCCTCTACCAGATTCAGACCAAGTTTCGCGACGAAGCCCGACCCCGCGCCGGCCTACTTCGTGGGCGCGAGTTTCTGATGAAGGACGCGTACTCATTCGATCTCTCCGACGACGGATTGGTGGAGTCCTACCGCATGCATCGCGACGCGTACGCGCGGATCTTCGACCGGCTCGGCCTGTCCTACACGATCGTCTCAGCCATGTCCGGCGCGATGGGCGGCTCGGCGTCGGAGGAGTTCCTCGCCGAGGCCGAGGTCGGTGAGGACACCTACGTGGGCTGTACGGCGTGCGACTACGCCGCGAACACGGAGGCCGTGACGACACCGGCGCCGCCGGCCGGCGACATCTCGGCCTGGCCGGCGATGACCGCGCACGACACGCCCGACACTCCCACCATCGAGACGCTGGTCGACCTGGCCAACGCCGAGAAGCTGGGCGGGCGGGCCGACTGGACCGCGGCGGACACGCTCAAGAACGTCGTGCTCAAGGTCACCCGGCCGGCGGCCGATCCCGAGGTACTGGTCGTCGGCGTTCCTGGCGACCGTGAGGTGGACATGAAGCGGCTCGAGGCGGCGCTGAGCCCGGCCACCGTGTCGCTCTTCGAGGCGGAAGACTTCGCGAAGCACCCGGACCTCGTCCGCGGCTACATCGGCCCGCAGGTGTTGGGCTCACTTAAGATCCGCTACCTCGTCGATCCCCGGATCGTCCCTGGCACTGCATGGCTCACCGGTGCGAACGAGCCGGGCCGGCACGCGGTCAACGTGGTGTGCGGCCGCGACTTCGTGCCCGACGGCACGATCGAGGCGGCCGAGGTGCGGCCCGGCGACCCCTGCCCCGCGTGCGGCGACGGGTCGCTCACGATGCGTCGCGGCATCGAGATCGGGCACATCTTCCAGTTGGGCCGGCGCTACGCCGAGGCGTTTGGCCTCGACGCGCTCGGTCCGGACGCCACGCCGATCCGGGTCACGATGGGCTCGTATGGGGTCGGGGTCTCCCGGCTCGTTGCAGCGATCGCGGAGCAGCACCATGACGAGCGTGGGCTGGCCTGGCCGGCCGCCGTCGCCCCAGCGGATGTGCACATCGTCGCGACGGGCAAGGGCGATCAGGTCGACGCGGCGATGAAGCTGGGCGAGGAGTTGTCGGCCCGCGGCGTGGACGTGATCGTGGACGACCGGGCCGGTATCTCGGCCGGGGTCAAGTTCACCGACGCCGAACTTATCGGCGTTCCGACGACGATCGTGGTCGGCCGGCGGCTCGCCGAGGGGTACGTGGAGCTGCGTCGCCGAGGCTCCGACACGCGGGAGGATGTACCAGTGGGGCAGATATCAGCCAAACTGTGAGGAGAAGCTCCTCCCGGTATGTGAATCCTCCTCACAGACGTTGGACTGCGACGTGGAGATTGAGATCTACTCGGACGTCGTCTGCCCCTGGTGCTACCTGGGCAAGGCGCGCCTAGACGCGGCGTTGGCGTCGTTCGACGGCGATGTGGTCCTGCGGTGGCGCGCGTATCAACTCGATCCGAATGCGCCGCACGATTGCCAGCCACTGATCCGCTGGCTCGGCCCGCGGTTCGGTGGAGAAGACCGGGCTCGCCAGGCGATGGCCCACATCACCACCACCGGCGCAGCCGAGGGTCTCACCTTCGACTTCGACCGAGCGTTGTCCGCGAACAGCTTCGACGCGCACCGGCTGCTCTGGTACGCCGATCAGCCCGAGGCGGTCTTCTTCGGCGCCACGGCCGACACCCAACCCGAGCTTGCCGAGGCGCTGCACCGGGCGCACTTCGCCGACGGGCTGGACATCTCCTCCCGTGATGTGCTCGTATCGCTGGCCGTCGAGGTCGGACTCGAGCCCGACCGCGTATGGCGCCTGCTCTCCTCTACCGAGGGCAACGCCGACGTTCGGGCCCAGATCGCCCAGGCGCATGATCTCGGGATCGCGTCAGTGCCGACGTTCGTCTTCGCCGGCAAATACGCCGTCACCGGCGCCCAGGATGCGGATTCGCTCCGGTCAGTGCTCGTCGAGGTGGCTCGTCGCGAGGGCCTCGCCCCCGCGCTTCGCTCGATTGTGCCGAGCCAGCGATCCTCGCCCGCCAGCGAAGACGACTCCCGCGTCGCCTGACCCCCAAGGTCC
>Ga0209889_1000035_pt1 | contig 23453 bp, 24 predicted proteins | sample GWRWN1_0_10_FD_187233 | JGI IMG/M metagenome (GOLD analysis project Ga0209889, IMG submission 187233) | Riverbed sediment microbial communities from areas with no vegetation in Columbia River, Washington, USA - GW-RW N1_0_10 (SPAdes)... | ecosystem: Environmental > Aquatic > Freshwater > River >... | reverse complement strand
TCCAGGCTGGGGGCCGGTCATCGCCGACATCGCCCGCCAGGTCGCCCACGATCAGGAACACAACCCCACCTGGCGCTGGTCCATCACCGACGAACACGGAAACCTCCTGCACCACGGCCACACCCGACGCCGGCCCACCGCCGCGGAGAAGGCCTTCGTCAAAGCCCGTGACCGCACCTGCCGGGCGCCCGGATGTCGTCGACCGGCGATGCGCTGCGACGATGACCACCGGCAGGAATACGCCAACGCCGGGCCGTCCCACCGCGGAAACCTCTGCGTCCTATGTAGACACCATCATCGGCTCCGGCACGAGAAGGGCTTTGTGGTGCACCAGATCTCGGCCGGCACCTACCTGTGGGAAGCACCCAATGGCCGACACTACGCGGTCCTACCCGACGGCACCCTCATCCTCACCGCCGAAGACCTCGAACCACCCCCACCACCGGGCTACGTCAGCTCCCTCATCCCCGACGACGCCCTCATCGACGACGACCTCGACGCCGACGAGCTCGAAGGCGCCGACCTCACCCACGCGCTGCGCCACACCGGCTGAGCCTGGAAGCAACCGAGTCTCACGTCCGGACATCCAGCCAAAGCCGACCGATCATGGGTCCGCGACGAGAGGTCGACAAAGGCAAGGCACCGCCCGCTACCGTGGCCTCGCCGACCAATGAAGGCGGACAAGGATATGAGTGAACACATCAAGTAGGTGATCGCGGTGCGGTGCGACCTGGGCATGGGCGTGGGCGTGGGCAAGATCGCCGCTCAGGCCGCGGCCGACCTCGACGTGCTGGCCGCCGTGGCGCGTCGGCCCGGTCCGGCCGACCAGACCGACGCCATCACCGCAGCCCTCGCCCTGCTGTGATAAACCCATTGGATCGTGGTGGTTGGCGATGTCATGGGACTACAGAGTGGCGATGACCGCCGCCAAGCGCCAAGAGTGAAGCCCGACGGAGCGTGGACGATGTGCCGATGGCTCGCCTACTCCGGATCACCGATCCGGCTCGAGGAACTGCTCTACAAGCCCGCCCACTCGCTGATCGACCAGAGCCGGCACGCGCGGCTGGGCGCCCAGACCACCAACGGGGACGGCTTCGGCGTCGGATGGTACGACGGCGCCGGCCGGACCGATAGCGCCGGCCAGAACGACAGCGACCGGCAACCCGTCGTGTTCCGAGGCATCGGCCCAGCGTGGGGCGACCGCAATCTGCGCGAGCTCGCCGCACACGTACGGTCGCCGCTGTTCTTCGCCCACATCCGTGCTTCCACCGGTACACCGGTTCAGGAGAGCAACTGCCACCCGTTCCGCCATGAGCGGTGGCTATGGATGCACAACGGCATGATCGCGGACTTCCGGCAGGTCAAACGCGACCTGGTGCTCGCCGTTGACCCCGCGCTCTATCCCTTCATCGAGGGATCGACCGACTCCGAGGTGATGTTCTTCCTCGCGCTCACCTTCGGTCTGCGCGACGACCCACCGGGCGCGGTCGCGCGCATGGTCGGCCTGGTCGAGGCGACCGGAGTCCGGTACGGGATCGAGCATCCCATCCAGATGACCGTCGCAACCTCCGACGGGGAGCGGGTATGGGCCTTTCGGTACTCCAGCGAGCGCAGCTCACGGTCGCTGTTCTACAGCACCGACGTGCGTACGCTGCGGGACACCCATCCAGACAACCCGAATCTGCGGCAGCTTTCCGACGAGACGCGGATCATCGTGTCGGAGCCGCTGGGTAACCTCGTCGGCGCCTGGAACGAGGTCCCAGAGTCAAGCTTCGGTGTCATCCAGGAAGGACACGACGAGATCCACCGGTTCCAGCCTCGCCCGTAACGGGCCAACCGTGCCACGTCGCCGACAAGGGAGCCGCATGCCCCCCCGCCTGACCACCATTGCCGGGGAGTGGCTGCGCATCGGCGCCGTTGGCTTCGGCGGGCCGCCGGCACACATCGCGCTACTGCGTCGCCTGTGCGTCGAGCGACGTCGGTGGATCTCCGACCACGAGTTCTCCGACGGCATCGCCGCGACCAACCTACTTCCCGGCCCGGCCTCCACCCAGCTGGCCATCTACTGCGCGTGGCGGCTGCGCGGCACCGTCGGCGCGATCATCGGCGGGCTGTGCTTCATCCTGCCCGGCCTCATCGCCATCCTCGCTCTGTCTGTACTGCTGCTCGCGGACGAGCCCAACCGGCTCGTCCTAGGCGCCGCCGCCGGGGCCGGCGCGGCGGTCGCCGCGGTGGCCGTCCACGCCGCTGCCGGCCTGGTGCCCGCCAGTTGGGAGCGGGCCGGCACCGGACGAGCGGCGCGAGCGCGGTGGCTGGTCTACCTCGTCGCGGGTGCCGTCGCCGCCGCTGTGCTCGGCGCCTGGGTCGTCGTCGTGCTGCTCGCGGCCGGGTTGACCGAGACCCTCGTACGGCGGGCGATCCGGCCGGACCGCGCCACCGGCGTCATGCCCATCGCGTTGGCGATGCTGACCGGGGGTGGGCTCGCCTCGTTGTGCTGGGTGGCGTTCAAGGTGGGGGCGCTGTCGTACGGCGGCGGGTTCGTCATCGTTCCGCTCATGCAGGCCGACGCGGTTGATGAATACCAGTGGATGACCGGCAGCCAGTTCCTCTATGCGGTCGCGCTCGGCCAGATCACCCCCGGGCCGGTGACGCACACGGTCGCCGTGGTGGGTTACGCGGCGGCCGGCATCGGCGGCGCACTCCTGGCCGCGGCGGTGGCGTTCGCGCCGTCATTCCTGTTCGTGACCCTGGGCGCCCGCCGTTTCGACCAGCTTCGCGGCAGCACCGCCGTACAGGCCTTCCTTACCGGGGCGGGTCCGGCCGCGGTCGGCGCCATCGGCGGCTCGGCCATCGTGCTCGGCCTGGCCATCACCCACCTCTGGCAGGTCGGCGTGCTGGTCGCCGCGTCGGTGTGGATCCTGGCGCTTCGGCGCGGCGTGGTCACCGCCCTCCTCGGCGCCGCCGCGCTGGGTTTGATCGCGGCGACCATCGGGTGGCCCGTCACCTGACTGAGCGCCGGCACCTCTCCGGGGTCTGAGCGCCGGCGCTGCTAAATGAGTGGAGCGCCGGCCGGTGCGGGATCTACCGTGTCGGCATGTCTCGTCTGTGCTGAACCGTAGCGGCGTCGCGATCCGCGGCGCCGCTGGCGAGTGCGTCAACGCCACTTGTCTGATCCCGCGTGCCCACGATGGCGCGCGGTCCACGGTGTATACGCCGACGTGACGAGGTCAAGTCGTGGAACTTCCACAGATCGGGCTGCAGCATCCGCGCGTCAAGCAGCTGCGCGCCGTCCTGCAGAACAGTGCTCCCAACCATCGCCGCCTGTTCGTGGCCGAGGGCCTGTGGGCTCACAACGTCCTACTCGACCTCGACGCTCCGGTGGAGGTCTTCCTCTGGTGCCCGGAGGCGGCGTACGCGGACGAGGCACACAAGCGCAGCGTCGAGATCGCGGCTCGCGCTCAACACTCGTACCGCATCTCCCCGCGCGTGCTGGAGCGCATCGCCGAGCGCGACCGTCCAGATGGGATGGTGTCGCTCGTGCGCTTGCCGGCCTGGGATCCGGAGGCGATACCGCTGCAGCGCCAGGCCCTGGTGCTCGTCGCGGATGCCATCGAGATTCCGGGCAATCTCGGCACGTTGCTGCGGACGATCGATGCCTGCGCCGCCGACTGCCTTCTGCTCACCAATCGTCGTACGCGGCTGAGCCATCCCAAGGTGTTCCGCGGCAGCCGCGGGATGAACCTTCGGGTACCAGTCCTCGAGTTCGCCGAGCCGGCGCAGGCCACGCAGTGGCTCGAGCGACGGCAGTTCACCGTCTACCTGGCCACGACCGGGAAGGACGCGCAGCCCTACCGAGACGTCGCCTTCCCGGCCCGCACGGCTCTAGTCGTGGGCAACGAGCGGTACGGAATATCGCGGCCCTGGCTGGAGCACGGTTTCCGGCAGGTCACGGTCCCGATGCTCGGCGCGGCCGACTCGCTGAACGTATCGGTGTGCGCGTCGATCTTGTTGTACGAGGCACGCGCGCGCACTGAACAGCTTCGATGGCTCGCTTGAGGAACGACCGCTACACCGCCACGGTCGCTCCCCGCGAGGTTTGGACGTCCATCCGCTACCGTGGGCTCGCCGACGATTAAGGCGGACAAGGACGTGAGCGATCGAATCAAACAGGTGATTGTGGTGCGGCTCGACCTCGCCATGGGCGTGGGCAAGATTGCCGCGCAGGCGGCACACGCCGCCGTACTCGGACTCGTAGAGGCGTTGGCGGTCAATCTGACGTGGGTCGACGGCTGGCGACGAGACGGCCAGACCAAGGTTGTCCTCGCGGCCGAGCAACTCGACATCATCATGGACATCGCCGAGGCGGCGCGTCGGGCCGGGCTGCCGGTCGCGGTCGTCCGGGATCGCGGCCTCACCGAGGTCGCAGAGGGCACCGTGACGTGTGCCGCGGTCGGCCCCGGCCCAGGCGACCGGATCGACGCCATCACCGGAACCCTCCGGCTGCTGTGACCTGCGTCGACGTGACGGCGCAGCTCAGAAGAGCTGCTCATAACAGCTGAAAGGGCAGCACCTCGAAGGAGACCGCGAACTTGCAGCCCAGCCGCGTGCCCGTGATGCGGGCGAACGACTCGAGGAACTCCGCCGGATCCATCTCCTGACCTAGGCCAGCCAGGTAAGCCTCGTGGGCGCGCAACGACTCGACCCCGAGCGCGAGCGAGTCGGTGACATCGACACCGTGCGTCGCGAGCGGCGATCCGCCGGCGAGCACGGCCCGTACGCCGCCCCAGGGCTCCAGACCCTCATCGAGGAGCTCCCGGAACACCCATCGGTTCGCCGCGTCGCGCACCGCGTCGACCACGGCCCGCCCCACCGCGATGTGGTCGGCCTGGTTGAGCATGTCCGGCCCGAACGTCTCCCGGAAGTTCCCGGTGATGACGATCTCGGGTCGGTGCCGGCGGATCGCGGCGGCGAGCGTACGCCGAAGTGGCAGCCCGTACTCGAGCATGCCGTCGGCGCCGCCGAGAAACTCGACCACGTCGACCCCGACCACCGCGGCCGAGGCGACCTGCTCGGCCTCGCGAAGGGGGCCCGCCTCGTCGGGGTGCATCCCATCGATGCCGGCCTCACCGCTGGTGACCAGGGTGTATACGACGCTCTTCCCCTGCGAGGTCCAGCGCGCGACGGCGGCCGCCGCGCCGTACTCCATGTCGTCGGGGTGAGCAACGATCGCCAGCGCGCGCTCCCAGTCCTCGGGGAGCACAGCTAGCGGTGGGGGCGCCATGTCAGCCATTCGCCGAGCATACGGTCGATGGCCGGTCCAGGTACCGTGAGGCGATCACCCATCGGCGAAGGACCGATCATGCAACGCGGGCTTGTGAATCCCTCGCGGCCACGACGACCGACAATGATCGACGTCGCCCGGCATGCCGGCGTGAGCTTGAAGACCGTCTCGCGGGTGATCAACGGCGAGCCGACAGTCGCAACCGAGCTGGCCGACCGCGTCCTCGCGGCAGTCGCCGACCTGGGATTTCGCCGCAACGACATCGCCGCCAACCTCCGCTCGAGCGAGGTGAGCCGCACGATCGGCCTGCTCATTGAGGAGATCGCCAACCCGTTCTACGCGTCGATCGCCGCCGTCGTCGCGGAGATCGCGGCGACGCACAACACAATGCTGATCACCGTGTCGTGCGAGGAAGACCCGGAGCGAGAGAAGTCGCTCCTGCTCAACCTGTGCCAGCGCCGGGTGGATGGTCTGCTCGTGGTACCAGCCAGCCAGGACCACTCCTACCTGCGGCGTGAGGTCCAGATGGGCATGGCGGCGGTGTTCCTCGACCGACCACCGGGCCAGCTCCTCGCCGACACGGTGCTCGTTGACAACCGCGGCGGCAGCCAGTCGGCCGTGCAGAGCCTGCTCGCGGCCGGCCACCGGCGGATCGGGATCCTGCTCGACTCACTCACCGTGTTCACAATGCGTGAGCGGCTCGCTGGCGCCCAGGCCGCGATGGCGACCGCCGGGGTCCGCTACGACACCGCCCTCGTGCGAGATGAGGTTCGCGCCCCGGCCGACGCGGCCCGCGCCGTCGCGGACATGCTGGCCCATCCGGACCCGCCGACCGCGTTCTTCTGCCTCAACAACCGGATCACCGTCGGCGCGCTGGAGGAGCTCTGGCGCCGGGGCAACGACGCCGGGCTGGTCGGGTTCGACGACTTCGAGTTCGCCCATTTGATGCCGCGCCCCTTCGCAGTGATCGCATACGACCCGAAGGAGCTCGCCCGGGTCGCCACGGACCAGCTCTTCCGCCGGATCGGCGGCGAGCAAGGGTGGCCGATCACCCGGGTGCTGCCGACCCACCTCGTCGACCGGGGCATCGTTGATCGTGGAGTCGCGGCCTAACGCCGCCGCGTGGCCTCTGCCCTGAGACAACGTTGTCCCAGGTCATCCCCCACGGATGCCCCCAGAGGTGACATCGTGACTCTGCTTTACCGTCCGTAACCATCTGGACACCGTGCCGGATCGTGACGGAAACGACGCCAAAACCACCGTTGACTATGCGCTCAAACGGAGCCAGAGTGACTTGAAGATCACCTGAGACAACGATGTCATGTTTCGATCGGAGGAGTCATGCGTCTTTCGAGGCGTGTTTCTGTCGCTGTTGTCGGGCTAACCGCGCTTCTCGCGGCGACCGCGTGCGGCGACGACGGCGGCGGCGGTACAGCCGTCAAGAACGTTGAGGTCTTCACCTGGTGGGCCGACGGCGGGGAGAAGGCAGGCCTGGACGGCCTGGTAGGCACGTTCGGCACGGCATGTCCTAACTTCACGTTCGTCAACGGCGCGGTCGCCGGAGGCGCCGGCTCCAACGCCAAGCAGGTGCTGGCGTCCCGACTTACCCAGTCCGACCCGCCGGACACCTTCCAGGCCCACGCTGGCAACGAGCTGAACGACTACATCAGCGCAGGCCAGATCGAGGACCTGAGCGCAAAGTACACCGAATGGGGTCTGACCAACGCGTTCCCGGCCGGCCTGATCTCCAACCTGACCGTGGACGGAAAGATCTACTCCGTGCCGGCCAACATCCACCGCGCCAACATGCTGTGGGGCAACAAGACCGTACTGGCCAGCGCCGGTATCGCGGCGAACGCGACGAGCCTGGACGCGTTCTTCACTGACCTGGACAAGCTCAAGGCGAAGGGCGTCACGCCACTCGCCCTCGGCAAGGACTGGACCCAGCTGATGCTCTTCGAGTCCGTGTTGATCAGTAACCTCGGTGCGGACAAGTTCATCGGCCTGTGGAACGGGTCGACGCCATGGGACGGCGCCGACGTTACCAAGTCGATCGCCGACCTCCAGAAGCTGATGACCTACACCAACAAGGACCGCGACACCTTCGACTGGACCGACGCCGAGAAGCTCATCATGGAGGGCAAGGCCGGCTACCAGCTCATGGGTGACTGGGAGGCGGCCGACCTCGATGCCAAGGGCTTCAAGGACTACAGCTACACCGTCTTCCCCGGAAACACAGGGGTCTTCCAGTGGCTGGCCGACTCGTTCGTCCTGCCCAAGGGTGCGAAGAATGCGGCCGGCACGGAGTGCTGGCTGAAGACCGTCGGCAGCGCCGAGGGTCAGAAGGCGTTCAACACCAAGAAGGGCTCGATCCCAGCCCGCACCGACGCCGTTGCGGCCGACTACCCCGCGTACCAGCAGACCGCGATTGCCGACTGGAAGTCCCTTAAGCAGGTGCCGTCGTGCGCACACGGCGCGGGCTGCTCGCAGGGCTACATGGGTGCGCTCAACTCGGCCATGGGCAAGTTCTCCAGCGACGGCAACGTGTCCGCCCTGCAGACTGCACTGGTCGCCGCAGCAGGACAGTTCGCAAAGTAAAAGTAGTAGTCGACGGCCGGGCGCCGATCCGGCACAGTGGTTACTGCAGCACAGCGATTTAACGCAGCACAGTCTCGCGCGGCGGGGCAGGACTCCTGCCTCGCCGCGCGACGCACGTCGGACCGAAGGAGTCCTGATGGCCACCAACACCCAGGTGCCCGCCGAGGTGCGGCCGCCAGGCGGCTCGCAGCCAGGCAGGACGCACCGGCCGGGAAGAATGCACTGGCACAGCAGGCTACGGCAGTGGGGACCCGGGCTGCTGCTGCTGTCACCGTCGCTGATCCTGTTGGCCATCTTCGTGTACGGCCTCATCGGCTGGACCATCAACCTGTCGATGCAGGACCGGCACACCGCCCGGCCTTCCAAGGGCTTCGTCGGTCTGGACAACTACGTCAACCTGTTCGCCAACGACATCAGCGACCGGTTCGTCCACTCGCTGAAGAACCTGGCCGTGTTCACCGTCGTCTTCATCGGCGGCACGCTGCTACTCGGCCTGCTCTGGGCGTTCCTTCTTGAGCGCGGAGCTAAGGCCGAGGGCGTGTTCCGCACCGTCTACCTGTTCCCGATGGCGGTGTCTTTCGTCGCCTCGGGCGTCGTGTGGCGCTGGCTGATGAACGCCGGAACCGGCGAGAACGCTGGCGGGATCAACGCGATCTTCGAAGATCTGGGCCTCGGGTTCCTGGAGAATCCATGGTGGACGCACCCGAACTGGGGCATGGCCGCGATGGCGATGCCGGCCATCTGGCAGCTCTCCGGGTACATCATGGCGCTGTTCATAGCCGGCTTCCGTGGCATCTCCCATGACCTGCGCGAGGCGGCGTACGTCGACGGAGCCACCAGCTACCAACTCTATCGGCACGTACTCTTCCCGCAGCTCACCCCGACCGTGCTGTCAGCGCTCATCATCACCGGGCACATGTCGATGAAGATGTTCGACCTGATCATGTCGGTGTCCGGAGCACAGTGGATCACCGAGGTACCGGCGGTCTACGTCTGGCAGACCTTGCTCACCAGCGACTACGCCAAGTCCGCCGCGATCTCCGTCTTCCTCCTGGTCGTCGTAGCCCTGGTCATCGTGCCGTACCTCGTCCACGTCAACCGGGCGGAGAAGCGCTCATGAGCACCGATGTGGCAACGCCGCACCTACCCGGCGAGGACCTCGTCGCACCCCCGCCGCGACAGCGGTTGGTGGTGCCCGGATCCCGTAACGCTGTGGTTGCCCGGACAGTGCGCTACGCCCTGCTGATCTTCTTTGTCCTCATTGTCCTGATGCCGCTGTACGTCCTCGTAGTGACCAGCTTCAAGTCCGGCCGCGAGATCGGCGTCAACGGCCAATGGAACCTACCCACAGAATGGACGTTCGCATCCTGGACCAAGGCGTGGACCGCACTCGGGCCATCGTTTGTGCGCACCCTCCAACTCGCCATCCCGGTCGCCCTGATCTCGTCCTTCATCGGCGCCGCCAACGGTTTCGTGCTCTCCCGCTGGCGCTTCCCCGGCGCCGACGTCGTGTTCACGCTGATCTTGTTCGGCATGTTCATCCCGTACCAGGCCGTGATGATTCCGCTTCGCGAGGTCGTGGTCTGGCTCGGCATCCCGTCGGGCATCCCTACCCTGATCTTCGTGCACACGATCTACGGCATCCCGATCTGCACGCTGATCTTCCGCAACTACTACGCCACCATTGTGCCCGTGGAGATCATCGAGGCCAGTAAGGTGGACGGAGCGGGGCTGCTGCGTACGTTTTGGTCGATCATCCTGCCGATCTCGATGCCCGGCTTCGTCGTGACGATCATCTGGCAGTTCACCTCGTCCTGGAACGATTATCTCTTCGCGATCTTCCTGTCGAACACTCGCAATGGCCCGATTACCATCGCGCTCAACGCTCTCGCCGGCGCCCAGTCGCCGGACTACGCGGCCTCGATGGCGGGTGCGTTGATCACGTCCCTGCCGACGTTGCTTGTCTACATCCTGCTCGGCCGGTGGTTCATCGGCGGCCTGATGGCGGGGTCGGTCAAGAACTGATCGGCTCTCCCCCGGCGGCGTGTGCCATTGTTGGCGGGGAAGCCGAGAGGACGGGACAACCATGCCGAGGGGATCGGATCTGCTCACACGCCTCATCGCCGCGTTGGGGGGCGTTCCAACGGGGGCCCGCGCGGATCGCGTACTGCGGTCGCCCCAGTTTCGCGACGGCGCCTTCCGCAACCCGGTGCCCGGCAGCACGCTCCCGCCGGGCAGCGGCAAGAAGGCATTCCGGGAGTGGCGCAGCGGCGGCCAGCCCCGCCAGCCCACAGACGCGATTCCTCTGGCCACGCCGACCGAACTCGGTGCGCGATCCCCCGACGCCCTCGACATCACCTGGTACGGGCACGCGTCCACCCTGGTCGATATCGAGGGCCGGCGAGTGCTGTTGGATCCGGTGTGGAGCAACCGCTGCTCGCCATTCCCCTTCATCGGGCCGCGCCGCCTGCACCCACCACCGGTGGCGCTGGGCGAGCTGCCCGAGCTCGACGCGATCGTGATCTCTCACGACCACTACGACCACCTCGACATGGCCACGGTGAAGGCCCTGGCGGCGAAGCAGTCGGCCCCATTCCTTGTCCCCCTCGGCGTCGGCGCTCACCTCGATCGGTGGGGCGTGCCTGCGGACCGGATCGTGGAGCTCGACTGGGACGAGAGCACGACCATCGGCGGCGTACGGTTCACCGTGACCGCCGCGCGTCATTTCTCTGGACGCTCACTCAACCGCGACCAGACCCTGTGGGGGTCATGGGTTGTCGCCGGACCGACCCGGCGCGTGTTCTACACCGGCGACTCCGGCTACTTCGACGGCTACGCGCGCATCGGCGCCGCGCACGGTCCATTCGACGCCTCGCTCGTCCAGATCGGGGCGTACAGCGACGGCTGGCCCGACATCCACATGACCCCGGAGGACGCCGTCACCGCCCACCTCGACCTCGGCGGCGGCCTGCTCATCCCGGTGCATTGGTGCACCTTCGTGCTCGCCTTCCATGCCTGGCGCGAGCCGGCCGACCGGCTCTGGCGCGAGGCCAAGGAGCGTGCCGTCACTCTCGCAGTGCCTCGACCCGGGGAACGCATCGACGTCGACAACCCGGCTGAGGTCGACGGGTGGTGGCAAACGATCGCCTGAACGGGCCGCCGCCGACGATGCAACCGTCCACAGTGGCCTCCTGGGTGGTGCTGTCTGCTGGGTGCTGCTGCTCGTGTTTCTGGGCATTCGTCAATGGGTGGGGCGGCCGGCCGACGATGCAGAGCCCAAGCTGCCGGGCTGGATGAAGGCGGTGGACACGCTCAACGCCGCGAAGGCGACCGGGATCGGGTTCGCCGTCTCGGCCGTGAACCCCAAGAACCTCGCGATGCGCGCCACCGCGGGGTCACCATTGCGCAGGGTGAGCTCTCCGGTGGGGGCCAAACCGTCGCGGTCGGGGTCTTCACCGTGTTAGCCGCCTCGACGGTGGGCCATGCCCGTCCTCGGCTACCTCCTCGCGGCGGAGCGGATGAGTGGGCCGCTCGACTCGCTCAAGAGGTGGCTGGAGCGCAATAACGCTACCGTGATGAGCGTGCTGCCCGTCGTCATCGGCGTGGTCGTCGCGGGCAAGGGTCTGGGCGGACTCTTTTAAACGTATCCTCGATAACTGATGTCCGTCTGGGCCGCTATCGGTTGGGGCGCGGCCACGTCGGCCTCGCTCTGGCTCGGCCAGGCACTGGCGCGGCCGATGGCCAAGGCGCCCCGAGTCACCGGCCTTGTGATGGGCTTCGGCGCCGGCACCCTGCTCAGTGCGGTCGCCTACCAACTGCTCCCGGCCGCCAGCCTGACCTCCGGAGTTCGGATGGGGCTCGGCCTCGCCGCCGGAGCACTCGTCTACTACCTGGCCGACCGCCTCGTCGATCGCCGCGGCGGTTCCGGCCGGCAACAGATCAAACCCGGCGCGGATGGTGGATCGGGGCTGGCCATGTTCCTCGGCGCGCTCCTCGATGGCCTTCCCGAGGCCCTCGTGCTGGGCATCGGTCTGGCCGTCGGCGGCGAGATCAGCCTCGCCTTCGTCGTCGCCGTGTTCGTGTCCAACATCCCGCAAGGGGTCGCCGGCACAGCCAGCATGGTTGCAGCCGGATACCGGCAGCGGTCGATCTTCTGGCTGTGGACGGCGCTGACCGTGGCCTGTGCAAGCGCCGCCGGGCTCGGCTTCATGCTCGCCGACCAGATCCCGGATCACGGCCTCGTAGCCGAGGCGTTCGCCGCCGGTGCGGTATTGATGGTGCTCGCCGATTCGATGATCCCCGAGGCGTACTCGCACGGTGGCCGAACCGTTGGCCTGGCCACGGTCGCGGGCTACCTCGTCGCCGCGGCTCTCGCCGTCGCGCAGTAAGTCGGTCACCAACTGGACGTACGGGCAGTGTCGGCAGCTCCGTTCGCAGCAGGTGCCGCGTTGGCTGAGGTAGCCAGCGGCCAGGGCCGCGGCGTGCGCCGCGAGGATCTCCCGGCGGCGCGGATGATCTGGGGCGAGCCGGGACGGATGCGGCGAGGTGAGCGGGCGCGATGTGGCTCACCCGCCAGAGGCTAGCCGAGGCCGCGCCCCCCTGTTCCCCACACGCAGAGTTACCCGCCGGACCTGGGGCGGCCATAACCTGGGCCGGCCGTTTGCTCTGCTTCCCTATCGGCAACACCACGTTGACCTGCGTGTTTTCGTCTGAGCGCGGTACGGCGTACACGCGCGTCTGCCACGCAGAGTAGTCGTGGTTATTGGTCCCAGTCGAGATCGTTCGGGTCTACGGTGGGCGGGCGGACGATTCCGTTACGGCGATCCTCGCGCTGGCGCGCCAGCGCAACCTCCCACGTGAATGCCAGTCCCGGACGCCGCGGTTCTGGCGCATTCCTCAGCTTCGCCACGCGTACCTCCCATTGGCTACGGGCGCGCATAGCGTCCCGGAGCCGCCGGTCGCGGTAGAAGGTCTCCGGCGGACGGGCCAACCCATAGTCGTCCGCCCACCATTCGCCGGCGACCGGATCGAGGATCGTGTCGAGGTGCGACGGGTAGCGCCGCTCGGCGCCATCTCGAGTGTCTTCGCACTCGCGCATCGGCTGAATGATGCGGCCTTCCTGATCCACCACGACGAGGTAAAGACCGGTTGTCGCGAGCAGTCGCTGAAGCAGATCCAGACTTGGCGTCATGGCACCGGACTCAACCCTGCCCACAGTGGACGGAGCGACCTGCGCCATCGTTGCCATCTGCCGCTGGCTCATGTCATTGATCCGCCGGGCCCGACGTACCAGCCCGGGGATCGGGAAGCGTCCCACCTTCGGCAGGGACTGCTCCATCGCATCTGCCTTCTTCTCCCAGTCTGCGCGCATGGCGGCCAGATTGCTCGACCATTGGGCGCCCGCGCAAGCCGCCATCGGAGGACCTGTGGATAACTCGTCGCCTGTGGACGGTCAAGGTGGCGATGCGATGCACGCCGCACCTCACGCATCGTCACCGGCCCCGCTCCGGTCCACCTCTCACGATTTGAGAAACTGCAGGTCAGATCTGGTGTTGCCGATAAGTGAGCAGAGCAAACGGCCGGCGGAAGAACGGCAGCGGTCGGCTGGGCAGGATAACTGAGCGTGGCGTGACCGGGTCCACTGGGCGGTCCATTGGCGTCGGCGTGGGCCGCGCCACATCAGCCGGCGCGACGATGGGCGGGCTGGCGCCGCAATGGATGTGCTACGGTAACGGGGTAGCAGTTATCGGTTCCCGGAGACTTCCTAAGGCGCCTGCGGAAATGTGACCCAGGCGCTTTTTGTTGTGGGCGCTCACTCCATGTGGGCGTCGCGGGTCCGTGATTTATCAAGGAGTAAGACATGGTTGTTGGCACAGTCAAGTGGTTCAACGCGGAGAAGGGCTTCGGCTTCATCACCCCCGATGGTGGGGGCAACGACGTGTTCGCCCACTTTTCGGCCATCGCGACCAGCGGCTACCGCTCGCTGGACGAGAACCAGCGGGTGGAGTTCGAGATCACCCAAGGCCCCAAGGGCCCGCAGGCCGAGAACATCCGGCCCGTCTGAGCATCTCAGCGCATCATCCGGTGCCGGCTCGCTGCGTCGCAGCGGGCCGGCATCGGTCATTTTAGACAGTTGATCGGGGTACGTACGGTGTGGACATGGACGTGACCGACACCAATACGGCACTAACGATCGTCTGTGCCATCGCCATCGTGGTCGGCATCTTCGGCACGGTGCTCCCCTTCGTGCCGGGCCTGCTCTTGAGCTGGGGCGGGGTGCTGCTGTGGGCGATCTTCGCCGACGGTGGCGCCGGCAAATGGCTCGTCTTCGGCATCGTCACGGTGCTGGCGTTGCTCGGTACGGCGATGAAATATCTGCTGCCAGGACGCAAGATGCAACGCGAGGGCGTGCCGAACCTGTCGCTTCTCGCGGGCGGTCTTCTCGGCATCGTCGGGTTCTTCGTGGTGCCGGTGGTGGGGCTCTTCCTGGGGTTCGTGCTGGGCGTCTTCCTGGCCGAGCTGACCCGCCTGAAGAGCTCACGTCTGGCCTGGCCATCTACGTGGCGAGCCATCAAGGCGGTCGGCTTCTCCATGATGATCGAGATCTTCGCCGGGATGTGCATCCTGGCCGTATGGGTGGCCGGTCTGTTCCTGGTCTGAGCGCCCAGCGCTAACGTCCAGTTAGTGAAGCTAGGACCGCTTGGTCTCGGCGCGTTGCACGAGGGTGATCAAACGCTCAAGTTGGGCGTCGACCCGGTTGAAGCGGGTCTCGGTTGCCCGTTCCAGGCGGCCCAGCTGTTCCCGCGTCTCGGTGACGTCGGTCTTCAAGCCGGTGACGTCGGTCTTCAAGCCGGTGACGTCGGTCTTCAACCCGGTGACGTCGGTCTTCAACCCGGTGACGTCGGTCCTCAACCCGGTGACGTCGGTCCTCAACCCGGTGACGTCGGTCCTCAAGCCGGTGACGTCGGTCCTCAACCCGGCGACGTCGGTCCTCAACCCGGCGACGTCGGTCTCCAGGCGGTCGAACCTGGCGTCGTTGCGGGACTGCCCGTGGGCGATGAGTTCGCCAACCTGGCGCCATAGCGCAGGCAAGTCGTTGGTGTGCGCCTGCGCCGGATCCACGGTTTCCACTCGCAATTCGCCCTCCGCTGGATTCGCTGCCCACGCCACGATAGACCACGACCTACGCCCAAGGACAGACTCGCGCAGCGGGGTGTGGATAACTTCAGCGAAGGTGCCACGACGCGTGGGTGCGGGCCCCCGGCGCGAGCCCCGGGCGCGAGCATCGAGACGGTCGAGCGCAAGGCTGGCAACGTCGGGACGCGCTACTCCCCACGCTGGATTGGTTCTAGCGGACCCGAAGGCAGTCCAGGTTGAGGAAGTTACGGCTCCGGCGCGATGAGTCATAGACGAGCGAGACAGTGTTCGGCCCGCGTCGCAGCGGCACATCGATGCTGACGGTGGCGTAACGGTCCCACCCGCCCATGCCGGCGAACAGCATCGTGTCGGCACGCACGATGCCGTTGACCTCGAGGTACCGGAACGCGTCGCCCGCACCGGCGGCGTAGCGGAAGGTGAGCGTGTGCGTCTGTCGGGCGGACACGTTGACCTCAAAATCGTCAACCTCGAAGCCTTCGACTTCAAAACTGACGTACTGGCCGTCCATGTGCCAACCCGCCGCGTACCCGGACCCGGTGTAACCGGCGTGGATGGCCTCGCTCGCCAACCCAGCCAGAGTGGCCGTCTGCACCCCGTACACCGTGCCGCCGTCGGCCGGCAGCCGCGCCGTCTCGCCGCCGGCGCCGAGGAGTGCGACCTCGCCGAGGAGCAGCCCAGCCGAGGCCTGGGTGGCCGCGTTGACCCGACCGGCCGGTCCCCGCCAGATCAGGCCCAGACCATCGCTCGCGTCGCGGCTGGAGTTCCACACCGCCTCCGCGTTCGCGGCCAGAAACTCACCGTAGCCCTCGAAGCGGTCCGCGGCGTAAAGCCTCGCCAGGCCCTGCGCGAAGATCCCCTTAAAGATCTGAGCGTCCTTGTTCTCAGCGCTTGGCTCGTTGGGCTCCTTCAGGATGTCGCCGGGGTAGACCAGCGTGGCGATCGCGGCATCGGCGATCCGCCGCGCACGCTCTAGGTACAAACCCTCGCCGGTGGCGCGCCACAGTTCGACGAGCCCCCCTAGGATGACGCCCTGATTGTAGGTCCACGTGGTGTCGCCGTTGTTGGCGCACGAGCCGTCCAAGCCGTCGTTGACCAGATGAGCAGAGTTGATCATTCCGCTGGCGTCGAACCAGGCCCAAGACCGAAGCGCCCAGTTCAGATAACTGCCGGGGGAGCCGTCGTCGGTTCGGGTCCGGCGATGCAGGCGCGCGGCCGCGAGCAGGAAGAGTTCGTTGGTGATGGCGTTCTTGTACGTACGGTCCCTGCGCCACCACAGACCACCGCCGCACGTGTCGTCCCACCCGTCGCTCATCGCGGCGAACAGCGCTCGCGCCTCATCGAGGTACTTCGGATCTCCGGTGACGTCGTAGGCGCGCACCCACGCATTGAGGTACCAGCCGTCATCGTCGTAGAACTGGGAGCGCCGCCCGCGGTAGCGCGCAAACGACTTTTCGATGACATTGAGGTACGCGATCTGGCGCGTGCGTTCGTACGTGTTGACCACGGCTTCAATCGCCAGGGCTGGCTGCCACGCCTCTGCGGTCGGGGTCACCCATCGGCCAGTCTTCGGGGAGAAGTAGGTGAGCAGCCTCGCGATGGCCCGGCGGTCGCGGTCCTGCGCGATCTCAGCCGATGCCAGCACGGCCCCCAGTTTGACATGTTCCGGTCCCGGGTACCCCCGGGTCGGCCTACCTTTGGACATGGACCTGAGACATCACGTCACACGAGGAGGCCAACGATGACCACGGCCCGAGACGTCATGCACAGCGGTGCGGAATGCATCGACGTGGGTGAAACGCTTGCCGCGGCGGCGCAGAAGATGCGCAACCTGCATGTGGGCGCGCTACCGATCTGTGGCAGGGACAACCGTCTACATGGGATCATTACCGACCGCGACATCGTGGTGCGGTGTATCGCCGACGGACAGGATCCGAAGACCATGACGGCGGGCGAGATGGCTCAGGGCCCCCCGATCTGGGTGGACGCCGACGCCGAAGCGGCCGAGGTGCTGTCCGTCATGATCGAGTCCGGTATTCGCCGGGTCCCCGTCCTGGAAGACCATCAGCTGGTTGGGATGATCAGCGAGGCGGATCTCGCCACACGGCTGGACGAGGGACAGGTCACGCAGTTCGCGTCGGCGCTCTACAGCGCGCCGCCGAACAGCTGACCTTACGCCGCCTCGGCCAGCAGGCCCGCGCGCAGGATCGCGAGTGAACGGCGCAACAACCGGGACACATGCATGGCCGACACCCCGATCTGATCGGCGATCTCAGACTGGGTCAGCTCTCCGGCGAACCTCAGCAAGAGAATGCGCTGCTCCCGCTCGGGCAGCGTGGTCATGATCTGTTGGAGCGCTGCGCGATCGATGGCCCGGTCGACGCTGTCATCCTGACCGGCCAATGTGTCGCCCAGTTCGGTCGCGTCTGTTGCCGGGCCCACCGGGGCGTTGAGCGAGTGCGGACGGTACGCCGCGGCGCATTCCAGGCCTGCGATGACCTCGCGCTCGCTGACGCCCAGCCGATGGGAGAGTTCGGCGATCGTTGGCGCGCGACCCATGCTCTGCGTCAGCAGCGGCCGCAAGCCGACGATCTCCAGATGAAGCTCCTGCAGGCGCCGCGGTATGCGCAGCCGCCACCCGACGTCGCGGACGTAGCGCTTGAGTTCGCCGACGATGGTGGGCGTGGCGTATCGCACGAACGGCACGCCCCGGCCGATGTCGAACCGATCCACCGACTTGATCAGCCCTAGGATCGCGACCTGCATCAGGTCGTCTACAGGCTCACCGCAGCGATAGAACCTGCGGGCGAGCCGGCGGGCCAACGGAATGTAGGCGCAGATCGCTTCATGGCGCACCTGCTGCCTGGCCGGATCTCCATCCGACATCCCAGCCAACCGCACGAGTGCCGGGTGCGCCGCACGGATGCCCTCCACGGGACAAATCTGCCACCGTCACGGTGGGCGGATGCGGCGTTTGGAGGTTCGAGCGCTCCGACACGCCGGGTTTGGCGCCGCAATATCCTCTTGCGAACTTTCCGCTGGAACCAATCTTCTGCGACTCCCGGATGAGGAGGGATCTTCTCGACCGGGCGATCGTGGCTGGTTCGCGGCGCAGACTGTGGGGTACGGGTTCAGACAGAGACCATCACGGGCAACGGCTGGGGGTACTTGGTGCGGGTCCGGTCAGGAGACGTCGACGCAGGACCACTGCCGCCGGCGCGGTTCGCCATGCCCGAGCCACCCTCCACGTTAGTGCAGGTGCCCCGGGTAAGCCGGATCCTCGACGTCGCGGCCCGGGGTCCGGTGATACTACTGGCCGCACCGGCAGGGTGGGGTAAGACGGTTGCGGCGAGCGCCTGGCTCAGGGGCGGCGGGGCCGACTGCAGAGCGGCCTGGTTGACACTGGAACGCGGGGACGAACGAGAACGATTCTGGTCCCGGCTGAGCGCCGCGCTGGCCACCGTCGGTATCTCGGGAGAGCGAAACCGCACAGCACCAGAGGCCGAGGATCGTGCCGGCCAGCTGGCCGACCGGATCAACGGACTGCGCGAGCCGGTCCTTGTCGTCCTGGACGACTTTCACGTGGTCGAAGACCCGAGCGTGCTGGAGGGCCTCGACCTGCTCGTCCGCCATACCCGCGGGCGGCTCCGCCTGCTCATCGCGACCAGGGCCGACCCCGCCCTGCCGCTGCATCGGTGGCGGCTTCGGGGGGAGCTTACCGAGGTGCGCGAGGATGATCTCGCCTTCACCGTCGACGAGACTTCGCAGCTGCTGGCCAGGCACGACCTGGCGCTGCCGACCGCCGACATACGAGCGCTGCACGCCCGGACCGAGGGTTGGCCAGCCGGGCTCAGACTCGCCGCGCTGTCCATGCGGGGACAGCCCGATACCGCACGGGTGATGGAGGAGTTCAGCGGCGAGCTCGACAGCGTGGCGCAGTATCTGGACGCGGAGGTCTTCCAGACTCAACCGGCGCAGGTCCAGGATCTCCTGCTCTGCACCAGCGTGGTGGACCGAGTCTGCGGCGAGCTGGCCGACGAGCTGACCGGACGCGACGACGGAGAACAGCGACTGGCCGACCTGCGGCACACGAACGTGTTCCTGGTCCCGCTCGGCGGCCGACCGGCGTGGTACCGCTACCACCACCTCTTCGGCGAGATGCTCCAGGCCACCCTGCGACGGCGTGCGCCGGAGCTGATCCCCGAACTACACCACCGCGCTGCCCATTGGTACACCACTCACGGCCTTCCGATCGCCGGGCTCAGGCACGCCCTTGCGGCGGACGACGCGGGGGTGGCCAGAGCTCTGCTACGCGAGCACTGGCCAGAACTCGCGTTGTGCGGTTGCCACGAACGGCCACAGCACACCCGAGCGTCCATATCGGACGATGTGCCGACCGGCGCCGATGCGGAGCTGACCCTCGCATACGCAGCCGACCGGCTGGACATCAACGACCTGGACGGTGCGGATCATCTGATGCGCAGCGCGGCGCGCCGGCAGGAACACTCCACAGCCTCGATGGCCGCGGGGCTGATACCCGCGGCGCTGCGACTGGCGCGGGCGCGCCTCGGCGACGACATCACCAGCGTGGCGTTCGCGGCCAGCGACCTGCTCGACAGCGTCGAGCAGGCGGAGACCCGCGCCGAGATGCAGGACGACGATAACGACCGGTGCGCGGCGGCCCGCACCGTGGCCCTCACCGCGTTGGGCCTCGCCCAGCTGGGCGTCGGCGACCTCGAGGCCGCCCAGGACACGCTGCTCGACGGGGTGTCCGCCGGCGCGCAGGCTGGGCCGCAGTGCGCCCGGGTCTCGTGCACCGGCGGGCTCGCTCTGCTCAGAGCCGTCCGCGGCGAACTGCGCTCCGCCGATCACACCGCGCGGGCCGCGCTGGCGATGAGCCCGTGCCGCGGACAGAGTACGTCCGTCCACAGTGAACCTGCGTATCTCGCGCTGGCGATCGTGCACCATGAGCGCGACGAGCCGGCCGAGGCCGCCCGCTACCTCGATCTAGCGGTACGCGTGCGCGATCTCGCTGGCGACACAGCGCTCGCCGCCTGGGTCACGATCATTCGGGCCTGGCTGCTGACCGCCATGGACGACCTGACCGGCGCCCACGACACGCTCGCCCGAGGTAGGGGCGCGCTGGGTGAGGAACTCTCGCCGCACCTGCAGCGGTGGCTCGCCGCAGCCGAGGCCGAACTCCGGATCGCCTGCGGGGCGGCGCACACCGTGTCGGCCACGCTGGCGCCCCTGCTCGAGGACGCGCAGGCCACGTTCACCCCCGTCGCCGTCGCTCTTGCCCATGCGTACCTGCGCGACGGCGACCCGCACGCGGCGGCGCGGGCGCTGCCGCACTGGTCGGACGAGACCAAGGCCGAGCCGTTCCTGTCGCTCAGGCTCGACGCCGGTCTCGTCGACGCGGTGAGCGCGCGCCGCGTCGGCGATACCCGCCGGGCCGCGACGACGCTAGAGCGGGTACTACAGCTTGCCGAGCCGGAAGGCTTCCGCCGGGTCTTTTCCGACGGCGGTTCGCCGGTGCGGGATCTGCTGACCGAGCAGCTCGAGTTCGGCACGGCGTACTGGTCATTGGTAACGGGGCTGGTCGAGGCGCCGACCCGACGCCCGGACGACCAGGACCGGAGCGTGCCCCGACCGAAGGAACAGCTGACCGACCGCGAGCTGACTGTGCTTCGATATCTGCAGAGCATCCTGTCTAATGAGGAGATCGCCTCGAAGCTGTTCGTGTCGGTGAACACCGTGAAGACACACGTACGCAACATTTACCGCAAGCTCGATGTCGCCAGGCGCCGGGAGGCGGTGCGTCGGGCTCGGGAGCTTGGACTGTTATAAACCGAACGAGTAAACCGAACGAGAAGATGTGGAGCTCGCCATGACCGAGGCCGGTCTGCGCCCGGACAACAGGACTGTCACCGTGGCAACGTACGACGACTATCTGTCCGCCCAGAAAGCAGTGGACTTCCTCTCCGACAACAAGTTCCCGGTCAACCTCGTCTCCATAGTCGGGGAAGACGTCCGCACCGTCGAGCGAGTGTTGGGCCGCATAACGGTGGCGCGTGCCGCGGGCCTGGGCGCAATCAGCGGAGCGTGGTTCGGCCTCTTTATCGGGCTGCTACTGGGCATCTTCGCTGACTCCAACTGGCTCGGCGTGCTCCTTGGCGCCACGGCCATCGGGGCCGTCTGGGGTGCCATCTTCGGCGCGGTCGCGCACGCCTTGACCGGCGGGCGGAGGGATTTCCGATCCGTCAGCAGCCTTGTTGCGGCCAGATACCACGTGAACGTTGCGGCCGAGCAGGCCGACGCCGCCCGTCGACTCCTGGCGCAGCTGAGCCCCGGCTGAGGTCGCGTGACTCCGGCGCACCCGGCGAATCGGTTCGAGCGAACGCCGAAGCCATCCGCGCGGCCGTGGCGGCCAACACCTGATCAGCCGGCGGTCACGCCCGCGGATGGGCTGATCGTCACGCCGGTGGCGATGGTGATGAGGTCGTTCATGGACATCGTCGCCAGATCGCCGGTGGCGGTCAGCGTGAGCTGCCGGCCGTCACCCATGTCAATCGCGAGCAACGGCCCGCCCGGGCCGACTCGAAACTCGGCCGGTCGCCCATTCACCGTTGTCGGTGTCGCGTTCTCCTCGTGGTAGGTCGGTCGCAACCACACACCGAGCACACTGATCACGTCGGGATCGTTCGAAGGCTCAGGCGGGACGAACTCCATGACCGCATCGGTCACCTTGGCGGGGATGTACCGATCTGGGAGCAGTGCGAACGTGAATGGCGGCGTCACCACGAGCGTCGCGGCGGCCAATCCCCTGGCATAGCGGAGCGTGTCCGTCTCGGAGAGGCGTCCCGTCACCATGACCCACTCGCCCGACCCAAGCTGCCACATGACCGCCCAGTTCGGGTCGCTGTCGCCGATGACCACGTGCTCCACCCGGGCGCTGCGCCCGGAGATGGTCACCCGCTTCGCACTGTCGGACGGCGCGCCCTCGGTCGGCTGCTGCCACGCCACGGTGACCTCAAGCATCACCATGGCGCCCTTGCGGTACGTCATCCGCCAGAAGTCCGGGGTGAACGCGACCTGTCGGCGGCCCAGACTCGCCGGCTCCCAGGTTGGCTTCAGCGGGAACGATGCGAGCCGGTACGAGGGTGGCGCTAGGCGCACCGCGGTCGGCGAGACCGACGGAGAAGGCGACGGCGTGGCCGACGGCCCGACAGTCGGTGCCGCACCCGAGTCCCGGCCGGGCTCGGTGCAGCCGGCCGCACCGACGGTCACGACGCCGAGGGTCATGACCACGAGGGCCACTCGCACGCGGGCACTGGTCGCGCTGCGTACGGTCTTCATGCAGACTCCTCTCATCGGGCTGGTGGACTGACGACCGCCGCGGGTTCGAGCGCGATGCCCTCGGCCAGGACGACCAGGTCGACCACGGCCAGGCCGGTGCCATCGCCGGCGGTTAGATGCAGCATGCGATCGCCGCCGAGTTCCACGAAGAGCTCCGTCACACCGCTGCCGTGCCTTGCCGCGGCTGGGTGGCCGTTGACGTCCACCGCGGTGGTGCCGCTCGGTTCGGTCACCGGCTCGAGGGCGACCGCGAGCAGGCCGGCCCCGGTACGGAATTGCATGATCGACGGATTCATCACGGCGAGCGTCACATCGCGTGGGAGCAGCGCGAACGTGAACGGTGCGGTCATCTGCATCGGTCGCACCGTCAGCGCGTTCGCGACCTGGAGTACCTCGGCCTCGGTAACCGGGCCGCTGGCTCTCACCTGCACCCACTCACCGGTCGTCGCCTGCCAGGCCACGGCGATGGACCGGACCGCCGATCCGTACTCCTGAGTTCCGTGCTCCTGAACCCGGACGGTCGCGTCGCGGCCGCCGACGGTGGCGGCGTGGCTCGTTTCCTGATCGTTGCCGAGATCCACGTCCCATTGCAGCGAGGACACCAGCAGGCTCAGGTCGCGCGGACCCGGGTAGGTCGCCTCGTAGTTCAGCGCCGCCTCCACCGACCCCTGTGCGGTCGTCGCATACGTGAACGATGCGACGCCGACCCAGCCCGGAAGCGGGGTCGCGGTGAGCGGGAAGGAGGGAACCACGTTCGATGGGCGTACCAGCTCCACCTCGGCCGGTCCGCTCGGTGTGGTCGGACCGCTGCCGGGCCGGAACAGTAACCCCGGAATGGCCGCAAGCACCACGGCGCCGACCACCGCGACGGTCGTGGCGATCGCCCGCCGGCGCGCGGCCAGCCGGCTCGATCGCCGCCGCACGCCAGCGAGCAGCTCGGTTCCGGTCGGCGCCTCCTCGGCGCGGCTGTGCAGCGCCCCGCGCAGGTCCTCGTCCAGACTCATCCGGACACCCCCGAATTCGTCGCCGTCGCCGCTGGTCCCATCGACGCGCGCAGTCG
>Ga0209889_1000033_pt1 | contig 23708 bp, 23 predicted proteins | sample GWRWN1_0_10_FD_187233 | JGI IMG/M metagenome (GOLD analysis project Ga0209889, IMG submission 187233) | Riverbed sediment microbial communities from areas with no vegetation in Columbia River, Washington, USA - GW-RW N1_0_10 (SPAdes)... | ecosystem: Environmental > Aquatic > Freshwater > River >... | reverse complement strand
TGCGGACCGGGTACTTCCGGCGGTTCTTGGCCAGCTTTGCCCGGATGGCGCCGGCAACGTCGATCCCTGTGCGGTTCGCGAACGCCAGGCAGTAGATCATCACGTCGGCGACCTCCTCCCCGGCCGCGCGACGCGTACGCGTCTGCCGCATGAGAGCGGCGCTTCCATCGGCGTCATGCCATTGAAACAGCTCCATCAGTTCCGCCGCCTCGACGGCCATCCCCACCGACAGATTCTTCGGCGTGTGGAACTGGTTCCAGTCGCGCTCCCGCACGAAGCGTTCCACCATGGCCTTCAGTTCCCGCACCGTCGTCTTGTCGTCGATGGCCGATTGCCTAACGTAGGGGCCGGACCCCGAGTGTGTGCGGATCGGTCGGTGAGGCGGGGGTCTGGTCGCCGATCGCCACGAAGGCCACGCGCCTGGCGCTGCGACCGCTATCGGTGGCCTCGAGCACCAGAAACCCCGGTCGGTCTCCTTTTGCCGTCGGACCCCCGGTGAGGTTGTTCGGCCCGCGCATCGCGATGAAGACAAGGCGGCCGTCCGGCGACAGCCCCATGATGTCGGGCGCGCCGCCCAGATTCGTGATGAACCCCGCGAGGCTGTCACTGGCCGTACTGACGACAACGATGTTCCAGTCGGCGCGGTTGTTCATCCAGAGGTACCGTCCCCCGCCGGTCACGAGTACCCCGTGCGCGTCCGAGCCGGCCCAGGCGAAGTTGAGGCGCTTCAGCAGCGCATCTGAGCGTGGATCAAAGACGTACAGATCCGAACTGGTGGCAGTCCCCGAGTTGATGTAGATCTTTCCTGCGGCAAGCGCGCCTCCGCACCCGGCGGGCGCGATCTGGTCGCGACCGTAGTTCTTCACCACGCGCATGGGCGTCGACCGATAGTCTACGACGTACAATCCCCCGCCGCGCAACGTGATGTAGGCGTCCTCCCCCGTCACGAGCGGGCAAATTGGTGCGTTGTCCGGATGAGCCGCATCCTGCATCGCGCCCAGATCCAGGTCATCCGCCCGGTTGTACGTGAACCGCTCCGCGCCGAAATCCGCCCGGATGCGCGCCAGCCGCTTGCCGTTCTGGTTGGCCGCCAGGATGAACGCGCCGTCGGGCGTCGCCTCGGCATGGTGCGCCTGCTCGCCGACGTCGATGCTGGCCACGATCCTCCGGTCGGCCGCACGCATCACATAGACGTGCCCGCTCGCCACGTTGGAGATCAGCGCATGCGTGAATCCGGGACTGAAGGCCACCATATGCGGGCGGACACCGGGGCCGTCGCCGACTCCAGTCGCGCCCGCGTTGAGGTCGATGACCTCGGGGGTGGGCATCTGCCCGGCTGCCAGCCGGGCTCCATCGTAGATATACAGCTTCGCCCCGCCCCGGGCGGCGTCGGCCTGGTCGATGACCCAGACCTCGTAGCGCGCCGCCTGCGCGTCGGTCAACGATGGACTTGCCGCCACCATCAAGACGGCTGCGAGACCTAACACCATCGCCAAGCGCGTGATGCCCATATGCCACCCCCGATATCGTTGGGTCAACGCGAGATTGTGATGCGGCCTTCCACTCTAGGGCTGATCACGCGCGCCCGCTGAACCGCCTCGATCACCACGGTCACCATGAGTGGGCCGCCTGCCGCGCTGACCAGCACCTCCCCCGAGCGCAGCATCGCGTACCCATCCCCGCCGCCGAGCATGAAGTCGTTGGTCGCTACGGTGTACGTCGCGTTGTCATCGAGCGGCTGCCCGCCGACTTTCACGTCGAGCACACGGGATCCTAAGGTCCTGTCGGGATTGAACGTGTAGGACAAACCCGAGACCTGGGGGAAGCGGCCGCCCACCTGTTGCCACTGGCTGACGCCGTTCTCGAGCGCGGAGCGGATCGCCGCCCCGCGCACCGACGCCTTCACCACGACGTTTCCGAAGGGGAGCCAGGCGAAGACGTCGCGCCGGCGGATCGATCCTGCCGGTAAGACGGCATTCGTGCGGATGCCGCCTCCATTGGTGATGGCGACGTCGGCGCTCACAGCCGCCCGCATCGCATCGGCGATGTAGTTCCCCAGCGGCGCTTCCTGCTGGCGGACGACCTGGTTGCGGGCGTCGAGAGAAATCGTCGTCTCCCCGATCACGAGTTCAAGATCCCTGGCCAGCTGATCCGTGTAGCGCTTCACCAGCGCCGTCATCGCCGGATCGGTCGGCGACTTCTCGTCCACCGTCAGCAGCTCATGTGACGCTGTCGGCGCGCCCTGCAGGGGGATGCGGGTTACACCCAGCCACTTCGCATCCGAGCCGGCCTTGGCGATCAGGCGTCCACCGACCGTGCGCGTCAGCGGATCGTGCTCGTGCCCGCCGATGACGAGATCCACCTCCGCCACGCTCCTGAGAAGACGTTCGTCATCTTCAACGTGCAGGTGTGTCAACGCGATGATGCGCTGGGCGCCGGCGCGGCGCATGATTGGAATGAGGACCCGAGCCACCGGTATGGGATCCACGAACCACGTCCCCCCGGGAGATGACGAGGTGGCCGTCTCCGGCGTGATCAGCCCGAAGATGCCCACGTTTGTCCCACAGACGCTGCGCACAATGAACTGGCGCGTGCTGGGAAACGGGCGCGCGCCGGGAAACAAGGCGTTGGCGACGAGCCAGGGGAACTTCGATTCGGCGATGCGCTTCAACAGTTCCGCCGGCCCGTAGTCGAACTCATGGTTTCCCAGCGCCGCCGCGTCGACACCCAGCAGGTTCAGTCCATCAATCAATTGGGCTCCCTTGAACACCGACGACTCCACGGACGGCGAGATCAAGTCCCCGGCGAAGAGCAGCAACGTACAGCGCTCGCGGGCGCGGTACTGCCTCACCAGTCCGGCCAGCCGGTCCAGCCCTCCCGCCTTCCCTTGATCGACCGCCGTGAGTTGATAGTCATCGTTGAAGTGCAGGACCACGAGGGGTGGCGCCTGCTGCGGGACAGCCGGTACGGCCAGGACGATAACCAGCAGCAGGATGGCGAGGACGAGGGGCGGCTTTAAGGACTTCATCACGTCCCACCTCCGAGAGGGGTCAAGGGAGCAGGGGAAGTGTTCAAGAACGCTGCTCGCAGCCCCTTGGGAGGTGCAAGGTGAGCGACGCGCTTGTCGATGCATTGCAATGATGCTACGACCCTCTTCTAACTCTTCGCCAGTCCCACGAGCAGCGGCAGGATGTCCACGCCAAAGAGCAGGCCGATCTCACCGTGCGCGGCCTCCCGTTCGCCGAATGTCCGGGTGGAGTCCGGCTTCACCCCGCCTCCGGTGACGAGCAGCGGGACCGGGTCGGCGGAATGCGCGTGCAGAGCGCAGGGCGTAGCGTGATCTGCGGTCACGGCCAGTATCACATCGTCCAGCGTGATCCGGGGGAGTAATTCGCCGAAGAACGCACGATCGATGAGGGCGATGATGTCACGCTTCGCGTCGCAGTCTCCATCGTGGCCGGGTTCGTCGGGTCCCTTGAGATGCAGGTAGAGACCACCGTGCCGCTTGATCTCGTCCGCGGCGCGGCGCGCCCACGTGCGATAGGCGGACTCGTGATCTCCGGCGCTCGGGGGTACTTCAACCACGCTCATTCCAAGCAGGGCCGCGATGCCGCGCTCTACCGGCATCTCCACAAAACAGCCGAACTCAATCCCAAAGCGTTCCTTGATCGGTGGAGCCTTGGGCAGATGATCTCCCGCATCCCGCAGGAGGATGATGTTGCACGGCAACTTCCCCTCCGCACGGCGGCGCCGGTTGACGGGATGAGCATCCATGATTTCGCGGCATTTGCGCGTGAACTCATTGACCAGTTCGGCCGAAATCCATGCTTCCGGCGAGTCATCGAGGGGCTTGCATTCCTCCACCTCGTTGCCCGCCTCCGCTTTGGCCACGCCGAGTCCTTCCAGGCGCCCATACGCGGGGTCGGTGTTGGAGATCTTGGCGGACAGACTCCCCTCACGTGGGTACATGACCACAGCGCAGCGGTGGCCGATCGTGGCCCGCACGGTCGTGTCGACCGGTCCCTGCCGCAGCCGCACTTCAGCGTTCACCGCTTCCGCCAGGGCTTGCGCCTCCTTCTGGGTGAGATTGCGGCCGACGCGCCGGTCGATGATAGTCCATCCCTCGCCCACCGATGCGAAGTTCCCGCGGAGCGCCAGATCGCCGTCACGGAAAGGCAGCCCTGCTCCCATGGCTTCGAGCGGACCGCGGCCGGTATGGAAGCGGAGCGGATCGTAGCCGAGAATTGCCATCACGGCCACGTCAGACTCGGGGGCGATGCCCCTGCCGACGGTAATGACGGTCCCCTGACGGCCGGCATCGGCGAGCCGGTCGAGATTGGGCTTCGCGGCGGCCTCCAGTGGCGTCCGGCCGCCAAGCTGGGGGACCGGCTGATCGCCCAGCCCGTCGAGAATGACGTAGAGGATTTTTTTCATGCCGCCGCTAGCGCCCGCAGGAATCCCTCGCTGAGCACGCCAGCATACACTTCCAACGCCGGCCCTGCCATCCGGATGGACCAGTCGAGCGCGACGGAGATCTGCAGGTCGCCGCCCGGCATGGTGATGGTCAGCTCACGGTCTGCCAGTTGCTTCCTGACCGCGGCCGCGGCGACTGCACATGCGCTGCTGCCGGAGGCCATCGTTTCCCCCGCGCCCCGCTCCCAGATCAGGATCGTCACCCGGTTACGCGACTTCACTTCTGCAAACTGGACGTTGGTGCGGTTCGGGAAGACCCGATGCCGTTCCAATTTGGGACCCAGACGGTGCAGATCGACCTGCGAAAGGTCGGGCACGAACACCACGCAATGAGGGTTGCCGACCGAGACCGCGGTGAACACGAGGGGATCTCCGTCCACTTCGATCGCTTCGTCCACGACCTCGCGGCTGGGGCCGGCCACGGGAATCTGGGCGCTCTGGAATGTGGCCGCGCCCATGTCGATCGTGATGTCCTCGACCTCCCGGCCCTTCAGGCGGAGCGCAACGTTCACAATACCGCCCGGCGTCTCGATCCGAAACTCTCGGGCCTTGGCCAACCCATGATCGTGCAGATAGCGGGCAAAGATGCGCAGCCCGTTGCCGCTCTTCTCCGCCTCGCTGCCGTCCGGATTGTAGATGCGCAGCCCGAAGTCTGCGCGATCCGATGGAACATGGGCGAGGATGCCGTCCGAGCCGACGCCCCGATGGCGGTCACAGATCATGCGGATCGCTTGCGGCGCGAGCGGAAACGAGAGTGCCCCGGGATCGACGACGATGTAATCGTTCCCCAGGGCATGGGACTTCACGAATCCGTTGCGCTCCATGCCGAAACTGACTTCTCGGAGGAGCGAAGTGCTCCTGTCCTATCTACGACGTTGGCGGGGTAACGGGCGGACGTGCGTCTGCGCGGCGCATGGCATTCCTGACGATCCGATCGAGGAGTTCGGCGAAGGGAATTCCGGCGGCCCGGGCCGCATCCGGCAGCAGGCTCGTGGCGGTCATGCCGGGGATCGTGTTGATCTCCAGCACGACGATGTCGCCCGCTCGCGCGATCATGTCGACGCGGCCCATGCCCTCACATCCCAGGGCCTGGTACGCGCGCACCGCGATGGCCTGAGCGCGGGCGGCAACCTCGTCGCTCACACGCGCGGGAATGAGGTGGTCGCTCCCTCCCGTGGCGTACTTGGCATCGTAGTCGTAGAAGTCCGCGTGCGGGACGATCTCGATCAACGGCAGCGCGTGCGGCCGGCCGTTCGCGGGATCATCGACGATCCCGCACGTGATCTCGGTCCCGGCGATGTACTCTTCGATCAGCACAATGGGACCGTACGCAAACGCCTTCTCAATGGCGGGATCCAGCCGGGACGCATCGCGCACGAGCGAGACGCCGATACTGCTGCCCACGGCATTCGGCTTGACGACACAGGGATAGCCCAGGGCCTTTCCAACCTGCTGGTGGACGTGACCGCGGTCGCGCCATACGTCGGCGGTGACGCTGAGATAGGCGGGCACGGGAATGCGGTGCCACTCGAAGATCTGGCGGCTGCGGAGTTTGTCCATCGCCAGAGCGCTCGCCAGGACGCCCGAGCCCGTATAGGGGATTCCGAGGAGCTCCAGCAGCCCCTGCATCGTACCATCCTCCCCAAACGGGCCGTGCATGGCGATAAACGCGACATCGACCTGTTCCCGCTCGACAAACCTGTCATACGTCGTCGGAGCGATGTCACCGCTTCGCCCGTGCGCGATGGCGCCGCCTGGATTTCCCCGTTGTTTCGACCCTGTGCCGCCGGCGGGGAGCTCCAGCATGTCCGGTCTGGGCAGCCACTTGCCTTCTTTAGTAATCTCCACCGGGAGGACGCTGTACCGCTCCGGGTCGAGGGCGGTGACGATCTGGCGACCCGTCGAGACGGAGACGTCCCGCTCAGGCGACGGACCTCCCATCAGGACGGCCACACGCAGCTTCTTCATCGGGAGAGCCTCCTCGCTTTGGTGGATTCCGAGCGGGGTTTCCTCTTCCAGGCACGGATGCGTTCGGCCAGAAGCGAGACGGCTCCGTCGCCGAGCACGCTGCCGAACGGAATGACCCGCGCGCGCGAGGGAACATCCTTTGCGATTCGTTCGAGTACTTTAGGCGAGGCGAGGACGACATCTGCGCCCGTCAAGACGCTCCGCAACCGCTCGGCCTGCTGCAGGGTCGCCGTGGCCAGGCGCGCTCGCCTGATGCCGACGGCCCGGATCGATCGTTCCTTGCTCTGTACGCCCTCATGCGTCGCGCACACCAACGCGATGCGCGCATTCGCGGGCAGGTGCGCCACCTCATCCAGCGTGCTGAAGTCCGGCGCGGCCATCAGTCCCACCACCTCGTGGCGCGGCAGCAGCCGGCGGACCTCCTCCACGTGGAACAACGTCGTGGCGACGAGATCGAGCCCCCGCTCTTTCTCAGAGAGCTCAGACAGCAATACCGGAATGAGCGGATGCCCCAATTTGGCGCTGAGTTGCCGCGAGAAGTAGGCGAGATCAGACTGGTTGCACTCTACGAAGCCCACCCGGGGCCCCGCTCCGTTCGCCCGCGCCGCAGCGCGTGAGGCGACCAGGCGCCCTACTTCCTCTTCAGACACCCCGCGCGCGGCGGCCTCGTCCAGCAGCCGATCGAGGAGGGGAGCCAGCTCCGCCCCGGTGCCGTACGGTGGACTCTCGGTCACGAAGGTCCCCCGCCCTTGTGTCGTCGCCAGCCATCCGTCGCGTTCCAGAGCCAGGTAGACTTTGGCCACCGTGTTGCGGTTGACACGCAGAAAGCCGGCGAGGACCCGCACAGGCGGCAGCCGGCCCCCGGGATGCAGCGAACCTGAGCGGATCAACGCCACGAGCTGGTCGGCGATCTGCCTGGCGATCGGCAGCGGCCCGTCGCGGCGCACCCGCATGGGTGGGATTGTCCTAGCGTCAGTAGGACACACTAGGACAATTCTACCCACCTTCGGCCGTCGGTGTCAACAGCCACCCGCAAAAGGGGTGAGGTCCGCCCGGCGAATACTTCGCCGCAGACCTGATCGGGGGCGGGCATGGCGCAGAAAGAGATCGAGATCATCCTGATGCGGCAGCTGGCGAGCTACCTCAGCATGCCGATCTTCGTGGTCGATCCTGCGGGAACGCTGCTCTTCTACAACGAGCCGGCCGAGGCGCTGCTGGGAGTGCAGTTCGATGAGGCGGGCGAGATGCCGATGGCCAAATGGGCCACCATCTTCAGGCCGACGGATGACGACGGCCGGCCGCTCCCTCCGGACGCGCTTCCGCTTGTGGCGGCCCTCAAGATGCGGCAGCCCGCCCGCAGGGCAGTGCGAATCGTGGGTTTGGACGGCGTGCCCCGGAAAATCGATGTCATCGCCTTCCCACTGCAGGGCCAGGGGCAGCGCCTGCTCGGCGCCGCCGCCATCTTCTGGGACGTGAACGCGAAATGAAGATCACGCTGTGGGGTACGCGCGGGTCGCTGCCGAGCGCCGGCCCGGAAACGGTGCGTTACGGCGGCAACACATCGTGCGTCGAGGTGCGGACGGAGGACGGCAGCCTGATCGTGCTGGACGCGGGGACCGGCATCCGCCGGCTCGGCGCCGCCATCGGAAACGAGACCCGCCGCCTGCACATCCTGCTCTCGCATCTGCACATGGACCACATCCAGGGCTTCGGGTTCTTCGACCCGCTGCAGCGTCCCGACCTGGAAGTGCACGTGTGGGGTCCGCCGTCGACGACCCATGACCTGCGGACGCGGCTGACCAAATACCTCTCCCCACCGCTCTTTCCGGTGCGGCTGCGGGACCTCCCCAGCAAGATATCCCTGCACGATGTATCGATTGAAGGTTTCACCGTGGACTCGGTGCGCATCTCCTGCGGGCTGGTATGCCACCCGGGCCCCACGGTCGGGTATCGCATTGTGGAGTACGGCGCGGCCGTGGTCTATCTGCCGGACCACGAGCCGGCGTTGGGCGCGCGCTCTTTCCCTGTCGCACCGGAGTGGACGTCGGGGTTCGACCTGGCGAAGGATGCCGACCTGCTCATCCATGACTCGCAGTACACCGACGCCGAGTATGAGGAGCGGCCGGGCTGGGGGCACAGCTCCATCCGTCAGACGATCCGCTTCGCCGCCCTCGCCGGCGTCCACCGGCTGGTGACCTTTCATCACGACCCCAGCCACAGCGATGACATGCTGGATGACCTCATGGATGACGCCCGGCGAAACGGACCGATGCCGTTTGAATTGATCCCGGGACAGGAAGGGATGAGTTTTCGCGTGCCGAGGTGAGACGACGATGATCGTCGGTGTGCAGGACGTGTACGTGTACGTTGCGGACATGGAGCGGGCAATCCGTTTCTATGGCGATCTGCTCGGCCTCAAGGTGACGTACAACGACGGCCACTGGGCCGCGCTCGACGTCGGCGGTGTGCGGATGGGTCTGCACTCAACCGGCGGCGCGCCCGTCCCCGCCGTGCCGAGGGATGCGGGTGGCACAAAGGCGGGGGCGACCCTCACCTTGCGCTCCACCAACATCGATGAAGACGTTGACCGTCTGAGGATTGTGGGTGTGCGATTTATCGGCTCGATCTTCCGAGCCGACTGGGGCGCCGTGATCGCCTTTGAGGATCCGGATGGCAACATCTTGAAGTTGATGCAGCCGCCTGAGGCGTGAGCTGGGTCAGTAGCGACGCAGGGCTCATCCTCACGGCCCGGGCCGTGAGGACGTTCGCCTATGGCTACCTCAGCGTGCTCCTGGGAGTCTACCTGGAGCAGGTCGGGTTCGCGCCGTGGCAGGTCGGCGCGGTCCTCACCGCCACCCTGACCGGATCCGCCGCACTCACGCTGGCGTTTTCGTTTGCCGCAGATCGTGTCGGCCGCCGGCCGATGCTCATGGTGAGCGCGCTGCTGATGGCGGCATCCGGGGCGGCTTTCGCCATCACCACGAAGTACCCGCTGCTCATCCTCGCCTCACTGACAGGAACAGTGGGCGCCACTTCCGGAGAAGTCGGACCGTTTCTTTCGCTCGAGCAGGCGATGCTTCCACAAACCGTGCCGCTCGCGCGCCGGAACACCGTCTTCGGATGGTACAACACCGTCGGGGCGCTGGCGGGAGCCGCGGGCGCTCTGGGGGCGGGTTTGCCTGCGCTCCTGGAAGCCTGGCTCGGGTGGTCTTCCGAGCTTGCGCTGCGCGCGATGTTTGTCCTCTACGCCGCGCTTGCTTTCATCGCCCTCCTCCTCTTTACACGCCTGTCGGACCGCGTTGAGATCGCGCGTCCCGACCGCACCGGCCGCTCCGGCGGCCTGCGTCGCTCCCGGTCCAGCGTGCTGCGCCTGGCCGCGCTCTTCAGCCTCGACTCGCTCGGGGGCGGCTTCGTCGTCCAGAGCCTGATCGCGTTCTGGTTCCACCTGCGCTGGGGCGCGGGACCGGAAGTGCTCGGACCGATCTTCCTTGGTGTCGGTCTGCTGCAGGCAGGTTCGTTCATGGCCGCCACGCGGCTCGCCGACCGCATCGGCCTCATCAACACGATGGTCTTCACACACCTGCCCAGCAATGTGCTGCTGATGCTGATCCCCGCGGCGCCCTCGCTGCCCGTCGCCATCGTCCTGCTGCTGGCCCGGCACGCCCTGTCCCAGATGGACGTCCCCGCGCGGCAAAGCTATACGATGGCCGTCGTGGACCCCGATGAGCGCAACGCCGCCGCGGCATTCACCAACGTCGTGCGCAATGCCGCCCAGGCCGTCACGCCCGTGATCGCGGGTTACGCCATGCAGGTCGTCGCCCTCGGACTTCCCTTTGTGCTCGGCGGTGCGCTGAAAATCGTCTACGATCTCTTGCTGTACGCGCAGTTCCGGCACGTCCGCCCTCCGGACGAACTGCCCGCGCCAACACCATGATCCGCGGGGTGATTTTCGACCTGGGAGGCACGTTGATCACTCAGGGGGATTTTGAAGAGCCCAACTCGAGGGCACTATTGCACTGGCTGCGGGCGGGTGGCCACGCGGTCCCGGAGAGTTTCGTTGAGATGCTGATCGCGGAACGGCGAGCGCTGTGGGCGGGCCGGAAGGGCACCGAGGAAGTGACCGCGGGTCAGGCGATCGGCGCGGCCGTCGAACGATTTGGCCTGCCTACCGATGCGGCATTTCTCGCAGACGCGGAGAGCGCATTCTTCACGTTCGAACTGGAATCGGTGCGGCCGCTTCCAGGGGCCGGGGAGGTGCTGAGCCGGTTGCACGAGCAGGGGCTGCGCATCGCGCTGATCTCCAACGCGTCATCGCACTACTTCGTGGTGGAGTGCTGCCGGAGAATGCTCTTTGCCTCCTACCTCGAGCCGATCGTCTCCTCGGCCGCAGTGGGACGGGTGAAACCCGACCCGCGCATCTTCCAGGTCGTGCTTCGGGAATGGAAGATCCCACCCGACGAAATTGTGATGGTGGGAGACAATCTTGCGGCGGATGTCACCGGCGCGCAGACTGCAGGGATGCGATCGATTCTCGTCACGATGATTCACGCGCCGGGCGCGCCGACATCCCTTGAGTCGATCAGTCCTGACGCGGTAGCGTCAGATCTGCGCGGCGTGGGGAAGATCATCGAGCGCTGGCGGGGAGGATCTCCCTGATCACCTCGAGGCACCGCTGCACGTGATCGTCCCGGACCAGCAGGTGGTCGTTGTGGAACGAAGGGAGCACACATGCGGCCACGCCTCGCTCACCCAGTGCCTGGCGAAGGCTCGACGGAAGCCAAGGATCCGGCCCCCGTTTCAGGGAGAGCAGGCGGAATCCCCCGCTGACTTCCGCGGCGGTGAAGCGTGGAGCGAGCCGGTCCCACTCGTCCCGCCGCAGCACGACGGCCAGCGCGGCGCCTTCGTGATCAGTGAAAAACGGCGCGTGCACACCGCCGAGGGCGATCTGCAGGCTGCGCTCGAGGTAGGCCGGCACGCGGACCCGCACGAACTCTCCGTCGTGCACGTGAACCATCACGCGCTGGTCAGCGCCTGGCCGAAATCCTCGAGCAGATCCTCGGCGTCTTCGATACCCACGCTGACGCGGATGAGCCCGTCGGTGATCCCCGCCGCTTCGCGCACGTCGCGCGGCATGTGCACGCTGCTGAGCGACGCGGGATGAGAGACCAGCGTCGTGGTCCCTCCAAGACTGGTCGCGCGCTTGGCGATCCGCAGCGCCTCCAGTGCCCTCACGCCCGGCTCGTATCCGCCCCGGACTTCAAAGCTCAGCATGCCCGTGAAGGCGCGCATCTGCCGGCGGGCGATCTCGTGCCCGGGGTGTGACCGCAGTCCCGGATAGTGGACCCGTTCGACGCTGGGATGCGCCACCAGGAATTCCGCGAGCCGGAGCGCAGTCTGATTCTGCCGTTCCACCCTCAGCGCGAGGGTGATCAACCCGCGCATGGCGAGCCAGGCGGCAAACGGGTCGATGGTCCCGCCGAAGATGCGCAGGGTGCGCTTTGCGTGCTTGATAAAGGCACTCGACCCGGCGAGCACGCCGCCGGTGAGGTCGTGATGCCCGCCGAGGTACTTGGTGGCGCTGTGCACGACCACGTCCACGCCGAGTGCGATCGGATTCTGATTGTAGGGTGTGGCGAAGGTGCTGTCGGCGATCGTCAGCGCGTTGTGCGAGCCGGCCAGGCGCGCGACCGCCGGGATGTCGGTAATCCCGAGCAGTGGATTGTTGGGGGTCTCAATATACAGGAGCTTCGTGTTTTGCCGCAGCGCGCGCTCGTATGACGCTGATTCCGTGTCCCCGAGGATCGTCGTCTCGATCCCATATGAAGGAAGGATCTCCGCGAACAGCTGGTAGGTCGCCTGGTAGATCGCGCTGGGAGCAATGGCATGTTCGCCCCGCTGCACTGCGGTGAGGACGGCGGTCGACACTGCCGACATGCCCGAGGCGGTCGCCAGCGCATCCTCGGCACCCTCGAGGAGCGCCATCTTCTCCTCAAAGGCGCGCGTCGTCGGGTTCGCCCAGCGGGTGTAGACATAGCCGGGTGGAATTTCCTGCCCAAGCCGGGCGCCTTCCTCGGCAGTGTCATACGAGAACGTCGCGGTCTGGTAGATCGGCGGTGCCACGGACTTGTGCGCGTCGGCCATCTTACCGCCATGGACGGCCTTGGTGGTGAAGCCCCAGTCGGATGTCATGAGGGGTTCTTCTTCAGGAGACGCGGCACACCCTATCGTTCTGGGTGACCATGAAATTCGGGGCCCACGTCAGCATCCGCCACCCCATCCATATGGCGATCGACAGAGCCGTCGCCATCGGCTGCGAGTGCCTGCAGATCTTCGTGGGCAGCCCGCGGCAGTGGCGGGAGATCGTCTACGCGGAGGACGACCTCGACCGCTTCATCGAAAAGCGGCGGAAGGCGAAATTGGATCCCCTCGTCGCGCACACCGCGTACCTCATCAATCTCGGCGCGCAGGACATGGAGTTGTACCGGAAGTCGACCGGAGCGTTGATCTACGCGCTGCGCGGGATAGACCGGCTCGAGGGACTGGGAGCGATCACGCATCTGGGCAGCCGCGGCGGGCAGTCGTGGGAAGGAGCCCTCAACCGGGTCACCGCGGCGCTCACCGTCGCGTTGGAGGCCACAGAGCGGGCGATGATCCTGGTCGAGCATAACGTCGGCGCCGGCGGTCTGATCGGCGGCACGTTTGAAGAGCTTGCCGAAGTCCTGGAGCGCATGGACCACCATCCGCGCATAGGCGTGTGCCTGGACTCATGCCATCTCTTCGCCTCGGGATGGGACATCCGCACGGCCAAGGGTGTGAACGCGACATTGGGGGCCTTCGACCGGATCGTGGGGCTGCGGCACCTGCGCGCCTTACACCTCAACGACTCCAAGACTGCACTTGGCTCAAAGGTGGACCGCCACGAGAACATCGGCGAAGGACAGATCGGCCGAGAAGGATTCCGCGCGCTCGTGAATCATCCCAGACTGCGCCGGCTCGGCGCGTTCATCGAGACGCCTCACTTCAGCGCGGACGTTCCCGACAAGAAAAACCTCGATCTCCTCAAACGGCTGCGGACCAAGGGCCCGGGCCCGGCATCAATCCGGGGCGGGAAGCGCTCGAAGCAGGTGCGGTCACGATGACGGAACTTCTGCGACGGGCGGGGCGAAGCGCAGGAAGAGGTTTTCGAGCAGGAGGCGCGGATGGACGTTGCGGCGGAGGTCCTCTTTCGCCTCCTCGATCGCCACGATGCGCTGCGAAAGCACCGCCCCGGGCAGGGCCGCCGCCAGCCTCGCGATCGTCTCCTTACGGTCCAGGTTGATGACGTGCACCTCCTCGCGGGTCTCCTGCCAGACCAGAAGATCCCGGAACCAGAACAGCGCCAGATCGAGCAGATCGGGAAGCCGGTCCTTGTCCTTCGACGCCTCCTCCGCCGCGTCCATCCGCTCGAGAAGATCGGCGCTCTCCATCCGCTCCAGCAGCTGAAGCGTCTGCTCGCGCCACTCCAGGTCCTCCTGAGATGTGGCCCAGGTGACCGCGCGCCCCAGTTGCCCTCCGGCGATCGCCGCGATGAACCGGGCGCGGCCGTGGTCGAGCTTGTGGCGCGCGATCAGCGCCTGCTCGATCTCCCCCGCCGCGACGAGCGAGAACCGGACGAGCTGACACCGGGATACAACTGTCGGCAGCATCGGCACCGTGGACTCAGCGATAAGGATGATGACGACCTGGGGCGGCGGCTCCTCCAGGATCTTCAGCAGGCTGTTAGCCGCCACCTCGGCCTGCATCCGATCCGCGGCGGCGAAGATGTAGACTTTGTATTTCCCTTCGAGCGGCGGAAAGGCGACCTCACGCCGGAGGGCACGGACCTGGTCGATTCCGATCACCGTCTTTGTCGTGTCCCGGGGATCGAGCAGCAGCCCGCGCTCTACGTCGACGGTGCGGACATCGGGATACTGGCCGCCGGTGATGAGGCGGCACGGCCGGCATTCACCGCAGGCATCGTTCTCCTGCGGGCGCTCGCAGTTCAGCAGCTGCGCAAATGCGAGGGCCGCATCATAACGCCCGACGCCCGCCGGGCCGACAAAGAGGTATGCGTGGGACACGCGCCCGCTGCGGGCTGCAGTGCGCAAGAGCATCACCGCGTGGGACTGGTTGACGAGATCGCGGAACGGCATCGAGGGGAATGGCTAGAAGCGTTCCATGCGCTCGACCTGGACGACGAACACGATGGCCCCGCCGACTTCGACCTTCACCGGATAGGTGACGTAGGAGTCCACCGGCTCGACCGCCGGGGGCATCGGGCTGACGAACTGCTCGCGCCGCTGGGAAGAGCGTTGAATGGTTCTCAGTACCTGCTCAGTCTGGGCATCTTCGATGCCGATGAGGATCGTGGAGTTGCCTTCACGCAGGAAGCCTCCGGTGCTGGCCAGCATTGTTGCGTTGATACCTTCTTCGGTGAGGGCATCAATCAGCCGTGCCGCGTCCTTCTCCTGGACAATGGCTAGCACGAGCTTGATGCCCGCCACCCCCTGCCCGCCAGAAACTGTTCGACCAGCCGGCCGATCTCGTCGTGGACGACCTGCTGGGGACGATTGCCGTTGACGATGCGCACCCGGTCGCGCTCTTCTCGCGCGATCGTGAGGAATCCTTCCCTTGCCCGCACGAAGAAGTCGACGGACTCTTGCTCCAGGCGATCGCCGCGCCCGCGCCGGCCCTCCTTCCCATCGGCAAGGCGCGCCCGCTCCAGACCGACCGCCGGATCGATGTCGATCAGCACCGTGAGGTCCGGCATCACGCCGCGCGTGGCGACCGCATTGACGTTGCGGACGACCTGAATGTCAAGTCCCCGAGCGTACCCTTGGTACGCGAGGGAAGCATCTACATAGCGTTCGGAGAGGACAATACGGCCCCGTCGCAGCGCCGGCTCGACGACCTCAGCCACGAACTGCGCGCGCGATGCCGCAAACAGCAGCATCTCGGTCTGCGGCGACATCTCGCGGTGCTGCTCGTCCAGCAGCAGACCGCGGATGCGCTCGCCGATGGCGGTGCCCCCCGGCTCTCGGGTGTGGAGGACGTCGTAGGATGGGCGAAGGCGGTCGTAGAGGAGGCGGGCCTGAGTCGTCTTCCCCGCTCCCTCAGGTCCTTCAATGGTCATGAAGAGCCCCCGGCGGGCGGCGGGTTCCGCTTGGTTCATCGAGGAAAGATTACGACCCGGCGGAAGGGTTCCTCCCCTCGACTCTCGGACGCGAGGCCGTAGCGCTGCACGAGCTGGTGCTGCAGGCGGCGGACGTACGAGTTCTGCTGCAAGAGCTCCACGGGTTGCTTGGAGCTGAGCACTTCGGAGATCGCCTCCTCAACCTCGCGCAGCGCGACCTCCTGGTCGTCGGAGGGCGCCTCTTCCTCTACCTCAAAAACACTGCGCAGGAAGGCCTGAATCTGGGTGACCGTGTTGCTCTTGAGAATGTGCAGTGTCCTGCCGCGCGCCACCGCTTCATGCAGCTTCTTGGGCTGGCGCCGCTCCTGCGACTTCAACGTCAGCACGATGTCCGCATCTTGCAGGTTCTCCGTGACGTACGCCGGGACGCGCAGCTCGCGGATCGCCCGCTCGAGGCGGTTTCTGCTCACGGCGTACGGGTAGATTCGCATCGGCCTGCGCCCGGGACGCGCCAGATCCTCCGATGGGGCCCCGGCCACCATCGGCCCCTGCGGCGCCCAGGTCGGAGCCTTCGCCGAAGGGACCTCGATCTGGACCTCGCCCTCCTCGGTGCGCACGCGCGTCTCCGGCCGCGGCTGCACGCCGCGCAGAAACCTGTCCACCACCGTCGCCACGTCGTGGTGCACCGCCAGGCGGTCCTTCTGCACGATCTCGATCACCACGTCAAAGGTCGGCGGGGCCTTGCGTTCGAGCACCGTCTTCTGCGTGCCGCGACGGCGCGCTTCCTCATCGGAGAGGGTGACGGCCTGGATGCCGCCGACCAGGTCGGACAGCGTGGGGTTCTGCAGCAGATTGTCCAGGGTGTTGCCGTGGGCGGTGGCGATGAGCTGAACACCGCGTTCGGCAATCGTCCGCGCGGCCAGCGCTTCCGCCTCGGTGCCGATCTCGTCGATGACGATGACCTCAGGCATGTGGTTTTCCACCGCCTCGATCATCACCGCGTGCTGCAGCTCGGGATGCGGCACCTGCATACGACGCGCGGCGCCGATCCCCGGGTGCGGGATGTCTCCGTCGCCGGCGATCTCGTTGCTCGTGTCCACGACCACGACGCGCTTGGTGAACTCGTCCGCCAGCACGCGCGCGGCCTCGCGCAGGAGCGTCGTCTTGCCGACGCCGGGGCGACCCAGGAGCAAAATGCTCTTCCCGGACTCGATCACGTCGCGCACAATGTCCACCGTGCCGAAGACGGCGCGGCCGACACGGCAGGTGAGCCCGATGATGGTCCCCTGGCGGTTGCGGATGGCGGAGATGCGGTGCAGCGTGCGCTCGATGCCGGCTCGGTTGTCCTTGCCGAACGCGCCGACGCGGCTGGTGACGTGGGCGATCTGCTCTGCGGTCACATACCCTTCGCTGAGGTGGACGACGCCTGACGGAACGCGTGCCTCCGGAAGGCGCCCCAGGTCGAGCACAACCTCCAGCAGCGCCTCCAGGTCGGCGCGCTGCTCCAGCGATTCGCGCAGCTGCGGCGGCAGCACCTCGAGCAGCAAGTCCAGGTTGTCGGTAATCTGTATTTGTCGGGGTACCACTCGGCTATCCCTCCTGCGACATCGCGCATTAGGGCGGTAGTAAGCCTATCGGATTGGTGCAGGGGATCCAGAAACACAACGAGGGGAACCTGGCGGCTCCCCTCCCAGCATGATCGATGTCCCTCGTTCACGCTCTGACGTAAAGTGCGGCACATTCGTATCCGCTATATACCACACCCGGCCAATTTTACCCTCCGCCGGTCAACGGACTTCGAGAATGAGACAGGTGAGGTAGCGCGTCTCCGGCATCGCCGGATGCACCGGGTGGTCGCGCGCATGGCCCCGCGTCTCCACCAGGCGCACTTCGCGTTTCGCGTCCACCGCCGCGGCGGCGACAATCTGCATGAGCAAGTTCTCAGGCATGTGCGACGAGCACGAGCAGGTCACCAGGAATCCACCCGCTCGCAGCACTTTGAGCGCCCGCAGGTTGATCTCCTTGTATCCGGCCGCCGCCCGCTCGAGCGCCTCTTTCGACGGCGCGAACGCCGGAGGGTCCAGGATGACGGTGTCGAACCGCGGTCCGCTACTCGAAAGACGCCGCAGTTCGTCGAAAGCGTTGGCGACCACGAAGGTGCACCGTTCGGCCACCCCGTTGAGATCGGCGTTGCGGCGGGCCAGCGCCAGTGCCTCCTGCGAGTTGTCCACGGCGGTCACCGACTTCGCGCCTCCGAGCGCGGCCAGCACCGTAAACCCGCCTGTATAGCAAAAGGCATCGAGCACATCCTTATCCTTGACGAGCGCGGCGGCGGCCATGCGATTGTCGCGCTGGTCGAGGAAGAACCCTGTCTTCTGCCCGGCCGCGATATCCACGAAAAACCGTGCAGGACCGTCGCGGATCTCCACCAGCGGATCTCGCTCGCCCTTGAGCCAGCCCGAACGCCGGGGCAAGCCTTCGAGCATCCGCACCGCGGGGTCGTTGCGTTCGTAGATCGCGGACGGCTGCAACAATTCAGTGAGCAGTCCGGCCAGCATCTCTTTGCGGGTGTCCATCCCCAGCGCCAACGTTTGTAGCACCAGCGCGTCGCCGTAGCGATCGACGATGAGGCCAGGGAGCAGATCGCCCTCACCGTAGACGACCCGGCAGGCGTCGGTCGCCAACAGCATGCGCCGGCGATACGACCACGCATCCGTGAGGCGGCGGCGGAAGAACTCCTCGTCGATCTCCTCAGACCTGTGAGTCAGGACCCTGACGGTGAGCGAGGACTGCCGGTTGATAAAGCCCCGACCGAGCCACCGTCCCCGGTACCGGCGGACGTCCACGATCCCGCCATCGTCCACCTTGCCGTCGATCCGCGCGATCTCGCCCGCGAACACCCAGAGATGCCCGGACTCCACGCGGGCTTCCCGGCCGGGCTTGAGGAACACGATGGCCATGACGACGGAGCGGGCCTTCCTGTAGTTAGAACAGTGAGGTCTGCGCCGGCTGCGCTTCCTTCTTCAGCGTCTCGCCTCCGGCAGGCTCGGCGCCTTCGCCGAAGATGTGAATCTCGCCGTACGTGCCGTCGAAGCCCGGCTTGATCTCGACGAGGCCCTCGCGGACGCGGCGGAGCCCGTCGGTAACGCGCGCGGTGGTGTGCTTCGCGAGCTCCTCGACCGGCACGTCCAACAGCACGGCGAATTCGTTGCCGAGCCTCGAGCACAATTTGAAGTACTCCTCGCGCACGGCGCCGGTGCCCACCTGCGCGCGCATCGCCTCCGCGATGATCTCCTCCAGCGGGATCAGGTTGCGATACGGTACGGTGCCGTCGGGGACGAACCCTTCCTCGCGGTCGGCCAGGTCCTCAACGCGATGCATCACGCCGACCGTCACCGGCCGTCCGCACACGGGGCAGCGGTTCCCGCCCGCCTTGGCCTCCTTGGGCGTCATCCGCGTGTTGCAGTTGCGGTGGCCGTCGAAGTGGTACTTGCCTTCCTCGGGGAAGAACTCGATCGTATAGAGGAATTTGCGTGTGTCCTTCTGGCGGAGAATTCGCATCAGCTCGTAGTAGTCCGGCTCCGCGTCGAAGACATTCGCCTCACGCCCCAGTTTGGCCGGCGAGTGCGCGTCGGAGTTGCTGAGCAGCATCACCCGGTCGAGCTGCCCCAGGCGCCAGTTCATCGGCGGATCGCTGCTCAAGCCCGTCTCCACCGCGGCGATGTGCCGGCTCTGCGCGCCAAAACACTCCTCGAGCGAATCGAACCCGGAGTTGCTCCCGAAGAGGCTGAACCACGGCGTCCAGGCGTGCGCCGGGACGATCATGCAGTCCGGCGAGATCTCCATCACGTACTCGACGAGCTTGTCGGAGGGCAGCGTCAGGGTGGGGCGTCCATCGGCCATGAGCGACCCGAAGCGCCCCAGGACGGCGTTGATGCGCTCGGCGGTCTCGATCGCGGGCGCGAAGATCACGTTGTGAATCTTCCTGAGGCGCCCGCCCTGCGGGTAGATGTTCGAGACCTCGACGGTGAGCATGAAGTGCACCCCGCCGAAAGCATACAGGCCGCGGTCGGTGGGCTTGAGCTTGGCTTTGAGTTCGCGCAGCCAGATGGGATGGGTAAAGTCGCCGGTGCCGACGATGGTGATGCCCTTGACCTTGCACCACCGGGCCATGCTCTCCACGTCCATCTCACGGCTGGTCGCGCGGCTGTACTTCGAGTGGAGGTGGAGATCGGCGATGATCCGCATGCAGCGAGGCCTCACTCGATCGAAAACTTTTTCCTAACGATTCCCCCAGCGAGACAAGTTCTCCTCTGAAGGTACTTCGTGCGCTCCCCCATCCCACATCGCGCGAAGCCCGAAGCGCAGGGCTTTGACCAGGACGGAGCCCACCGGACGCGCGACCGACCAGCGCAGCAACCGCGCCAAGACCGGTGCCATGAGCCGCGACTGGTACGCGGTATCGCCGCGCGCCTCAACGGTGCGCCGGAAGTCCTCGTCCTTTCCGATCGAAGCGACAAACGCGTTGAGCTCGGCGTCGGTCATGTGGTTCAGCGTCACACGCGCGAAGGCGGTGAAGTTCAGCTCTCGACCGAAGCGAGCCCGCCACTGCCTCTCGTACCGTTTCAGCGCGCCCGCATCACCGCCGAGGAACGCGTGCGCGGCCTGCGCAGCGAGGCGTCCCGCGATCAGCGAAAAATAAATGCCTCCACCGCTCGTGGCTTTGACCTGCCCCGCCGCGTCCCCGACGAGGAGCATCCCGCCGACGACGGAAGGCCGTCGCGCGCCCAGGACCGGAATCGGGCCGGCAAGCTTGCGCTCCACGACCGCGCCTCGCAGCCGCTTTGAGGCCACCGGATGCTCGTGGATCAGCCGCTCGAGGTAGTAGAGCGGCGAGCGAGTGCCAAGCCGCGGCTCCACGCACAGCCCCACGCGGCCCCGGCCCCGCCCGATCGGCATCAACCATGCAAAGAACCCCGGGGCAGTTGAAGCGCCGAGATAGATCTCCGGACAGTCCTCGTTCTCGAGATCAATTCCCGACATCTGGTACTGAAGTCCAAGCACGTATGACCTGGGCAGCCGGAGGCCGAGCGAAGCCGGGAGGACGGGACGGGCGCCCTCGGCATCGATGATGAGCGGCGCCGAAGCGGAAAATGCGCGTCCATCCCGCTCCCCGCTCACGCGCATCAGGCCGTTCAGCCGCTCGGCGGCCCGCAGCCTGGTGCGCAATACCAGCTCGGCTCCGTGGCCCTGCGCCTCGTCCGCGAGCCATCGGTCGAAGACCGCCCGGTCGAGCACGTGTGAGTCGGGATCCGCGCGGCGCACCCTGGCGACCGACCCATCAGGGGCATAAAATGCGCCGGCCTGCAGCGTATTCATCACGAGGTGTCCCGGCAGGTCAAACTCACGGAAGGCGTGCAGCTGCAATTTCCCCGAGCAGTGAGCAGGCGCGCCGACCTCGGCGTGCTCTTCGATGATCGCGACGCGCAGCCCCATACGCGCGGCGGTCAGGGCGGCCATGCCGCCGGCGGGGCCTGCGCCGACGACGATGACGTCATAGTCAGACCGGGGCGGCATTGGTCAGTGGCTTCGTGCCGGAGGGAGGCTCTCCTGGAAACGGACGAGAAAAAGTATGGGACCGCGCCAAGACGGGAACGTGGGCGCACGAAACGGCGTACCTAGGAAGTGATCATGAGACGCATTTTCCTCATCCTCGGAATCTTTGCGCTGCTGACCACAGGGGCCGCGGCGCAAACCGCCTCGCCGGAAGTAACATACAAACAGGGCACCGTGACAATTGCCCAAAGCTTCCACCGGGTCAGGCTCCAGGTCGAAGTGGCTGATACTCCGGCTTCGCGGGCGCAGGGACTGATGCACCGCAGGCACCTCGATGAGAGCGCCGGCATGCTCTTTATCTTCGAAGAAACCAGCCGCGGTGGCTTCTGGATGAAAAACACCCTCATTCCCCTGTCGATCGCCTTCATTGACGAGAAATGGGGGATCGTAGACATCAAGGACATGAAGGTCGCGCCCGACCCCAAAGATGGGCCGTTCACCGTCTACGATTCAGCGAAACCATATCGCTATGCGCTGGAAGTCAACGAGGGGTTCTTCACACGCAGCGGCGTGAAGGTTGGGGCGAAGGTTACCTACGTCCCGCGAAAACCCTGATCCTCGAACCACACCACAACGTTTGACCACCGTTGCCCCAGGAGCCATGGGCCGGAAGCGGATCCCTCTGTGGCAGACACTCCGGGATCGGTGCCCGCGGGAAGAACTTCCACCCGCAGACGCTCGACGCCGGGGCTCCCCATGCCGACCCACTCCGCCGCCCGCCGGCGTACGCGCCCGGCTGCGTCGTCCGTGCCGTACACTACCACCGCGTCACGGCGGATCAGGCAGAGACTGCGCGAGGCGACATCCAGGACTCCGCTGACGGCGTGGAACCCCCAGCGCTCGGGAACGACGCTGAAGATGTCAACCACCCCCGGTTCCTGCAACGCGAGGTAGATCCCCAGGCCTCCACCCAGGCCGAAGGAGTCCACGGGGACGACGAGCCCGCCGACGCGGCGAGGCGTCTGCGAGAGCAGGTCGCGCAGCAGGTCCAGCGGAATCCGCCCAGCCTCCGGACCTGTAATAAACAGGCCGTCGCCCATGGGGATCCCGCGCTCGGGTGCGCCGAAGGCCCCCCGCAGGTACATGAACCCGGAACATTGGATGGAACGGCTGCGCAACGAAGCGCCGGCCCGGAGGAACCCCACACTCAGACATTGCGTGCGGAGGCGCAGCGGCACCACCAGCACACCGCCCTCGACGAGCTGCTCGCGCCAGTGTGGCGGGACATCCGAGACGCTCGCAGTGACGATGATCCGGTCGTACGGCGCGCGCTCCGGGTGGCCGAATCCCCCGTCGGCCGCCACGACTTCAACGTCCTCGTAGCCGGCCGCCGCGAGATTGGACGCGGCTTCCTCGGCCACATCAGGCTGGATGTCCACGGTGACGACCCGCCCGCCTGACCCGACGATCTCCCGGATCAGCGCCGCATTGTAACCTGTGCCGGCGCCGATCTCCAGCACGCGATGCCCGGGGGTGGGCTCGAGCTGCTCGAGCATGATCGCCATGATGCTCGGCTGCGAACTGCTGCTGCTGGGAAGACCATCGGACTCTCGGTGCGTGATGATGGCGTCATCGCGATAGACATCCGCTGGAGTCAGATCAGGAAGGAACGCGTGGCGCGGAACGCGGCGGAAGGCGGCCTCAACGGCGGGTGATCGGATGGCGCGGCTTCGCCGCAGGGAATCTACGAGTGCGTTGCGGAGCCGGACGGCGTCGCTTCGGAGCACCATGCGGATTACTGTTCATCATACCCGACCTCAGCCGGACCGAGCCGGCCGCTGCATGCCCCTGGCCAGTTCGAAGAGCAGCCGCTATGATGGCCACAACACCGACATGAACAAGACTGCCGAGATTTCCGCGCTCCGCGCGATCAGCCGCGCCATCGGCCAGGCCCTCGACCTGGACTCTACCCTGCACCTCATTACGCGCACCACGGCTGAGGTCATGGGCATGGACTCATGCTCCATCTACCTCCTCGACCAGGCAGGCGAGTATCTTGTCCTCAAAGCCACGACGGGATTGGCGGCAGAGGCGGTGGGCCAGGCGCGCCTCCGGTTCGGCGAAGGCCTGACGGGCTGGGCGGCCGGGGAAGGGCAGCCGGTGGCCAGCTCCGATGCCGCGAGCGACTCGCGCTTTGTGTACCTGCCTGAGACCCGCGAGTCCAACTTCCGCTCGCTCGCCGCCGTGCCGCTTATCACCGCCGGCCGCGTGCTTGGCGCGATCAACGTGCAGACGACGGCCCGGCACGAGTACGGCGCCGACGAGATGGAATTGCTCGGCGTCATCGCCGACCTCGCCGCGGGCGCCATCGAGAAAGCGACCCTGTACGACAGCATGCGCCGGCAGATCAGCGAGCTCAGCACGCTGGCCGAGGTCAGCGAGACCCTCACGTCGCCACTGTATCTGGAAGAAGTGTTGCGGCTCATCGTCGAGATGACCTCGCGCACGATGGAGGCGAAGACGTGCTCGCTGATGTTGATCGACGAAGAGACGAAGGAGC
>Ga0209889_1000032_pt1 | contig 23855 bp, 27 predicted proteins | sample GWRWN1_0_10_FD_187233 | JGI IMG/M metagenome (GOLD analysis project Ga0209889, IMG submission 187233) | Riverbed sediment microbial communities from areas with no vegetation in Columbia River, Washington, USA - GW-RW N1_0_10 (SPAdes)... | ecosystem: Environmental > Aquatic > Freshwater > River >... | reverse complement strand
TGTTTGGCCCTTCCGGCGTCTCGATCGGACAAACGCGACCGTAGTGCGTCGGATGAACGTCGCGCACTTCGAAGCCGGCCCGTTCCCGCGTCAATCCACCCGGACCAAGGGCCGAAAGCCGCCGCTTGTGGGTGATTTCTGATAAAGGATTAGTTTGATCCATGAATTGCGACAGCTGGCTCGATCCGAAAAATTCTTTGAGCGCCGCGGAAACCGGCTTGTAGTTGATAAGCTCTTGGGGCATTAAGGTCTCGATGTCCTGAAGACTCATCTTCTCTTTAATCGCCCGTTCCATCCTTACTAACCCCACGCGGAAATGGTTCTCGACCAGCTCGCCGACGGCCCGCACACGGCGATTGCCGAGGTGGTCAATATCATCGACCGAGCCGTTGCCATTTTTAAGCTCCATCAGATAACGGACCACTTCGAGAATATCTTCTTTCCGCAGGGTCCCTTGCTCCAAAGGCACATTCAGCCGAAGCCGGTGGTTCAATTTGAGCCGGCCTACTTTGGATAGATCGTAGCGATCCGGATTAAAGAAAAGATTATTAAAGAAGTTAGTCGCGGATTCGACCGTAGGGGGATCACCCGGCCGGAGCCGTCGGTAGATCTCGATGATCGCATCCTGGGGTGAACGGATCCGATCTTGTAGTAGAGTATTGCGAAGATAGGGCCCGACGTTGGATTCGTCAATGAACAAAACTTCGACCTGATGAATTCCTCGTTCGCGAATAAGCTCCAACTTCTCTTGTGTGATCTCATGGTTGCACTCCACGAGAACTTCTTTCGTCTGAGGATTAACAATATCGTGTGCGGCAACACGGCCAACGATTTCTTCCCAACCGATCGGCACCTGTTTGATCCGGGCACTTTCCATCTGGCGGAGAACCGGGCGGGTAAATTTCTTGCCCTCCTTGACGATCAGATCGTTGGTTTTTGGATCTCGTACATCCGAACCGACCTTGGCCCCTAGGAGGTGCTGCGGGTTAAACAACAGCGCGGGCTTGCGGCCATCAAAAACGATAGTGTCGCTCCGATAGTAGTAGTTCAGCAGGTCCTCGGTTGTCATTCCCAGGGCGCGCAATAAAACCGTCGCATGAAACTTGCGACGCCTGTCGATGCGCACGTAAAGAATGTCCCGCGGGTCAAATTCTAGATCGACCCAAGAGCCACGGTAGGGAATCACGCGGGCGGAATAGAGCAACTTCCCGCTGGCGTGAGTCTTTCCTTTGTCGTGTTCGAAGAAAACTCCCGGGGAACGGTGGAGCTGGCTGACGATAACCCGTTCGGTTCCGTTGACCATGAAAGTACCGTTCTTGGTCATTAGCGGAATCTCACCAAAGTAGACTTCCTGTTCTTTTACATTTTTGATGCTGCGGGCACCGGTCTGCGCATCGACGTCCCACAAGACCAGCTGCACTGTCACTTTTAACGGCGCAGCAAATGTCATTCCTCGTTGATGGCATTCCTCAACGTCGTATTTAGGCTCTCCGAGCGCGTAACTCACGAACTCCAATGACGCCGTCTCATTGAAGTCTTTAATCGGAAAAACTGACTTAAAGACCTCCTGCAGGCCGAAATTTTGACGCTGCGCTGGAGCAACTGCCCGCTGCAGGAACTGATCGTAGGAATTTTTCTGAATTTCAATTAGGTAAGGTAAATCAATAATCTTCTTGATTCTACCGAAGCTGCGGCGAAAACGTAAATTATTGGCCACTTGAAATGCCATGCTTGCTCCTCTATCCAACTTGCGGAAGTAGATCCGTCATCGACCAGAAAACCCCTGAAAGCGGAAAACTACTTAATCTCGACTTTCGCTCCCTGCTCCTCGAGTTTCTTCTTGACGCTTTCCGCTTCGGCCTTGGCTACACCCTCTTTGACAGCCTTAGGCGCCCCGTCCACTAAGTCTTTAGCTTCCTTCAAGCCTAAACCGGTAAGCTCGCGAACGACCTTGATCACCTGGATCTTCTTTTCACCCGCTTCGGCGAGAATAACGTTAAACTCAGTCTTTTCCTCCGCCGCCGCAGCCGCGGGGCCAGCGGCAGCAGCAACGGCCACGGGCGCCGCCGCGCTCACGCCCAACTCTTCTTCAAGTTCCTTAACAAGAGCCGCCGCGTCCAGCAGCGTCATGTTCTTGATAAAGTCTTTAACTTGTTCTTTGGATACCTCTGGCATAAAAGCTTCCCCCTTTAAGTTAGTTGCAAAACAAATCTCCAATGGCGTCACTCTGATTTTCCCTTGCGCAGCGTTTCCAATAATCTGACAACCCGCGCCCCTGGTTCTTGCACGAGTCGAACTAGCTGAGTCGCCGGAGCCTGAATGAGCGCCAGTAATTTCGCTTGAAGTTCTGGCTTGCTCGGCATCTGGGCCAAAACCTTCACCTTGGCCGGCTCCATGAACTGCCCCTCGAAGACACCGCCCTTGATGGCCAGTTTGTCGTTGTCGTCGGCAAATTTGACCAAAGCTTTGGAGAGCATGACTGGGTCATCATAGGCAAAGACCCAACCGTTCGGCCCGTCAAGCAGTCGATCTAAAGAGCCATAAGCAGTGTCCTTAAGCGCCCGGCGCACGAGGGTATTCTTGATGACCTGGTATTCCCCCGAAGCTTCACGAATCGCCCGTCTCAGGCGGGTCATCTGAGCCACGCTGAGGCCGCGATATTCCGTGACGATGGCCATCTTCGCCGTTTTGAATTTTTCATGAACAAACGCCACCGTTTCGGCCTTCTCGCCGCGACTCGCGCGTACGATTTCCAGCTCCGCCATGTTCTTCTCCTGATCTCGATTCAGAAAATTGACACTAACGCCCCAAAGATTACGATCTTTACGCAGCCATGGCACGCACTTGAGAAAGATCGATTTTAATTCCGGGTCCCATAGTCGTGGAGACCGTCACGCCGCGAACGTAGTTTCCCTTAGCGGAAGCGGGCTTGGCCCTTAGAATGGACGTTAAGACGGCCTTTGCGTTGTCGATCAGTTTTTCCGGATTGAAAGAAGCCTTTCCAACCGGCACATGCACAATGCCTGCTTTGTCGACGCGAAATTCTAGTTTTCCTGCTTTGATCTCTTTTACTGCCTTACCGATATCCGCGGTAACCGTCCCCGTCCGGGGGTTTGGCATGAGGCCTCTTGGGCCCAGGACCTTACCGATTCGTCCCACGGCCGCCATCATGTCAGGAGTCGCTACTGTCTTGTCGAAGTCGAACCAACCCTCACTTATTTTCTTGATAAGATCCTCACTACCGACAAAGTCTGCACCAGCCTCCTGCGCCTCTTTTTCCTTCTCACCTTTGGCGAAGGCAAGAACTCGAACCGTTTTCCCCATACCGTGCGGGAGACTCACCGTACCCCGGACGTTCTGGTCGGCTTGCCGTGGATCCACACCCAATCGCACAGCCATCTCAACGGTTTCATCAAACTTGGCGCGGGCGGTTTCCTTCACCAGTCGAAGGCCGTCTTCCAAAAGATACCGCTGGCCACGATCTAGTTTAGCCAACGCAGCTCGATAAGATTTTCCATTGCCGCTCATATTTTTCCTTCAGACCGTTGTCTCAGCCCTCGATTTCCAGACCGAGGCTGTGGGCTGTACCCTCCACGGACTTTTCCGCGGCTGCCAGATCTTTTGCCGTTAGGTCTTTAAGCTTCAGTTCCGCGATTTCCCTAACCTGAGCTCGTGTAACTTTGCCAACCTTCATCTTCCCAGGCTCGGATGAGCCTTTTTCAACCCCAGCTGCCTTCTTTAACAGCACTGACGCCGGAGGGGTCTTCGTCACGAACGTGAAGGAGCGATCGGCGTATACGGTGATGATCACAGGGATGATCATTCCCTGCTGAGATTGGGTTGCAGCGTTGAAGGATTTGCAAAACTCCATGATATTGACACCGCGCTGACCCAAAGCCGGGCCAACGGGCGGGCTTGGGTTCGCTTGGCCCGCCGGTATCTGAAGTTTGATCTCGCCAGTAACTTTCTTCGCCATGGTACTTGACCCTTCTGTTTAGTTCCGCTCCACCTGAACAAATTCCAACTCCACCGGCGTGGCCCTTCCGAAAATGCTAATCAGTACCCTGAGCTTGCCTTTGTCTGGCTTGACTTCTTCCACCACGCCATTGAAATCCGCAAACGGACCATCCACCACTTTAACATTTTCCCCAACCGAAAAGAGAACCCGGGGTTTTGGTTTGATCGCCCCTTCCTCCATCTGTTGGGTAATGGTCCGAACCTCCTCATCACTCACCGGTGGCGGATTAGTGCTCCCACCGACGAAACCGGTAATCTTCGGCGTTTCTTTAACGACATGCCAAGTATCGTCATTGAGCTCCATCTGAACCAATATATAGCCTGGGAAGAACTTCCTCGAAGAAGTCTTCTTCTTCCCTTTGACGAGCTCGACGACCTTCTCTACCGGTACTAATATCTCACCAAAGTAGTCCTGCTTGCCGAGCGCTTTGATTCTTTCCTCCAAAGCGGCCTTAGCCTTCTGCTCATATCCCGAAAAGGTGTGAACGATGTACCATTGTTTCGCCATACGGGAAACCTAAGAGTCTAGTCGACAATCGCCTGAATCGCTTTGGTAAGGCCCAAATCCACCACTGCCAAGTACACGGAAATCAGTACAACGACAATTATGACAACCAACGTCGCGGCGTAAGTCTCTTTACGTGATGGCCAATGGACTTTCTTTAGTTCCTGCCAGGACTCTCGGAAGAACTCAGTTAGGCGGCGAACGCCGTCCTGGACTTTCTCGATCCAATCTCCCATGAAATGCCCAACGCGTGAGATGGCGGGTCAGGCAGGACTCGAACCTGCAACAACCGGATTTGGAGTCCGGCGCTCTAGCCAATTGGAGCTACTGACCCCTGTATCTCTTTTTTAGACTTTTACCTCGCGATGCAGGGTATGGGTCCGGCAAGAAGAACAGAATTTCTTAAGGGATAGTTTTTCCGTGGTCTTCTTTCTGTTTTTCGTCGTCGTGTAGTTCTTTCGCTTACATTGGTCGCAAGCAAACCCTATGAGTTCTCGCATGATCGCAGCCTCCTCGGAGCTACTGGATGATCTTGGTCACGATGCCTGCACCGACGGTCTTACCGCCTTCGCGGATCGCGAATTTCAACCCTTCGTCCATGGCGACTGGCGTGATCAGCTCAATCTCTACGTTGATGTTGTCACCGGGCATAATCATTTCGGTGCCTTGGGGAAGCTTCACGACCCCAGTAACATCGGTGGTCCGGAAGTAGAACTGTGGCCGGTACCCGTTGAAGAATGGGGTGTGCCGTCCACCCTCTTCTTTGGTTAGCACGTAGGCCTCGGCGGTAAAGTTCGTATGCGGCGTAATGCTGCCGGGTTTGGCTAGCACCTGACCCCTCTCGACCTCTTCCCGCTTGGTGCCGCGCAGCAACACGCCGATGTTGTCGCCCGCTTGGCCCTCGTCCAAGAGCTTGCGAAACATCTCGACCCCCGTAGCCACCGTTTTTTGAGTAGCCCTAAATCCCACGATCTCGATCTCTTCGCCGACCTTGATGATCCCGCGCTCCACACGGCCGGTGACCACCGTTCCGCGACCGCTGATGGTGAACACATCTTCCACCGGCATGATGAAGGGCTTGTCGATGGCCCGGACGGGTTCCTGAATAAACGAATCCACAGCCTCCATTAGCTTCATGATAGAACCTTCGCCGAGTTCTGACGTATCGCCCTCCAACGCCTTTAGGGCGCTCCCCACAACGATCGGAGTATCATCTCCCGGAAATTTATACTTGGAAAGCAGCTCCCTAACCTCTAACTCGACAAGATCCAGAAGCTCCTTATCGTCGACCATATCTGCTTTGTTCAAGTAGACCACAATGGCCGGGACCCCGACTTGCCGTGCGAGCAAGATGTGCTCACGGGTTTGCGGCATGGGGCCGTCAGCAGCCGAAACGACCAAAATCGCGCCATCCATCTGGGCCGCCCCGGTGATCATGTTCTTGATGTAGTCCGCGTGACCCGGGCAATCGACGTGAGCATAGTGGCGCTTATCCGTCTCATATTCCACGTGGGCGATATTGATCGTGACGCCCCTCTCCCTTTCTTCCGGCGCCTTGTCGATCTGGTCATAAGCCATGAACTTGGCCTTACCCTGCTTCTCCAACACCTTGGTAATCGCGGCGGTCAGCGTTGTCTTCCCATGGTCGACGTGACCGATCGTACCGATATTCAGGTGCGGCTTTTTTCGCTCAAACTTCTGTTTGCTCATCTCTTCCTCCTACTGTGGGCTCTAAGCCAAAGGCTGTACAGATTTATTTGAATTCCTAAGTCTTGTGCGTAAAGCAAACTCTAATCTGGACCAAAGCCCAGGAGCGGGATTGAACCGCCGACCTCGTCCTTACCAAGGACGTGCTCTACCGACTGAGCTACCTGGGCATACCAGTCGATGGCTTGTCGCATATGGCTCAATTCGCCGAATGGAACGTTATCCGGCCATCTGTTTTCCGCCATCACAGTCATAAAGCAAATTGGAGCGGGAAACGGGACTCGAACCCGCGACCCCGAGCTTGGAAGGCTCGCGCTCTACCAACTGAGCTATTCCCGCAAACAAAATGGTGGAGAGGGAAGGATTCGAACCTTCGAAGGCATAGCCGGCAGATTTACAGTCTGCTCCCTTTGGCCACTCGGGAACCTCTCCTCTTCTCGTTAAACACCGCACTATCCCTTGCCCTTCCAACCAGCGATCGCCGTTCTCTATGTTTCTCCACCAAAACAACTCTTCTGCCTGGAGCTGGCGATAGGACTTGAACCTACAACCTGCTGATTACAAATCAGCTGCTCTACCGTTGAGCTACGCCAGCCTGGCCCGAGAAATCTTCCCACGCGCCATCAAAAAGCGATATCCTAACTCAATTGGTGTCGGGGTAATCTACGACCTATACCAGTATGGATCCAGAGCCTATATGGCGAACGACGGCACAGAGAATATTAATTCCCTGTTTGTAAACGAATATTTAAACCATTTTCAGCTTCCGATGTCAACAGGCAAGAACCAAAACGGTGAAGAATACCTATCTCTGACACCTATTATCCTTTCGTTCCCTGGTTGTCAATGCGAACGTGCTTGGCGCAGCAACTCGTAAAGAAAGACGGCTCCGGCGACCGCAACGTTAAGCGAGGCGATTTTGCCTTCCATCGGTATAGATGCAAGATAATCGCACTCTCGGAGAATCAGAGGACGAATGCCGCCTCCCTCACTTCCCAAGACGATTCCGAGCCGCTTCGGATAGGCTCTGTCGTAAATCGCCTCGCGAGCTTTAGTGTCTAAACCTACGATCCAGAATCCAAGCTCCTTAAGGTGCGCAATAGCCCGCCTGAGATTAGTCGTACGGTAAATATTGAGGTAATGAGCTGCGCCCGCGGAAGCCTTGACCACGGTCGGTGTCACCGCCACGGCGCGGTCCTTGGGGATGAGGACGTGACGAATCCCTACAGACTCCGCAGTCCGCAATAAAGCCCCAAAATTTCTCGGGTCCGTCAATCCGTCCAAGATCAAAATCCAAACCAATCCGGAGTTTACTGAAATCGCCTTACGCAATTCATCGAAAGATAAGTAAGAAAAAGCCACCACCTTGGCTACTACTCCCTGATGCCTTTGCCCATCCGCTAAACGATCCAAAAGATCTGGCGGTAAATATTTCACCCGTATCCCCAGACGCCTCGCTTGCGTGTCAACGCCTCGTAAAGCCGGGGCAGAAGAGCCTTTGGCAATGAGGATTTCAGCGATGTCATGAGGTGAGGCCTTTAGTTTCTCCAACACGGGATTGATGCCGAAGAGAAATTTCGGCTCTTTATCCATCACCGCTCTCCAAAAAAGTATGGAAGGATTTTACAAAGGCAAAACCAGCAGATAACATGCCAGAATCGTGGGACATAAGACTCTGACTCGCTATTTAATTTCCGAGGTTCTTCCGCCGTTTTTCTTGGGCCTTCTGGTCTTTACTTTCATTCTTTTAATTGCCCGCATCCTAAAGTTGATCGAGTTAGTCATAACCCGCGGCGTACCCCTAATCCAAACTGCTAAACTTTTTTCTCTAATTTTGCCGACTTTTTTAGAGCTAACAGTCCCTATGGCGTTTCTGTTGGCGATTCTTCTTGGTTTGGGCAGACTGTCCAGCGATCAAGAGCTGCTTGCCATGAAAGCTTCCGGCATCAGTCCCACGCAAATTCTTTGGCCCCTCAGTATCGTCGCGGTGATCATCGCCATCATCACGTGGCTACTAACCATGTTTGCACGACCCGCGGCTAATACGGCCATTAAGAAAGAACTCTATAATATTGCTAAAAGCCGCGTCGGAACCGCTCTAAAGGAGAAAGTCTTCAATGATGACTTTCCGAATATCCTTATCTACGTAGAAGAGATTATCCCCCCGGGTAGCACCGCACAAGGTGTGCTTATCGTCGACAAGCGAAACCGCGTTAGAGAAGCTATCATCCTAGGGAAAGTCGCGCTCATTACCACCGACGAGGAAACTAACACTTTAGGACTCAAGCTCTTTGATGGCTCCATTTACGAAAGAGAAAGAAATAGGCCCGGTTTCAGCCAAACTCGTTTCAATATCTATGATTTCAAGCTTGACCTCGATGAGCTCATTAGTCCAGTCAAAAGGAAAGAGGCAGGGCCGAAAGAGATGTCCCTTCGCCATTTGCTCAGGATCATTCGAGAGAAAGGGGCCCAAGGAGCCAAGACCATACCTGAACGCATGGAACTTCATCAACGGATATCCTTCGGTTTCGTTCCGTTCGTGTTCTGTCTCTTGGGTATCTCTTTGACCCTATTGCCTCGAAGCTCTCGAGCTAACCGTTCATGGGGATTCATGCTATGCTTTTTTTGGTTACTCACCTATTATGCGTTTCTTTCGCTCGGAAAAGCACTCGGCGACAAAGGTGTGCTTCACCCTATCCCGGCGCTTTGGCTTCCCAATATCGTCGTGGGAGGAGTTGCCGTCCACTTCTTTAGAAAGGCATGCCGCGAATCCCCGTTGCGGTTCCAGGCCGGACTAGAGACAGCGTTGGCTTTGACCAGTCAATATTTCATCAGATTTAAGCGCAACCCCAAAGACTAAGGACGTAAGGATGGCAGCACGAGGAAAGGTTAGATTTCTTCCTATGGGTGGTATCCTTGACCGTTATTTAGCGCAGGGGTTCCTGCGAATTTTTGTCATTAGCTTGGTTTGTATTACGTCGCTCTATCTCGTCGTCGATTTCTTTGACCGCATCAGCGCTTTTGTCGACAGTGGGGCCTCAATGGGAACCATCATACGCTACTTCGTTTACAAGGCTCCTGCTTCTATTTCCCGCGTGATCGGTTTCGCAACTTTGTTTTCTGCGTTGTTTTGTCTTGGAATGTTGACGCGAACGCAGGAGATTACCGCCATCCGGTCTAATGGAATAAGTGTCCAACGTATCGCGCTTCCTCTTCTGATTCTCTCCTTGTTCATCTGCGTGTTCACTTTTTTTTGGAACGAGGCGCTTGTTCCCGCATTTGCCCATCAAGCACAAACAATCTTCAAGACGGAAGTCAAAAACAAACAGCAGCAAAGCCTGTTCGGTACGGCGGACATCTGGATAAGAGGAGAAGGCAGTTTTATCAACATCGATAACTTCGACACCCCAACAAGCACTCTACGGGGCATCACTATCTTCCTGCTAAATCGCGATTTGAGCCTGCGCGGGCTGATGGAGATTCCGAGCGCTCGCTGGACCGGTCGAGGCTGGGAAGCCAACGAAATAACCGAATGGCATTTTTTGCCGGACGGGAAAGTAACTAATCAAAGGGTGGCGGTCGCACCCCCGATTTCAGAAACCCCCGAGGATCTCAAACTGCTCGCCCGGGATGCCGATGAATTTACCTTTTTTGACTTACAAAAGCAGATTTTCGACATGAAGAGCAAAGGGATAGACGCCGCTCCTTACGAGGTGGATCTACAGGTCAAATTGGCTTTCCCGTTGATTTCCCCGCTGATGATTTTGATCGCCATACCTTTCGCGCTTAGGAGACAAATGAGTGGCAGCATGGCGCTGAGCTTCGGTGTGGCAATGCTCATCGGCTTTGGTTACTGGGTCCTCTCGGCCTTTTGCATTTCGCTTGGCCATAATGGTGCGCTTCCCCCTTGGGCTGCCGCCTGGATCCCCAACAGCATCTTCGCATTGATCGGGCTATTTTTCTTCACAGCGGAAGCCTAGGTTCCGGGTTAGTGTAATCTCTTCGAAAACGCGCTGGGACCGAATCAAGACACGTCGGTACAGCTCAACCTGCACCGGGTCCGCGAAATGGATTTTTGGGCTACTCTGGCGGCTCAGACAAAGATTTTATCGCTTGGAGTACTGCGGTCGCTTTCGTGCCTTATGACGACCGTATTTCTTACGTTCCACAGCGCGGGGATCACGAGTGACAAAACCGGCCTTTTTGAGGGGCGAGCGAAATTCTGAATTTACCTGTATGAGCGCACGTGTAATCCCGTGACGGATGGCTCCCGCCTGACCTGAGGTTCCGCCACCTTTAACATTGACTTCGACGTCAAAACTGCCTCCGGCCTGTGTCACTCCAAAAGGCTGGAGCACAATCATTCGGTCTGTTTCGCGACCAAAATATTCCTCTAAGGGTCGATCATTGATCGACATTGCACCTTTGCCGGTGCGTATAAAAACGCGGGCGACGGAAGTTTTCCGTCTTCCAGTTGCAGTAATCATCTTCTCAGCCATCGAACTCGGTACTCCTATGCTTCAATCGCCAAAGGTTGTGGCTTCTGTGCTTCGTGGGGATGTTCAGGGCCGGCATAAACCTTGAGTTTAGTGACCAACCGTCTACTCAGCCGGTTCTTTGGCAGCATCCCCTTGACGGCCAGAAGAATAAGATCCTCCGGTTTTTCTTCGAGCATCTTTTCAGCAGTTCTTTCGCGGATGCCTCCGGGATATTCCGTGTGGCGATAATAGACCTTCTTTTGAAGTTTTTTCCCCGTAAGCTTCACGCCTCGTGCATTGATGACAATCACAAAATCGCCGGCATCGGCGTTAGGGGTAAAAATCGGCTTATTTTTGCCACGCAATATCTTTGCGATTTCACTAGCCATGCGACCCAATACTTTCCCCTGAGCGTCCACCACGTACCATTGCCGTTGAGCAAGCGCTTCTGCGATCTTCATGTTCACTGACTCCGCAAACTCTAGCTGTTCTTCGATACAGAAAATGGCGGGGCCGACGAGACTCGAACTCGCGACCTCCGGCGTGACAGGCCGGCGTTCTAACCAACTGAACTACGACCCCGATACTGCACAGCGACCGTTTGGTGGGCGGTACAGGATTTGAACCTGTGACCCCCGGCTTGTAAGGCCGATGCTCTCCCGCTGAGCTAACCGCCCCTCTCAAAGGAAAACACACCAGCCTACAGCCCGTCCTTGTAGCCCAAACTGTCCAGCTTTCTTACCTTAGGCTGTTTCCAGTTGCAACGTTAAGTTGAATGATATCTAGCTGAGGGACTCTTTTAGAATTTTACCCGCTTTGAATTTGGCTGCTCGAGAAGGAGCTATTTCGATGGCTTCGCCGGTTTTCGGATTCCTCCCCGTCCTTCCCTTTCGGTGGGACACTGAAAAGGTACCAAAACCGGAAATGTTCACCTTCTCGCTGTTCTTTAAAGCGGCACAGATATCGTCAAACAGTCCGCCGACGATCTCTTCCGCTCTCTGCCGCGGCAATTCAAATCGCTTTGCAAGTGAATCGATTAAATCCGCCTTTGTCATTGTCCCCCCCCTCACCATCCTGCCAATCCAAAAAAATACAGGGCAATTGGGGTTTTATAACAGCAGGAATACCGGGTGTCAAACCACCCGGCATCTTGCGGTTATAATGATTTACTGTGGCAGAATCTCAGGGCCAGGAACGTCATCAACTTTTCCCGTGAAGGGAGGGGGTTCCTCCTTGGACTCAACCTGCTCGAGTGGGCTTTTGAAAAGATTCTCAGGATCGTCCGTAACCAAGGCCTTCTTCAGCACTTGATCCATATGAGAAACTAATTCCAGATTTACAGTTTTTAGAACGCTGGCAGGGATTTCTTCGATATCCTTCTCGTTTTCCGCCGGGATCAGAACTTTCTTTATGCCCGCTCGATGCGCCGCCAAAACTTTCTCCTTCAACCCGCCGATAGGCAGAATCGCTCCCCTGAGTGTTATCTCACCGGTCATCGCTAGGTCGTTGTAAACCGGGATCTTGGTCAACGCCGAAACAAGTGATGTTGCCATCGTAATACCAGCCGAGGGTCCGTCTTTTGGAATCGCCCCCTCTGGAACATGAATGTGAACGTCGATCTTCTGATAGAAGTCCTTGTCCAATCCCAATTCGGTCCCTCGCGAGCGCACGTAACTCATGGCTGCTCGAGCTGACTCTTGCATGACTTCACCAAGCTTGCCCGTAATAGTCAGTTGTCCTTTGCCTGGCATAACAGTCACTTCGGTAGCCAAAAGTTCACCGCCGAGCTCAGTCCAAGCCAATCCAGTCGTCACTCCGATCTTCTGTTCGGCCTCCGCTTTACCATATCGATATTTGGTGGGTCCCAAGTACTTATGCAAGCTTTTTGTGCCGACTTGAATGTGGGCGTTCCGGTCTTTCTTCACCACTTCCACTGCGGCTTTGCGGCAGATCGCAGCAATTTCACGCTCCAGGTTTCGCACCCCAGCTTCCTTCGTGTAATGGCGAATCACTCCGAGAATAGCATTATCCGTAAATGTAACATTGTCCGGATTCAGGCCGTTGGCTTCTTTCTGTTTTTCCAATAGGTAGCGTTTAGCGATGCTCAGTTTTTCCAATTCCGTGTAACCGGCAATCCGTATGATTTCCATGCGGTCTTGCAGCGGGCGTGGAATCCTATCCAGCGTATTCGCTGTGGTGATGAACATCACTTTGGAAAGGTCGTAGTCCAAGTCTAAATAGTGATCATTGAACGTGGTATTTTGCTCTGGATCCAGGACCTCGAGCAGAGCCGATGATGGATCCCCGCGAAAATCTGTCGACATCTTGTCGATTTCATCCATCAGGAAAACCGGATTGCTCGATCCTGCTTTCTTCATCGATTGAACAATTTTGCCGGGTAAGGCACCGATATAGGTCCGGCGATGTCCTCGAATTTCCGCCTCATCACGAACGCCGCCCAATGAAACACGGACAAACTTTCTTCCCGTCGCTCGCGCAATGGAACGTCCTAATGAGGTTTTACCAACACCTGGAGGACCCACCAGGCACAAAATGGGGCCTTTGATCTTACCCACTAAACTTTGGACCGCGAGATACTCAAGGATACGCTCTTTGACCTTTTCCAACCCGTAATGGTCTTCTTCAAGAACCCGTTCGGCCTCAGTAATATCGAGTTTATCATCGGTAAACTCATTCCATGGCAAACTAAGAATCCAGTCAATATAGTTTCGGACCACCGTGGCTTCCGCAGACATCGGTGACATCATCTTGAGTTTCTTGAGTTCTTTTTCCACCTTCTCTCGTGCCTCAGCGGACAGCTTTTTCTGTTTGATCTTCTCTTCGATCTCCTGTATTTCGTTTTTGAATTCGTCCTTCTCACCAAGTTCCTTCTGAATTGCCCGCATCTGCTCATTCAGATAGTACTCCTTCTGCGAGCGCTCCATCTGCTTCTTCACCCGTGAACGAATTCGTCGCTCGACCTCCAAGATCTCGATCTCGGCGCGCATGTGCCCAAGAACCTTTTCCAGTCGTTCTGCGGCGTTGAAAGTCTCGAGAAGATTTTGTCGGTCTTCGAGCTTGATGCCGAGATGCGCTACGATAGTGTCTGCCAACCGGCCGGGATCGTCGATAGAAGAGACTGACATCACCATTTCTGGTGGTATTTTCTTTTTCAGCTTGACGTAATTTTCAAACGTCGAGTGGACCTCACGAGTTAGCGCTTCGACTTCTGTGTTCCGTTCAACGATCTCCGGGGCCTCTTCCACTTCCACCAAAAAGAAATCCGGACTATTCACAAACCGGGCAACTTGAGCCCTCTTTTTACCCTCGATGAGCACTTTCACTGTGCCATCAGGAAGCTTTAACATCTGCACAACAGTGCCCAGGGTACCGATTTTGTAGATGTCCTCTTCCGTTGGCTCATTGGTTTTTGCGTCCTTTTGCGATGAAAGAAAGATCGGTCCTTGTTTCTGTGTGGCTTCTTCCAACGCTTTGATGGAACGCTGCCGACCAACAAATAAGGGAACGACCATGTGAGGAAAAACGATGATATCCCTGAGAGGCAACAAGGGCACCCGCGTCACGCCGCTCGCCAGTTCGTCTTTTTTGTCTTTATCATTGCGAAATAACATATCTGTTCCTCTCTAAGCGCTCTCCGCAGCCTTGGTGTATACGACAATCGGAAGCTCGTTCTTGTTTACAACGTCCTCGGAAATAACTACCTCTTTTATGTTCGGTTGGGAAGGCATATCGTACATTATCTCGAGCATGATATTTTCCATGATCGCCCTAAGTCCGCGGGCACCTGATTTTCGTTTCATGGCTTCACGGGAAATCGCTTGAAGCGCCTCCTCGGTAAATTTAAGATGAACGCTTTCCATGTCAAAAAGCTTGGAATATTGCTTTGTCAGCGCATTTTTTGGTTCTCTAAGGATGCGCACGAGGGCTGTTTCATCTAGTTCATCTAACGTAGCGATAACAGGCAGCCTCCCAATAAACTCGGGGATTAGGCCGAACTTCAACAAGTCCTCGGGCTGGACATCATGCAGAAGTTCAGTGGCTCTTCTCCCATCTCTTTCTTCGAGCTCACCGCCAAACCCCATACGCTTGCGTCCAGTCCGTTTGCGAATGATGTCCTCAAGCCCGACAAACGCGCCACCGCAGATGAAAAGGATATTGGTCGTGTCCACCTGAAGGAACTCCTGTTGCGGGTGTTTTCTCCCACCCTTCGGTGGGACGCTCGCCATCGTTCCTTCAATAATCTTCAGCAGCGCCTGCTGCACACCTTCACCCGAAACATCTCGCGTAATCGACGGGTTGTCTGCCTTCCGAGAGATCTTGTCGATTTCGTCTATATAAACGATTCCACGCTGAGCTTTCTCAACATCGTAGTCCGCAGCTTGGAGAAGACTAAGAATGATATTTTCAACGTCCTCTCCGACATAACCCGCCTCAGTCAGGCTGGTGGCATCGGCGATGGTGAAAGGAACTTGGAGAAAGCGCGCCAGAGTCTGCGCCAACAGTGTTTTTCCAGACCCCGTCGGTCCCAGGAGAAGGATATTGCTTTTTTGCAATTCCACATCCCCCGTTACCATCTGACTATCGATGCGCTTGTAGTGGTTATGGACGGCTACCGCGAGGATTTTTTTCGCCCTCTCTTGGCCAATCACGTATTGATCCAATACCCGTTTGATCTCAGCCGGTTTTGGGACATTGGAAGATGCCGTCAGAGTTTCATCGTGGTCGACCTCTTCAGCGATGATATCGTTGCAAAGATCGATGCACTCATCACAAATATACACCGTCGGGCCGGCAATCAGCTTGCGCACCTCGTCCTGGCTCTTTCCGCAGAAAGAGCAGACAAGATTCCCCGAAGTCTCACCGTGCTTTGGCATAGAACCCCCGCTTCGCTAAAGTTCCCTCACTTCTTGAGGCTGCTTTCCGGTCGCGTGGCGATAACTTCATCCACCAACCCGTATTCCTGGGCTTGCTTGCCATTCATAAAAAGATCGCGATCCGTATCTTTTTCAATTTTCTTTAAACTCTGCCCCGTGTGCTTCATTAAAATGTTATTCAAATCTTCCCGCATGCGGAGAATTTCACGGGCCTGAATATCGATATCGGCGGCTTGGCCTTGAAACCCTCCAAGCGGTTGGTGAATCATGATGCGCGAGTGGGGAAGGGCGAAGCGCTTCCCTTTGGCACCCGCGGCTAAAAGAACCGCTCCCATGCTCGCTGCTTGCCCCACGCAAACAGTTGATATCTGGGGTCGGACATATTGCATTGTGTCATAGATGGCAAGGCCCGATGTTACCGAGCCCCCTGGACTGTTGATATAAAAGAAAATATCTCGGTCGGGATCTTCAGATTCCAGAAAAAGTAACTGCGCGGTGATCAGGTTAGCCACATCATCTGTGACCACTGAGCCAAGAAATACGATACGATCTTTAAGTAGCCGGGAGTATATGTCGTAGGCGCGCTCCCCGCGTCCGGTTTGCTCGACGACAATAGGAATAAAGTTCATTTCTTAGGAAACCCCTCAACCACAAAGAGCATTTTAGCCTTTTTTACCTTGTTCATCAACCTTTGTGGCGGGCGCATCGACCTCCTTAATGAGCGCTCGTTCGAGCAAAAAACCGAGTGTGCGATCGAAAACCATCTGGGCACGCAAATCGTCCCGCGTGTCCGGCCTAGAGTACGCCTCGCGTACCGTTTTTGCCCTGTCACCGGCGGCCCGAGTGAGGTTGTCAACCCTTTCCTGAACCTCTTTATCGGAGACCGTAATGTTCTCAAGCTGAGCAATCTTTTCAACCAACAGGGTTGCCTGAACCTGACGCAGGGCGCGCCCTTCGAGAGTTTTTCTCGTTTCTTCCAGAGAAGGTGGCGTCTGCGGTCCCGAAACGCTTTGTCCGAGGCCCCGATTCTGATAGCGCTCCATGAGGTAGCGGGTTTGGCGCTCTACCATCGTTGGCGGCGGCGCAAAGGAACAAGTTCCAATAAGACGACCAATAATCTGCTCTTTGAGCTCCTCTTTTTGAATGTGCTCCAGTTCATCTTTCAGGCGCGACCGGATGGCCGCTCTCAGCTCCACTAAAGAACCGCATTCGCCGTGATCTTTGGCGAAATCATCGTCAAGCTCCGGAAGTACCTTCTGCTTGATCTCGCGCACCATAACAGAAAAATCAACGGTCTTGCCAGCAAGCTCGTCATTTGAATAATTCTCCGGATAGGCTACTTGAATTTTCGTGGGCACTCCCTGAGTCAGTCCTATAACTGCTTCTTCGAATTGCGGCAATGCCTGTCCGCCACCAACTTCCAAAAAATAGTTCTCGCCCTTTCCCCCTTGAAATGGCTTGCCGGCAATGGATCCTTCAAAATCCAAAGTGATAAAGTCTCCCGGCTGCACGATAGTGCGATTTTCAACGGGTTCCAGCCGCGCATGACTCTCCTGGAGTCGACGGAGCGCCTCATCGACCTGGTCATCGGTAACAAACAGTTTGACTTTCTCGACCGCGATAGCCAAATAGTCTTTGACTTCGATCGGCGGCTTGATCTCGAAAACAGCTGAGAAAGAAAAAGCACTACCTTCGACCAGATCATTGGCTTCAATTTCAGGTCGGGAAACGATCTGCAGCCCGCGCTCTTTAATAACCTCCCCCAGAGATTCCTCGACCAACTGCGACTGTACCTGGCCTTTAAGTTCGTCACCGTAGATGCCTTGCAATACACCCCGGGGCGCCTTGCCGGCGCGAAATCCTTTTATCCGTACTCGTCGCCGGAGGTCTTCGTATGCGCGGGAAAATTCATTCGCCACCGTTTCTGCAGGCAATTCAACACGGATTTTGCGCTGCACCGGACTTATTTCATCGATATCTATTTTCATAACTCATCACAAAGGGAATCCCGCTCCCTTTTGCATTCAAATTCGATACGCGGATTCCACCTCGCTGCGACCGTCACTCGACTACCAATATTCAACCGCACCAGTAATGTCATAGACTATTTATGATTTTGGTGCGAGAGGGGGGATTCGAACCCCCACGGTTACCCGCTAGATCCTAAGTCTAGTGCGTCTGCCAGTTCCGCCACTCTCGCGCTTGAAACACTTAAAAACAATTCGACCTCTAGCAACAGAAAAGGAGAGTAGAAAACGGGTTATGCTAAGTCAAGTGCCGCGCCCTCAAATCGTTTTATCGGCCTGGAAACTTCTGCACATTAGCAGGCGCGCCACTCATGCCAACGACTGCCCATAGCTCTAAAGCCGGAGTTGCTAAGCCGCCCGGAAGATTTACTTGAATTAGGCCAATCAAAAACGCCACAGCGGGAGTATTAAGCTGAATCGGACTGCGGCTCTTTACAGCTACTGCAGGGACACAGAGATCTCAAATAGTCGTAAGTGTAAATTCCCGTACTGTGACCGTCCTGCCAGCGGAATTCGATGGCGTAGTTACCGACCGGGCGGATCTCTTGCAACCTTGCCCCCGGAACGGAAACAAAATTTCTTTGCACCCCATGTCCCTGGCACAATGCACAGGGACAGTATCCACGCAGATACGCCTGCGCGTATTCTCCGACGTGGCCATCATCCCAAGTGATCCGAATCAGGCCCTCCGCTTTGATATGGTTAATTTCAGTCGGATAGTGCGATTCCAAAAATTTCTCCCTATGACTATAACTCTTCTAGGCCTTCAGCGACGGCCGTGATGAAACCAATCTTGGTTCGATTAACCAAATACGTGCGTGGTCCCACGTCTGCGCGATCAACCAACGTCGCATCGGTTACTGGAATGAAGCGGGTTTTTGCCATCAAGAGATCATGCATGGCACTCCCAGGTATAAGATGGATGTTTCCTCGGAGCCAGAACGGGCCGACACCCAGCAGCGCTTTGCTCGACTCTTTCTTCACGTAGAGATGATCGAGACCCGACTGTTCGGTCCTGAATTGGGGACTCAGGTCCGCGATCAAAAATACTTCTTGCATATAAATAAGGTACTCGTCAGAACTCACCGCCACGGGTTTTCGGTTCGGACCTTCCAGCGTTGCCTCTCTGAGAGAAAATACCTCGTCTCCTTCTCGAAGAATTAAATAGTTACTCAGACGATCTTGATTCGTACCGAGGATTCCGCGCACCACCGCCGACTGGAGATAAACCTCCAGGGGCATCGAGTAGGTCATTCCTTCATCCAGCGCCATTATTATTCCGACCGCGCCAGGAGCATGCCGTGATGATACAAATTATTACAACAATTATCTCACCACGGACTAGGCTAAACAACAGACTTCTAGACTTCTAGCGAGAATGCCTTTTACCGGGTAAGCGCATTTGGGCTTGATGGGATTTGGTGGGCCGCCGGAGACTCGAACTCCGGACCCGCTGATTAAGAGTCAGCTGCTCTACCAACTGAGCTAGCGGCCCATGCTCGCACAACCGAGGATCGAAGATAGCAGATCGCGATCGTCGATTCTCGATCCTCTATCCTCGACGATCAAAAGTGGGGTGAGTGAAGGGATTTGAACCCTCAACCCCTGGAGCCACAGTCCAGTGCTCTAACCGTTGAGCTACACTCACCACATCGAAAAGCCACGGGTGGCGCGCCAGAAGGGATTCGAACCCCTGACCTACGGCTTAGAAGGCCGTTGCTCTATCCAGCTGAGCTACTGGCGCAACTCAAAGGCTAGCAGTGAACAGAAAGCAGTAAACAGTCCGACCCTGACTGAGCACTGATTACTATCCACTGCTGTAAATCTGGTCGGGGCGAGAAGATTTGAACTTCCGACCCCCTGCGCCCAAGGCAGGTGCGCTACCAGGCTGCGCTACGCCCCGTCAATGACGAAGTCATTCTACACAGGCGGGCCTTGAAATCAAGGTTTTGTCCCAAGATCAATGATGGATGGTAAGACCTGCGCCAATTTCTTTAATGCTTTTCCCCGATGGCTCACTCTTGCTTTGGTTTCTCGATCGATTTCGCCGAACGTCATTCCCCATGGCGGATAGAAAAAAATCGGATCATAGCCAAAGCCGCTGCTACCCTTTAGAGCAAAAGCGATGCGTCCTTCACAGGACTCGCGCACGGTCCATCCCTTCATGCCCGAAGAATTCGGCCCACAAAGCGCCAAGACACAAACGAACCGCGCGCTGCGTTTTTCATCTGGAACGTGCTCGAGTACAGCGAGAAGCTTGTCATTGTTTTTCTGATCGTTTCCTTCCTCGCCACTGTAACGGGCCGAATAAATGCCTGGCGCTCCGTTCAGCGCGTCCACCTCCAAGCCTGAATCATCGGCCAACGTGAGATAGCCAGAATATTCCGCCAATATCCTTGCCTTCTTGATAGCGTTCTCTTCGTAGGTAGCGCCATCTTCAATTGCTACGGGAAAGTTTCCCAAACTCTGCAGCGGGAGAATCTTTAGTGGGAGATATTTAAGGGAGGATTCAACCTCGGCAAATTTCCCTCGATTCGTAGTAGCAACGAGCAGCTCAATCACGATTCATCATAATTCAGGCCATTGAGGCGAGAACTTTCTTCTGCGCTTTGAGCAACTCCTGAATCCCCTCTTGAGCGATTTCCGTCATGCGCTCCATCTGTTTACTGGTGAAGGGAGCGCTCTCCGCCGTTCCTTGCACTTCGACAAACTTGCCGGAGCCGGTCATAACAAAGTTCATATCGACATCGGCCCGGCTGTCTTCCTCGTAAGACAAATCCAGAAGAACCTTGCCGTCGATGATGCCCACACTCACAGCTGCAACCGAATCTTTGATCGGATCTGCAGCGAGGATTCCCTTCGTCAGCCAAGCAGCAACCGCTTCCCGAAGCGCCACATAGGCACCCGTGATCGACGCCGTCCGCGTACCGCCATCGGCCTGGATCACGTCGCAATCGACCCAGATCGTCTTTTCTCCGAGGCGCTTGAGTTCAGCAATCGCCCGGAGACTCCGACCGACGAGCCGCTGAATCTCATGGGTTCTCCCGCCGACCTTCCCACGCGACGCCTCGCGCCCAATGCGCACCTGAGAAGAGCCCGGGAGCATTCCATACTCCGCCGTAATCCAACCCTTCCCGCTGTTGCGCAGAAACTGCGGCACTCGTTCTTCGAGCTTCGCCGTACAGATGACTTTGGTATCCCCCACTTCGATCAAGACCGAGCCGTCAGCCGTCTTCAAGTAGCGTGGCGTAATCGTCAGTGGTCTCAATTGCCGCGGTTTTCGACCGTCCGTTCTCATTCTTGATTCCGATCTATTATAGTGTCTATTTGTTCAATCTAAGATTTCTTCACCGCAAAGAACGCAAAGATCACAAAAATTTTCTTTGATTGCTTTGCGCTCTATGTGTTCTTTGCGGTTAAATTTTCCCGATTTTTGCAGTTTCATTAGCTATTCAAGTGAAATACGACCATTTTGAGTTCCGTCATCTCTTCCACTGCGTAACGCGGGCCTTCTTTACCAAAGCCGGAGTCCTTGAGGCCGCCATAGGGCATCAAATCGACACGCCACTGGGAGCCCCAATTGACGTGGAGGTTGCCCGCTTCCGCTTCGCGGGCAAACTTCATCGCCCACTCGACATTCTCAGTAAAGATACCCGCCGCCAGTCCATAGACGCTGTCGTTGGCCAAGGTGAGCGCTTCTTCGATCGTATCGAACGGCGTGACTGCAACCGCTGGCCCGAACAGTTCGTCGCGGGAAACGCGCATGTCCGGATGGACATCGGCCACCACCGCCGGCATATAGATCGCGCCGCGTCTCCCCCCGCCTGCGACCAGCCGAGCGCCACCCGCTACCGCTTCCTTAATCCAGTCATCGACCCGTACGGCTTCACTCTCCTTCACCATCGGTCCCACTTTCGACTTTTCATCAAGTTGATTGCCGGTAGTCAGAGCTTCGACCTTGGGTTTGAGCGCGCCGAGAAAATCACTGTAGACTTTCTTCGCCGTCAGTACTCGTTGCGTAGAGATACACGTCTGGCCGGCGTTTCCGTATCCAGTCATAGCAATGGCGGCGGCTACTTTGTTTAGATCGGCGTCAGGCATAACAATAACCGGGCTGTTGGAGCCAAGTTCCATCGTCACCTTCTTAATGCCGGCGGTACGGCAGATCCGGTCACCGATTTCCCGGCTGCCGGTAAACGTGATTTTACGCACCCGCCTGTCGGCAACCAGGGTATCGCCGATTTCTCCGCCCGACCCGGTAATACACTGAATCCCTTCCGGCGGCAGTCCCGATTCGAGCAAGATCTCCGTGAGCCTCAGGGCTGAGAGCGGCGTATCCGATGCCGGTTTCACAATCACCGTGTTACCCGCCGCCAGAGCCGGCCCGACTTTGTGGCAGACCAAATTGAGCGGGAAATTAAACGGCGCAATGGCCGCGACAACCCCGCAAGGTATTCGCAGTGTGAATCCGAGCTTTTTGCTTCCGGTGGGATCCGCGTCCAGGGGGACCGTTTCCCCGTGAATCCGCTTGGCTTCTTCCGCCGATCCCATTATGGTTTCAACCGCCCGGCTGGCCTCACCGCGCCCTTCGGCGATGATTTTCCCTTCTTCTTTAGAAATAGTCTGGCCCAACTCTTCGTTGCGGGAGGCCATAAGATCTGCCGCCTTGCGCAAAATTTTCCAGCGCTCGTAACTGGAAATCTTCGCCATCACTTTGGCACCGCGCTCCGCGAAGGCCAACGCCTTCTCCAGATCTGCGGCGTCGGCTCTTGGCACCGTATCGATCACAGAGTTGTCGAAGGGGTTTTTGACCTCGAGCTTTTTCGGTTTATCAACCCAGTTTCCGGCCAGAAAAATCTTCATGTTTCCAAACCTCCTGAAGCCTCATTTCGCGACGATTAGGGATCCTCGTTGCTGTCACCTGAACCGACCAGCGCAGAGCGATTTCATTGAAGAACCCATGACGCAACCTAACTACCTGAGCGTATGTGCGAGATCATAGAGTGACGAAACCAGAAAACGCTGCAAAAAAATAACCCCGACCCAAACCACGATCGGCGATAGATCGAACCCGCCTGCATAAACCGGCAACATCCGACGCACCCTAGCCAGTACCGGCTCCGTCGCAACATACAGGAAACGGACGATAGGATTATGGGGGTCGGCGTTAACCCACGAAATCACAACTCGGCCTAAAAGGATCCACCAATAGGCCCACAGGATATAGTCCAGAACTTGAGCCAAGGCAATCAGCAAGTTCGCCATGATAAACATCGCTATCTCTATGCCTTCCTCGGGCCAAATAGAGCCGTGCCGATGCGCACGATGGTTGCGCCTTCTTCCACGGCGACGGGATAATCGTGCGTCATGCCCATGGAGAGTTCATTAAAGCTGCCATTGGGAATCTTCAAGCATTGCAGCTCCACCTGGAGCTCTTTCAGGGCGCAGAAATAGGGACGGATCTCTTCGGGGCTCTCTTTGAACGGTGGAACCGCCATCAATCCCTCGACTCGTAAATGCGATAATTCGCTTACTCTTTTTACAAGCTCCGAAACTTTATCTTGCCCGATACCCGACTTCGACTGTTCATCGCCAAGGTTGACTTCAATCAATGCACGAACCGTCTTTCCGTTCCTTCTTCCCTCTTTGTCAAGTTCCAGGGCTAGGGCCACGCTGTCCAGCGATTGAATCAGGTCGAATGTGTTTAACGCCGCCTTGACCTTGTTGCGCTGGAGATGACCGATCATATGCCATTCGACAGTATCTGAAATGACCCGCCTTTTACTCTCGGCCTCCTGCACGTAGTTCTCGCCGATCAGCCGTACACCGGCTGCGATCGCCGCCTGGACGAACTCGACGTTTTGCGATTTCGCTGCCGCCAAAAGTTTGATTTCTCGAGGGTTCCGGCCGGCCCTTAGCGCTGCCTCGCTGATTCGATCGATGACCTTACGGTAATTGGCAGCGACATCGACCATAGGTGATCTTTGCTTACCACATCCGTATCCACAAATCACTCAGCCCGCCCGAAGGTTGACTCGCGGTATCCGAGTACAATACTTAGGACTTCATTGTGCCCTCGCAACGAAATTTCCCTAGATAAAAGGATAACTGACCAATGGCTCTAGAATATCTACCTATTATGGCACAGTCATCAGCGCCCAAGCCGCCACGGGTTTTGGTATCGCCGTCTAAGCCTTCGTGGTGCCCGCTGACTAAGCCTGCCAAT
>Ga0209889_1000030_pt1 | contig 23978 bp, 19 predicted proteins | sample GWRWN1_0_10_FD_187233 | JGI IMG/M metagenome (GOLD analysis project Ga0209889, IMG submission 187233) | Riverbed sediment microbial communities from areas with no vegetation in Columbia River, Washington, USA - GW-RW N1_0_10 (SPAdes)... | ecosystem: Environmental > Aquatic > Freshwater > River >... | reverse complement strand
CGAGGCCAAGCGCTTCGCGGAGGCCATGACGATGGCGTACCACCGCTACCACGGCCTCGAAGTGAGGATCGTTCGTATTTTCAACTCGTTCGGGCCTCACATGAGGCCCAACGACGGGCGGGTGGTGTCGAACTTCCTGGTGCAGGCGCTGGAGGGCAAGCCCCTAACCGTGTACGGCGACGGTTCGCAGACCCGCAGCTTCTGCTACGTCGCCGACCAGGTGAGGGGCATCCTGGCTCTCTTGGACGCCGACCTGACCGGTCCCGTCAACATGGGCAACACCGGTGAGTTCACCGTCGCCGAGCTGGCCCAGCTGGTGCTGGAGGTGACCGGGGCCCGCTCCGACATCGTCTACGAACCCCTGCCGGTCGACGATCCGCGGCAGCGCCAACCCGACATCACGCTGGCCCGTGAGGAGCTCGGTTGGGAGCCGGTCGTGCCATTGCGGGAGGGCCTGGAGCTCACGGCCGACTGGTTCCGGCGCAGCCTGGGGCTGCAACGGCAGCCCGAGTGAGGCTCGCAGCCGCCAAATGCGTGTGACGTACGACCAGGTGCTGGCCTGGCGCCTGCGGCAGCAGGGCCTGGTGCCGCGCACGGCCGCCACCGTTGAGCAGATCGTGGAGCGGCTGGCCGGAGTGCAGGCCCAGGTGGCCTCGTCGGCGGAGCTTGCCATCGCCACCCGCCAGCGGAGGCCCGAGCGGGGCACGGTGACCAAGGCCCTCGACGCCCGCACCGTCGTCAAGACCTGGACGATGCGGGGCACCCTGCACCTCCATGGCGCCGCGCATGTGGGCGCCTACCTGTCGCTGATGGCGGCGGCCCGGACCTGGGAGAAGCCGGCATGGCAGCGGACCTTCGGGGTGACGCCGGCGCAGATGGAGGCCCTGGGTGAGGCCGTCGACGAAGCGCTGGACGACCGGGTGCTGACCCGCCAGGAGCTGACGGCCGCTCTGATCGACCGGGAGGGCTTCGCCGACCTCGAGCCACAGCTCACCTCGGGGTGGGGCGCGGTGCTCAAGCCCCTGGCGTGGACCGGCCGGCTTTGCCACGGGCCCGCCCAGGGCACCCGGGTCACGTTCACGTCGCCCCGCTCCTGGATCCCGGACTGGTCGGGCGTCCCCGAGCCCGAGGAGGCGGCTCACACGGTCATCCCCGCCTACCTGCGGGCCCACGGCCCGGCTACTCCGGCGACGTTCGACGCCTGGCTCACCCGCGGCGTTTCCCGCAAGGCGGCGCTCCGGTCGTGGTTCGCCTCGCTCGGGCACCGGCTGGCCACGGTCGAGGTCGACGGCATCGAGTGCTCCCTGATGGCGGAGGATGTCGATGTGCTCGCCCGCACCCGCCCGTCCCACGAGGTGCGCCTGGTTGCAGGATTCGACCAGTACGTGTTGGCCCCGGGGACCGGCGACGTCCGCATCGTGGGCGCCGATCGCCGGAAGGCGGTGAGTCGAACCGCCGGCTGGATCTCGCCCGTCGTCCTCTACGAGGGGCGGGTGGTGGGCGTGTGGGAGCTCGCCGATGGCACAGTGGACGTGCGGTTGTTCCCGGAGGGCGCGGGCGTGGTCAAGGATGGGCTCGAGGCAGAGGTGGAGCACCTGGCGGCGAGCACCGGCCAGCTCCTGATGCTGGTGGTCGGCGCCATCTAGTGGTCGCGGGCTTCGGCCTCGGCTCGGTTGGCGAGATACCACTCGACGGTCAGGCGCAGGCCCCGTGCGAAGTCGGTCTGGGCCTCGAACCCGAAGGCGGCGACCGCCCGGCCGGGGTCGACCCGCCGCCGAGGCTGACCGTCAGGCTTGGAGGCGTCCCAGCGGATCTCACCCTCGAAGCCGGTGGCGTCGGCGACGAGCTTGACCAGGTCGCGGATCGGCAGCTCCTCGTCGGTGCCGAGATTGACCGGCTCGGCCCCGTCGTACCGCTCGGCGGCCAGCACGATGCCTTCGGCGGCGTCGTCCACGAACAGGAACTCCCGGGACGCCGAGCCCGTGCCCCACACCTCGATCTGGCTGGCCCCCGCCTCCTTGGCATCGACACACTTCTTGATCAGCGCCGGGATGACGTGGCTCACGGCTGGATGGAACTTGTCGCCCGGCCCGTAGAGGTTGGTGGGCATGAGGTAGGCGACGTTCTGGCCGTACTGCGCTCGGTTGGCCTGGGCCTGGACCAGGTGCGCCAGCTTGGCGATGCCGTAGGGGGCGTTGGTCTCCTCGGGATAGCCCTGCCACAGCGAGTCCTCGCTGAAGGGGACCGGCGTGTGCTTGGGATAGGAGCAGATCGTTCCGGCAACCACGGTCTTGGGGGTGGCCGCAATGCGGGCCTGTTCGATGACGTAGGTGCCCATGAGCAGGTTGTCGAGGTAGAGCTCGGCTGGCCGGGCCATGTTGGCGCCGATGCCTCCCACGCGGGCGGCCAGGTGAATCACCAGGTCCGGCCGCACGTCGGCGAAGAGCCGAGCCACGTCGTCGAGCCGGCGCAGGTCGTAGTCGGCCGAGGTCGGCGTCTCGAGCCTGGCGACGCCGCGATCCCGGAGCCGGGCGCAGACGGGCTTGCCGAGAAAGCCGCGGCCCCCGGTGACGAGCACGGTAACGGCGGACCAGTCCTCGATCATGCCGAGCCACTTTAACGGTGGCCCCGGAGCCCGCTCGGGTACCGCCGGCACACGCCGACGTGCGAGGATCACCGGCCGTGCGTGTCGCCGTCGTCGTGGAGCAGTGCTGGCACCGGGTACCGGGCGGTACCGCCGGCGCGGTGGTCGACCAGGTGGCGGCCGTTGCGGCGACCGGGCGGGTCGAGCAGGTGGGCGTGGCCGCCCGCCACACTCGTCCACCGATTGAGCCGTGGCGGCCCGCCATCCCCATCCGGCACATGCCGCTGCCCCGCGCCGCCCTGTATCGGACCTGGCACCGCTGGCGCCGTCCCGCCGTCGAGCGGGCCACCGGCCCGATCGACGTGCTTCACGCCACGGGATACGCCATCCCGCCCCGCACCCGGCCCCTCGTCGTCACGATCCACGACCTGGCCTGGCGGCGCGATCCGTCGATGTTCACGGCCAACGGCGTGCGCTTCTTCGAGGCGGGACTGCGTTGCGTGGTGGCGGACGCCGACCTGGTCCTCTGCCCCTCGCAGGCGACTCTCGAGGACTGCGCCGGCGCCGGAATCGAGCGCGACCGCATGCGCCACGTGCCGTGGGGCATGGACGGAGGGGCCGTCGGGGCCGAGGTGACCGAGGCCGACGTGGCGCGCGTGCGCCAAGCACACGGGCTCGAGGGACGCTATGTGTTGTCGGTGGGGACCCTCGAGCCCCGCAAGAACCTGCCCCGCCTGGTGGAGGCGTTCGCCCGGTTGACAGCCGACGGTGATGCTCGCCACGCCGACGTCACCCTCGCGGTCGTCGGCCCCCCCGGGTGGGGCGAGTCGCTGGCGGAACCCGTCGCCCGGCTGGGCGATCGGGTGCGGCTCGTGGGATTCGTCCCCCGCATCGACCTCGCGCCGCTATACCGAGGCGCGGCCGTCGTGTGCTATCCGAGCCTCTGGGAGGGCTACGGGTTACCGGTGGCCGAGGCTCTGGCCGCCGGCGCTCCCGTGGTGACATCGGCCGGTACCGCCACCGAGGAGTTGGTGGCCGGTGGCGTCGGCCTGGCGGTCGACCCCCGCGATCCCGACGCCATCGCCGGCGCCCTGGCCACGGTGCTCGACGACGGCGGCCTGGCGGACCAGCTGCGCCGGGCGGGGCGCAAGCGTGCAGCAGAAACGACGTGGGCGACCACCGCGGCGCTCACCATCGCCGCCTACGAGGAGGCGGCCGGGAGATGATTGACGTATGAGGGTTGGGTGCAATCTGCTGTGGCTGGTCCCGGGGGCCGTGGGCGGTAGCGAGACCGCCATCGTCTCGCTACTCCGCGAGATCGGCGACCACCAGCCGGAGGACGTCGAGCTGTCGCTCTATGTCCTCGACGCATTCGCCGCCACCTACCCCGACCTGGTCCTGCGCTTCCCAACCCGGCTCGTCCCCCTGACCGGCCGCCTCAAGCCGCTGCGGGTCGCCGCCGAGAACACTTGGCTGGCCAGCCAGGCCCATCGGGACGGGCTCGACCTGGTCCACCACATGAACGCTGTCCTGCCGGTGGTACGTCGCACCGCCGGGATCGTCACGGTCCACGACCTGCAGCCCTTCGACATGCCGCACAACTTCCACCCGGTGAAGCGCGCCTATGTGCAGCGGTCGGTGCCGCGCTCTGTCCGCAAGTCCCGGCTGGTGCTCACTCCGAGCGAGTTCGTCCGCCGCGCCATCATCGGCCGGTTCGGCGTGGCGCCCCAGCGGGTACGGGCAACGCTATGGGGCGTCGACCCGCCTAGCACGCAGGTGGCGGTCGGGCAGGTGCAGGCCCGCTACGGCCTGCCCCGCCGATGGTTCGTCTATCCGGCGGTCACCTGGCCCCACAAGAATCACGAGCTGCTCGTCCGGGCATTCGCGACCGTGGCCGCCCAGGAGCACGATGTGGTGCTGGTGCTGACCGGCGGGGAGGCGCAGTCCGAGGACCAGGTCCGGGCCCAGATCGCAGGCACCGGGCTGCGGGGCCGCGTGCGGCGCACGGGCCTCATCCCTCGCCAGGACATGCTCGCCATCGTGCGGGGCGCCGTCGCCCTCACCTTCCCCTCCCGTTACGAAGGTTTCGGTCTGCCCGCCCTGGAGGCCATGAGCCTGGGCACCCCGGTGCTGGCCGGCGACGCCGCCGCCCTGCCGGAGGTGGTTGGTGACGCGGGGCGCCTGATCGACACCGACGACGCCGACGCCTGGGGAGAGGCCATGCTCGAAATGCTGCACGACGGCGACGAGCGGGAGCGGCTGATCGCGGCCGGCCACCAACGGGTCCGCGCGTTCTCGTGGGCGACCACAGCCCGCGACACCGTGGCGGCCTACCGCGACGCGGTCGCCGGCGACGTTGATGGCGGCGTCGAAGAGGTCGCGTCATGAGCGAGCGTCCGGCGAGGGCGGCGGGAAAGCAACGAGACAGCGAGCCTTGGGCCCGAGCGGCCCGCCGCCGCAGGCGGCATGAGCGGGATGCAACGCGCCCGAGCCCGAGCGGCCGCCGGAGCGGGAGACAACCCGTCGACAGCCCGAGCGGCTTGCGGCGAAGCGAGGGCGGGGACCAATGAGGGTGCTCGTGCTCTGCCCCCACTACACGCCCGACACGGCGCCGACGGGGGATGTGATGACCCGCATCGCCACCGAGCTCGTCGACCGCGGGCACGAGCTGCATGTCGTGACCTCGTTGCCCTGGTACCGGCACCACCGGGTCGAGTCGGGCTGGACCGGACGCCCGGTCCGCCACGAGGACCGCGACTCCGAACGCATCACCCGCGTCCACCCGTTCCCCACCGACAAGCGCAACATCCCGGCTCGGGCACTGGGTTTCGCCGGGTTCACCGGACTGGCTGCCGTCATGGCAGTCAAAGGCTGGCGGCATCACCCGCCGGACGTCGTCCTCGCCATGTCGCCGCCGCTGACGCTCGGTGCTGCCGGGTGGCTGGCCGCCCGGCGTTGGCGAGTGCCGTTCGTCTTCAACATCCAGGACGTGTTCCCCGACGTGGCCGTCGAGCTGGGGGCGATCACCAACCGGTCGGTGATCGGGGTGGCGTCGTGGCTCGAGCGCTGGACGTATCGGCGGGCCGACGCCGTGACCGTGCTGTCGGACGACCTGTGCGACAACCTGGTTGCCAAGATCCAGGGCTCGGTGCCCGACCCCTACGACCGCGTCCGGGTGATCCCCAACTTCGTGGACACGGCGCGGATCGTCCCGGCGGACAGGGCGGGCACTCCGGGTGGCGGCGACTATCGCCGGGAGCATCGGCTGGGGGACCGTCAGGTCGTCATGTACGCCGGCAACATCGGCTTCTCCCAGTCGCTCGAGTTGCTGGTCGGCGCGGCCCGGGTGCTCGCCGACCGCTCAGATGTGGTGTTCGTGATCAACGGCGGCGGATCGGCCCGGCCCAACCTCGAGCGTCTGGCGGCCGGCCTCGACAACGTGCGATTCGTCGACTTCCAGCCGCCTGAGGGGCTGGCCGACGTCTTGGCCGCTGGCGACATCCACATCGTGCCGCTGCGGCGGGGGCTGGCGCGCTCCAGCGTGCCGTCCAAGGCCTACTCGATCCTGGCAGCGGGGCGCCCGGTGGTGGCGAGCGTCGACGAAGGCACCGAGGTGGCTCGCGTGATCGAGAAGGCCGGCGCCGGCTTGGCCGTCCCACCCGACGATCCAGAGGCGTTCTCGGCGGCGCTGTCCGCCCTGCTCGACGATCCCGTGCGGGCACGGGCGATGGGGGCCGCGGGACGGGCCTTCGTCGAGCGTTGGGCGTCGCCGGCCGTCGTCGCTGGGCGGTACGAGGAGCTGTTCGAGGAGCTCCGCGCCCGCCGATGACATGGGGGCCGGTTCCACGAACGGGGGTGCCGCGGGGTAGTTTTGGGCGCTTATGGGTAAGGCATCCTCCGCCAAGAAGGTCGCCCGGGCGGCGCGCGCCGGAGGCCGGTCCTCCGCCGGCCGCCAGCGAAACCTCCTGTTCCCGGGGGTGATCGGAGCCATCGTGCTGCTCGGATCCGCGCTGGTCTGGTACGCGGCCGACGATCGCAAGGGCGCCACCGATATCCCCCCCGTCGTCGGCGACCATTGGCATGCCGCCTACGGCATCTACGTCTGCGGCGAGTGGCAGCCCGAAATCCCCGAGTTCGAGAACACGACCGGCATCCACACCCACGGCGACGGCGTCATCCACATCCACCCGTTCTCCCAGAGCGGGGCAGGCGAGAACGCCACGCTCGGCACGTTCCTCAAGGACACCGACGTCCACCTGACCGACAGCGAGCTGACCATCGGGAAGAACGAGCTGCCTGACGGGGCGAAGACGTGGAAGGAGGGTGAAGACAAGTGCGACGGCAAGGATGCCGAGCTGGTCGTCGCCCAATGGGAGAACGTCTCCGACGAGAACTCCGAGCCGGCACTGCTGACCGGCGGCCTGGCCGACATCCGCTTCCGCGGCAACGGCGAGGGCTACACCATCGCTTTCATGCCCAAGGGTGACACCGACATCCCCAAGCCGAAGACGGCAGCCAACCTGGCCGAGCTGGGCGCCGTCGACGCTGGAACCGAGGCCGGCTCGACCACGACGACCGGCGAGGGCGGTGCCACCACCACGACAGCTGGCGACGGCGCGACCACAACGACGGCCGGCGAGACCACCACGACCACGGCCGGGGGTTAAGTGCCCGCTATTTCCGGGAGGGGGCACTAGGTGCGGGCAATCGTGCTCGTGGGGGGCCTCGGCACGCGCCTACGCCCCCTGACGCACCACCGGCCCAAGCAGATGCTGCCGATCGTCAACCGACCGATGATCGAGCACGTCGTGGGCCATCTGGTCGAGCATGGGGTTGACGACGTGGTGCTGTCGCTCGGCTACCAACCCGACGGCTTCCGTGACGCCTACCCCAGCGGACGGTGCGCCGGCGCCACCCTGCACTACGCCATCGAGCCCGAGCCGCTCGACACTGCGGGCGCCATTCGCTTCGCGGCCCGGGACGCCGGGATCGACGAGCGCTTCCTGGTGGTCAACGGCGACGTGCTCACAGACCTCGACGTCACGGCCTTCGTCGCCTTCCACGAGGCCCGGGGCGCCGAGGGCACCATCTCGCTGCACCGTGTCGACGATCCGTCCCGATACGGCGTCGTTCTCACCGACACCGAGGGCCAAGTGTCGGCCTTCGCCGAGAAGCCGCCCCGAGGCGAGGTGGCGAGCGACCTCATCAACGCCGGAACGTACGTGCTGGAGCCGTCGGTGATCGACCGCATCCCGGCGGGGCGAAGGGTGTCGGTCGAGCGGGAGACCTTCCCTGGGATGGTGGCCGACCGCAGCCTGTACGCGCGCGACGACGCCTGCTACTGGATCGATACCGGCACGCCCTGCGAGTACATCGAGGCCCAACTCGATCTCGTCGACGGCGTGCGCGGTGCGCCGGTTGATGGCATCCATCCCGACGCATGTGTCGCCGACTATGCCGCGGTCCGGCGTTCGGTCGTCGGCGCCGGCGCCGTCGTCGCCGCCGGCGCCCGGGTGGCGAATGCGGTGCTGCTGCCCGGTGTGCGGGTGTGCTCCGCCGCCGTGATCGACGCATCGGTGGTGGGTGAGGGTGCTGTGGTGGCCGAGGGCGCCCATGTCCTGTGTGGCAGCGTGGTCGGCGACGGCGAGGTCGTCGAGCGCGGTACCCATCTCGACGGCGACCGTGTTCCGGATTCGGATTCGTGGGGAGTGACAACATGAGGACCCTCGTCACGGGTGGGGCCGGCTTCATCGGATCGACGCTGGTCGACAGGTTGTTGGCCGAGGGTCACGAGGTCGACGTCCTCGACGACCTGTCGTCGGGCTCGCTGGCCAACCTTGCCGAGGCCCGCTCGGAGCGAGGCGACCGCACCAACCGGCTGACGTTCCACCAGATCGACGTGCGCGACCCGCAGATCGTCGACCTCATCGCCCGGCGCGAGCCCGAGGTGGTGTTCCACCTGGCGGCCCAGGTCGATGTCCGGGTGTCGGTGGTCCGCCCGACCCACGACGCCGAGGTCAACGTGGTCGGGACGATCAACGTGCTCGAGGGCGCACGGGTGGCCCGGACCCGCAAGGTGGTCTTCGCGTCGAGCGGCGGGACGCTCTACGGTGAGACGGCGCCGAGCAACCTGCCCTGCAGGGAGTCCCATCCGCAGAACCCAGGGTCGCCGTACGGCGTGTCGAAGCGAGTCGCGTTCGACTATCTCAACGTATACCGCCAACTCCACGGCCTCGAGTTCACGGCCCTAGCGCTCTCGAACGTCTACGGCCCCCGCCAGGATCCCCATGGCGAGGCCGGAGTGGTGGCCATCTTCGCCGGCCGCCTGCTGGCCGACGAGGTGTGCACCATCTACGGCGACGGCGAGCAGACGCGCGACTACGTCTACGTGGACGACGTGGTCGACGCGTTCGTGCGGGCGGCCACCAGGGGCGGCGGCCTGCTGCTCAACGTCGGCACCGGGATGGAGACGTCGGTCAACCAGCTCTATTCGGCCATGGCCGCGGGTGCCGGCGTCGACCGCCCGGCGGCCTACGCCCCGATGCGGATGGGCGAGTTGCTGCGCTCGGCGCTCGATCCCGGCCGGGCCGCCATCCACCTCGGCTGGAGGCCCTGGACCGACCTCGGCGAGGGCGTGGGCCGCACCCTGGAGTGGTTCAAGTAGCGCCGACGCCGACAACTTCGCCCGGCCATGCCGCTCTGGCTCAGGCTGCCGCCCACGTCGTCCGCACCAGCGTCACCGGAACAGGTCCTCGGTGGCGGTGCGGATCACCTCGTCCCGCACCTCGCCCCGGCCCAGCCACGAGGCGTCGACTCCCCGCACGACCGCGGCGCAGATTCCCGACGCCTTGCCCATGACCAGCTCGGCGGCGGCGGCCAACTCGTCGACTACGCAGACCTCGGTCACCTGTAGCTCGCGACCCTGCGCGTCCCTGGTGCCCCGCAGGTCGATGACCGCGCGGATGCCGGCGCAGCCGATGGCCACGTCGGTGAGGCCCCGGCGCCAGGTGCGTCCGAAGGTGTCGCTGATGATCACCGCCACGTCGGCGCCCAAGCGCCCCCGCAGGCCATCGCGCAGGCGCCGGGCCGAACGGTCGGGATCCTCGGGGAGCAGCGCCGCCCAGCCGTCCTCGACGTTGGACAGGTCGACGCCGGCGTTGGCGCACACGAAGCCGTGACGCGTCTCGGAGATCACCAGCTCGTCCCGACGCCGCAGGACGCGGACCGACTCGCCTTCGACGATCCTCGCCTTGCTGTTGGGATCGTTGGGGTCGATGGGTACGAGCTGGGCTTCGGCCTTGGACACGACCTTCTGCGTCACCACCACGACGTCGCCATCGCGTAGCTCGCCAACCGCCTCCGCCAGCAGGCGCGCGAGGTCGTCTCCCGGGCGCACCTCGCCGATGCCCTCCACGGGCAGGATCTCGAGTACGCGGGCCATCGTTCGTGGAGCCCTCACCTTCGCTTCTTCTTGATCACCGAGCGAGCACGACCTCGCACAGCGCCGCCGCTGCGGCCGGGTCCCGCATGATCGTGTCGGTCACGACGCAGCGCAAGCCGGCTGCTCGGACGCCGTCCGCTTGCTGGGCGTCGGCCTCGTCGATCACGAGCGTGCCGACGAAAGGCGCGTACAGGCGGGCGATTCCCACCACAGAAACCTCGTGGCCCAGCTCGCGGAGCAGCCGGTCGGCGGGGCCCTTGAGCGCGCGACCGCCGACCAGGGGCGACACCGCGACGACGTCGTCCCGCCGCGCCGTGACCGCGTCCCGGATGCCCGGGACGGCCATCACGGGACCGATGGAGACGATCGGATTGGACGGCGCCACCACCACCGTGTCGGCGCCGGTGATGGCCTCGAGGACGCCCGGCGCGGGGCGAGCCGACTCGGCGCCGGCGAACCGGACGGCGGCGACCGGCACGGCGTGCTGCAACCGGACGAAGTAGTCCTGGAACGAGATCTCCTCGCCCGCCGCGAACCCCGCGGCGATCGCCGTGGGGCCGTCCTCGTCGGCGGCCAACGTGATGATCGTCCGCAGCGGCTGCTCGGTCACCGGCACCACCCTCAGCTCCAGGTCCCACGCTCTGGCGATCTCGGCAGTGGCCGCCGCGAGCCCGGCGCCTTCCGCCAGCCGCTGGGTGCGATACATGTGGGTCGCGAGGTCGCGGTCCCCGAGGCGGAACCACGTGACACCGCCGTAGCGGGACAGCGCCTCCATCGCGTGCCACGATTCGTCGCGCAGACCCCATCCCCGCTCGGGATCGATGGCGTCGGCGACGGTGTAGGTGACCGTGTCGATGTCGGGGCTGACGGCCAGGCCGTGCAGCACCATGTCGTCGCCGGTGTTGACGATGGCAGTCACGTCGGCCGGCGGGACCACCTCGACCAGCCCGCGCAGCAGGCGGGCGGCGCCGACGCCTCCCGCCAGCACCGCCACACCCCCCATCGTGCGCCCCGCTCTTGGCCTTCGGCCGGGCCGCTCGGGCTCCGACGCTGTGTCTTCCGCTCCTGTCGCCTCCGGCGACGGGCCGCTCGGGCTCCGACGCTGTGCTTTCCACTCTTGTCGCCTTCGGCGACGGGCCGCTCGGGCCCAGGGGGCTCGCTGCATTGCGGACGCTCGCTCAGGCGATGCCCTTGAGCTTCCCCTCGAGCAGGGCGAGGTCGGCATCGACCATGAGGTTCACGAGGCCCTCGAACGTGGTCTTGGGCTTCCAACCCAGCTCGCGGCGCGCCTTGGAGGCGTCGCCCACCAGCAGGTCGACCTCGGCTGGGCGGAAGAAGCGCTCGTCTACCACCACGTACTTCTCCCAGTCGAGCCCCACGCGGTCGAACGCCAGCTCACAGAACTCCCGCACCGAGTGGGTCTCGCCGCTGGCGATCACGTAGTCGTCGGGCGTGTCCTGCTGAAGCATCAACCACATGGCCTCGACGTAGTCGCCGGCGTAACCCCAATCGCGCTTGGAATCGAGGTTGCCCATGCGCAGCTCGTCCGACAGGCCCAGCTTGATGCGGGCGGCGCCGTGGGAGATCTTCCGGGTCGAGAACTCGAGTCCCCTCCGCGGCCCCTCGTGGTTGAACAGGATCCCGCTGGTGGCGTGGAGGTCGTAGGACTCGCGGTAGTTCACCGTGATCCAGTGGCCGTAGACCTTGGCGACACCGTAGGGCGAGCGGGGGTAGAACGGCGTCGACTCCCGCTGCGGCATCTCCATGACCTTTCCGAACATCTCGCTCGACGACGCCTGGTAGAAGCGGATTGCGGGGTTGATGATGCGGATGGCGTCGAGCATGCGGGTGACGCCGATGGCGGTGAATTCGCCGGTCAACACCGGCTGCTGCCACGAGGTGGGCACGAAGGATTGGGCCGCCAGGTTGTAGACCTCCTGGGGCTGGTGCTCCTGAAGGATCGTGAGGATCGACACCTGGTCGAGCAGGTCGCCGTGCACGAAGGTGATTTGGTCCTGGAGGTGGCCGATCCGCTCCCAATTGACCGTGCTGGTGCGCCGGACCATGCCCAGCACCTCGTAGCCCTTGTCCAGCAGCAGCTCGGCCAGGTGGGAGCCGTCCTGCCCGGTGATGCCGGTGACGAGGGCTCGCTTGGTCACGATGTGGTCTCCTCAGTGGGGCAGGCCAGGTTGTCAGTCCCCGAAACGCGACCGCCAGTCGGCCAGCACGTCGGCGAGGGTCTGTTCGAGGGGGATGGTCGGGGCCCACCCGGTGGTGCGGGCGAGGCGCGTGTTGTCGCCCACCAGCACGGGGATGTCGACCGGCCGGCGCAGGGCCGGATCGCTCACCAGCCGCATCGGTCGCTTCGCCATCCCCAGGAGCAAGGCGGCTATCTCCTTGACGGAGACCGCCCGGCCGCGGCACACGTTGTAGACCTCGCTCGGCTCGCCGTGCTCGATCAGCAGGCGGTAGGCGCGCACGACGTCGCGGACGTCGGTCACGTCTCGCCGCGGCGCCGTGTTGCCGATGGGTATCTCGTCACCGCCGTCGCGCTCGTTGCGGGCGATGCGGGCCGCCAGCGACGGGGCGACGAAGCGGTCGGTCTGGCCGGGACCGAGGTGGTTGAAGGCCCGCACCCGCACCACCGGCAAGCGGTGCCCCAGCCAGGCCTGCTGAGCCAGGGCGTCGGCAGCCACCTTGGAGGCGGCATAGGGGGACACCGGCCTGAGGGGCTGCTCTTCGTCGAGGGGCAGCTCGTCCTCGGTGACCCGTCCGTAGACGTCGGCGCTGCTCACCGCGAGGACCCGCTCGGCGCCGGCCTCGCGGCTGGCCTCGAGCACGTTGAGCGTGCCCACGGCGTTGGCGAGGAAGGTTTCCTGCGGTGTGTCCCAGCTGCCGCCGACGTCGGCGGCGCCGGCGAGGTGGTAGACGGCGGTCGGCTTGGCGGAGATCACCGCCTCGGTGATCTCGGGCGCGTCGGTGATGTCGATGCCGTCGATTGTGCGCTCCAGCTGGGTGACCTCGTCACCGCACTCCTCGAGATGGCGCACCAGGTGGACACCGACGAAGCCCCCAGCTCCAGTGACGAGCGCTCTCACGGGCGGTCATCGTAGGTGGTCGTCAGCGTGTGCCCGCGACCCGTCGCAACAGGGCGGCGAGGCGCTCGGCGGTGGTGTCCCAGCTGTGTCGGGCCACCGCCTCCCGACCGCGGGCCACCAGCTCCCGGCGGTGGTCGTCGTCGGTCAGCACCCGTGCCAGGCTCGCAGCCAGGGCCTCGGCGTCGCCGACCGGCACGAGGTCGGCACCAGACCCCACAACCTCGGGAAGGGATCCGGTCTCCGTGGTCACGACGGGCACGTCGGCGCTCATCGCCTCCAGCGGCGGGAGGCCGAAGCCCTCGTAGATCGAGGGGTAGGCGTAGACCGACGCGCCGCGCAGCAGCGCCTCGCGGTCGTGGTCGGAGATCCACCCGAGGCGCACGATCCGTTTCCGGTGCCGCGAGTCACGGATCGCCAGGTCGAGCGCCTCCGCACCCCAGCCGTCCTGTCCCGCCAGCACCAGGCGGACGTCGGGGTCACCGTCGCCGACCAGGTCGAAGGCCCGCACCAACGTGGGTAGGTCCTTGCGCGGTTCGACGGTGCCCACGGCCAAGACATAGCGGTCGCCCCCGACCAGCCGCTGCCCAGGGCTGGCGTCGCCGGGGGGGACCGGCCGGACGCCGAGGGGAATGCTGACCACTCGGTCGGGATCGACCCGGAAGTGGTCGATCACCTCGCTCCGAACGAACGACGACGACGTCTGCACCCATGCCCCCCGATCGAGCGCCCGCTGGATCAACCGGGGGTAGGCGAGCGTGTCCGCCGTCGCCAGCTGGGGGAAATGCACGGTGGTGAGATCGTGGACTGTGACGACAGACGCCGCCCGTGTGGGTGGCACCACGTAGTTCGGGCCCCAGACGACGTCATGCCGGCCGATCCACAGGTCGATGCGTGGGTGGTCCGCACGCTTCCACAGCGCCCGCAACGGCCGGGCGGCCATGGGACGCTCCACGACGGCGACGTTCGCCGGCACCGCCGAGGACAGGCGCCCGCGCCCTCGCCAGGTCACCGCGAACGCCGTCAGCTCCAGGTCGTCACGGGTCGCCAGCCGCTGCGTCGTCTCGATCGCGAACACGCCCACGCCGGTCTGGGCGGTGAGCAGCGACGTCAGATCGACGGCGACGCGCAGCACGTCAGCGTTTCGACTTCTTCAAGGCGTTCTGTAGGGCCCGTCTGAGCTGCTGCCGTTGCACCTGCAGGTGCTGGAACCCGAGGATCCCCAGGCCCACGGCCGTGTACACGGTGTTCTCGACCGTCCTCGAGATGTCGTCGGTCGACAGGCGCGGCACGCCGCGGAGGCTAGTGGACGCTCGTGGACCGGGTCCCTGTCGGGGTTCGGGGGGTCCGCGGCTGCCGACAGGCCCTTGGCTACTCTCCGCGTCGTCGTGGAACCGGAGGAGCAACCGCTCGCCTCCCCACCGGTCCTGGCGGTCGTGGTCACGCACGGACGGCACGCCGACCGGTTCGAAGACCTGCTGGGGGCGCTCGCCGAGCAGGACTACCCCCAGCTGTCAGTGCTCGTCATCGACGCCGCCGGGGCCGACGACCTGACAGACCGCGTGCGTGGGTTCCTTCCCGCCGCCCGGGTCTTGCGCCTCCCGGGTACCGAGGGCTTCGGCGCCGCCGCCAACCACGTCCTCGATCGTGACCGGCCCCGAGCCCGCCGGGCTGAGTTCTTCGTGTTCTGCCACGACGACGTCCTCCCCGATCCGACGGCCGTGAGCGCCCTCGTCGAGGCCGCTACCGAGTGGGACGCCGACGTGGTCGGGCCCAAGTTCGTGGCACGGGACAACGCACGCCGCCTGCTGCACGTCGGACTCGGTGTGGATCGGGTGGGCACGACCATGCCGCTCGTCGAGCGGCGCGAGCTGGACCAGGGGCAGCACGACGGCGTGCGTGAGGTCTTCGCCTTCCCCGCCGGGTTCACGCTGGCGCGCGCGGACCGGTTCGCCGCCGTGGCTGGGTTCGATGACGCGGTGGATTCGCCGAACGACGATCTCATCCTGTGCTGGCGCGCTCGGGTCGCGGGCTCCCGCGTGCTGCTGGCCACCGATTCCCGGGTCCGGCGGGACGGGCGTTCGTGGGCCGGGCCCCGGGACCAGGCCCGGCACCACGTGCGGGCGCTGCTGAGCTGTTCGAGCCGGCTCGACGTGCTGTGGGTCGTTCCGCAGGCGCTGGCACTCAGCCTGGCGCAGGCCGTGGGGGGACTGGTGACCGGCCGGCCCGGACGCTCCCGCGCCGCCGTCGGCGCCTGGGTGTGGAACCTGCTCCGCCCGTTGTCATTGTGGCGGGCCCGCCGGCAGGTCAACGCCGTGCGGCAGGTGTCCGATCGTGACATTCACCGCATGCAGGTGCGGGGCCTCATCGGCCCCCGCTTGTGGCTCCGCCGCATGGGCCGAAGCGGGCCTTCTGCCGATGCCGCCGCGGCCATCGACCCCGCGGCCGGGTTGGCGGAACCGGGGCCCCCGCGGTCCGACGACGCCACCGAGCCGGCCGACACCATCGCAGCCTGGACGCCCACCACCGCCCTGATCATCACCGTGCTGGCGGGCGTCGTCCTGTTCGGCAGCCGGCACCTCGTCACCCGGTTCGTGCCCGCCGTCGGCGAGTTCGTGCCCTTCCCGGGCTCCGCGGGCGACCTGGTGAGTGGGTGGGTCGGCGGCTATCGGCCAGTGGGGCTGGGGGCGGACGCCTCGGCACCGACCCTGGTCGGCGTCGCGGGTGGGCTGGGCGCGGTGCTGGGCGGCCACCTGGCCCTCGCTCGCACGCTGCTGATCGTCGGCCTCCTGCCCGTGGGCGTGGTCGGCGCCTATCGGTTGTTGCGTCCGACGGGATCGAAGCCGGCGCAAGTGGCGGCGGCGGTCGCTTATGCGGCGGTGCCACTGCCGTACGACGGCCTCGCCACCGGACGATGGTCGGTGACCGCGGCCTACGCCGCCTCCCCGTGGCTGCTCGGCCGGCTGGTCCGGGCATCGCTCGTGGTGCCGTTCTCGCCCGACGGCCCGCTGCCCACCGTGCGACGGCCGTTGTGGCAGCACATGGTCGCCACCGGGATGGTGACCGGGCTGGCAGGCCTGCTGGTCCCACAAGCGCCTGCGCTGTTGTTGCTGGTGGCCGCCGCACTGGTGGTCGGCACGCTGCTGGCCTTCGAGCGGCGGGGCATCGGTCGCTTGGTGGCCGTGTCGGTCGGGGCGGCGCTGGTGGCGATGTTCCTGCACCTGCCGGCGCTGGTCGACGTGCTCCGGTCGCGGACGGCGGCCGACGCATGGATGGGCCTCGAACGGCCCGTCGGTGCGATGACGGCGCTCGACCTGCTGCGCTTCGACACCGGTCCCATCGGGATCGCTCGTCCTCTCGGCTTCTGCCTGGCAGGGGCGGCGGTCCTGCCGCTACTGATCGGGCGGGACTGGAGGCTGGGCTGGGCGGTGCGCGCCTGGACGCTGGCGGTGGCGTGCTGGGCGCTGGTGTGGGCGCAGCAGCAGGGACACGTCAACGTCCGACTGCCCGACCCGGGGGTCGTGATGGCGCCGGCTGCCGCGGCGTTGGCATTCGCCGTGGCCCTCGGTGTGGCGGCCATCGAATTGGATGTCCGGGGTCGAGCCTGGCGCTTCGGCTTCCGGCGGACGGTGTCGGCGCTCGGTCTGCTGGCGCTGGCGGCGGCGACCGCGCCGGTCGTGGTGGCGTCGATGGACGGCTGGTGGGACATGCCCCGGGGCGAGTTCGGCGGCGTGCTGGGTTCGGTCGACGCCGCCGTGACCGCCGAGCCGTCGCGGGTGCTGTGGGTGGGTGACCCCGCGGTGCTGCCGGGCGGCCAGGCCTGGGAGCTCGGTGATGGCCTCTCCTACACGGCGACGGAGGCGGCCACGCCCGGCATCGCCGACCTGTGGCCGGCGACGGGACTCGGGTCGAGCGGTCGCCTGGGCGAGGCGCTGGGGCTGGCCAGCGGGGGCCAGACCAGCAGGCTGGGACGGGTGCTGGCGCCGATGGGTGTTCAGTACGTGGCGGTCCCCCGGGCGTTGGCGCGGGCGAGCGGGGTGGAGCGGACCGATGGCGCCTCGGGCGGGCTCGGCTGGCCGGCCGTGGCGTCGGCAGATGCGGTCGATGGGTTGATCGAGGTGCTCGACGGCCAGCTCGACCTCGAGCAGATCGCGGTCGACGACGCCCTGGCGCTGTATCGCAACGTTGCCTTCGCGCCCGTGAGGGCGACCGGCATCGGCCCGTCCGCCCTCGACGAGACGTCGGCGGCGGCCATGCAGCACGTCGACCTGTCGGCGGCATCACCGGTGCTCGTGGACGCCGATGGCGACGGCCGTACCGCACGCGGCCCGGTCCCGGCAGGGGACACGGTGGTGCAGGCATCCTCGGCGTCGGATCGTTGGGTGCTCGAGGTCGATGGCCGCCGGGCCGAGCGGACCGACGCCTACGGCTGGGCCAATGCCTTCCCAACCCCGGGGGGCTCGGACGGCGGCAAGGCCGTGCTCGGCTACCGCACTCCGCTGGTCCGCCACGTCCTGGTCGCCGTGCAGGGTGCCCTGGGGTTGTTGGCGCTATTGGTTGCGGTACGCATGCGTTTCGCGTCCGGGGCGCCGTCCTCCCCGCCGTCACGCCCTGATGGGGCGGATGCCTCGACGGCAGACGATCGCAGCGATGGCGAGCAGGAGCGTGACGAACCGGCGCCCGATGACGCGCTGCCTCGGGAAGGCGAGCCGGTGCCGGCGGGGGCTGGGGCCTCGACGTGAAGCGCCCACACTTGCGGCGACGGTCGCCGCGGCTGCCCTTCATCGTGCTCCTGACGGCGGTGATCGGCGCCGCCGTGTGGCAGGCCCACATCGACGACGATCGGGGTGCGGCTCTGGCGAATCCCGCCGACGACGCTGCCGCCAAGGGGCCGCTGAAGGGCATGCAGGTGGTGGCGAGCGGCGACACCCTGGCGTCGACGTGGTACTGCGCGGCGGGTACCGGGGACCAGGGGGGGATGGCCGATCACGTGGTGACCATCCTCAATCCCGGGGACCGGAGTCTCGACGCGACGGTGACCGTCTACGGCGGTGTGCTGGCGTCGTCGTCTCCGACGACCGCCGAGACCTCGGAGCCCGCGGCGGCCCCCGCGGCCGCACCGGTGCCTGTCCTTCGGGAGCTCCGGCTGCCGGCCCGCGACCAGGTCCAGCTGCGGCTGGGGGATGTCCTGGCCGCGCCGCTGGTGGCGGCACTCGTCGAGGCGAAGGGTGGCGCGGTGGCCGTCGAGCACCGCGTCACCGGTCCCCACGGCGTGGACACGGGCCCCTGCGCGTCGGCCACCGCGCCGGTGTGGCACCTGGCGTCGGGCACCACCACCCGTGATGCCCGCGACGTGGTCGTGCTGTTCAACCCGTTCCCCACCGACGCCATCGTCGACGTGAGCTTCGACACCGATGCCGGATCTCGCGAGCCGGTGCGCTTCCAGGGGTTCCCGGTGGCCGCGGGCAGCGTCGTGGGCGTCGACATCGGCGACGACGTCGCCCGGGAGGCTCAGGTCTCGGCCACGTTGCGGACGCGCACCGGGCGCGTGGTGGTCGAGCGCCTGCAGGAGTTCGACGGCAGCCTGGGCCCCGAGGGCCTCGCGGTCGCGTTGGGCGTGCCCGAGGCGTCGACCGCTTGGGCGTTCGCCGACGGCATGGTCGACGATGGCCGCACGGAGCGGATCGTCGTCTATAACCCGAGCGACGAGCGGGCCGAGGTCGACGTGAGCGTTTTGCCTACGACCGACGAGCCGGCCCCAGCGCCACAGCCGTTCCGGTTGAGCATCCGGGCCGGTGGCTTCACGGTCGTCGACTACGGCGCCGAGGAACGGATCGCCGCCGGGGTCGGGCATGCCACCGTGGTTCGCTCCACCAACGGTGTGCCGGTCGTCGCGGAACGGGCCATGACGCAGCTGGTGAGGGCGGACGACCGGGATGCGGACGAGGGGGGCACCAACGGGACGGGCGACATTGCGGCCGGTCCGGGCGCGATCGTGGCGGCGAGCCGGTGGGCGTTCCCGGCGTCGGTGGGCGGCGACGAGGCGACGGTGGCCTTCGTGGTGTTCAACCCCGACGCCGAGCGGTCGGCTCGGGCGACGCTGCTTGCCGTTGCGGGCGGGCGGGAGACCGAGGTCGACGACGCCCGCGACGTTGAGGTGCCGCCCGGTGGACGGGTCGCGCTCGCCGGGGACGCGGCCGCAGCAGACGGGTCGTCTTGGGTCGTCGAATCGGCGGTGCCCGTCGTCGTCGAATTGGTGGTCGTGGGGCAGGGCGGCCTCAGGCTGGCGACCGGCGTCGGGATCCCCAGCGGGGAGGGCGCGGTCCCGCTGGGGGAGTTGCTGGGCCGCTGACCGGTGTTCGACGCCTTTCTGGCGCCGAACTGGTTGCTGGGGCCAACCAATTCGGCGCCGGGAACGGAGGTTGGATCGCTCGAGACCCGAGCGCGACCATCGGGGTGTGGAACGCGTGCTGTTGGTCGTGGTGCTCGCGGCGGCGGCGGTCGCGGTGGCGCTGCTGATCGAGCGCCGGCGTCGTCCGGCGGCGCCCACGAACCTGCGCCACACGTTGCCCACCCAACTCGACCGGCGGGACTTCGAGCGCCCCGACGCGCCCTGGCTCCTGGCGGTGTTCACGTCGGCGACGTGCCAAGCCTGCGGCGGCGTTTGGGACAAGGCCAGGCTATTGGCGAGCGACGAGGTGGCCGTGCAGGACGTCGAGGCCACGGCCGCCCGCGAGATCCATCGGAAGTACGCGATCGACGCCGTCCCGGCGGTGGTGGTCGCCGATCGGTCGGGTGCCGTGAGGGCCGGGTTCCTCGGTCCCGTCACCGCCACCGATCTCTGGGCCACGGTGGCCGAGCTGCGCGCTCCGGGCACGCTCCCGGCCGAGGGCTGCGACCACGGCGTACCCCCCGAAGCCAAAGCCGATCCGGCCGCCTGACCTACTCGATCGGGCGTCGGGCCACGGCGGGGGGTTCGCGCCCGGCGAGGAGCCAGCCCGCCAGCCCGGCGACGAGGGGCAGGCCGACGCCGATGGCGAGGAGCTGGAGCACGGGCACCCGGGCCAGGGCACCGACGTCGGTCCGGTACCCGGCGGCCAGGCCTGCGTAGGCACCGGCGGTTCCGAGTGCCGCGCCGAGCAGGGCGAGCGTGCCGGTGGTGGCGGCGGTGATCGTGCGCCGCGTCCCGCTCGGGGCGCCGGTGGCCGCCAGGGTCCGGAGGTCGCCGGTGGCCTCGCTGCGCACCAGCCCAACGGTCATGGCGACGATGCCGAGTGCCAGCAGGATCCCGACCATCGTGGCGCCCGAGCGCAGCACCGACAACTGGCGGATGTCGGATCTGGTCTCGACGGTGAGGCCGGACTCGGCGGCAAGGTCCCGCAGGTCGGCGCGCTGCGCACTGGTCAGCGGCCGGGCGCTCTCGAGCAGCCAGCCGGCCCGCATCGCCTCCCAGCCGTGCCGAAGCAGGGCGTTGGGTGAGATGAGCGAGATCGGCGCATCGGAGTAGGCGGGGACGTCGAGCCGCTCGACGTGACCGGCGATCTCGGGCCGGGATCGGTCGCCCCCGGCGGAGAGCAGGAGGTCGCTGCGCCTCGCCGTGAACACGTCGGTGTTCGGATCGACGGCAGCCGGGTCGATGCCGTAGTGCCGCAACAGCTCCGGTGTGGCGACGTAGGCGACACCGACGCGGTAGGTGTCCTCGCCGACGGGATAGTCGAGCGAAACCGCCCACCGGCCGCCTTCCTCGCCCTCGAACCGGTCCGGGCCCCCGGCCGCGGGATCCACGGCCATGTCGAGCGGGAACACCGCCGCATCGTCGGCCGCGGCCGCCATCCGCACGACCTGTGTGTCGAGACGGCGGATCTCGTCGGCCGTCCGCTCGGGGGCCAGCGCCACGTCCGTGTCGCCGTCGCGGATGCGCACGAGGGCTTGGCGATCGGAGAGGTTGCCCTCGTCCGACGAGTATTCGGCCGCGGTGGCGGCGATGACGACCGCCACCGGGATGCCCAACGCCAGGCTGATGGCGGCAAGGGCGGCTCCGGATCGTGCCTGGTAGCGGGCGAGGTCGCGCAGCGCGAGGCGGGCGGCGACCGGCAATCGTCGAGCCCAACGAGCGGGTGCCCGCACTGCGATCGGGCTCACAAGCAGGATGGCGACCGGTACGGCCACCACGCCCACGATGACGAGCAGGGGGTTGGATCGGTCGTTGGGCACATCGATGCCGATGGCGAGGCAGGTCAGCCCCACCGCCAGGACGACACCGGCCAGCGCCGCCGATCGGTGCGCCGGCTTCGGTCGCGGCGGCCGGGCCGACAGTGCCTCGGTGACCGGGATGCGGGACAGCGCCCGGGCCGGCCACCACGCGGCCGCGGTGGCCGTGGTGACGGCGAGCAACGAACCGGCCGCTAGGAGCCACCAGGGGAGGGCGAAGCGGTCGATCCGGTGGTCCACGATTGACTCGAACCAGGGCGCGGCCACTGCCCACGCCCCGAGGCCGGTCAGTGTGCCCGCTACCGCCGCGGTGGCGCCGACTATGACCCCGTTGGCCACCATGGCGACGCGAAGGTGCCGCTCGGTGGCGCCGACGGCGGCCAGCATGCCGAGCTGCTGCAGGCGCCGCTGGGCGATGACGACGAAGCCGGCCGCCGCCACCAGGCACACCAGCACCATCGCGACGCTGGCGATCGCCAATACCCCCGCCGCCGCCGCCCCGCTCTCGGTCTGCCCGCGGTCCTCGAACGTTCCGGCGGTGGCCAGGTTCCAGAACGAGGACGGAACGTTGCCGTGCGGGCGCAACAGCACGGTGACCGACTGGGGCGGCGGAGCGGCCGACGGGTCGACGAGAGCGAACTCGTCGCCCAGATCACTCGGGTTCTCCACTACGCCGACGACCGTCCACGGCGTGTCCCCGAGCACGATGTGTGTGCCGACATCGGCGCCGAGGTCGGCGGCCACCGCGTCCGTGAGCGCGACCTCGCCGGCGCCGGCGGGATAGCGGCCGTCTTGCAGCCCGAGCATCGGGCCGCTGTACGCCCCCTCGGGGTCCTGCGCCCGCAGATCGACCGTCTCGACCGAGCCTGGGAGGGCCACGTCCCGGTGGCCGATGGTGTCGACCGTGCCGAACCACCCCTCGACCGCGGCGATGTCGGCGTCCATCGCAGCCGGATCGGACCCGTCCAGCTCGACGAGGAGATCGGCAGTACCGAACTCGCCGGCACGCAGTGGCGCGGCGTGATACCCGGCGGCCGCGCCCGCGACGGACAGTGCGACGGCGAGCGTGATCAGCGACAGCACCAGAAGCTGTTGCCGCCACTCCCGGCGGAACATCCGAAGCGTCCAGCGGACCATGACACGGCGGGCGGGCACGTTCACGCGGCGGGGCGCGAGAGACGCCACGGTCATCGCGCCGAGCCGGGTGCAAGCAGTGACTCCGGACCGGGGGGTGGCGCCGTCTGGTCGACGATGCGCCCGTCGCGGAGGAACACCACCCGGTCGGCCCACGAGGCCAGCTGGGCGTCGTGGGTGACAACGACGCCGGCCACGCCGGTCTGGCAGGCGGCGCGCAGCAAGCGCATCACGCCCTCGCCGTTCACCGAGTCCAGGGCGCCCGTCGGCTCGTCGGCGAGCAGCAGATGGCGGTCGCCCACCACGGCGCGGGCGATCGCGACCCGTTGGCGCTCGCCGCCCGCGAGATCGTCGGGGAAACGATCTGCCTTGTCGGCGACGTCGAGCCGGTCGAGCGCGGTCATCGCCGCCGAACGGGCGGCCCGGGCGCCGACGCCGTCGAGCTCGAGGGGGAGAGAGACGTTCTCCGCAGCGGTGAGCCCAGCCAGCAGGTTGAAGTCCTGGAACACGTAGCCGATCGAGCGGCGCCGCAACCGGGCCCGCTCGTTGCGCGACATCCTCGACACGGCGGACCCGTCGATCAGCACGTCACCCTCGCTCGCATCCTCGAGGGTGCCGGCGATCGTCAGAAGGGTGCTCTTGCCCGATCCGCTGGGCCCCATGATGGCCACCAGCTCACCGGCCGCGACGTCGAGGTCGATCCAACTGAGCGCGTGGACCTCGCCGGGGCCCGACCCGTAGATCTTCGATACCTGCCCGAGCTCGAGGATCGCGGTCATCGACGTGCTTTCGCCTCGACTGCTGGCTCGGCCGAGGCGGTCGGCTGGCGTCCCTGGATCAGCCGGTCGTAGGCCGCTTGGCCGCTGGGGATGCGACTCAGTCGGGCGTCGGCGGAGTCCAGCCAGCGGACGATGCCTTCGAGCCGGAACAGCTCGGCGTCGGCCACGAGCGCCAAGGCGTCGTCGTCGGCCGTGGCATCGGCCTTGAGCCGGGTGTAGCGCTGCATCGCCTCCACCAACCGCCGCCGGTGGACCTGCACCACCTCGTGCACGTCGACGCCGTGAAGCCGGGCGGCGACCAGCACCTTGATGACGAGCTCGTCCCGCGGCGGGGCGGTGTCGGACGGGGTGCGCAGCCAGTCGTTCAGTTCGCGGCCGCCGGCTGCGGTGATGCGGAAGCCCTTTTGCGGGCCGTCGCCCTCGTCGTCGGACGCGACCAGCCCGTCGCGCTCGAGACGTTGGAGCGTCGTGTACACCTGGCCGACGTTGAGCGGCCACACCTCGCCCGTCCGGGCCTCGAACTCCTGGCGCAGCTGCAGCCCGTACTTGGGACCCTCGCTGAGCAGGGCCAACAGCGCATGACGAACGCTCATGGTTCGCCTGGTCCGTGCAACATACCGAGTAGTATACTCAGTATATCGATGCCGACAAGTAGCGCCGGATGCCCGCGGGTGCGTCAACGCTCAGCGTGCGGGGCGGGCGGCGGGGGATGCGGCGGGGGATAGGGCGGCCGC
>Ga0209889_1000027_pt1 | contig 24539 bp, 29 predicted proteins | sample GWRWN1_0_10_FD_187233 | JGI IMG/M metagenome (GOLD analysis project Ga0209889, IMG submission 187233) | Riverbed sediment microbial communities from areas with no vegetation in Columbia River, Washington, USA - GW-RW N1_0_10 (SPAdes)... | ecosystem: Environmental > Aquatic > Freshwater > River >... | reverse complement strand
GCAGGGCCGGTCGAGGACGGCTGAATGACGGACGGCGCGGACGGAACCCCGACCGCCGTCGTCACCGGCGGCGGGTCGGGCATCGGAGCCGCATGCGCGGCGCGGTTGGCGGAGGCCGGGCACATGGTCGTCCTGGTGGGCCGGCGACCGGAGCCGCTGCAGGAGGTGGCCGACACGATCGGCGCCGGCGGCGCCGTGGCGCAGGCGTTTCCCGCCGACATACGTGACTGGGACCGGTTGGCCGAGCTGCGCGAGGCGATCACGGGCTGGTCGGATCGGGTCGACGTGCTGGTGAACGCGGCTGGCGGACAGTTTCATGCGCCGGCCGAGCAGCTGACACCCAACGCCTGGCGAGCGGTGGTGGACACGAACCTCACGGGCACCTTCTTCGTGTGCCGCCAGCTGTTCCCGCTGCTGTGCCGGAAGGGCGGTGTCATCGTGAACGTCGTCGCCAGCGTGTGGCAGCGGCCGTTCCCGGGCATGGCGCACTCGGGGGCGGCGCGGGCGGGCGTCGTCAGCCTGACCCGGACGCTGGCCCTCGAGTGGGCGAGCCACGGCATCCGGGTCAATGCCCTGTCGCCCGGCTTCACCGACACGCCGGCGTTCCGATCGCAGGTGGGGGACCTGTCCGGCCCGGCGGCCCGCGTCCCCCTGCGGCGGGTAGCCCGGGCCGAGGAGGTGGCCGACGCCGCGATGTTCCTGGCCCGCTCGACGTACACGACGGGCGAGGTCCTGACCGTCGACGGCGGATACCAGCTGATGTGAGCTGTCGCCGGGTCGGCCGCCGATGAGTTCCGACGCTCGGCGTCGTCCAACCTGGGGACAACGGACGAGCCAGATGAGGTGGTCGTGAGCGTGGCTGCCGGCCTTCTTCTTCGGTACGTGGGGTATCGAGCACCCCACGATCCCGTCGGTCGACGTCGACCCGGTCGGGGCGTGGGACGCCGTCAACGGCGCGATCCAGGCGGCGCTCGACGATCCCGAGATCGCCGGCCAAGAGCGCGACACACCCCTGGGGCCGTCGACGTTCGAGCAGACGATCGACACCATCTGCACCGGCGACATCCTGGTCCACACGTGGGACCTGGCGCGAGCCACGGGGCTCGACGAGACGCTCGACCCCGAGGAGGTGCACCGGCACCTGGAGGGTTCGGCGTCGGCCGACGAGGCCATGCGCCAGTCGGGACACTATGGGCCTCGGGTCGAGATCCCCGACGATGCCGACGAGCAGACCAGGCTCATCGCCTTCACCGGCCGCCGGCCCTAGTCCGGGCGAACCCCTGCCGGCCACGGCACGGCGGTGTGGTCGACGCCGGAGTGGCGGGCGGTGGCGGCGATGGGCGAGACGGTCACGTCGTGGTGCGAGCGGCTGGCGACGTCCGCGGTGCCGCCGAGCCTCGACCACAACGACTTCCATCCTTGGAACATCCTTGGGGGACGGCGCGGCCGATGTGCGGTTCTACGACTGGGGCGACAGTGTCGTCGCCCCGGTCTCGTCGTGGGGGTGGCCGTGGTCCTGTGGGCCGCGGACGCCCCCACCGGTTGCCGATCGGGCTCCAACGGGCAGTTGGTCATCTGACATCGGGGCCGCCCACGCCTTCCGGGACGAAGGCCGGCCCAGTCGACGTCGCATGACGCCGCGGTTTACGTTATGGTAGGTCTGACCGGGGCTGGCGGACACACAAGCTTCTGGGGAGCTTTGTTGTGCTGCTGCGGAAGATGTCACGTCGCTGGTCGAGAAGCCGAGCCACGCCAGGCCCCAGGGGGACGCCCTCACGCTCCACTCTGGTTGGGGTTGCCCTGACCGCCGTGCTGGTGCTTACCTCATGCACGGCCAGCTGGGAAATCAGCGAGCCTCCGGGCCGCTCCACGACGACGTCGACGCCGCAGCGTCCCACGACAACCCGGCCGACCACTACGACGACGCGGCCGACGACAACAGCGACCCGGCCGACAACCACGACCAGCAAACCGCCTACGACCACCACGACCGTCAGTGAGGCGCCGCCTCCGCCCGACGTGCCCACCGGAGCCGATTACGGGTTCCCGCCCTGCACCGGCCCAGGACGCAACGTCCTCGACCCGCAGCCGCCCGGCACGATAAGCCGGTTCCGGGTGACAGCCCCACCGGACGACACCACCTACGACATGACCGGCGTGCAGGCCACTGCCCAGCCCGCGTCGTCCTACCCGTTCAGCTTCGGCACCGGGAACGACAACGCTGACGCCGCCGACCGGACCTGCATGATCGGGGGCGAACTGCTCGACCAGTTCGGTGACCCGCCGCCGCTCGACTGGCGCACCTGGCACGACGACTACAACGCCGCCTGCGTGAAGATGGTGGCCGTCGACTGGATGCAGGTCCAGGGCCACGTCTGCCGCGGCATTGAGGACGGGTTCCGGATGCAGGAGAACGCGGTCAACGCCAACAACACTCGGTTCCTGATCGAGGATTCCTATGTCGGAAACGTGGGTGACGACTGCATCGAGAACGATTACACCACCGAGGGCGTCATCCTCGATTCGCTCTTCGATGGCTGCCACAACGTCTTCTCCGAGCGGCCATCGGGCGACCGGTGCTGGAAGACGTCTCCGGGTGAGCAGCTTGTGGTCGACCACAGTCTGTTCCGTCTGCGGCCGATGCAATTGGAAGAGGGCTTTGGCTACGGACGCCTGTTCAAGTGGCCGACCCACTGCGGCTCGATGAATGTCGCCAATCAGCCGGTCATCAAATGCTCCACGTTCCTCGTGCCGGACTTCCGGCTCGACGACGGGACCCATGGCATGGAGTTCCCAGCCAACGCGGTTGTGGACGACTCAGCGTGCCCAGATGACCCGACGACGATCGTCTGGCTCGGCGGGGGCGACACCTACCCTGGCAACCTCCGGGGACTGCCGATCCGGACGATGACCGACATCGGGTATTGGAATGCCAAGGTGGCCGACTGGCATACCCGCCATGGCTGACCTCGGCTGAGCGTCGTGGGCGGTACCGGGCGCGCTTGCCGGGTCACCTCGGGAGGTCGGTTCGGCGGCCACCGTGCTGACGTGGGCTGGTGAGCTAACCCGACAGGCGAGCAGCAGGCAGTTCGAGAGCCAGCCGAGCGGAACCCGAGGACGCTACGAGCCGCAGCCCAACGCCCGCCGCAGCAGCCATCAGGCAGTTCCGTACTCGTGTAGAGCGGACGGGGGCGAAGAAGTGGAGGAGACCTGGGCAACGGCACCCATGGGGACCTTGGCATCGCTCCTCGACGACTCGGACCTGGGAGGCGCTTGATAGGAGGGTTCCGCTGACCCGACAGGAAGCGACAACGCGATGCGACGGAAGTCGTTCTGGTCGGCCACGTCGACTACGCAAGCTCCTGGGTTCGAATGGTGCAACGCTGGGCGCATGGAACGGGTGAGCATCCGGACATTCGTGGATGCGGATCTGCCTTGGGCTGAGCGGCTCATCGGCGGGGGCTTCGGCGGACGTCTGCAAGTCCGGCTCGGCTCGGTCATCGACGCGCTCGCGTGCCCAGGACTCGTCGCCGAAGAAGATGATGACCCGGTCGGCATCGTCACCTTCGACCCTGACGGGACCGACGTCGAGGTGGTGTACATCGAGGTCGTGGCCAAGCACCAGGGCGTCGGGACCAGACTGCTGGATGTTTTGGAAGCCCGGACCAAGGCGCGACGTCTGTGGCTGGTGACCACCAACGACAATCTCGACGCCCTTCGCTTCTACCAGCGTCGAGGGTTCCGGATCACCGAGGTCCGGCCGGGTGCCGTCGAGGAGACCCGCGAAACCCTCAAGCCCTCGGTATCCGAGGTCGGTAGCTTCGGCATACCCATACGCGACGAGATCGTGTTGGAACGCCACCGCCGCTAGCCGAAAATGCACCACGACGAGATCGACAGCGACAGCGACCTCGTGCGCCGCCTGCTCGTAGCGCAGCAGCCGCAGTGGGCGGACCTGCCGATCAAGCCGGTGTCGTCCACTGGGACCGACAACGCGCTGTACCGCCTCGGCACTGACATGGTCGTACGGCTGCCGTTGCGGCCGTCGTCGATAGGGCCGGCAGACAAGGAGCACGGGTGGCTGCCCAGGCTGGCGCCGCACCTTCCACTGGCCATACAGGTCCCGCTCGTGAGGGGGGAACCGATCGAGGGCTACCCGTGGCCGTGGTCGGTGTACCAGTGGTTCGAGGGAGAGGACGCAACCATGGCCTGCTTCGACCGTGGGCGCTCTCGACCGCCATCATCGCCCTGCCGTACTACGAGCACACGAACGCGTTCATGGCAGCCCAGGCGCGGCACAAGCTCGCAGTGGTGCTCACCGAGTAGGCAGGGGGTTGCCGCCCGGCTCGGGTCGGTCGGGTGTCACTGGCTGCTGGACGCAGCCCACAGATTGATGCCGGCGTCGGTGGCGTACTGCTCCATGGCGTTGAGCTCGTCGTCGGTGAAGCCAAGGTTGTCCAGTGCGGCCAGATTGGCCTCCAGCTGGACGACGCTGCTCGCTCCGATGACCAGCGAGGTCATCCGTGGGTCACGCAGTGCCCAGGCCAAGGACAGTTGGGCGAGGCTCTGGCCTCGCTCCTCGGCCAGCGTGGCCAGCCCCCGAACCCGGGCCAGTCTGTCCTCTGTGATCATGTCGCGGCTCAGTGCCCCGCCGGTGGCGACACGCGAGTCTGCGGGGATCCCGTCGAGGTACCGGTCGGTGAGCAGGCCTTGAGCGAGCGGCGAGAAGGCAATGCAGCCCGCCCCGACGGCCTCCAGCGTGTCCAACAGTCCGTCATCTTCCATCCAGCGGTTGAGCATCGAGTACGACGGCTGATGGATCAGGAGCGGCACACCCTGGTCGGCAAGCAGTTGTGCCGCCTCGACGGTACGCGCCGACGAGTAGGACGAGATCCCGACATAAAGCGCCTTGCCTTGCGTCACCGCCGACGCCAAAGCGGACATCGTCTCGTCCAGCGGCGTGTCGGGATCGAAGCGGTGTGAGTAGAAGATGTCGACGTAGTCGAGGCCCAGTCGTCGGAGCGACTGGTCGAGGGAGGCGAGGAGGTACTTGCGGGAGCCACCTTCGCCGTAGGGGCCGGGCCACATGTCGTAGCCCGCCTTCGTGGAGATCACGAGCTCATCGCGGAGACCTGCGAAGTCCGTAGCCAGCACCGTGCCAAAGTTCTCCTCGGCTGCGCCGTATGGCGGGCCGTAGTTGTTCGCCAAGTCGAAATGGGTCACACCCAGGTCGAAGGCACGCCGGCAGATGGCCTGCTGGGTGGTGAACGGCCTGTCGTGCCCGAAGTTGTGCCACAAACCCAGCGAGATCGCCGGCAGCATCAATCCGCGGCGCCCGCACCGGCGATAGGACATGGTCTGGTAGCGGTCAGGTGACGGGATGTACTCCACGGCGATGAGCCTAGGAGGGCCGCCTCGCCGCACGCCTTGGATGTGGAACGCCGGGTTAGGGTGCTGCGCTCATGGCTGAGCTTCTGCTGTTTCATCATGCACACGGCAGGTAGGAGTGGGAGCGAATGCGAGCGACCGGTACGCCACGCGAGGTAGTCGAACCCGCGTGGCTCGGACGAGGGGCGTGATGCCCCGGTGATCGACATCCTCAGCGGGTTCGTCGAGGAGTTGCGCGCCGCCGGTGTGGCGGTCGGTATCACCGAGCACGTCGATGCCGTGAGGGCCGTGGATGCCGTGTCCCTGAGCGAGCGTGCCGTCGTCCGGCGGGCGCTGGGCTCGACCCTGGCCAAGACCCGGGCCGAGTGGGTCACGTTCGAGACCGTCTTTGACGCCTACTTCTCGGTCGAGTCGCAAGCCAAGGAGGCCGACGACACCTTCCGACGGCGCGTCGAGCACGTGGTGGCGCAGGGCGACGGGCCCGTGCTGCGGGCCGTCGCCCGCGAGGCGGTCCGCCGCCATGCGGCCCTGGGTACCCCGCCAGGCGGGGTCCACTACCACTTGTTCCGCACCCTCCGCCGCATCGACTTCACGTCCCTGGCCGAACGGGCGCTTGCCGTCGTGACCGCCGCCAAGGCCCGGGCCGACAACAACGCCGGCGTCCTGACGCCCCTGGAGGCCCACCTCGCCCGCCGCACGGTGGCGTTGCGGGTGGACCAGCTGCGCGACGAGATCGAATCCGAGATCCGGCGCCGCATGTCGTTCACCGACCGCGACCACGCCCCCGCCGGATTGCTGGCAACGCAGCTGGAGATCCGCCGGGCGTCAGCCGGCGAACTGGACCAGATCCGCGCCGCGATCCAGCCCCTGGCCCGGCGGCTCGCAGCCCGACTGGCGAAGACCAGGCGTGCCGCGCCCGGTCGGCTCGACTTCCGGCACACGATGCGGCGCTCGCTGGCCTATGGGGGCGTGCCGCTCGAGCCGGTGACCAGGGGCCGTCGGCGGTCGCTGCCCGAGATCATGTTGCTCGCCGACGTCAGCCGGTCGGTCGCCGACTTCAGCCGCTTCACCCTCCAGCTCGTCTACGCGTTGAGCAGCCAGTTCGGCAAGGTCCGATCGTTCGTCTTCGTCGACGCCATCGAGGAGGTGACCGAGGAGCTTCGCAACCGGGCGGGCATAGCGGACGCGATGCGGGCGCTTGGCACCAGCGCCGGCATCACCCGGTTCGACGGGCACTCCGATTACGGCCACGCCTTCGCCGACTTCTGGCGCCGCTGGGGCGCCGAGGTGACACCCCGCACGACGTTGATCGTCCTCGGGGATGCTCGCAACAACTATCACGCTTCCCAGTCGCGGGTGCTGGGCGAGCTGCGTCGCCGCGCCCGCCGCGTCTACTGGCTCAACCCCGAGCCGGTCTCGTCGTGGGACACGGGTGATTCGTTGATGACCGAGTTCGCCGGCTTCACGCACGAGACGTTCGAATGCCGCAACCTGGACCAGCTCGAGCAGTTCGTCGAGCGCTGCTGCTGAGGTAGCGGAGGCGCAATCAGTACCGCGGCGACCACTTGCTGGTGCGCAGCAGTTTGCTCTCCCACTGATCGCGGTAGCGCAGGCCGCCGTGCATGTACCTGCCCGGCCAGACGTCAGGGTCGTACTCCTCCGGCTCGGAGATGAGGCTCAGCAAGAGGCCGTAGTTCAGGATCTTCTGCATGAGAATGGCCTCGGGCCGGTAGTGGGTGCCGTGCGCCACCATGAAGCAGGCCTCGATCTCCAGGATGCGGTGCTCGGGTGCCAGCGCCCGCATGTTGCGGAAGTACTCGCGGTCCCAGAACCGGATGTAGTCGTCGAGCGGCGCCGAGGGCCAGCCGGTGTCCTCCATGTACAGCGACAGCTCGTGCTCCGAGCCGTCGGTCGGCACCGTGGCCAGGTCGATTTCCTGCATCGGCGACCAGTACACGGGATGAAGCATCTTTCCCTCTACCTCGTGGCGCATGGCACCGACGGCCCGTGACCAGTCCAGGAGGTCACCCCGGCGGAGGCGGTCGGCCAGCCGCTCGTAGGCGGCGCCGTCGCGGATCGCGGTGATCGTCACCACCCGGTACGACACGCCGCTGCCGTGGGCGTGATTGAGGTACCACAGCAGCCGGGCGTCGTCGTCCTGCGCCAACACCTTCATCCAGCCGTCGCGGTAGGCGGCCTCGAACTCGTGCTCCCGCTCGCCGGCGACGGAGTGCACCTCGTGCATGAACAGCATCGTCAACCAGTCCCCTTCGCTGCGGGCCTCAGTGTCCCCTGTGGGGCCGGGCCCTCCCGTTCGGTCGGGCTCACGTGAGGGGCGACCACGCCGCAGTGCGCAGCAGCTTGCTCCGCCACTGGTCACGGAACTCCAGCGCGTCGTGCATCCAGTTGCCGGCTCGTGCCATCTCCTCGGGCATGTCGGTGGTCAGGAGGCGGACGAGGCCCCGCATGTCGTGGACCTTCTGCATCAGGGTGACCTCCGGGTACCGGCCGGCGCCCGGCATGGTCTGATAGGCGGCCTCGATGCTGATCAGACGGTGCGCGGCATCCGCACCGAGCATCTTCGAGTAGACGGCACCCGCAGCGGTGATGTACTCCTCGGCCTTTCCCCGTTTGGGCCACATGGTGTCCTCCATGTACAGAGCCGGCTCGTGGCGACGACCATCGGTGGGAACATCGCCCAGGTCGACGTCGAGCGGCGAGAAGTCGAGGGCCATCAACAGGCGGCCTTGGACGTCGTGCCGGCAGGAGTCGACCTCCCGGGCCCAGTCAGATAGGTCGCCGTGTTGGACGCGCCCGGCCAGGCGCTCCCAGGCAGTGCCATCGGCCAGGGCGGTGACCGTCACCACCTGGTACGACGGACCGCTGCCGTGGGCATGGTGCAGGAACCAAAGCAGTCGGGCATCACCGTCGGCCGCCAGGGCCTCCATCCACCCGGCCCTAAAGGCGACCTCGAACTCCTTCTCCTTGGCGCCCACGACCCGATGCACCTCGTGGAGGAACAGCATCAGCCCAGTCTCCTTCCCGGCGGGCCGGCGCGCTAGGGTGCCTAACAATCAAAAGATACATCAGATAGAAATCGCGAGCGGATCGACGTGTATCCGCGGGTTCCGTGGTGCAGCCGGCCTCCGGGTTCGAGACTGGCGCCGAGCTCGAGCGCGGGCTCATCGCTTATTGCCGCCAGCACCTGGCGGCCGTGAAGTGCCCCAAGTCGATCTACTTCACGGCCGAGCTGCCCAGGTTGCCCACGGGCAAGCTGTACAAGCGGCTATTGCGGGACCGCTACTGGGAAGGGCGGGACGCATGGATCTAGTGGAGGGCACAGCGTGGCCATGACCTATCAGGAACACACCACCCTCATGACGGTGGCGAACCGCCTGGCGATCGGCGATCTCACGGCCCGCTACAACCGGGCACTGGAGAACGGCGACCTCGAGACCTGGATCGGCACCTTCGTGCATGAAGGTGTCTTGCAGGGAACCGGCGGAGAGTCGTTCTCCGGGCACCGCGAGCTGGTCAAGTTCTTCCGGGCCGCGCCGCCCGACCGCATCAGGGTCACGACCAACGCGCAGGTCGACGTCGATGGCATCCATGCGAGGCAGGAGTGCCGATTCCTGACCCTGCGCCCGGGATCGAACGGCGGCGGGCCGGTGGTGGACGCGGTGGGCCGGTATCGCGATGCGCTGATCCACGAGCGCGGGCGCTGGTACTTCTCGACGCGCGTGATGCACGCCGACCTCGTCCCCGACTCCTGATGCGTCTGTCCGTTGTCACGCCAGTGGTGACCCGCGTGCCGGGCAGCCATGCCCGCTGGGAGGAGGACGCGGGCATGGCGGAACTGGTGGAGATCGCCCGGGCCGCCGACCGTCTCGGCTATCACCACCTCACCTGCAGCGAGCACGTGGGCATCCCCACCGAGGTCGCCAAGGTGCGCGGGGCGACCTACTGGGACCCGCTGGCGACGTTCGGCTATCTGGCGGCCGTGACCGAGCGGGTGCGGCTGGCCACGTACGTCCTGGTGCTCGGCTATCACCATCCCCTGGCGATCGCCAAGCGCTACGGCACCCTCGACGTGGTGTCGGGCGGCCGCTTGATCCTGGGTGTCGGCGTGGGATCTCTGCGCGAGGAGTTCGAGCTGCTCGACGCCCCGTTCGCCGACCGTGGGGCGCGGGCGGACGATGCGCTGGTCGCGCTGCGGGCCTCGTTGTCGCAGGAGCAGCCCGCCTACAACGGTCCCCACTACGACTACGGCGGCTTCGTGGTCCGGCCGTGCGCGGTCCAGGCGCGGGTCCCGCTGTGGGTCGGGGGTCGCACCCGTCGCTCGCTGCGGCGGGCCGCGGCGCTGGCGGACGGCTGGGCCCCGTTCGGCGTCTCTGCGGCGCAGGTTGCGGCCTGGGTTGCCGACGTCGAGCGGCCGGACGGGTTCGAGCTCGTGATCAGTCCCGAGCGGGCTCTCGATCCGAGCGACCGCGCGTCGGCATGCACGGAAACGCTCGGCGAGTTGGCCGAGGCCGGGACGACCATCGTCGCCGCCCGAGTGGTGCACCATTCGCTCGCCCACTACCTCGAGCAGCTAGAGGCGCTTGTGGGGTTGGCGGCCACGCGCGAGGGGGCGGTGTGAACCGCGTCAAGGTCGGGTTCTTCTCGGTTTCCGACCGGGGCGAATCCGACGACGACGCCGACGACGGCGCGTACCTGGCGTGGCACCAGCTCGACCACATGCCGGAGCAGTACCAGCTCCCCGGGATGATCCACGGCCAGCGGTGGGTGTCGAACGACGCCTGCCGTGGGGCGCAGGTCGCCGCCTCCGGTGTTTTCGAGCACGTACACCACGTCGTGCTGTACCTGATGGGTGACCCGGTCGAGCAGACACTCGACGACTTCTTCGACCTCGGGAGCCGCCTGGTCCAGCTCGGTCGCTTCCCGCGGGACCTTCCCCGACGGTTCCTGGGGGCGCTGCGACTCCTCGAGACGCGGGCGTCGCCACGCGTGCTCGTCTCCGCCGAAGTGGTGCCCTTCAGACCCAACCGCGGCATCTACCTGATCGTCGAGCAACCAACCGGTCGCGGCCCGCTCGACACCTACCTGCGCTGGCGGCACGAGGAGCACCTTGCCCGGCTGGTCACGACGCCCGGGGTCGCCGGGGCATGGGTGTTCGCCACCGGCTCTCGCTATCGGCGCGGGCGCTACACCGAGGGGGACTACCGGATCACCGTCTGCTACCTGGACGGCGACCCGGGCGAGACGGCCGGTGCCGTGGGACCGTTGATGGAGGAGGCATGGCGCGACGCCCCGGTCACGCCGTTGCTGGCCGCTCCCTTCGCCTCGCTGGTTCCGTGGATCTGGCCGGATGGCGCCTATCAATCATATGATTAGGAAGACAGCTCAGAACCGGGCCGGGGGGCACCACATGGACGCACGGATGCCGGTCATCGACGCCGACGCCCACATCAACGAGCCCGTCGTCCGCCTCGACGCACCAGACGACGAGCTGGCGCCCTGGAGGGCGCTGTCCGAGCGACATCCGGGCTGGCAGCAGGCGGGCCGATCAGGAGGCAGGACGGTCAGCCTGATCGAGGGCAAGCTGTTCCCTACCCAGGAGGGACCGGGGCGCGGGGTTCCCGTCGAGTCGGCAATGCATCCCCAGGCCGCCGAGGGGGCCATGCGTCTCGATACCCGAATCCGCGACCTCGACAAGGAGGGCATCGACGTCCAGGTCCTGTACGGCGGGCTGAGCATCGGGGCCACGACCTTCGAGGACCCGGCCTTCGCACTGGACTTCTGCCGTGCCTACAACGACTGGCTGGTCGGTGTCTGCGCCCGCTATCCCGACCGGCTCGAGGCGGTGGCGATCGTGCCGCTGCAGCACCCCGAGAACGCGGTCGCGGAGATGGCGCGGGCCGCGCACCTCGGAATGGTGGGCGTGATGATCCCGCCGGTGGTGGGCTCACGGAACCTCGACGACCCGTCGCTCCAGCCCTTCTTCGAAGCTGCCGCCGCCCTCGGCGTCGCGGTCGGCGTCCACAGCGCCCCAGGGATGAACCTGCCACTGCCGGGCGCAGAGCGGTTCGACAACTACGCGCAGGTCCACACGCTGTCGTTCCCGGTCGACCAGATGGTGGCGTTCACGGCGCTGGCCATGGGCGGGGTCCTGGACAGTTTCCCCGCGCTGCGAGTCGCGTTCCTGGAGTCGGGCGTCGGTTGGGTCCCGTACTTCGTCCACCGGATGCACGAGCACCGTGAGAAGCGGGGCGACATGGTGCCGGCGATGACCAGCAACCCCCGCGACTACATCGAGCGGGGCCAGTGCTTCTTCGCCTTCGAGTGCGAGGACCCGCTGCTCGAGCCGTACGTCGAGCACCTGGGCGCCGACAGCCTGGTGTTCTCGTCGGATTATCCCCATTGGGATTGCGATTACCCGGGCACGGTCGAGACGGTGCGGGCCAACGCCGCCGCGCTGGGCGACGACGTGCTCGTCCGCATCCTCGGCGCCAACGCGGTGCGGCTGTACGGGCTCGACGGCGATGGCGCCTAAGAGCACCGAAGCCACCGGCTACGACGTCCCGATCGGGACCTACGAGGACGCCACGGCGATGGTGGGCACGACCACGCCGGTGCGCTTCGGCGAGATCGCCGTCAACGTGCCGATGATCCGCCACTACGCAGCGATGGTGCAGGACGGCAATGCCGCCTACTGGGACGACGAGTTCGCCGAGCGGCACTGGGGCGGCGTCGTGGCCCCGCCCGGCATGTTGATGACGTGGCTCATCCCGCTCGAGTGGAAGCCGGGCGGGGTCGGACGACCCCGCCCGTTGCTCACCGCCCGGGTCCCGCTGCCGGGCGACACGTTCGTCAACGTCTCCAACGACGCCGAGCTCTTCACCCCCATCCGGGTCGGTGATCACCTGAACGTCGTCGAGGAGCTGGTCGAGGTGTCGGAGGCGAAGCGGACGAGCCTCGGCACGGGGCACTTCGTCACCACGGTGTCGACCTACCGCCGCCAGGACGGTGAGCTCGTCGCCCGGACCACCAACGTGCTGTTCCGCTTCATGTCGGAGGACGACGCATGATCCCGGGAGTCTCGTACGCCCAGCGCTACTGGGAGGACGTGGAGGAGGGCTCCGCGCTGCCGCGGGTGGAGGACGAGATCACCTATCGCCGCGTGATCATGAACCCGGCCACCACATGGGACTATTTCCCCGCTCACCACGACCCCGAGTACGCCCGGTCGCAGGGCCAGCCGACGATCTACGTCAACACCATGCACTTCCTCGGCTTCGTCGACCGGTTGGCGACCGAGTGGAGCGGGCCTCGCGGCTTCATCGCCCGGCGGAAGGTCTCCATGCGGCGGTCGATCTACGCCGGCGACACGATGGTCGGCGAGGGACGAGTGGTGCGCAGGTACACGGATGAGGCTGGTCCGCGCGTGCGCCATCTGGTCGACCTCGAGCTGACGGTGAGGAACCAGGACGGCGAGCTGTGTTGCCCTGCGACCGTCACCCTCGAGATGCCGGTCCGGGAGCCCGGGGAGCCGGGATGACCAGCAGCGACAGCGACACACGCTGGCGAGCATGGACTTTGGGCTCACCGACCAGCAGCGGGCCTGGGTCGAGGAAGTGCGCGCCTTCCTCGATGACGAGTTCGGCCCCGCCGAGCGCGACGCGGTGCGCCGCGGCGGGGGGGAATGGAGCGGCGACGTCATCCGGGCCTTCCGCCGCCGGCTGCTGGCGAAGGGCTGGCTGTGCCTCATGTGGCCCGAGGAGCACGGTGGCCTCGGGCGGTCCCTCGTCGACAACCTGCTGCTGATGGACGAGCTGGCGTACGCCGGAGCGCCGACCATAGACATGACCGCGGCATCAGTGGCGCCCACGATCATCCGCTCGGGCACGCCAGAGCAGCAGGCCCGGTGGTTGCCGGCCATCCGCCGCGGCGAGGTCGAGTTCGCCATCGGCTACTCCGAGCCCGACGCCGGTAGCGACCTGGCGTCCCTGCGAACCACGGCCGTGCTCGACGGCAATGCCTGGGTCGTCAACGGCACCAAGATCTGGAACACCGGCGCCGAGTACTGCACGCACGAATGGCTGGCGTGCCGCACCGACGCCGATGCGCCCCGCCATCGGGGGATCTCCGTGCTGATCGTGCCGCTCGACGCACCGGGGGTCGGCGTGCAGGGCATCACCACTTGGCGGGGGATGCGTACCAACCAGGTGTGGTTCGACGACGTGCGCGTCCCGCGCGAGAACCTGGTGGGCGAGCGGGACCGCGGGTGGGCCTATGTGACCCAGGCGCTCGACTTCGAACGGGTCGCCATCGGGATCACGGGCGGGCTGCGGCGGTTGCTCGATGGCCTGGCGGCATGGTGCCGTGCGACCACCGTCGACGGCGATGTGCTGGCGGAGCGCCCGGATGTCCAGCGCCGCCTCGCGGAGCTGACCGTCGACGTCGAGCTGGCCCGCCTGCTCAACCACCGTGCCGCGTGGATGATCGACGCCGGGCGCTCCGCCAGCGCGGAGGCGTCGATGACGAAGGTCTTCACCACCGAGCTGCATGCCCGGGCCTCGTCGGCGGCGCTGGACCTGCTCGGGCCCGCCGGGCAGCTCGATCCGTACGATGCCCGTGCGCCCATTGCGGGTCTCGCCCAGCTCATGTACCGGGCGGCGCCCTACCTGCGCTTCGGGGGCGGCACCAACGAGATCCAGCGCGACATCGTCGCCCAGCGCGGCCACGGGCTGCCGCGGTGACGGACCTGGCGCTGTCCGACGAGCAGGAGGCTCTGCGGGCTTCGGCGCGCGCCTTCCTGCAACGTGCCTGCCCGATGGAGCTGGTCCGGCGGGTGCGCACGACAGATGGGGAGGGCCACGACCCCGACCTGTGGCGGTCGATGGTGGAGCTGGGCTGGGTTGCCCTGGCGTTCCCCGAGCCATTGGGCGGCGGTGGCGGTGACCTGGTCGACCTGGCGGTGCTCTACGAGGAGGCCGGTCGCGCCCTGGTGCCGACGACGCTCTACTCGACCGTGGAGGCGGCGTTCCTGATCTACCGGGCCGGCGACGACGGTCAGCGCGCCGGGCTGCTTCGCCCCGTGTTCGTCGGTGATCGCATCGTCTCGGTGGCGTACCTCGAGGATGGGGTGCGGTCAGCGGCCGACGCCCTGTCCACCACCGCGGTCGTCGATGGCGACAACGTGGTCGTCGACGGAACCAAGCTGTTCGTCCCCAACGCCGGTGTCGCCGACGACCTGGTGGTGGTGGCTCTCGATCCCTCGGCGAGCGGCGCGGACGCCGTCCGGCTGGTGGTGGTACCCACGGACGCACCGGGCCTGTGCCGGTCCCGGCTCACGACGTTCGCTCACGATGCCCAGCACGAGGTCTCGTTCGAAGCCGTGCGGGTGCCGATCGACCGACTGCTGGCCCGGGTGTCCTCGAACGCCTGGTCGGCCGTGGAGGAGGTCCGTCGCCTCGCCACCGCCCTGCAGTGCGTAGAGATGGTCGGCGGCGCGCGGGCCGTGTTGGACCTGACGGTGCGGTACGTCACCGACCGGGCACAGTTCGGCCGCCCGATCGGGAGCTTCCAGGCCGTGCAACACCACGTCGCCAACCTCTCGACCCGCATCGACGCCGCCGGGCTGGCGGCGTGGCAGGCCGTGTGGCGCTGCTCTTGTGGCGGCGACCGGGACGCCGCGGTCGGTGGTGCCGAAGCTCAGGTGGCGATCGCCAAGGTTGCCGCCGGTGACGCCTACGTCGAGGCGACGCTCATGGCCCACCAGCTGCACGGCGGCATCGGGTTCACGGTCGACCACGATCTCCACCTGTGGTCCGACCGCGCCCGGGCGGCGGCGCTCACGTTCGGCTCGCGCGACGATCACCTCCGGGCGCTCGGATCGCTCATCGCGCGCTAGCGATGAGTTTCACAGCGTCCGTCCGTCTATCGCAGTCGCACGCCAAACGGAAGGGAGTGTCGTCATGGGCAAGGTGGTCGTCTCGCAGTTCATCTCGGTCGACGGCGTTGTCGAGGATCCCGGTGGATCCGAGAGCTGGGAACGCGGCGGCTGGGCCTTCCAGTTCGACCGTGGGCCCGAGGGGAACCAGTTCAAGCTCGACGAGGTGATGGCGAGCGAGGCGCTGCTGCTGGGCAGGGTCACGTACGAGGGGTTCGCCGACGCCTGGCCCTCACGAACCGGCGACTTCGCCGACAAGTTCAACGGCATGCCGAAGTACGTCGTGTCCACGACGCTGAAGGATCCCGAGTGGAACAACTCGACCGTCATCGAGGACGACGTCCCGGCGGCCGTCGCGAGGCTCAAGCGAGACGTCGACGGCGACATCCTCGTCAACGGCAGCGTGCAGCTCGTGCAAACGTTGGCCGAACATGGCCTCGTCGACGAGTACCGCTTCATGGTGTTCCCGACGGTCCTGGGCGCCGGCAAGCGCCTGTTCGGCGAGACGCCGGCGGCAGCCCCGCTGAGGCTGGTGGACGCCAAGCCGGCGGGCGAGACATTCATCCTTACCTACGAGCCGGCGGCCCAGAACGACGACAACGACGAGGACGCCTGACCCCGCCCGTCACGCTCTCTATGGTCGAGCGTGATGGACAACGATCTCGGCGCTGTCGTCGCTCACTATGAGGCGAGCCGGGAACAGGACCGCCTTGTGGGTGGCCTCGCGGAACTGGAGCTCGTCCGGACCCGTGAGATCCTGCGTCGGCATCTGCCGCCACCACCCATACGCATCCTCGATGTGGGGGGCGGTACCGGCGTGCACGCGGCGTGGCTGCTGCGGGACGGATACCGCGTCCACCTGGTCGACATCACGCCGCGGCATGTGGAAGAGGCGCGGGCTGCCCTGGCCCCGAGCGGGCTGACCGCCGAGGTCGGGGATGCTCGGCACCTGGCCGCTCCCGATGGCAGCTTCGATGCCGCGCTCGTGCTCGGCCCGCTCTATCACCTGGTCGAGCGCGCCGACCGCGTGGCCGCGCTCGAAGAAGCCCGCCGGGTCGTGAAACCGGGCGGGCTGGTGGCGGCCGCCGCCATCAGCCGGTTCGCCTCGCTGATCGACGGGCTCGTGCGGGAGTTCCTGTTCGAACCGGGGTTCCGCGAGATCGTCCGTCGCGACCTCGTGGACGGCTGCCACGCGAATCCCGACGACCGCCCGCACTGGTTCACCACCGCGTTCTTCCACCACCCCGAGCAGCTCCACGAGGAGATCACCGCCGCCGGCCTGGTGCTCATCGAACTTCTGGGTATCGAGGGGATCGCCGGCTGGCTACCCCAGCTCGGCGCTCGTTGGGGCCGGGACGCCGACCGCGAGACGATCCTCGAGGCAACACGGCTGGTCGAGGCCGAACCGACCCTCCTCGGCCTGAGCGCCCACCTGCTCGCCATCGCGAGAGCGCCCGGCGACTGAGGCCGCCCGGCGGGATGGAGTTTCCGGGAGTTCCTCGGTGTAGGGGCCATCGGTCATGAGCAGGTCGCCGTCCTGGACCCGCACCACGGTGCTGTGGTGGCGGGGTTGAGACCCCCGGCGAAGACCCATGCACCGGTGGCCCTGAGCTCCTCGTGGAAGACGTCGAGGTCGCGGGAGATCTGCTCGAGGTCCACCGACGGCGGGGGATCTCCGTTGGGCTGGTAGATGCTGAGCAAGTACTGCTTCATTGGTGTTCCTCCTTGCCGTTGCCGCCGGCACCGATCCGACGTTTCACCCCCTATACGAACGGCTCCCGGCGACATCGACAGCGGACACGGGCTTCGTGCGGATTGCGGGGCGGGCGCTCCGCTCGGCGGCGCGGGCAAGCGATCGGCCGAAGGCCCGGGGATCGTCCCCGAACGCGGTGATGAGGTTGCGGGCGCCGTCGTCGAGGCAGGCTCGGACCTGATCCGGCGACAGCAGGCGGGCGAGCTCGAGTGTCACCAGCCCGTGGATCAGCGCCCAGAGCTGCGTCGCCAAGCCGACGGGGTCGGCCGGATCCAACCGTCCCGAGTCGATGCCCCGCTGGACGGTCGTGACGAGCTGGCCGAAGGTGTCGAGCCCGACGCCGGCGTCGGCGTCGTCGATGGGCCCGTCCATGAACATCGCCTGGTACAGGTTCGGGTTCTCGATGGCATTGCGGTAGTACGCCCAGCCCAGCACGCAGAGATCGGCGATCGGATCGCCGGTGGTGGCGACCGCCGCCTGGCGGGCCCCCAGCCGGGCGAAGCCCTCGCGCCTGATCTCGCGCCGTAGCTCTGTCATGCCGCCGAAGTGCGTGTAGATCGCCATGGTCGACGTTCCGACTTCGTGTGCCAGGCGGCGCAGGGTGAGCTTGCCCAGGCCTTCGGTGGCGATGATGCGTGCCGCGGTCTCCAGGAGCGCCACGCGCACGCCGGGATCGGCGGGTCTCGGACTCATCGTTGACAGCATGCCATAGCAGTGCTATCAATGTGCCATAGCACCGCTATGGAAGGGGCCGAGATGGTCGGAACCCGCAATCGCTACCTCGAGGGCAACTTTGCACCGGTTCACGAGGAGATCACCGTGACCGACCTGCCGGTCACGGGCACGATTCCCGACGACCTCGACGGGCGCTACCTCCGCAACGGTCCGAACCCGGTCGTCGCTCCCGACCCGGCCAGCTACCACTGGTTCCTCGGCTCCGGGATGGTGCACGGCGTTCGCCTCCGCGGCGGCAAGGCCGAGTGGTACCGGAACCGCTGGGTGCGCTCCGCCGAGGTGGCGAAGGCGCTGGGTGAGGAGCCGAGGCCCGGTCCGGTGTTCGCCGGCTTCGACTTTTCCGCCAACACCAACGTCATAGGCCAAGCCGGTCGCTTCTTCGCCATCGTCGAGGCCGGGGGCCGCCCCTACGAGCTCACCGGTGAGCTCGACACGATCGGGCCGTGCGACTTCGACGGGACGTTGCCCGGGGGGTACACGGCGCATCCCCATCGTGATCCCGAGACCGGCGAGCTCCACGCGGTCTCCTACTTCTTCGGGTGGGGCAACAAGGTGCAGTACTCGGTGATCGGTGCCGATGGCCGGGTCCGGCGAACCGTCGACATCGAGGTGGGGGGGAGCCCGATGATGCACGACTTCTCGCTCACCGCTCGGCACGTCGTGATCTACGACCTACCGGTGACCTTCGACCTCGACCTCGTGGCGCAGGCGGCGCCGGACTCCTTCGCCTTCCCGTACGCCTGGAACCCGAACTACCCGGCTCGCGTCGGCGTACTGTCGCGCGACAGCGACGGGAGCGACGTGCGCTGGTTCGATGTCGAGCCCTGCTACGTGTACCACCCGCTCAACGCCTACGACGACGGCAGCGACCGCATCGTCCTCGACGTCGTCCGCCACCCGAAGATGTTCGCCAGCGACCGCCACGGCCCCAACGAGGGCCCGCCCACGCTCGACCGCTGGACGGTCGACCTGTCGGGCGACAAGGTGCTCGAGGAGCGCCTCGACGATCGGGGCCAGGAGTTCCCCCGCGTCGACGAGCGCCTGACCGGCCGCCGCCACCGCTTCGGGTACGCCCCGGCCGTAGGCACCGAGGCCGGCGACATCGACCTCACCGGCTCGCTGCTCAAGCACGACCTGGTCACCGGCCAGACCGAGGTGCGGTCGTTCGGCCCGACCCACCGGGCCGGCGAGTTCGTGTTCGTGCCGTCAGGCTCCGATGCTGCCGAAGACGAGGGCGTGCTGATGGGGTTCGTGCACGACGACGCGGCCGACCGAACCGATCTCGTGCTGCTCGACGCCAGCACCCTCGAGGACGTCGCACGGATCCACGTGCCGGCGAGGATCCCCTACGGGTTCCACGGCAACTGGATCCCGGCCTGACAATCCGTGTGGCAGTCACGGCCCCGGCGGCGGCCGGGGCCGTGGTCGATTGTGGGCTTGTGGACGGGTTTGGCTGCGCCGGCGTCAAGGGTTCGCTGCGCCAGCCTTCCGGCCGCCCTTGACCCTGGCTCGGTGGCAGTGCGGCTGCACCGAAAATGCGCTTTGAGCAGGGTTTTTCGCTCGAAGTCACCGACCCCCGTGGCCGCACCCGCACCACCACCCCACCCGGTCGACCGCCACCCCCGCTACCCCTCGAGTGAGCCCCTGAGAATCATCGGGGCGGCGCCGACCGGCCGTGCCTAGGCTCGTGCCATGCGTCGATCTTGATGCCGCCCGATCGGCCATCACGCGGGAGCCGTAGCCCGAGCGCGCGGACCTCCAGGGCGAAGCGTGTCCCCAACAGGAACCCATTCGTCCACTCCAGGAGGTCCTTCACGTATGTCATCGACCGAGGTCGTGTCGTTCGCGCCCGAACGGGCATGGAGCGCCGGCGCCGAGAGCGGGCCGGCCGGCTGACCTATCCCCGCTGCACCTCGCCGATGTCCTCGTGCCACAGTGCGGGCTCGGCGGCGATGAACTCCCGCATGAGCTGGCGACACTCGGCCGAGTCGAGGTTGACCAGCTCGACGCCCCGCTGGCGCAGCAGACCCTCGGCGCCGAGGAAGGTGGCGTTCTCGCCGATGACCACCCGTCGGATGCCGTACAGGAGGATCGTGCCGGCACACATGAAGCACGGCGACAGCGTGGTGACCATCGTGGCCCGCCGGTACGTGGCGGCCGGCAGCCGGCCGGCGTTCTCGACCGCGTCGGTCTCCCCGTGGCGGATGGCGCTGCCGAACTGGACCCGGCGATTGCGTCCGGCACCCAGCACCCGTCCGTCCGCCACCAACACCGCGCCGATCGGTATGCCGCCCTCGGCTCGGCCGAGTCGCGCCTGCTCCAACGCCAGCGCGAGCCAGCGTTCGTCCTCGTTCAACGCCCCAGGCCCGCTCATGCCGGTGCGCCGGACCGCGCAGTGACGACATCGGCGGCGGCGGCGTGGAGCCGATAGCCGGCCGCCGATCGCCAGGCGGGTGGCATCAGGTCGATGCCCTCGTAGTAGCACAAGGTCGCGGGCGTGAACCCGCGTCGCCTCGCCACCTCGGCGATCTGATACGTGCTCACGACGCGACCCTATGGACTTGCGTGGACAGGTGCTCAGGTGGGGCTCCATCGGCTGCGGTAGTCGATGAGGCATCGAGCAGGTGGCCGCCGTCGTCGAAGCACCGCCAGGACTGCTGACAGCTCTCGACCTCCCCCTCGTCACCGCCAAAGGCCTGCTCTAGTCGGCGGCCCACGCCGCCTCCAGTGCCAAGAAAGTCAACCTGGTTGACCGTCGCAGAGCATCGACCGGGCGATAGACCGTCGGGATGCCCACCCGTCTGGTCCATCTCGTCGTCGATGCCGCCGATCCGTTGACGCTGGCTCGCTTCTGGTCGGTGGCGCTGGACTGGCCGATCACCTTCCAGGAAGCCGATGAGGTGGTAATCGAGCCGCCTGAGGACGACCTCACCCAGACCGGCCAGCTGCCGCTGGTGTTCGTGCCCGTCCGCGAGCAGAAGACGGTGAAGAACCGCATCCACCTCGACCTGGCGTCGACCTCCGCCGAGCACAAGGCCGCCCTGGTCGCCCGGCTCGAGGACTTGGGGGCGAGCAAGCTCGACATCGGCCAGAGCCCGGACGTCACCTGGGAGGTCATGGCCGACCCCGAGGGCAACGAGCTCTGCGTGGTCAGCCACCTGGGGGCGGTGGGCCAAGACCCCGCATCGGCCTTCGCCGGCATCGGGCCCGTGGCGGCCGTCGTGTTCGACTGCGACGACCCCGAGGCGATCGCACCGTTCTGGAGCGCCGCAACCGGCTGGCCTGCGCTTGGCCAGGACGACGAGGGCGTCTGGCTCCGGGACACCAATGCCCGCGGGCCCTACCTCGACCTCCACTGCGCCACCGACCCCAAGACCACCAAGCTGCGCATCCACCTCGACGTCGCTCCCTATCCCGACGACGACCACACCGCCGAAGTCGCCCGGCTCGAACGCCTCGGCGCGCAGCGGATCGACATTGGCCAAGCCGACGCCCGCTGGGTCGTCCTCGCCGACCCCCAAGGCAACGAGCTGTGCGTTCTCACGCCCCGCTGAGCCGACGTCACGACGACTCGCCGGGTCGCATCCCAGAGTAGCAATCTTTTATATGAAGGCTTTCTGTGGCCTATGATGAACCGTCGAATCGATGCTTCGAGGGGGCCCTGATGTCGCTGGTCATCGACGCCGACGGGCACGTCGAGGAGAACCTGGCCGAGCTCGTGGACGCCATACCGGCGGCGATGCAGCCCCGCGCCATGCGCTTCGTGGCCGTCGCCGGCGGCCACGTCACCTACGAGATCGAGGGGCGACTCTGGCGCTCCAAGTATCCCTATCCCGGCGGGCTGCAGAACCACGTCTCGGCGGGCGGGGAGCGCCGCGAGGGCGGCCGCGATCCCAAGGTCCGGCTGCAGGTGCTCGAGGACGAGGGGATCGACGCCGCCGTGCTCTACCCCAGCGTGGGCATGATGTTCGGGCTCGTCGAGAATCCCGACATCGCCGCCGCGCTGTGTACCGCCTACAACGACTGGTTGGCCGGCTACTGCTCGACGGATCCGACGCGCCTCGTCGGCGTCGCGCTGCTGCCCCAGCAGGACCCCGGCCTCGCCGCCGCCGAGCTCGAACGGGCGGTCGACCGGCACGGCTTCGTCGGCGGCGTCATCCGGCCCAACAAGGTCGGGGGCCGTACCGTCGACCATCCCGACTTCGACGGTCTCTGGGAGACGGCGCAGCGGCTCGACGTCCCCGTCGCGCTCCACGAGGCGTACCTGTCCGGCATGGACACAGTCGGGGTCGACCGCATGCCGAGCTACGCCGGCTGCCACGTCGTCAGCCACGTCTTCGAGCAGATGACCGGCATGCTCGTCACGACCCTGGCCGGCATCTTCGAGCGGTTCCCCAACCTGCGGATCGGCTTCCTGGAGGCGGGCTGCGGCTGGGCGCCGACCTGGGTCGACCGCATCGAGGAACACTTCGAGCTCGCGCCGGGCGACTTCCGCGGGGGCGATCCCAAGGGACTCATCAACCGCCGGTCGTGGCTCACCTTCGAGGTCGAGGAGCCGGGCCTGGAGGCCGCCCTCGGCCTGGGTTGGGCCCACAACGTGATGTTCGCGTCCGACTATCCCCACCACGACGCGGTGTACCCGGGTGCGGTGAAGCACGTCCGGGAGCGGGGGCTCGCCGAGGGCCTCGAGCGCAAGATCCTCGGCGAGAACGCCCTGCGCTTCTACGGTCCTCGGCTCGAATGGATCCTCAGCGACCCACACCGGGAGGTGAGCACGCCATGACCGCCGTGGAAAGCGGCAAACCCACCGAGATGAAGGCCATGAAGGTCACCAAGCCCTACGCGCCGGCGCTGCCCGAGCTGACGCCGGCGCAGGAGCTGGCGTTGTTGGCGCGGTGCCTGTTCTCCGAGGGCTACGACGACCACCTCGCCGGGCACATCACCTACAAGCAGCCGGACGGCAGCTTCCTGGTCAACCCGTTCGGCTTGACGTGGGACGAGCTCCGGGCGAGCGATGTCATGCGCATGGACGCCGACGGTCGCGAGCTGGACGGCCGCTGGACCATCACGCCGGCGATCACCCTGCACATCGAGTTGCACAAGGCGCGGCGCGACGTCGGCGTGGCCATCCACAACCACTCCCGCTGGGGAACGATCTGGGCCGACATCGGGCGGGCGCCCGAGGTCTACGACCAGACCAGCGCGCTGTACCACGGCGAGGTGGCGGTCTACGACGAGTACTGGGGCGCCGTCGACGATTCCCGCAACGCGCAGGCTGCCGTGAAAGCGATGGGCGACGCCAACGTCGGCCTGCTCGCCAACCACGGCGTTCTGGTCCTGGCGAAGGACATCGACCAGGCCTACCTGCGGGCCATGTCATTCGAGTGGCGCTGCCGCCAGGCATGGCACGTGGCCGCGGCCGGCGGCGGGACGCCGATGAACCGTGATACGGCCCGCAACTACGGCGCGTTCTTCAACACGCACCCGTTCACGGGCTTGTTCGAGTCGATGGCCCGCCGCGAGCTGCGCCGGGATCCCACGATCTTGGACTGAGCGACCGAGTCACGAGAGGGGCCGAGCATGGACGGTAACGGTCGAGTCGCGCTGGTGACGGGGGGCGGGCGGGGGATCGGCCGGGCCATCTCCATCGGCCTCGCCGAGGACGGGTTCGACGTGGCGGTGAACTACCGCCGTGACAAGGATGCCGCCGACGAGACGGTCGCCGAGGTGACCGCGCGGGGGGGCCGCGGAGAGTCGTTCCAGGCGTCGGTCGACTCGTTCGAGGACACGCAGGCGATGGTGGACGCGGTGGTGGCCGCCTTCGGCCAACTCGACGCAGTCGTCCACAACGCCGGGGTCACCAACCGCGGCCGGACCGTCGCGGATACCGAGCTCTCGGACCTCGAGCGGGTCATGGGCATCCACGCCTTCGGTGCCCATCACGTGTGCCAACGGGCCGTGCCCCACCTGCGGTCGCGGCCGCGGGGCGACGTCGTCTTGATCTCCAGCCAGTCCACGCAGAGCTTCGACCCCAACGCCGCGCCCTACACGATGGCGAAGGCCGGCCTCGAGGCACTGGCCTTCACGCTCGCACGCGAGGAGGCGCGCAACGGCATCCGCGTGAATGTGGTCGCTGGCGGCCTGGTGAACACCGAGATGGGTCGCCGGCTCGCCAAGGGGGCCCTGGGCGTCGACGACATCCACGACCTCGACCGCAACGTGCCGCTCGGGCGGGTGTGTGAGCCCGAGGACATCGCCTCGGTCGTCCGCTTCCTGGTGTCGGACCGCTGCACGTTGGTGACCGGGCAGCGGATCGCGGTCGACGGCGGCGGCTTCGGCCGCTGAGGGAGGAATATGTCAACCGTGAACGAGAGCCAACCCACTTCACCGTTGGCGGTGTCGTCGTATCGCTACCCCACCGGGTGGTTCGTGGTGGCGTGGTCGTCGGACGTGGAGCCGGGAGACGTCAGGCGGCTCCACTACTTCGGCCGGGAGCTGGTCTGCTTCCGAACCGACGGGGGGCAGGTCTCGGTCCTGGACGCCTACTGCCAGCACCTGGGTGGCCACCTGGGCGTCGGCGGGCACGTCGAGGGCGACGACATCGTCTGTCCCTGGCACGGCTGGCACTGGCGGGGTGATGGCTCCAACGCCCTGATCCCGTACTCGAAGGAGCGGTGCAAGCAGAACGTCCGCATCCAGTCGTTTCCGGTT
>Ga0209889_1000024_pt1 | contig 25129 bp, 24 predicted proteins | sample GWRWN1_0_10_FD_187233 | JGI IMG/M metagenome (GOLD analysis project Ga0209889, IMG submission 187233) | Riverbed sediment microbial communities from areas with no vegetation in Columbia River, Washington, USA - GW-RW N1_0_10 (SPAdes)... | ecosystem: Environmental > Aquatic > Freshwater > River >... | reverse complement strand
CTGGGCGCGGCGTGGGGGGCGGCCGCCGATGGCGAGGGCGTGGCACCGGGTGTCGCCCACCTGGTCGCCAGCGACGTCGAGCGCGGCCGGCTGGTCGTGCTGCCGGTCGAGGGCACGCCCCTCGATGTCCTGTGGCACGTCAACACCCTGGGCGCCGACCGCCGCTCACCGATGGCCACCCGGCTCAGGCGATACCTCGACACGCCGCATGCCATGCAGGCGATGCACCGGGCCGACGGCAGCGTGCCGGTTTCGCGCTTCCGGCCGCCCGTCTACGTCACGCTCTGGAGTTGACACGCTAGATAAGACAGCAAAGCTGAGCACTAGGGGGAGCCATGCGGGTTCCGTTGACGATCGCCGACCACCTGGAGCGCGCTGCGCTCGTCTACCCCGACCGCATCGGCGTGGTGGACGAGCCCGACCAGCCGGCGCCGTCGTGGGGTTCGCTGACCTACCGGCGCGTGGCCGAGCTGGCCCAAGCCCAGGCGGCAGCGCTCGATGCTCTCGGCATCGGTCGGGGCGAGCGCGTGGCCATCGTGTCGCACAATGCCGCCCGGTTGCTGGTGTCGTTCTTCGGCGTGAGCGCCTGGGGCCGGGTGCTGGTACCGGTCAACTTCCGCCTCAACGTCGACGAGATCGGCTACATCATCGAGCACTCCGGGGCCTCGGTGCTGCTGGTCGACCCCGAGCTCGACGAGGCCTTGGCGGACATCGACTGCAAGCACCGCTACGTCCTGGGTGACGAGACCGACGCCGCGCTGTGGCCCACCGACGCCGCCGACCCCGAGCCCTGGGACGACCCCGACGAGGACGCGACCGCCACCATCAACTACACCAGCGGCACCACCGCCCGCCCTAAGGGCGTGCAGATGACCCATCGCAACCTGTGGGTCAACGCCGCCGTGTTCGGCTGGCAGACGGGCGTGAACGACCGCGACGTCTACCTGCACACCCTGCCCATGTTCCACTGCAACGGCTGGGGCATGCCGTTCGCGCTGGCGGGAATGGGCGCCAGCCAGGTGGCGCTGCGCAAGGTCGACGGCACCGAGATTCTGCGGCGGGTCGAGCAGCACGGCGTGACGCTGCTGTGCGGGGCGCCGGCCGTGGTGGCCGCCATCCTCGACGCCGCCCCGCGCTGGGACGGCGAGGTGCCGGGTCGCAACCGGGTGCGCATGGTGGTGGCGGGCGCGCCTCCGCCCACCCGCACGATCGAGCGGATGGAGACGGAGCTGGGCTGGGAGTTCATCCAGCTCTACGGCCTCACCGAGACCTCGCCGGTGCTCACCATCAACCGGCGCCGCGCCGAGTGGGACGGACTCTCCCCCGCCGAGCGCGCAGCCCGGCTGGGACGGGCAGGTGCGCCTACCCTCGGCGTCCGGCTGCAGACCAGCGACGACGGTGAGGTGCTGGCCCGCTCGAACGTGGTGTTCGACGGCTATTGGAACCAACCGGACGCCACCGCCGCCGCCCTGGCGGACGGCTGGTTCCACACCGGCGACGGCGGCACGATGGACGGCGACTCCGACGGCACCTATCTCGCAATCTCCGACCGCAAGAAGGACGTGATCATCTCCGGCGGCGAGAACGTGTCGTCCATCGAGGTCGAGGACGTGCTGCACTCACATCCGGCGGTGGCCGAGGTGGCGGTGATCGGCGTGCCGGACGAGCGCTGGGGTGAGACGGTCAAGGCCCTGGTGGTGCCGGTCGCCGATGCGGACGTCGACGAGGCGGCGCTGATCGCCCACTGCCGCGACCACCTGGCGCACTTCAAGTGCCCGACGTCGGTGGAGATTCGCGACGCGCTGCCCCGCACGGCCACCGGCAAGCTGCAGAAGTTCAAGCTCCGGGCCCCGTACTGGGAGGGCCGGACCCGCCAGGTAAACTGACGAGCCAGTGCCCAGCAGGCAACGTTTGCTGGGGCACTAGTTCAGGCCAGGCTGCGGGAGATGCGGGTGGCGGCCTCGGTCACGGCGGCCCCGTAGCGGCGGCCAGGCGAGCGGGTTGTCCGGTCGAGCGGACCGCTGACGCTGACGGCGGCGACGACCCGGCCGGACGGATCCACGACCGGCGCGCTCACCGACGCCACTCCCGCTTGACGCTCCTCAACGCTCTCGATCCATCCCGACGGGGTTGAGTCTCGTAGGACCCGCCCGGCGGATCCGCGGTCGAGCGGCAGGCGGGCGCCGACCGGAACGATCGTGCGCAGCTCGTGGGGCGCTTCCAAGGACTCGACGCACACCCGGACGTCCCGGTCGCGCACGTAGAGCTGCACAGACTCGCCGGTCTGCTCCTGTAACCAGGCGAGCGCCGGGCGGGCGTCGAGCCAGCCAGGCACGGCCTCGGCGGCGGCGTGGCCCAGCCCGAGGAGGCGCAGCCCGAGCGTGAACCGCCCGTCCTCGTCACGCCGCACCAATCCGTGGGCCTCGAGCGCGACCGCCAGGCGATGCGCGGTCGCCCGGGACAGGCCGGTCGTCGCCACCAGCTCGGCCAACGACTGCGGGCCGCGCTCGAGCGCGGCCAGCACGCCAACCGCCTTGTCCACCACCCCGACACCGCTTATGCTGTTCACTTCTTGAGAATTCTATCTCGATATGTGAGACGAAGCCATGACCACATCGACAGCCACGGCGCCCCGCACGCTCAGCCAGAAGGTCTGGGACCACCACGTCGTCCGGTCCGCCGAGGGCGAGCCCGACCTGCTCTACATCGACCTCCACCTCGTGCACGAGGTGACCTCGGCGCAGGCGTTCGACGGCCTCCGCCTGGCCGGTCGCCGCGTCCGGCGCCCCGACCTCACCGTGGCCACGATGGACCACAACGTGCCGACCGAGGGCATCGACCAACCGATCGCCGATCCGATCTCCGCCAGGCAGATGCAGGTGCTGCGGGCGAACTGCGACGAGTTCGGCATCACCTGCCATGCCATCGGCGACCCGGGCCAGGGCATCGTCCACATCATCGGGCCGGAGCAGGGTCTGACCCAGCCGGGAATGACCATCGTCTGCGGCGACAGCCACACCTCGACCCACGGCGCCTTCGGGGCGCTGGCGTTCGGGATCGGCACCAGCGAGGTCGAGCACGTGCTGGCCACCCAGACGCTGCCGCAACAACGGCCCGGAACCATGGCGGTCACCGTGGAGGGCGCATTGCCGGCCGGTGCCACGGCCAAGGACGTGATCCTCGCCATCATCGGGCGCATCGGCACCGGCGGTGGCATCGGCTCGATCATCGAGTACCGGGGCTCCACCATCCGCAGCCTGTCGATGGAGGGGCGGATGACGGTGTGCAACATGTCCATCGAGGCCGGCGCCAAAGCGGGACTCGTCGCGCCCGACGACACGACGTTCGCCTACCTCGAGGGTCGCCGGTACGCGCCGACCGGCGCCGCCGGGGAGCGAGCGCTCGACCACTGGCGCACGTCCTTCACCGACGACGACGCCGCCTTCGACAAGGAGGTGGGCCTCGACGCTGCAGAAATCGTCCCCCACGTCACCTGGGGCACCAACCCCGGCCAGGTGGCGCCGATCACGGGTCGCGTGCCCGACCCCGACGCCTTCGCCGACCCCTCCGAGCGAGAGGCTGCGCGCCGGGCACTCGAGTACATGGGACTGACGGCCGGCACGCCCCTGCACGAGGTGGTCGTCGACACCGTCTTCATCGGGTCGTGCACCAACAGCCGGATCGAGGACCTGCGGGCCGTGGCCGCCGTTGCCGAGGGCCGTAAGGTCGCCCCCGGCATCCGGACCCTCGTGGTGCCGGGGTCCCACGCCGTCAAGGCCCAGGCCGAGGCCGAGGGCATCGACAAGGTGTTGGAGGCCGCCGGCTTCGACTGGCGCGAGCCCGGTTGCTCGATGTGCCTCGCCATGAACCCCGACAAGCTCGCGCCCGGCGAGCGCTGCGCTTCCACCAGCAACCGCAACTTCGAGGGCCGCCAGGGGCGAGGCGGGCGCACCCACCTGGTCTCCCCCGCGGTCGCCGCCGCCACCGCGATCGTCGGCACGTTGGCTACCCCCGACGACCTGGAAAGTCGAGCGCGCTGATGAACCCGGTCCGCATCGTGCAGGGCACCGCCCTCCCACTCGACCGCTCCGACGTGGACACCGACCAGATCATTCCCGCCGAGTGGCTGAAGCGGGTCGAGCGCACCGGGTTCGGCCGTGGCCTGTTCGCGACGTGGCGCGACGACCGCAACTTCGTGCTCAACGACGAGCGCTATGCCGGGGCCACGATCCTCGTTGCCGGGCCCAACTTCGGGACCGGGTCGTCTCGCGAGCACGCGGTGTGGGCGCTCATGGACTATGGCTTCGCCGCCGTCGTGAGCCCGCGATTCGGGGACATCTTCCGCAACAACGCAACGAAGAACGGGCTAGTGCCGGTGGTGGTTCCGCCCGACGTGGGCGAGACGCTGCTGCGGGCTGTCGAGACCGATCCCGGGCTCGAGCTCACCATCGATGTCGAGCGGCGCACCCTTTCGGCCGCTGGAACCCTCGACATCGAGTGCTCCTTTCCCCTCGACAACGCCACCCGCGAGCGCATCGTCGAGGGCCTCGACGACATCGCGATCAGCCTGCGTCACTCGGCGGCCATCGACGACTACGAGGCCCGCCGCCCCGACTGGATGCCGACCGTCAACTGACCGGCGCTCCTATCGCTCGGCGACGACCCGGTCGCGGGGAGCCGACGAAGCAGCGGTGGAGGCGTCGTGCACGAGCACGACGGTGGTCCCGGCGGGCGTACTCGAAACGTTCACGCGGTCGACTAGCGCCTCCATCAGCGCCAGGCCGCGATGACCGACGGCCTGGGGCGACGGCATGCGGGCATGCTCCGGCGGGTCGAAGCCGTGGCCGACATCGCTGACGGTCAGCGTGCAGACGCCACTGCCCTGAACATCGACCGTGACTGTGAACGTGTCGCCGGCGGCGTGCAGGATGGCGTTGTTGCACGCTTCTGCGGCCGCCTGTACCAGGCTTTCGCCGACATCCGCCGGCACACCAGCCGAACGCAGGGCGTGGCGGACGAAGGCGCGCGCCGCCGGTACTGCCGCCGGCTCTCTCCGGAACCTCGTGCTGGTCCCCACCTCCATTGCCGCTCGCCGTACCCCCAGCCTCCCCCCACCAAACGCTACGTTCCGTCGTAGCGACCACTCGATGTGCACGCCACAGGCACCTCGGCCGGCCCCGGGCCGTGGCGGGCGTAGTGTCGTGAACGCTCCTGTCGGCCCAACCGCGTGTAGGTGGCGCATGAACTCTTTACGTCCCGTGCAGCTCACCGCCCCCGCCCAGCGCAGCTCGGTCCGGCTCGCCCGTCTCTTGGCGAGTGGCGTCGGCGCCGAGGCCGGCCTCAGCATCGACGACACCGAGGACCTTCGCATAGCCGTCAGCGAGCTGGTCGCACTACTGGTCGACGGGGTCGACGATCCCGGTCGATCGATCCTGGTGACGTATCTCAGCGCGCCCGGTGAGGTGACGGTGGAAGGCCAGGGCGAGGCCGGTACTGCGTCGTCCGAGCACCAAACGACCGAGGTGTCCGGGCCCCCCGAGACGGGTAAGTCCGCGGCGGTCGACGACTTGGCCCTCGAGATCCTCCGCGTGGTCGTCGACGTCCACACGTTCGAGGCCGACGAGGCGGGCCGCCGCTTTCGTTTGGTGAAGCGCGCCCGTCTCACATGAAAGACCTCCGCGAGCCTGACGAGCCCGACGAGGTCCTCGACCAGCGCTTCCGCGAGTTCCGTGACACGCAGGAGAGGTCCGTCCGCAACGAGCTGGTGGAGGCGCACCGGGGGCTGGCAGCGCGCATCGCCAACGACTACCGCGGCAGGGGCGTCGACCTCGACGACCTGGTGCAGATCGCGATGTTGGGCATCCTCAAGGCGGTCGAACGGTTCGATCCCGACCGGGGCATCCCGTTCTCGTCCTTCGCCAGTCGCACCGTCAACGGTGAGATCAAGCGCTATTTCCGCGACCGCACCTGGGCGGTCCGACCGCCGCGCAGCACGCAGGAGCGCCACCTCGACCTGCGCCGCGCCACCGCCACCATGTCGGCGCACTTGGGCCGGCCGCCGACCGTCAACGAGCTGGCCTCCGAGCTGGAGATCTCCGAGGACGAGGTGCTCGAGGCCATGGAGGCCGGCGCCGCCTACCGGGCCGCCAGCCTGGACGCCAGGCGGCCGGGCGACGAGGAGGGGACGTCGCTCGCCGAGCGCCTCCCCGGCACCGAGCCGCCGAGCCGACCGGTCGAGCTGCGCCTGCTCGTCGGCCAGTTGCTAGACACGCTGCCAGCGCGGGAGGCCGAGATCGTGCGCCTGCGCTTCTACGATGAGCTGACCCAGAGCGCGATCGCCGAGCGCCTGGGAATCAGCCAGATGCACGTGTCGCGGCTCATCCGCCGGTGCCTGCTCGAGCTCCGCGAGACGCTGGACCGCTAGGAACCCGCGGGCTAGCTCTCGACCGCGAGCAGATCGTCCAGGCGGGTGATGGCGAACAGGCGCTGCACCTGCGGCGGGACGGCTCGAACCGCGAACCGCCCGCCCTGGGATTCGGCGTGCCGGTGCAGGGCCACGAGCGCTCCCAGCCCGCTGGAGTCCACGAAGCCCACATCCGATAGGTCGAGCACCAGCGAGTCGTGGCCGGCGTCGACGAGCCCGGCGAGCTCGCGCTTCACGCCCTCGGAGGTGACGATGTCGAGGTCGCCCGCCAGCCGGGCGGCGGCGATCCGGCCCGACCTTTCGACGATCTCGAGGCTTGCCTGCTCACTCACAAATCTCTCCTGGATCGAGCCCTCCAACCCGGGGACCGGGCACCGGGCGGGACATTAGTGCGCCAGTCAGAGCCAGTCCGCGAGGGTTGGGAACCGCGAAGCGTGCAGCCACGTGTCGAAGAGGACGCTCAGATCCCGGCCTGCGACCTCCTCGGCGAGCGTTTCGAAATCAGCAGACGTGGCCGACTCCCCGCCGTAGCGGGCGACCCATGTGCGCAGCAGCTCGAAAAACACTTCGTCGCCCAACTCGTGGCGCAGCACGTGCAGCGTGAGCGCACCCCGCACGTACACCGTGGCCCGAAACAGCTGGTCGGGCCCGGGATCGGCGGGTGGTACATCGAGCCCGGGGGTGCGGGCCGACGCGACCGCGATCTCGTCGACGGTGCCGTCGCCCCGATGCTCGGCCCAAAGCCATTGCGCGTACGTGGCGAAGCCCTCGTTGAGCCAGATGTCACGCCAGCTGCCGAGGCTGACGTGGTCGCCGAACCATTGGTGTGCCAGCTCGTGGGCGACGATCGGCTCTGCCAGCGCGTTGCGCCCGAACAGCGACAGGGTCTGCGTCTCCAGGGCGAAGCCCAGGCCCTCGTCGACGACCACGGCCCCGTAGGTGGCGAACGGGTAGGGCCCGAACAGGTTGTCGAAGAAGTCGATCATCTCGCCCTGCCGCTCGAAGGCGGCACTCACATCGTTGCCGAGGTCGCCGTCGTAGGCATTGCGGATCGGCAGGCCGGCGGGGCCCGTCAGCTCCTGGAAGCGGAGGTTGGCGACCACCACCTGCACCAGGTAGGTGGCCATGGGATCGGGCGCCTCGAAGACCCACGTCTCGGTGCCCGCGCCGTCGTCGGAGATCGTCTCGCGCAGCAACCCGTTGGCGGCCACGTCCAGTGCGTCGGGGACCGTCACCCGGATCTCGTAGGTGGCCTTGTCGGACGGGTGATCGTTGGACGGGAAGAACGTGGCGGCGCCGTCGGGCTCGGATGCCACGTAGACCTCCCGGCCGTCGGTCCTGAACCCAGGGTCGATCGGCTCGGCCCCGGGGATCGGCGCCGGGGTGCCGTCGTAGCTGACGACGGTCCTGAACGTCGCCGCCTCCGGCACAGCGCGGGCGGGAGTCACGACGAGCTCATGGTCGTCCAGCCGTTCCCAACGGGCCGGATCGCCATCCACCTCGACCGCCGAGACATCGAGCCCGATCAGATCGAGCGAGAAGCTGGCCAGCGCCTCGGCGGCTACGGCGCTGACCGTGGTCACGCCATCGAGGTGCTGACGCGCCGGGTCCCAGGTGAGATCGAGCGCGTAGTGATCGACGTCGTAGCCGCCGTTGCCGGCGTCGGGGAAGTATGGATCGCCGACGCCACGGGCCCCTGCCTGGCCGATCGGAGCCGCAGTGGTGGTCGTCGTCGCAGTGCTGCCAGCCGACAGCGAGCGCGGACCGTCGCGTGCGGCGATCGTCGTGGCCGCCACCACCGTCACGACGGACAGCAAAGCTCCGACGGCGATGATCAGGCGGCGGCGGTCCACGCAGGCCGCAGGATGGCACACCGTCGGCGGCGGGCCTGATAAGCCGGTCCGGCAGCAGATCGCTCGTTAGCGACCGCCCTCCCGTCGACGATCGGTTTGACGATCACCGACGGGAGGGAACCCGTCACGGGTGCCCGGCCCAGGCCCGAGGCACCTGCTCGGCGTTCGGTGCGGTCATTGAGCGCTCCGACATTAACCCGGTGTGACATCGGTTACACATGACAATGTGGTGACGAGCGCGCGCTACGTGGTGGGATCAGCGGCAACGAGCGCCCGAAGCGTCAGCGATGCCGGTTGACCGCGGACACCACTGCCCGGAACGACGCGGTGGTGATGCTCTCGTCCAAGCCGATGCCCCACCGCACAGCCCCGCCTGCGGCCTGGGTCTCGACGTAAGCACACGCCACCGCGTCGGATCCGGCCCCCACGGCGTGCTCGCTGTAGTCGACGACATCGATGTCCAAGCCGAGGTCGGCAGTCAGTGCCGCGACGAACGCAGCGATGGGCCCGTTGCCGGTGCCGCTCACGGTGCGGCGCTCGCCGTCCACCACCAGCTGGGCCACGACCCTCGAACCGTCCTCGCCGGTGGTGGACTCGTGTGAGACGAGCCGCACCGGGGCGTCCTTGGACAGGTATTCGGCCACGAAGGCGTCCCACATCTGCACGGGGGTGATCTCGGTGCCGGTGTCCTCGGTGATGCCTTGGATCGTCTTCGAGAACTCGATCTGCAGGCGTCGGGGCAGATCGAGGCCATGCTCGGCCTGCATGATGTAAGCGACGCCGCCCTTGCCGGACTGGCTGTTGACCCGGATCACCGCCTCGTACGTGCGGCCCACGTGCTTGGGGTCGATGGGGAGGTAGGGCACACCCCATTCCTCGTATTCGTCACCCAGGGCGGCGAAGCCCTTCTTGATGGCGTCCTGGTGGCTGCCCGAGAAGGCCGTGTAGACGAGATCGCCCACATACGGGTGCCGAGGGTGCACGGGCAGTCGGTTGCAGTACTCCGCTACCCGGCGCAGGGCGTCGATGTCGCTCATGTCGAGCTCGGGATCGACGCCCTGGCTGAACAGGTTCATGGCCAGGGTGACGATGTCGACGTTGCCGGTGCGCTCGCCGTTGCCGAACAGGCAGCCCTCGACCCGGTCGGCGCCCGCCATCACGCCGAACTCGGCGGCTGCCACCGCCGTTCCCCGATCGTTGTGGGGATGGAGCGACAGGACGACCCGGTCGCGATGGGGGACCTGACGATGGAAGTACTCGATGACGTCGCCGTAGATGTTGGGCGTGTACATCTCCACTGTGGCGGGCAGGTTGAAGATGATCCGCTTGTCGGCGTCGGGTTCGATGACATCCATCACCGCCGAACAGATCTCCACCACGTAGTCGATCTCGGTCCCGGTGAAGCTCTCGGGCGAGTACTCGTAGCGGACCTGGGTGCGGGGCACCGTGTCCTCGAGCTTGCGGGCCAAGCGGGCGGCATCGGTGGCGATCTGGGTGATCCCGTCGTAGTCGAGCCCGAACACCACCCGGCGCTGCAGTATCGACGTCGAGTTGTAGAAGTGGACGATCGCCTGGCGGGCGCCCTTGATCGACTCGTAGGTGCGCTCGATCAGCTCGGGCCGGCATTGGGTCAGGACCTGGATGGTGACGTCCTCGGGAACCAGGTCCTCCTCGACGAGCTGGCGCACGAAGTCGAAGTCGGGCTGGCTGGCGGACGGGAACCCGACCTCGATCTCCTTGAACCCCATCTGCACGAGGGTGTCGAACATGCGCCGTTTGCGTGCCGGGTCCATCGGGTCGATGAGCGCCTGGTTGCCGTCACGCAGGTCAACCGCACACCACAGGGGCGCCTTCTCGATGCGCTGGTTGGGCCATGAGCGGTCCGCGAGCGCGAGCGGCAGGGGGAGGAACGGCCGGTACTTCTCGAAGGGCATCCTCTTCGGGGTCACGGGTTCGGGGGGCATCGTCTCTCCCTAATGCTCACGGAAAACTGAAAAGCCTCCCGGCCCGGTGGGCGCAGGAGGCGGGACGAGCACCTATGTGCGGTGCTCGTCTCAAGTAAGAAGCAGGCCGGCGGTGTGCAGGCGCATCAAGCCAATGCTGCCGGAGCCCGGCGCCCGGCGTCAAGGCGAGAACCGGCGCGAGCGGGTGTGGTTCCGTCGCAGCCGCTCGCCGACGGTTAGCCTCGGGAACCGTGAGTCGCCGACTGTTCCGCCTGGGTCTGTTGGTGCTGCTCGTGGGCGCCGTACAGGCCGTGCTCCGCTTCCTACGCCAGCGGCCGACGCCCGAGCCCGGGCCGTACCGGCCCCCGGCACGAGCGGAACCTCAGGCCGCCAGTTCACCGCCGCCTGCCGCCAGGGAGCCCGCCGCGAAGAAGGCACCGGCTACGAAGAAGGCGACAGCCCAGAAGGCACCGGCGACAGCCCAGAAGGCACCGGCGACGGCCAAGGCGGCGCCGACGAAGCAGGCCGCCGCCGACAAGCCGCCGGCGAAGCACGCTGCCGCCGACAAGGCGCCGACGAAGAAGGCGGGGACCAAGAAGGCCGCCGCCAAGAAGGCGACCCGGGCGACGTCAGCCAAGAAGGCGCCGGCGAAGAAGGCGGGGACCAAGAAGGCCGCCGCCAAGAAGGCGGTGCCGCCCGCTGGCGAGCCGGGCAGCGACGGCGACAGCGCGGGCGCCGGTCGGCCCTGACCCGGCATCCCCCAGAAGCAACGGCCGTCGTCAGCTGAGGCCGTGCACCGAGACGACGCCGTCGCCAGCCCGGATGGCGTCCCGGACCTCGGGCGGCACCGCCACGTCGGTGGCGATGACCTGGATGGCTGCCTCGCCCCGGTCCGACCGGCCGAGGTGCATGTCGTCGATGTTGACCCCGGCATCGGCCAGCACCCCGGCCACGAATGCGATCATTCCCGGTCGGTCGTCGTTGCGAACGACCAGCATGTGCTTTGCCGGCGGCAGGTCGATCGTGTGGCCGTTCAGCATCACGATCCTCGGTTCTGCCCGCAGTCCGACCAGAGTGCCGGCGATGGCGTAGTCGCCGCCGCGGATGGTCACGAGGTTGACGTAGTCATGGGCGGTGGCCGTCGACGTGTCCCGCACCTCGACACCCCGCTCGCTGGCGATCCGCGGCGCGTTCACGTACGAGACCGGCTCGTCGGTCACCCGCCCGAACACACCCTTGAGCACGGAGAGGGTGAGGATGCGTGTGTCGTAGTCCGCGAGCTGGCCGGCGTACTCGACCTCGAGGACCTCTGGCACACGCTCGGCCAAGCCGCTGTACAGCTCGCCCAGCCGCTCGGCCAGTGGCAGGAAGGGCCGAACGGTCTCCGAGGCCTCGGCGGCGCTCACGTTCACGGCGAACGGCACGAACTCGTCATCCAGCGCCAGTGCCACCTGCTCGGCGATGGTGTCTCCGGCCTTGTCCTGGGCTTCGCGGGTGCTGGCGCCGAGGTGAGGCGTGACCACCACCTGGGGCAGCCCGAACAGTGGAGACTCCGTGGTGGGCTCGGCCGCGAACACGTCCAACGCCGCTCCAGCTACCCGGCCGGCCCGGATCGCCTCGGCCAGCGCCGCTTCGTCGACGATGCCCCCGCGGGCCACATTCACGATCCGGATCCCCGGCTTGACCAACGCCAGCAGGTCCTTGCCGATCAGGCCCGCGGTGTCGGGGGTCTTGGCCACGTGCAGCGTGACGAAGTCGGCCACCTCGACGAGGCGCTCGAGGGGCATCAGCTCCACCGAGAGCTGGCGAGCCCGCTCCGCCGAAACGAAGGGGTCGTAGGCGACCAACCGCATGCCGAATGCCAACGCCCGCTGGGCCACGAGCTTGCCAATGCGACCGAGTCCGACGATGCCGAGGGTCTTGTCGGCGAGCTCGACACCCTCCCACTTGGAGCGCTCCCAGCGGCCCTCGCTGAGCGCCCGATGGGCCTGCGGGATGTTGCGGGCCTGGGCCAGGAGCAGGGCCATCGTGTGCTCGGCGGCCGACAGGATGTTCGACTGCGGCGCGTTCACGACCATGACACCCCGCTGGGTGGCGGCCTCGACGTCGATGTTGTCGAGACCGATGCCAGCCCGGCCCACGACGACGAGGTCGGTCCCGGCCTCGAGGACCTGGCGGGTCACCTGCGTGGCCGACCGGATGATCAGCGCCGCAGCGCCGGGGATCACCTCGATCAGCTCTTCTGGGCCCAGGCCGAGTCGGACGTCGACGACATGGCCGGCGTCACGTAGCTGCTGGAGGCCGCCGTCGGCAATGTTCTCGGTGACGAGGATCCGCGCCATACCGAAAACACCCTAGTTAGACCACTGACCAGCCTTTCAGTCCGCGGCCGCCGCGTGGGGACCGGCCCGGCGTTGCCCGGACGCCTACACCTAATTCGTCGCGATCTGCGCGTCGTCGGCACCTTCTGGCGCGGCCCCGAGCAAGCAATCCAGCAACCTCTGCTCGGCCGGCCATGAATCGACCAACAGCTTGCGTGGCACTTGCCGCGCTGCATACCGCAACGCCAATGCGACCACGACGACATCGTCCACTGGCCCGATCACCGGCAAGAACTCGGGGATGAGATCGATCGGCGACAGCACCCACAATCCCGCGATCGCCACCGCCACCTTGGCTCGACGCGGCACCCGCGGATCGCGCCTCAGCCGGTGGATCATCGTCACACACGCCGGAATGAAAACGGCCAGGTCACGCAGGACCCCCGGCGGCAGCCTGCGCGCTGCAACCACCAGGACAGCCCAGCTGCCAATCACCAGCAGCGCGGCGACAACGAGTCCAAGGATCCAGTCGGGCATCGATGTCGTTCTAGCGTGCGTTCCCGGTCGGCGACCGGCGGGTTGGCGAGGTCCAGCGCATCGAGGCAGCGGCGGGCCTGAGAGACCGCATTGGCGCTCCCGGTCGCTACGGTCGGCGCGTCAGAGGTTCTCGACCGTGACCGGCTCGATGCCCTCGCCCTCGGGCAGGTCGAAGCCGAAGACCTGGCTGTAGAACGACAGCTCGGCGTCGAGTGCTCGGCGGATGTTGGCCGCCTGGCGGAAGCCGTGCTGCTCGCCCTCGAAGGCGACGTAGGCGACCGGCACACCCTTCCTGCGCAGAGCGTCGACGATCATCTCGGCCTGGTTGGGCGGCACGACCTCGTCCTCCAGCCCCTGGAGCACGATGAGCGGGCGGTCGAACCCCTCGACGTGGTGGATCGGCGAGCGCTCGACGTACAGATCGCGCCGCTGCGGATAGGGTCCGATCAGGCCGTCGAGGTAGCGGCTCTCGAACTTGTGGGTCTCGGTGGCCAGCGCCTCGAGGTCGGCGACGCCGAAGTGGCTGGCGCCGGCGGCGAACGTGTCGCGGAAGGCCAGGGCGGCCAGGGTCGTGTACCCGCCGGCCGAGCCGCCCCGGATGGCCAACCGATCGGGGTCGACCCGGCCCTGCTCGGCCAACCAGCGAGCGGCGGCCACGCAGTCGTCGAGGTCGATGATGCCCCAGTTGTCGTCGAGCTGGCGGAGGTACCTGCGGCCGTACCCCGTCGAGCCGCCGTAGTTGACGTCCGCCACCGCAAAGCCGCGGCTGGTCCAGTACTGGATGCCGAGCTGGAGCATCGGCCTGGCCGCGGCGGTGGGCCCGCCGTGGATGAGCACCAGGAGCGGCGGCTTCTCTCCGTCGGCATCCGCGGGCCCGCCGGTCGCCGGGTTGGCCGGCGGATAGAAGAGGGCGTGGGCCGTCCGGCCGCCGCTGGTGGGGAAGGCGGTGGGCTCGGGCGCCGAGAACCAGGCGGGGTCGAGGCCCAGGTCGCGGGGAGGGCGAAGAACGTCGGGCGCGCCGGCCTTGGCCCCGCCCGGCTCGTCTCCCGCCGGTTGCAGGGGCACGCGCACCACGGCCGGCTCCGCGGCCGCCGACGCACCGACGAACACGACGCTGTCCCCCGCCGCTTCCACCGAGGCGATCGCCGTGTAGGGCACGTCGAGGTCGCCGGCGGATCCGTCCGGCGCCTCCACCGCCAGGTGGTCGAGCCCGTCGCGCTGATAGGCGAAGACGACCCTCCCGTCATCGAGGAAGGCGTAGCGGGACTGGCCGAACACCCAGTGCGGTACGCCGATTTCCGCCTCCATCTGGATTCGGGGTTCGACCTCGCCGCCGCCACCGTCGGGGACCCAGCGGTAGAGGTTGCCCCAGCCGGTGCGATCGGACACGAACCACAGCGATCCATCGCCGTGCCAGCGGGGCTGGAACACCGACTCGCCGTCACCTTTCCCCCCGAGGGCCCGGTGGGGCCGGCCGGCGACGACGACGGGGCCGCCAAGCTGCGGTCCGGCATCGGTCCACCCGACCTCGGCCACCAGCAGCTTGGTGCCGTCCCAGGGCATGTCGGGGTGGTCCCACTGCAGCCAACACAGGCGGGCGCCGTCGGATGAGAGCCGGGGGTCGGAGACGAAATCGGGGCCGCTGACCAGGGACCGGGGCTCGAGCTCGCAGCTGTTGTCGAGCACCACGATCTCGTTGACCACCTCTGCCGCACTTGACCCCGGAGCGTGGTGCTCGCGCACGACGACCATCCACCGTCCCGACGCGTCCACCCAGCCGTCGGCCCAGCGATCGCCCCGCGGCGCCTCCGGCTCGGGGGTCACCGGGACGGGCATCGCCCGCCCGGTGAGCCGGTAAAGCCGTTGGTCGTCCCAGTTGGCGAACCAGAGGCTGTGGCCGCGAACCCACCAGGCGCCCCCGCCGTATTCGTGGACGGCGGTCCGGGCGTTGAACCCCGCGGGCAGCAGGTCGACCGCGGGCCCGTCGCCGCGCTTGTGGACGACCTGCGTGCGGCCCCCCTCCTCGGGCCGGAGCTCGGACCACCACACGCTGTCGCCGTCGACAACCGCGGCGCCAAGCAACGCCGCCGCCCGGACGACGAGCTCCGAGGTGATGGGAGTGGGCCACGAGCCGTAGGACGCCATGGCTCCGATTCTTGCCGCGAGATCGGTTGTCGGGACACCGCCGCCGCGGCAGGAATGCTGAGAGGGTAGGCGGGATAGGTCACGGTTGGGGTCTCGGCGGCTGCGCCGCCGAGAGGTCGAACAACGCGTCATCTCCGCTCTTGGGTCCTTCGGCGCCGGGCCGCTGGGCCACGGCTGCGCCTATCGGCGCAGCCTCTATGTGGCGTCGGCGAGAAGGTCGCCGATGCGGCGGCACCCCTCGCCCAGGTCGTCGTCACCGAGCGCGAATGACAGGCGGGCATAGCCGGGAGCGGCGAAGGCCTCGCCGGGCACCGCCGCCACCTTGGCGCAGTCGAGCAGGACCTGGCACAGCTCGACCGTGTTGCCGGGCACACGTCCGTGGATGCTGCGACCCACGTAGGCCGACAGATTGGGGAAGGCGTAGAACGCGCCCTGCGGTTCGAGGACGTGCACGTCGGGGATGCCGGCCAGCAGCCGGTGCATGGTCCGTCCCCGGCGTTCGAATGCGGTCCGCATCTCGGCGGCCGCATCGAGGTCGCCGCCCACCGCCGCCAGCGCGGCCACCTGCGACACGTTGGCCACGTTGGAGGTGGCGTGCGACTGAAGGTTGGCGGCGGCCTTGATGACGTCGAGAGGGCCAACCATCCAGCCCACGCGCCAGCCGGTCATGGCGTAGGTCTTGGCCACGCCGTTGACGACCACGCACTGCTGGGCCAACTCGGGCACCAAGGTCGGCATCGACGTGAAGACATGGTCGCCGTACGTCAGGTGCTCGTAGATCTCGTCGGTCACGACCCAGATCCCCCGCTCGACGGCCCAGCGCCCGATGGCCTCGACCTCGGCCGGTGGGTAGACGACACCGGTCGGGTTGGACGGCGAGACGAACATGAGCGCCTTCGTACGGTCGGTGACGGCCGCGTCGAGTTGGTCGAGCGTGACCCGGAACCCGGTCGCCTCGTCGGTCGGCAACACGACGGGCACGCCCCCGGCCAAGCGGATGGGCTCGGGGTAGGTGGTCCAGAACGGCGCCGGGAGGAGCACCTCGTCGCCGGGATCGAGCAGGGTTGCGAAGGTGTTGTACACGGCGTGCTTGCCGCCGTTGGTGACCAGCACCTGGGCACCCTGCACGTCGTAGCCCGAGTCACGCTTGGTCTTGGCGGCGATCGCCTCCCGCAGCTCGGGCAGTCCCGCCGCCGGCGTGTACTTGTGGTTGCGAGGGTTGCGGCAGGCCTCGGCGGCGGCCTCCACGATGTGGGCGGGCGTGGGAAAGTCGGGCTCCCCGGCCCCGAAGCCGATGACCGGCTCGCCCGCCGCTTTGAGGGCCTTGGCCTTGGCGTCGACGGCGAGGGTGGCCGACTCGGTGATGGCGGCGACCCGGGATGAGATGCGGCTAGTGGATGTCGTGGATGGCAACGCGCTGGCTCCTTGTCTCGGACCGCCGCGATAGTGGCACGCCATGAGCGAGTCCACCCCGGACATAAACATCCCCGTCGAGCTGCTCCCGCGCGACGGCCGGTTCGGGTCGGGTCCGTCCAAGGTGCGTCCGGAGGCGATCGAGGCCCTCGCAGGCACCGGCACCACCTACCTGGGCACCAGCCATCGGCAGGGAACGGTGCGGTTCATGGTGGCGGCGCTGCGCAACGGCATTGCCGAGCTGCTGTCGCTCCCCGATGGCTACGAGGTTGCCCTCGGCAACGGCGGCACCACCGCCTTCTGGGATGCGGCCACCTTCGGCCTGATCGACCAGCGCAGCCAGCACCTGAGCTACGGCGAGTTCTCCTCCAAGTTCGCCGCCTGCGCCGCCGCGGCGCCGCACCTCGGCGAACCCGAGATCATCGAGTCGGCCCCCGGCACGATCCCGACTCCGAAGGCCAACCCCGATGTGGACGCCTACTGCTTCACGCACAACGAGACCTCGACGGGCGTGGCCCTATCGCCGGCGCGGCCGGAGAGGGCCGAGGGGCTCGTACTGGTGGACGCCACGTCGGCCGCCGGCGGGCTGCGCTTCGACGCCTCGCAGGTGGACGCCTACTACTTCGCTCCCCAGAAGGCACTCGCCTCGGACGGCGGCCTGTGGATCGCCGCCCTGTCGCCGGCGGCCATTGAACGGATCGAGCGCATATCGGCCAGCGGCCGCTGGGCACCCGCCTTCCTCGACCTCGGCATCGCCCTGGACAACAGCCGCAAGGACCAGACGTACAACACGCCGGCACTGGCGACGATCTTCCTGGCCGTGGAGCAGATCGAATGGGTCCTGCACAACGGGGGCCTGCCCTTCGCCGCCGGGCGCTGCGACCGGTCGGCGGAGATCCTCTACGGCTGGGCCGACTCCCGGGACTACGCCACACCGTTCGTGGCCGATCCTGCGATCCGCAGCCATGTCGTGGCAACCATCGACCTCGACGACGAGGTATCCGCCACCACGGTGAGCGCTGTGCTGCGCCAGAACCTCATCGTCGATACGGAGAGCTACCGCAAGCTCGGGCGCAACCAGCTGCGGATCGCCATGTTCCCCGCCATCGACCCCGACGACATCGACGCCCTCACCCACTGCATCGACTACGTGGTCGAGCGACTGACCTGACCGGGACCGGCGGCGACGCGCTCGCGGAGGTCGGCGACCCGGTCGCCCTCGGGCCAGGTGGACTCGACCAGCCAGGTGGCGCCGGCGGAGGCGTACTCGTCGGCCGGCACCCCCGGCGCCCATCCCGCCACCACGTCCCAGCCGGGGACCTTACGGCCACGCCGTGACTTCCTCGGCCCCGTGTGCCGACCGCTGGCATTCTGGGGCCATGCGCTTCTCGATCTGGCCGTCGGCCAACCAACCCTGGGGCGAGATCCTGGCCACGGCCAGCTACGCCGAGGCGACCGGGTGGGACGGCGTGTGGATCGCCGACCACTTCATGCCCAACGCCGACGGCCCCTTCCCGCTCGAGACCCCCACGCTCGAGGCCGGCTCCCTCGTGGCGGGGTTGGCGGCAGCCGTCCCTCGGGCGCGGATCGGCACCCTGGTCCTCGGCAACACGTACCGCCACCCCGCCGTGGTGGCCAACATCGCTGTCACCGTCGACCACCTGAGCGGCGGCCGGTTCACGCTCGGTATCGGCGCCGGATGGCAGGAGAACGAGCACGCGGCCTACGGCATCGAGCTGCCGCCGGTCGGCCCCCGCATCGATCGCTTCGCCGAGGCGATCGAGGTCATCCATGGCCTGCTGCGCACCAAACGGACCACGTTCAAGGGCCGCTACTACGAGATCGCCGACGCCCTGTGCGAGCCCAAGCCCGTCCAGGAACCTTTGCCGATCCTGGTGGGTGGAAGCGGTGACCGGATGCTCGGCATCACCGCCCGCTGGGCCGACGCGTGGAACACCTGGGGGCATCCCGACCACATCGCCGAGCGCTCGGCGGCTTTGACCCGGGCTTGCGAACGAACGGGCCGCGAACCGGACGCCATCGCCCGGACGGCGCAGGCGCTGGTGTTCATGGCGGACGACGGGTCGGACGGCGCCGGCGTCATCGAGATCGAGCGACTGCTCGAGCGATCCCCCATGCCGGCGATCGGCGGAACGGTGCAGCAGCTCCGGGACGTGGTCGCCGGCTACGCCGAGGCGGGCCTCGACGAGCTCATCGTTCCGGACCGGTCCCTCGGCAGGGGCACGGCCAAGCTCGAACGGATGGACCGGTTCATCGAGGAGGTGGCGCCAGCGTTCCGCTAGCCAACGGGCCTAGGAACGAGCGGCCCGCTGCACCTTCCGCCAGACACCCCGGTAGGCCTCGATCCCGTCGAACGCCAGCAAGCGTTCGGGCCCGGCGGCGATCGCCACCCGTTCGGGCACCGTTCCCCAGATACGCACGCCTTCCTCACTCCACGTGGCGAGCGCCTCGTCGTAGTCGCGGGTGAAGGTCCGCGCCGAGCAGATCACCAGTCCGCGCGGGGTCCCTTCAGGCACCATGTCGAGCACGACCTGGGCACGCGTGGTCTCGACCCCGCCGACCCGGGTGGGCACGATGACGACGTCGGCCCTGTCGAGGGCCTTGCCGGTCAACCGCTCGTGCCCCGGGGGCGTGTCCACGATGGCGACGTCATCGGGACCGACCTTGTCGAGGGCCTTGCCCAGGAGGCGCTCGGTGGGCGCCTCCACCAGATCGAAGCGCTGGAGCCGCTCGTCGTCGGTGGCTTCGACCCATTCGGCCGCACTGGCCTGGGAGTCAGCGTCGACGAGCGCGACGCCGCGACGGTTGGAGGCCGCCGCCAGGGCGGCCAGGTACACGGACGTGGTGGTCTTGCCCACGCCGCCCTTCAGCGCAGCGGAGACGACGATCACAGCCGTTCCCCTTCCCGGGACGATCGGGTGGTTCGAAACCCCAGCCGGGGTCGCTGGTCAGCCTAACCCGAAGCACAGTTAGGCTCGCCGGGCGATCACCACCAGCATCGAGGGAGACGAGAATGCCGACCCTGGCCGAGGTCCGAGCCCAGCTCACGGGGCCCGGAGGAGCGTTCGAGGTCGTCACCGAGGACGTGCTCGGACGTCCCATGCAGGTCTACAAGGACCGCATGCGGTCGCTGCGGGCGATCCCGGAGGCGGCCATCGGCCGCGGCGACGCCACCTTCCTCGTGTACGGCGACCGCAGCTATGGCTTCGGTAGCTTTGTCGAGCAGGCCAACGGGCTGGCCCGCGCTCTTGCCGACAGGTCTGGCGTTGGACCCGGCGACCGGGTGGCGGTCCTCAGCCCGAACAACCCGGAGTGGTGTCTCTCGTTCTGGGCCACCGTGTCGACTCGCGCCATCCTCGTGGGGCTCAACGGCTGGTGGAAGGCCGACGAGATCCTGTACGGCCTGCAGGACTCGGGGGCGAAGGTCCTCGTCGCCGACGCCAAGCGGTTCGAGCGCGTCGCCGACCGGCTGAGCGAGGCGCCTGATCTCACCCATGTGATCCTGATCGACGCCCGACCCGACGACTTCCCCGTGGCGGCGGCGTCGGGCGTGAAGCTGCAACGGTTCGACGAGCTGGGCGTGGAGCCCACGGACGCGTTCCCGGACACACCCATCGCCGAGGACGACGCGGCCGTCATCTTCTACACGTCGGGCACCACCGGGAAGCCCAAGGGTGCCATCTCGACGCACCGGTCGATGGTCGCCAACCTGCAGAACACCCTGTTCTCCACCATGGCGGGGGCCCTGGCCAACCCCGAGGCCGGGTCGGCGCTGGCGTCGAGCGCTGCGCCGACCGTGTCGCTGCTGACCTCACCGTTGTTCCACGTGTCGGGCTGCCACTCCAACCTGGTTGTCGGCCTGCTGGCGGGTGTCAGGCTCGTGATCCCCGAGGGCCGGTTCGACCCCGTCCAGGTGTTGCGCCTCATCGCCGATCACGGGGTGACCGTGTGGGCCACCGTGCCGACGATGGTGTGGCGGGTGTGCGAGCATCCGGCGCGACACGACTACGACACGTCCAGCGTCACAACAGTGGCGTTCGGCGGTTCACCGTCGGCCGACGAGCTGCAACGGATGGTGGCCGAGGCGTTCCCCAACGTGCGATCGACGTCCAACGCCTACGGCCTGACCGAGACGTCGTCGGTGGCGACGGTCATCAGCGGCGCCGACGCCAAGCGGAAGCCGCACTCTGTGGGACCGCCGGTGCCGACCGTTGAACTGCGCATCATGGATCCCCGCGGGCGGGGCTTGGGCGTGGGCGAGACCGGCGAGGTGTGCGTCCGGGGCCCGGTCCTCATGAAGGGCTACTGGAACAAGCCCGAGGCAACGACCGAGGCGATCGACGCCGATGGGTTCCTCCACACCGGGGACATCGGCCACCTCGACGACGAGGGCTACCTCACCATCACCGACCGCAAGAAGGACATGATCATCCGCGGCGGCGAGAACATCTACTGCGTCGAAATCGAGAACCGGCTGGTCGAACACCCTGCCATCACCGACGCCGCGGTCATCGGCGTGCCGCACGCCGAGCTGGGCGAAGAAGTCAAGGCGGTCGTACAGGTCGAGCCCGGCTCTGTGGGCGAGTCGCTGACCACCGACGACGTGCGCCGCTGGGTCGCCGCCGAGCTGGCCGACTTCAAGGTGCCGACCCATGTGGAAATGCGCACCGAGCCGCTACCCCGAAACGCCTCGGGCAAGCTGCTCAAGAACGTGCTGCGGGGCGACGGCGAGGTCAGCTTTGTCGAGACGATGTGACCTCGGCGTACGCGAGAACTCTACGGGCCCGAGCCAGCAACCGGCGTTCGGAACCACCGGAATCCGTCGCATCCGAAACGCCGGAACCGTCGCCTTGGTGCTAGGACACAGTGCCTCATGACGAAACCCATCACGTCCTTGAGCTCCCTGGTCCCGCTGCCGGCGCAACCCGCCGGCGTGCGGTGGCCGACCGACGACTGGCCGACCGCCGATCCCCCGGCCGCCACGGCCAGCCGGATGTCGACGCTGCTCGACCAGATCACTGGCGACTCCGCCCGTTTCGGCACCACCTATGCCGTAGCCGTCGTCCAGGGCGGAAAGCTCCTGGCAGAGCGCTACGGCGGCGAGCTCGAGCATTGGGACCAGCCCAACGAGCCGGTCGGCCCGACCACCCAGCTGCTGTCGTGGTCCATGGCCAAGTCGATCCTGCATGCCGCCGTGGGAGTTCTCGTGGGCGAGGGACGGCTGGCGCTCGACATGCCCGCCCCGGTCCCAGAGTGGGCCGACCCGGCCGATCCGCGCCACGCCGTCGCGCTTGACGACCTGCTCACCATGCGTGACGGCCTCGACTTCGCCGAGGACTACGAGGACATCGAGCGCTCCGACGTCATCCGCATGCTGTTCGGCGACGCGCAGGTCGACATGGCGCACTTCGCAGCCGACCATCCGCTCGCCCACGAGCCGGGCACCATGTTCAACTACTCGTCCGGCACCTCCCTCATCGTGTCGGGCATCGTCGCCCGCGCGGTCGGGGCCGGTACCCGATACGAACAGTTCCTGCGCAGCCGCCTGTTCGAGCCGCTGGGCATGCGATCGACCCGTGCCCGCTTCGACGAGGCCGGGACGTTCGTGGGCTCGTCGTTCGTCTACGCCACCGCGCAGGACTACCTGCGCTTCGGGTTGTTGTACCTGCGCGACGGCGTGTGGGACGGCCGGCGGCTGCTGCCGGAGGGCTGGGTCGACCACGGCCGCCGGGCCCGATCCCGCGACGAGGAGGGCGACCGCTGGCACGGCGCCCACTGGTGGGCCGTCGGCGACGACTTGGGGACCTTCACCGCCAACGGCTACGAGGGCCAGTCGCTCATGATCTGCCCGCCGCTGGACCTGATTGTGGTGCGGCTCGGCAAGTCGCCGGACGAGACCCACGACCCCGAGTTGCGGGCCTGGCGAGCCCGCATGGTCGAGGCCTTCGCCGGGGCGGACCACATCGCCCGGGGCTGAGACGGCCAAACGCGGCAGTGTGCAACGCCTAGCCGTACTCTGCGGGCCGTGCCCTACTCACGGATGAGCGAGGCCGAATGGCAGGCGTTCCTACGCTCGCCAGTCCGCCCCGCGGTTCTGGCCACGACCCGCAAGGACGGGCGACCCCACGTCGCACCCGTCTGGTACGACGTGGACGACGACGGCACGATCGTCTTCACCACCGGTGCGACCACCGTGAAGGGCCGCGGCATCCGGCGCACGGGGAAGGTGGCGCTGTGCGTCCAGGACGACCAGCCCCCGTTCTCGTTCGTGGTCATCGATGGCGACGCCACGTGGTCGGACAACCTCGATGAGGTGCGCTACTGGGCCACCCGCCTGGGTGGCCGCTACATGGGCCCCGACCGGGCCGAGGAGTACGGCGCCCGCAACGCCGTGCCCGGCGAGCTCCTCATACGGGTGACCCCCACACACGCGGTGGCGGAACGCGACCTCGCGGACTGAAGGTCAGCCGCCGCCCGACGCGTCCTCGACCCGCTGCTTGCCGGCGGAGATCCAGGGCATCATCGCGCGGAGCTCGGCCCCCACCTTCTCGATGGGGTGGTCCCGGCCGGCCTGGCCGAGCGCCGAGAAGTTGGGCCGGCCCGACTCGGACTCGGCGATCCATTCGTCGGCGAACTTGCCGGTCTGGATCTCGTCGAGGATGGCGCGCATCTCGGCCCGCACCGCCTCGTTGATCAGCCGGGGCCCGCGGGTGAGGTCCCCGTACTCGGCGGTGTCGCTCACCGAGTAGCGCATGCCGGCGATGCCCTGCTCGTACATGAGATCGACGATGAGCTTCAGCTCGTGCAGACACTCGAAGTAGGCGGACTCGGGCTGGTAGCCCGCCTCCACCAGCGTCTCGAACCCGGCCTGTACCAGGGCGGTGAGCCCGCCGCACAGAACCACCTGCTCCCCGAACAGGTCGGTCTCGGTCTCCTCCTCGAACGTGGTTTCGAGCACGCCCGCACGGGCGCCGCCGATGGCGTCGGCGTAGGCCAACGCGAGGCCACGGGCGTGGCCGGACGCGTCCTGGGCGACCGCGATCAGGCAGGGCACACCGCCGCCCTCGGTGTAGGTGCGGCGCACGAGGTGGCCGGGCCCCTTGGGAGCGACCAGCGCCACATCGACGCCCGCCGGCGCCTCCACCTGGCCGAAGCGCACGCTGAACCCGTGGGCCACGAACAACGCGTCGCCGTCCGCGAGGTTGGGGGCGATGTGCTCGGTGAAGATCGTCTTGTGCTCGGTATCGGGTCCCAGGAGCATCACCACGTCGGCCTCGGCGACGGCATCGGCGATCGAGCGGACGGTGAGCCCGGCCGCCTCGGCCTTGGCCTTGGACGACGAACCGTCGCGCAGGCCGACACGCACGTCGATGCCCGAGTCCTTGAGGTTGAGGGCGTGGGCGTGGCCCTGCGAGCCGTAGCCGATCACCGCCACCCTGCGGTCGGCGATCAGTGACCGGTCGGCGTCCTTCTCGTAGTAGACGTTGGCCATCGGGGGTTCCTCTTTCGGATCAAGGTCGTTGTGTCAGACCTGCGGTCCAATGCAGTACGTGAGATCTGACAGAAGCAAGGATCAGGCGGTGCGGCGCACCGGGCGGAGGTTGGGGGCGAGGTGCTCCAGCTTGGGCAGCGCCACGCGGCCGGTGCGCTGGAGCTCGACGATGCCGAACGGGCGCAGCAGGTCCTCGAGATCGTCGAGGCGGCCGGGCTCGCCATCGAGGCTGACGGTCAGCTCGTCGTGGCCGACGTCGACGATGCGGCCGTCGAACAGCCCGACGAGCTCGATCACCTGGCTGCGGCCGGTGGCATCGGCCCGCACGGTGGCGAGCATCAGCTCGCGCTCGACCGAGTCGCGGGGGTCGAGCTCCGAGATCTTGACGACGTTGACGAGCTTGAACAGCTGCTTGGTGATCTGCTCCAGCGAGGCCGACTCGACGTCGACGACGATCGTGATGCGGCTGAAGCGCTCGTCGTCGGTGGGCGCCACCGCCAGCGAGTAGATGTTGTAGCCCCGCCGGGCGAACAGCCCGGAGACACGGGCGAGCACGCCCGCCTTGTTCTCCACCAGCACCACCAGCGTGTGGTGGCGGAAGTCGGCGCCGGGTAGCGACGGCGAAGCCATCAGCGGCCTCCTTCACCCTGGGACGGGTCGACGATGATGTCGTCGTTGGATTTGCCGGCGGGGACCATCGGGTACACCTTCTCGCGGCTGTCGGTGCGAAAGTCGATCACCACCGGACGGTCGTCGATCTCGTTGGCCTTCTGGATGGCGGCGTCGACCTCCTCCGGCGACTCGACGCGCATGCCCACACAGCCCATCGCCTCGGCCCACAGCTTGTAGTCCGGCAGGTCGGGCGACAGATACACCTCGCTGTAGCGCTCGTCGTAGAACATCTCCTGCCACTGGCGGACCATGCCCAGGTAGGCGTTGTTGAGGATCGCGACCTTGATCGGGATGCGCTCGGCGGTCGC
>Ga0209889_1000023_pt1 | contig 25494 bp, 30 predicted proteins | sample GWRWN1_0_10_FD_187233 | JGI IMG/M metagenome (GOLD analysis project Ga0209889, IMG submission 187233) | Riverbed sediment microbial communities from areas with no vegetation in Columbia River, Washington, USA - GW-RW N1_0_10 (SPAdes)... | ecosystem: Environmental > Aquatic > Freshwater > River >... | reverse complement strand
CGACAAGGAGAGGAATGTTAGGTGAACTAGAGGCCGCCCGCGCCTGAGAAGAAAGTGCAAGCAGGAGACATAAGGAGAAAGCACCGGCCGATAGCCTCGCCGAAGAGGACACCTAAACCAGCGCCCCTTGTGAATTGAGTTCGAACACCTCGAGGGTGTTCGCCCTTCAGAACATTCCCTTCTTGATGTGAACGCAGCCCTTAGGTAACAAGTTCCCTATAAACTCATCGGCCCACCTTCGACTCGATCCGCGGGTCCGGAACGAGCCACATGAGCGCCACGATGACATAGAGCCCGATGGAGATCCATTGACTGACAAACGCCATTGGGATCGCCGCGACGTACGCTAGCAGCGAGACCTTGCCCTTCACGTCGTTGCCCACTGCCTCCGCAAGCCTCGAGTTCGCGCTGTGCGCTGCAACGATAGCCGCTTGAAGAATCGTGTACGCCAGCGCGGCCAAGAGCAAGACCCCGCCATAGACAGCGGTTGGCAATGGAGCAAACTGGTTTTCACCCATCCATCCGGTGACAAATGGTATTAGTGACAACCAAAACAGGAGGTGCAAATTCGCCCAGAGGACCTTGCCGTTGATTCGGTCGGCCGCCTGGAGCATGTGGTGATGGTTGTTCCAGTAGATGCCTAGAAACACAAAACTCAATAAGTAGATCAGCAATGTCGACACTACCGGACGCAGTGCGTCCCAGCCGGTGCCGTGAGGAACTCTCAACTCCAGGACCATGATGGTGATCAAAATCGCGATGACCCCATCACTAAACGCTTCGAGGCGCCCTTTGCTCATTGGCTGACCATCCCCCGCGGTCTCCATTCTCCATGAGATGGTGTGTCTCCGTACCTGAGAATGGGCGTCTCCGACCAAAGTCGGACGACAGGGAACTTGGAACGCGGGATACTGGCACAAGATTCGCATCTTCGCGATATAGAGCATCTTCCGGCCTGCTCATCGCCACCAACTTGACATATTCCCATATGGGAATATAATCTTTAGGTGATGCCCAGAGCAGCGACAACGACTGACGTCTTCAACGCGATTGCCGAGCCTCGACGGCGGGAGATTATTAGCGTACTCGGTGGGGGCGGCCGGACGCACGCGGTTGGGGAACTGGTCAAGATCCTTCGGCTTTCCCAGCCGGCCGTGTCGAAGCACCTCGGCGTTCTGCGCAAGGTCGGGATCGTGTCGGTGAGCAGGCACGGACGGCGGCGCCTGTATCGACTCAATGCGGAGGAGCTCAAGCCCGTGCACGACTGGGCGAAGACGTTTGAGCGTTTCTGGACCCACCAGCTCGATCGAATCAAGGATCGGGCAGAGCGCAAGGCGATGGAACGATTGGCTGATAAGAACCGACTACGTAAAGACCAGGAGGAGTGACCATGCTGACACCCACTGCAGAAGAGGGGATTCACACGCTCGTGTTTACGAAGGAAGTGGAGATCGCAGCGCCGGTCGAGGTTGTGTTCGAGACGCTGTTGGAGCAGCTCGGGCCGCGCCACGAAACGGCGCCGGAGGCGCCGCTACCCATGAAGCTCGAGCCATGGCCGGGCGGCCGGTGGTACCGGGACCTTGGGAACAGTACCGGTCATTTTTGGGGGCATGTGCAGGTCATCAAACCGCCCAGGATCCTGGAAATCTGTGGGCCGCTCTTCATGTCGTATCCCGCCATTGCGCATCTGCAGTACCGGCTGACGGCGGAAGGCGAAGTCACGCGTCTCAAGCTTCTACACAGAGCGATAGGGGAGATCCCACCCGACCATCGGGATGCCCTCGCCGAAGGGATGGAGCCATGGAGCCACACTCTCATGAAGGTTCGTGAAGTTGCGGAGAGTCGAAAGGGTAGTGCCTGACTGAGGTAAGAAAGGGACCGTAGTGTAGGGGCGCACCCTGGCCTCGTTAACAACCGCGTCGCCGGGAGCGACGGGTTCGACTCCCGTTCGGTTCCTTACCAATCTCCAAGCGAAGGCAAGAACATCAGGGCCCCTATCGTTGGGAACCGTTCACGAGCGAAACTCTGTAAAAAGCCGTTGACAGGCCGCGGCCTCGGCTTTATTATACCAACTAGTTAATTAACCAGTTGGGAAAATACAAAATGTCGCCTGATCGCCTCAGCACCACATTCGCAGCCCTCGCCGATCCGACGCGCCGTGCGATACTTGCGCGGCTCGCATCGGGAGAAGCCTCGGTCACCGAGCTGGCTAAGCCCTTCGAGATGAGTCTTCCGGCCATCTCCAAGCACCTCAAGGTGTTAGAGCGCTCCCGTCTAATCGCGCGCGGCCGGGAGGCGCAGTGGCGGCCCTGCCGCCTCAAGGCGGGTCCGCTCAAGGGCGCCGCCGACTGGTTGGAGCGATATCGCCGCTTCTGGGAGCAGAGATTCGACGCTCTCGATGATTATCTGTGGGAGCTTCAAGGAAAAGGCAGCAGACGTAAGACAAGGGGGAAAAGACATGGCCGTAAGAAATAGTCGACCCCCTCAACCTGAATGTCCTCAATAGTCGATCAGCGGGGAACGAAGAACGCTTATGAATAACGTCGTCGATACACCAAGGGCTACGCGCCGGGAATGGGTCGGGCTCGCTGTAATCGCTCTTCCATGCCTGCTCTACTCCATGGACCTGACCGTGCTGCACCTGGCGGTGCCGCAGCTCAGCGCGGATCTCAGGCCGAGCAGCGCCCAGTTGCTGTGGATCATCGACATCTATGGGTTCCTGGTCGCTGGGTCGCTGATCACGATGGGCACGCTGGGCGACCGTATCGGCCGTCGCCGGCTGCTGCTGATCGGCGCCGCCGCGTTCGGCATTGCCTCGGTGATCGCTGCATTCTCGAAGAGCGCGGAGATGCTCATTGCGAGCCGCGCGCTGCTCGGGCTCGCCGGAGCGACTGTGGCACCCTCGACCCTCTCTCTGATCCGCAACATGTTCCTTGACCCAAGGCAGCGCACGGCCGCGATCGGTGTGTGGATCACCAGCTACTCGATCGGCGCCGCGATCGGCCCGCTGCTCGGCGGGCTGGTGCTGGAGTACTTCTGGTGGGGAGCAGTCTTCCTACTGGCCGTGCCGGTGATGGTGTTGCTGCTCGCGGTGGGGCCGGTGCTGTTGCCGGAATACCGGGATCCCGAGGCCGGCCGGCCGGACCTGATCAGCGCGGCCCTGTCCCTGGCCGCTGTGCTGGCGGTGATCTTTGGTCTCAAGCAGATCGCGCAGGACGGCTTGGCCTGGCTGCCGGCACTGTCTATCTTGACCGGTCTGGCGACCGGTGTCGCGTTCGTCCGCAGGCAACATACGCTGGCTGACCCGCTGATCGATCTCAGACTGTTCCAAATTCCCGCGTTTAGCGCATCACTCGCGACATATGGACTCAGCATCCTGGTTGTGTTCGGAGGCTTTCTCTTTCTTCCCCAATACCTGCAGCTGGTGCTCGGCCTGTCGCCGTTGCAGTCTGGCCTATGGACACTGCCGTGGGCCCTCGCGTTCATCGTCGGTTCGAATCTGACACCATTGATCGTGCGCCGTGTCCGCCCGGGTTTCGTGATGGCTTCCGGTCTCGTGCTCGCGGCCGTGGGCTTCGCGATGTTCACTCAGGTCGACGCCACCTCCGGGCTCGCGGTCTTCGTGATTGGGTCCGTCATCTTCTCCCTGGGGCTTTCTCCCGTGTTTACCTTGACGACCGACCTGATCATCGGGTCCGCCCCGCCCGAGCGGGCCGGGGCGGCGTCGGCAATCTCCGAAACAAGCGCCGAGTTCGGTGGGGCGCTAGGGATCGCGATCTTCGGCAGCATCGGGATCGCCGCATACCGGAGGGTGCTCGCTCACGACATTCCGGCAGGTGTCCCGCCTGAGGCGGCGGCAGCCGCGCGGGAGACGCTTGCCGGCGCTCTGGTGGTGGCCGAGCGGCTGCCCGCTCAACTCGGTTCCGCTCTGGCAGATGCAGCTCGAGGGGCATTCATTGCGGGATTGCAGCTGGCCGTTGGCATCAGCGCGATCCTCGCCTTAGGCCTGGCCACCTTCGTTCTGATCATGCTCCGGCGAATGCGCACAGGCTCCGAGCCTGAGAATCAACAGAACCGGGAGCATGCGATCGACCCGACCACCCAAGCCTTAGAACTCGAGTAACAAAGGATCGAAATGCTACTTAACCATCGTTCACGTTACTTGTGGCTCATGACCAGGGGGCGAATCTGATGCGCAAGGTCATTATGTGGAACATGGTAACAATTGACGGTTTCTTTGAAGGACCAAAGAGCTGGGACATTGACTGGCATGAATATGCCTGGAGTGACGAGTTGGAGCAGCTCTCAATCGAGCAGTCGACGTCCGTTGGGATGCTTTTGTTCGGCCGTGTGACGTATCAGGGCATGGCTGCGTATTGGTCTTCGGCGACGGGCGAAATTGCCGATTTCATGAACAGCATCCCCAAAGTCGTCTTTTCACGAACCCTGGAAAAAGCTGAATGGAATAACACACGGCTCGTAAGCGCAAGCGCCGAGGAGGAAGTCGCCAGATTAAAGCAGCAGCCCGGCAAGGATCTGTTCATCTTCGGCAGCGCCAATCTTTCCTCAACACTCACGCAGCACGGCCTAATTGACGAGTATCGCCTTGGCCTCACTCCCATCGTCCTAGGCGGCGGGAACCCGCTGTTCAAAGCCAGTCCGGACAGGATGAAAATGAAACTAGTGGAGGCAAGACCGTTGAAGACAGGCTGCGTGATCCTCCGATATCAGCCTGAAAGAGACCGATGACTCTCCCACCTCCCATTCGTCTAAGCATGCGCCCATGCCAAAGGCGAAGTGATCTGCGATGGCTCGGGGACGTCGGTAACTGAAGAAAGAAAAAGGAGAAAAACATGACGGCAGGAACTGGCGCCGCTACGAAACCGGCTGAGCGGGACCTCATCATCACCCGAGTCTTTGACGCGCCGCGCGAGCTGGTATGGAAAGCATGGACGGAGCCCGCGCACTTCATGCGCTGGTGGGGGCCGAAAGGCTTCACGACGCCATTCTGCAAGATAGACTTCCGAGTGGGAGGCGAGTATCTCAACTGTATGCGATCGACGGAGGGCCAAGACTTTTGGAGCAAAGGGGTCTTCCGCGAAATCGTTCCGCCTGAACGGTTCGTCATGACCGATTCCTTCGCGGATTCGGAAGGCAACGTCGTCCCCGCATCGCACTACGGAATGAGTGGAGACTGGCCTCTCGAGATGCTGATCACAGTGACGTTCGAAGATCATGGCGGCAAGACGAAGCTCACCCTGACGCATACCGGCCTCCCGGCGGGCAAGAATCGCGACATGGCTGGAGCAGGCTGGAACGAATCGTTCGACAAGCTCGCCAGAGAGCTGGATAGATCAAAGGAGACGTCACTATGAGAAGAGTCATAGTTACAGAGTTTGTGACACTGGATGGCGTCATGGAAGCGCCAGAGAAGTGGACCTTCCCGTTCGGGAATGAAGAAGCGGCGAAGTTTAAACACGATGAGCTACTTGAGAGCGACGCTCTCCTCCTGGGGCGAGTGACCTACCAAGGTTTCGCCGCTGCCTGGCCCTCCAGGACCGATGAACAGGGTTTTGCTGACAGAATGAACAGCCTCCCCAAGTTCGTCGTTTCAACCACCTTGAATCAAGTTGATTGGAATAATTCAAGGTTGATTAAGAGTAATGTCGCGGAAGAAGTCGCCAGGCTGAAGCAGCAGCCGGGACAGGGCATCTTGATCTATGGCAGTGGGCAGCTCGTAGACTCGCTGATGCAACATGGGCTCATCGATGAGTATCGGCTGATGGTCTACCCGCTTGTGATGGGGAGCGGAAAGCGCCTTTTCAGAAACGCGCACGATACGACTGAACTGAGTCTTGTAGAATCACAGGCGTTCAGTACGGGCGTCGTCGTCCTCACGTACCAACCGGCCGCAAAGAAAGCGGAGAGATAGTCACAAGATAGGAGAATTCTATGTGCCGGAACATCAAGACCCTGTTTAACTTCGACCCGCCTGCTACCGATGAGGAGATCAGGGGAGCCTCACTGCAATTCATCAGAAAGCTTTCGGGCTTCACCACGCCATCGAGGGCCAACGAACCGGCGTTCAATCGCGCCGTCGAGGAGGTCGCTGCGGTGGCCCGAAATCTGTTAGATGCGCTAGTCACCAGCGCCACGACGCGGGATCGCGAGGTCGAAGCCGCGCGCGCTCGCGTCAGAGCTGTGGAAAGGTTCGGTACTAACTAAGGAGGTTTGTCATGGCACGCTATGTAGATGGTTATGTCCTGCCCGTCCCAAGGAAGAACGTGGGAGCCTATCGCCGGATGGCGCAAAAAGCGGGGAAGGTCTGGCGAAAATACGGCGCCCTTGAGTACTTTGAGTGTGTCGGCGACGACCTCAATCCGAAGTTTGCTGGGATTAAGTTCCCGCGAACGGTCAGGGCCAAGCCTGGCGAGACGGTGGTCTTCTCGTTCATCGTCTTCAAGTCGCGCGCTCATCGTGACCGCGTCAACGCCAAAGTGATGAAAGACCCATCGATGAACGATCCGGCGTACAAGGACAAGCCGATGCCCTTCGACATGAAACGTATGGTCTACGGCGGTTTCAAGACTCTGGTCGAGGCCTAGCGCCCTGCTCGCAAAGAGGAGCAAAGGGGCAATGGTTCAGAGGCATCCATGGACAGCGCTTCGCAGGCTGATCGTGTCGGGTCGGCGAATCGGAAAACTGACCCTAAATTGAACTCAAAAGGCCGAGGTGGATCATGGGAAACGTTACCCTGAATGCTTACCTGTTCTTTGCGGGAAACTGCCGCGAGGCGATGGAGTTCTACAGGGATATCTTTGGCGGAACGCTCAAGATGCAGACCTACGATGAGGTCCCCGGGCAGCCAGAAGCGATGGAGGGCAAAGTGATCCATGCGAGTCTGATGGACGGTGACGTCGATCTGATGGCCAGTGATAGCCCAACCTCTGACCGCCTTGGCACAGGAAAGATCAGTCTATCGCTCAGCGGCACGGATGAGGAGAAGCTCCGGACCGTCTTTGACAGCCTCAGCACGCGTGGAAAAGTAAGTTCTCCACTCAAGAAGGAGTTTTGGGGCGATACATTTGGCATGCTTACAGACAAATTCGGCGTCGACTGGATGGTCAATATTTCCGCAGCAAAGGAGTCATAAGAGGCTATTCAGACTACGGTTTGGCTACAATGGCTTTCGCTGATGTCGCTGGCCGGTCGTGCGCGCTTTTGCACTCCAGCGCGCCCACGTCTTGACCGCCCCGTCCACGAAGAACGGAGACGGAAGTCAGACCGATGAGTTTTGCATCGTTAGAATACCCCCCGTTTTTGTAACCAATCCCAGAACTCCGTTGGCACGGACATCGTGCTCAGCCGTCCCTGGCGCACGAGCGCCCAGTCGTCAAATTTGTGGGACTCTTTGATCTCCCGCAGCGTCATCGGGCGTGTGGCGTGCTTGACATACTTGAAGTCGGTGACCCACGAGCGCGGATCCTTCTTGTCCGGCCGCGGCGGCGATGTAACCTCCGCCAGGCCGACGACCGCCGCGTCGCGGTGCGAGTGATAGATGATCACAGTATCGCCGGGTTTCATCGTCTTGATAGCGTTGACCGCTGCTGGATTCCGTACACCGTCCCATTCAGCAGTGCCGTCGCGCTTGAGGTCGTCGATCGAGTATTTCTGCGGCTCGGTCTTCGCGAGGAAGTACGCCATCGCTGTTACCTCATGATCACACGCGTGTTTACTCGATACTTTGAGGGAAGCCTAATGCGATGAACAGGTCGGGACGCACAAAGCTCACCTTTTCAGTAATGCGCGTCCCGTCCCGATTGAGTGTCGCAACGGTGAACGCAAGCGCTCGGTAAGGCCCGTCCGGCTCTTCTCGGAGATACTCTGCGAACCCCAACTCCCCGTTCAGCGAGGTCGGCAGTATCCGGAAAACACCCGGCCCAGGCGGTCCAACCCAGGCTTCATAATTTCTGTAGACTGTCCGGAGGGCATCTCGTCCCTTAAACCATGCGACCCACGGAGGCATCGAGTGGATTGCGTCCTCTGTCAGCATCGAGACGAGGGCCTCGATGTCTCCCGCTTCCCAGGCACTAACATAGCGAGACGCCATCTCTGCCATCTGCCCGCCGATCCGGGCACTTTCATATGGGTCGACTCTACCTGACTCGTCTTGGGCGATAGTGGCACGCGCCCGTTGCAGCGCGCTGTTGACGGCGGGCACGGAGGTTTCAAGCATTGTTGCCACGTCGCTCGCCGGCCAATCGAGCACGTCTCTCAGGATCAGCGCAGCCCGCTGACGTGGAGGCAACAACTGCAGTGCCCTTAAGAAGGCAAGTCTAATGCTCTCCCGAAGCTCCACGGCCGCCTCAGGGTTGGAGGTCTCTAAAAGTGAATCCGGATACGGTTCAAGCCATGGGATGTCGTGTCTCTGCTCGCCGAGGCCCAGCGCTGGATCGCGCGCTGCGACGATGTCCTGAGGGAGCACACGCCTGCGTCGGGTTCTCAACGCGTCGAGGCTCGTGTTTGTCACAATTTTGTACATCCAGGCACGAAAACTGGCTCGCCGGTCGTATGTGTTGAGGCGTCGCCAGGCCTTCAGTTGCGAATCCTGCAGGACGTCCTCAGCGTCCTGGAACGAACCGAGCATTCGGTAGGAGAAGAGGTGAAGCTCCCGGCTGATCGGCTCCACCAGCCGCCGGAAGGCCTCTTGGTCTCCCCGCGACACTGCCTCAACAAGCGCGGTTTCTTCCGCGACAAGCTCTGCCACGTCCGTTGAGTTCTCCGTTCCTCGAAGGTCTCATCTATCCGAGCAGGCATAGATTCTAAACCCTGAGAAGGAAAGAAAACTAGACCATGCCTTTCAGAGTCTTTGGCGAAAGGTTAGGGCTGGAGCTGAGGCTGTGATCAGGACTCCCGATCAACGGCTGAGGGTGTTTGTGAGTTCGACCCTTCGAGAACTGCGGGAGGAACGCAACGCCGCCGGGGAGGGGATCCGCAACCTTCGGCTTACACCGATCATGTTCGAGCAAGGGGCTCGGCCCTACCCGCCGCGGACACTCTACCGAGCGTATCTGGAGCAAAGTCAGGTCTTCGTTGGGATTTACTGGCAGCAATACGGGTGGATCGCGCCGGATATGGAGATATCCGGCCTTGAAGATGAGTACCGTCTCTCGACTGATAAGCCCCGGCTCATCTACATCAGGGAACCGGCGGCGGATCGAGAGCCTCGCCTGACCCAGCTTCTCGATCAGTTCAGACGGGAAGGTCAGGCCTCGTACAAATCGTTTCGTTCTCCGGAAGAGCTGAAGAATCTGATCGAGGAAGATTTGGCACTCCTACTTTCCGAGCGGTTCGAGGTGTCTCCGCAACAACACGTCCCCGTGAGGGGAACCTCACCCCCGCATGCTGCCGCCATACCGGTTCCGCCGAGCCGGTTCATTGGACGCGAGTACGAGGTCCAGTCCGTGATTCAGATTCTCGAACAGGTAGACACGCGGCTAGTGACCCTGACAGGCGCGGGCGGCATCGGGAAAACGCGTCTTGCTCTAAAAGTCGCGAGCCAGCTGCAAGAACACTTTTCTGAGGGTGCGAGGGTTGTCTTTCTGGATTCACTAACCTCGTCCGCCATGGTGATGCCGGCTATTTTGCAGGTGCTAGGGATTGAAGAATCGTCGGGGCGACCGCCCGTGAAGACGCTCAAGGACTACCTTCGAGAACGGGAGATGCTGCTGGTGCTGGACAGTTTCGAGCATGTGATCGGCGCGGCCCCATTAGTGGGAGAGTTGCTGGAAAGCTGCACGCGCCTCAAAGTCCTCGTGACGAGCCGTGAGGCGCTGCAGATCACAGGCGAGCACCGTTTCGAGGTCCCTCCGCTCGCCGTTCCCAAGACCGCTCAGGACCCAATACTAAAGGTCGGTCAATCAGAGGCCGTTCGCCTCTTCGTCGACCGGGCGCAAGCAGTCCAAGGGGACTTCCGGCTTGACGACACCACGGCGCCCGTCGTGGCGGAGATCGTCCGAAAGCTCGAGGGTCTCCCTTTGGCGATCGAACTCGCGGCCGCGCGCATTCAGATGCTGCCGCCCGCCGCGATCCTTCAGCGATTGACAAGCCGCCTGCAGTTGCTCACTCGCGGACCGAGAGATCTCCCTCAACGCCAGCAAACACTGAGGAGTACGATCGACTGGAGCTACAGTCTCCTCGAGGACGACGAGAAGGCCCTCCTCGCTCGGCTGGGTGTCTTCGTCGGTGGATGGACGGTGGACGCGGTGGAGGTCATCTGCGCTCCGTTCGAAGGGAAGGACGCAGAGGAGACTCTTTTCTCACTCATCGACAAGAGCCTTGCACGGTCGGAGGGCTTCGCCGGAGAGGAGCTGCGCTTCAGCATGCTCGACCTCGTACGTGAGTATGCGTTAGAACGCCTCCGCGACCGAGAGGAAGTCGATCGCCGCCGCGATCTCCATGCCGACTACTTTCTGGGCCTTGCCAAGAGAGCCGCACCCGAAAGAGTGACCGCGCCGCAGGTCATGTGGCTCGAACGTCTTGCGGCCGAAAGCGGCAACTTCCGTGCGGCGATGCGGTGGCTGTTAGATCGCGGCGCGCCCGGCCGTGCCGCCCAATTGGGTTCAGCGCTGTGGAACTGCTGGTGGCTGCGCAGCCGTCTCCCGGAGGCTGCCTCCTGGATGGCAGAGGTGCTGGCGGCGCCCGATGTGCTTTCGGTTGATGAGCGCGCCTTAGCTTCGATGCTCCTCGGGCTTTCAGCCTCGGGGCTCGGAGACTACGCACGAGGACTTCTGAACCTTCGCCAGGCGTACCAGCTCTACCGTGACCTGGGTGATCGCGTTGGAGTGGCAGGCGCGCTGGCGGCCCTCGGCGGGGTGACTGCAGTAACCGAGGATCCCGCGGATGGAGAACGCCTGGTGAGAGAGGCGTTGGCCACATTCAGAGAGTTGCAGGGGCCCAAGGGAATTGTCCGGCCGTCATCGTTAGCCGACCCGCTCTTTTACTCCTACACAATGTGGGGACTCACGCAAGCGCTGATCATGCAGGGGCGAGGCAGGGAAGCCGTTCCCCTCCTTGAGGAGGCTGCCGCCTGGGCGAAAGAATCGGCGGACAAGATGGCGCTTTCGGTTACGGTTGTGCACTTGGGTATGGCGCGCCTGGACGCCGGTGATGTCCCTGGTGCACGGTCCGCTCTCATGGAAACCCTTAAGTTAGCCCGCGATCTCGACCGCCTTACGCGGACGCGGGCGTCCCTGCAACCAGATCCGCACTCGGCGGCTGTTTTGGCCTATGCGTTTGAGGCACTTGCCGCTCTGGCGGTGGCGACCGCCGATCATGAGAAGGGTGCGCTGCTGCTCGGAGCGGCCCAAGGAGTTCGCAGGTCGGTTGGGATGGCGACTTGGGCCCCCTATCGGTACATGAATGAGCGCACAGAGGTCGCACTTCGAACAATGCTCGGTGACGATGGGTTCAAGACGAAGTTCTCCGAGGGAGTGCGGATGTCGCCTGAAGACGCGGCCACGCTAGCCGAAGCTCTGCGTTGAGAGGATGCTATGGCGAAAGTCATTGTGGGAATGACGATGTCACTAGATGGGTACGTCAACGATCGCAACGGCGGTGTGGGCGCGCTGTATCCTGATCTCAATACGCTGCGTCATACTGAGCTCATGCAGCGTGACATACGCGATACCGGCGCTGTAGTAATGGGGCGGAATGCATATGAAATGGCTGAAGACCCCGATTCGTACGCAGGCAACTACGAGTTTCAAGTGCCGATTTTTGTCCTTACCCATGAGGTTCCAAAAAGACTGCCAAATGAAACCGGCACCTTATCTTTCACGTTTGTGACTGATGGTATTGAAAGTGCCATCAAGCAAGCGAAGAAGGTTGCACGTAACAAAGATGTTCAGGTCATAGGCGGCGCGAGCACTGCGCGACAGTGCATCAAGGCGAGACTTGCGGATGAACTGCATATTGACATCATGCCTGTGCTGCTCTGCGGGGGCCTGCCGCTTCTTGAAGATATCAGTACTAACCAAATTCGCCTTGAAAAGGCCAAAGTGGACGATCTTCCTGCCGGCAGAACACATCTCGAATTTCGTGTTATGAAGTAAGCGCGCTGAGCAGACCTACAAGTTGAGACCCTTCCCCATAGCGCACACCGATGAGTTTTCCATTGTCCTGTCGTCTAAGCAGATGATTGAGAGTGACGAGACAAGGTAAAGGAGATGGATAACATGATCTCGACAGCCAGCGGCACTAATATATCCTCCGAGGCAACCACGAGGGGGACCAGGGCGCTCCTGGCTTGCGGGGTTGTTGCCGGCCCTCTCTTCATCATTGTGGCCTTCATCCAGGTGCTCATCCGCTCCGGGTTTGACCCCAGACGTCACCCGCTCAGCCTGCTGAGCCTGGGAGACCTGGGATGGATCCAGATCACGAACTTTGTTGTTGGCGGTTTGTTGTTCACCGCCTCTGCGGTGGGAATCCGGCGGACCATGCGTTCGGGCCCAGGCAGGAGATGGGGACCATGGCTAATCGGCGTTTTCGGGGTGAGTTTGGTCGCCGGCGGCATCTTCCTCGCTGATCCGGCTTTCGGCTTCCCACCCGGGACAGCGGAGGGTGCGCCCGAGCAGCTCAGCTGGCATGGCATCCTGCATGCCGTCGCACCTCTGGTGGGGTTCCTCGCGCTGATCGTGGCATGCCTTGTGTTTGCCCGCCGCTTTGCATTCTTTGGACAACGCGGGTGGTGGGCGGTATACTCTGTGGCCACCGGCCCAGTTGTGCTCGCACTCAGCGTGTGGCCCAACTTCAGCGGGAACTTTATACCTCTGTGGATTGCGATGGTGCTCGGCTTCGGATGGGCTTCGGCGGTTGCGGCACGCCTGATGGCAGATTCCGCCGAGTCAAGGGGTTAGGGGGGAGAAGCACATGAGGAAGCTTGTTGTTGGTACATTTCTGACGCTTGATGGAGTGATGCAGGCCCCGGGCGGCCCAGACGAGGACCGCGATGGTGGTTTCGAGCACGGCGGTTGGTCGGTCAAGCATTGGGATGAGATGATGGGCGGGATCATGGACGAACAAATTCAGCCAATGGACACGCTGCTGCTCGGCCGCAAGACGTACCAGATTTTTGCCGCGCACTGGCCACGCGTCACGGATCCAAACGATCCAGTGGCGACCAAGCTCAACAGCGCCCGGAAGTATGTCGTGTCTCGGACGCTCCGCGAGGCGGAATGGAAGAATTCCTCTCTGATTTCGCGCGACGTCGCAGCCAACGTCGCCCGGCTCAAAGAGCAAGCCGGGGGCGAGATCCAGGTGACAGGAAGCGGGAACCTTATTCAGACGTTGCTGAAGCACGACCTCATCGACGAGTTTCGCCTCTGGACCTTTCCGGTCATGATTGGCTCCGGCAAGCGCCTCTTCGGCGATGGAACTATTCCGAGAGCTCTCCGGCTCGTAGATACCAAGGTGTCGACCACCGGTGTAGTGATCCAGCGCTATGAGCGGGCGGGCAAGCTCGAGTACGGCTCCTTCGAAGTCGACGTCGCGGGTTCGTCGAGGCAACTTTGGGATCGGTAGCGATGTAGAGCATATTGCGCGCGTCGGCGCACCGCGGGTTACGAGCGAGCGGCCTCGCGGAGCGCCCTCAGTTCAGCTTTCACGCTGGGGCTGCGACGTTCGACGGCACGACTCAGGGCAACGGCGGAGATCGCCGTGATGTGTGCCTCGATGTACGCCCTGACCTCGTCCGGGTAGGTCTGGCCCATCTCGCGCAGCACCCAGCCCACGGCTTTCTGCACGTACTCTCGCTCGTCTCCTAGGCATGTCGTGACGAGCGGCAGGGCACGGTCGAGAGGCATGAAGACGGCGTTCTTACCGGAGTAGTGGATCAGGCTGACGATCGAGATCCGCCGAAGCCACTGGTTCCCCGCACGGTTCCACTCCACGAGTTGCGGGTACACCTCATCGGGATCGCTCGCGAGGATCCACGAGTAAAGTGAAGCAAGTCCGTCGGAGTGGCACCAGTTGTCCACGCGCCCGTGCCAGTGGCGCACGACTTCCCAGAGCGCGGGGCTCACACGCTTTCTGACGAGCGGGGCGTAGTACTCGAGAGCTGCGAAGAGAACATCGCCGCAGGGCGACGTGTGCCAGAGGCGATCCCAGATCGCGAGTACCTCGTCTTCTGAGAGGTCATAGAAGGAGAAGCCCTCCTTGACCCGCTTCCGCAGCGCCGGGAAGCGGACCCCGAGGTGCTTCATAGACGAGCCGCGGTCTTTCGCCACCCTTGCGCCCAACCGGGGATTGCCGATCTCGCGCAATGCGTCGACCACCTCGTCGTGCCAGGTGTCGAGTGGGCACCGATTCTTGAGGGTAGTCATCTCGAAAGGCTAGAGCTGATGACTTGTCTAGTGGTCCCGAGGTTGGTACTCCTTCCTGGACTCGTATTATAGTCGACGCGCGCAGCGGCGAGAGACGATCACCCTAGGGCCCTGCGCGCAGAGATTGAATTCTACAAACCGCATGGCTTTGAAGATCACCTGGCAACAAGCACTCGCGTGGCGGATGCAACGGCATCTGCTCGATCCGGTTGGTAGACTGCCCGTCGCCGGCGTGGTGCGTCGACTGTGCGGCGTCCAGGCGCAAGTGGCGTCCTCCGCTGAGCTCGCAGTACGTGTCCGGCGCGAGGCCTCGCGCCCCGGCGAGGTCAGCCGCGCCCTGTCCGAGGGTCGCCTCATCAAGACTTGGGCGATGCGGGGCGCGCTTCATCTGTTAGCACCTGAGGAGGGAGGAGCCTATCTTTCGCTTATTGCCGCCGGGCGACCCTGGGCGCGGCCGAGCTGGCAGCGCTACTTCGGCATGACGACGAAAATGATGGACATCCTCCGCCGCGCCGTACGCGATGCGCTCGACGGCACTGTCCTCACCAGGGAGGAACTGGTGACTGCGGTCATCGCGCGGCGGGGGCTGGGGCATATCGGCGAAGCGCTCCGCTCCGGCTGGGGCACATTGCTAAAACCTCTCGCATGGCAGGGAGATCTATGCTTCGGACCGACCCGGGGCACCCGCGCGACTTTCATGCGCCCAGAAGTCGCGAGCTCGCGTTGGGCCGGCGTCCCGGATCCGGCTGAGGCGGCGCCAGTCGCAATCGTCTCCTACTTCCGTGCTTACGGGCCGGCCACCATCGATGCCTTTGGCCACTGGCTTGCTGGCGGCTGGTTCGGCAAGCGCCAGCTTCGAACTTGGTTCGACGCACTCGGCGATCGAATGGTTCAGGTCGACGTGGACGGTGAGCGCGCGTATGTCCTCGCCGAGGACCTCGACGAGCTTGCCTCGGCGAGACCCACGCGTGCGGTGCGGTTGGTGCCGGGCTTCGACCAGTATGTGCTCGGTCCCGGCACCGCAGACCGCCACGTCGTGCCGGCGCGGCGGCGCGCCGCAGTGAGCAGGCAGAGCGGCTGGATTTCGCCGGTGGTCGTGTCCGGCGGCGTTGTGTTTGGCACCTGGGAACTGGAACGCGACCAGGTGCGCATCGCCTGGTTCAAAGGGGCCGGGAGGCCGCCGCGAAACGCGCTGGAGGCAGAGGTCGCGCGGCTCTCCTCGATCCTCGATCGCGACCTCCGCGCCGCGATGAGCCTCGCGTAACGGAATTCCCATGGGAAAGTCACAACAGATTGTCCTGGAGGCTGCCGGCCGTGAGGTCGTGATCACGAACCCGGACAAGGTATTCTTCCCGCAGGCCGGTCACACGAAGCTCGACTTGGCCAAGTATTACTTAGCCGTCGCTGAAGCGGCGCTCCGCGGAATTGCGGGCCGGCCGATCGTGCTCAAGCGCTACGTGAATGGCGCTGACCAGGAGCCGTTCTTCCAGAAGCGCGCCCCCGACAAGCATCCTGAGTGGGTCGAAACCGTCGAGCTGCGGTTTCCTTCGGGCCGGACCGCGAGAGAGATTGTCGTGCGCAACGTGGCGCAACTCCTTTGGATCGTAAACCTCGGATGCATTGACCTGAATCCGCACCCGGTGCGCGCCGACGACCTCAACCATCCCGATGAGCTGCGGGTCGATCTCGATCCCGGTCCAGGAGTGAGTTGGGATGATGTGCGGCGTGTGGCGCTGATCCTGCGTGATGTGCTCGATGAGTACGGGCTGCGCGGCTGGCCCAAAACGTCGGGATCGCGAGGCATGCACGTCAACGTCCGCATCAAGCGGCGCTGGAGCTTCAATCAGGTGCGCCGCGCGGCGCTGGCCCTGTCGCGCGAGGTAGAGCGCCGCGCACCCGAACATGCGACGAGCAAGTGGTGGAAGGAAGAACGCCACGGAGTGTTCATCGATTACAACCAAAATGCCAAAGACCGCACCGTGGCATCGGCCTGGTCGGTCCGACCAATGTCCGACGCGCGTGTCTCGATGCCACTCGAGTGGGATGAGGTTGCTGATTGCGATCCGGCCGTATTCACGCTGGTTACTGCACCGGCTCGTTTCGCTGAACGCGGCGACGCGGCGGCAGGTATCGATGCCGCCGTGGGGTCACTGGATAAGTTGCTCGAGCTATCTGCCTCACAAGAAGCCGCCGGCCTCGGCGACGCGCCCTGGCCCCCGCACTACAAAAAGCAGCGCGGCGAACCTCCGCGTGTTGCGCCGTCACGAAAGAAGGCCGAGAGCGCCAAGGGGAAGGGCAGTGGCCGCCGCAAATCGATACACCCGCTGGTCACTGTCGCCAATGCGGAGCGCCTCAAAGACGCGCTTGCCGGTCTCGAGCGCTGGAAGGCAAAACATCCCGAGGCCGCGGCGTTACTACAGGTGGACGATATCCTGGTCGACTCGATGCGTGGCCGCTCGAGCACGTGGACGCGCATTCGGATCAACCTGCGCCACGTTCCCGAGGGTAAGCGACCCGCTGAAGAGACGCCCGATCCTGACTATGATCCCTGGCGCGAATGGCGACGCGGGCCACGCACGTCGCGAGCGCCGAAGACGCGGTCCAGCTCGTAGGCTTGAATGACCTCCAACTGATCGTAGCGGCAGTCTCTCGGAAGTTTGTCAGGACGCCAGCGGAGGAAGGTCGCGCCGTGGCGAAACCGGTCACCCTGCAAATGATCATACTTGACCTCGCACACCCGCTCGATCCGCAGCGGCTCCCAGGAGAGATCCTTGCCTGCGCTCCATCGGCTCTGGCCGCCGGGCATGCGGGCGAGCTCGTGCGCCTCTATTTGCGCCCATTCACGCCATGGGTGGTTCTCGAGAGCATTCTTGCGTAGCGGCGCGAGTTCGGTTACAAGCTGGCGGCGCACTGCCATTGTGAACGACGACGTAACCCCGACGTGATGCAGTGCGCCGCGATCGTCGTACAGCCCAAGGAGCAGAGAGCCAATCGCGTCCTCTCCGCTTTTGTGCCACCGGAACCCGGCCACTACACAATCGGCGGTGCGCGCATGTTTCACTTTAATCATCGCGCGCTTGCCAGGTTGATAGGGACTGTCTATTGGCTTTGCGATCACGCCGTCGAGGCCGGCGCCCTCGAACTGCTTGAGCCACCGCGCTGCGATGTTGCGGTCTCGCGTCATCGGCGTGAGATGGATCGGCGGACCGGTATCGGCAATTAGCCGCTCGAGGAGCGCCCGGCGCTCACTTTGCGGCACCGACATCCGGTTGCGATCTTCAGATGCCAGCAAATCAAAGGCGACGAACGATGCGGGTGTCTCTTTCGCAAGCTTCGCGGCGCGCGACGCCGCAGGGTGTAGCCGCAGCTGCAGCGCGTCGAAATCGAGTCCCTGCGAAGTTCGGATCACGATCTCGCCGTCGATCACGCAGCCGCCAGGTAGTTTCTTGAGCAGCGCCTCGTGCAACTCAGGGAAATAGCGGTCCAATGGCCGCAGGAGGCGGCTCTGGATATACACATCGGACTCGCTGCGAAACACGATGGCGCGAAACCCGTCCCACTTCGGCTCGAAGAGAAAGTCGCCGTCTGTGGGTAACGCCTCGGCCAACTTGGAGAGCATCGGCTCAATCGGCGGCGCGATCGGAAAAGCTTTGGCGCTGCGTTGCGTGCTCATGTAGGGCTGACACAATCCTAGAGGGTTCCGGCTCGCAGTGATAGCTGATACTCTATTACCAGTCAGCCTGAAGGGACCTCCAGAGATCATCCGCTGTGTCGATTTCGCTCTCCCCTCATTCGACGTATAGATAGAAGGGCCCAGTGGGCGGCTAAAACCATCAACAGACAAGGAGGCCAATATGCAAGAAACCGTTGCGTCAGGTAAACAATCAACCGTCAAGGGGACATCCTCGATCACCCCGTGCCTGTGGTTCGACGGCCAAGCGGAGGAGGCTGCGAAGTTCTACGTGTCCCTGTTCCCGAACTCGCACATCGACAAGGTCGTGAAGGCGCCGGCTGACTTCCCGAGTGGAAAGAAAGGGGACGTCCTAGCCGTAGACTTCACCTTGATGGGCCGGAGCTTCAACGGCCTCAATGGCGGGCCATACTTCAAATTCAACGAAGCAGTCTCATTCACCATTCCTTGCAAGGACCAAGCAGAGGTGGACCGTTACTGGAAGGCCCTCTCGGCGGTTCCTGAGGCCGAACAGTGCGGTTGGGTGAAGGACCGCTACGGCCTCTCGTGGCAGATTGTGCCGACGAAGTTGCACCGGCTCCTTGACGACCCGGATCGCGCCAAGGCCGGGCGCGTGATGGAAGCCATGCTCAAGATGAAGAAGCTCGACATCGCCGCGCTCGAGCGCGCGGCAGAGGAGGCACGACGATGAGAGTCATGGTTCTGATGCCGGCAGACAAGAATTCCGAGGCGGGGGTGCTCCCGGATGAAAAGCTGATCGCCGGGATGGTGAAATACAACGAAGATTTGGTCAGGGCCGGCGTGATGCTTGCGGGTGAGGGGCTGCAGCCGAGCTCAAAGGGTGCGCGGGTCAGGTTCTCCGGCGAAGAGCGAAGCGTAATCGATGGCCCCTTCACTGAGGCGAAAGAGCTGATTGCCGGATACTGGCTATGGCAGGTGAAGTCGTTAGATGAGGCGATCGAGTGGGTGAAGCGCCTGCCTGACTACCTGGCGCGTGAAGGGTGGACGCCTCCCAAGGACTACGAGGGCGACTTCGAGATCGAAATCCGCCCGGTGTTCGAGACGACAGAGTTCGCAGCCGAACTCAGCCCGGAGTTGAGGGAGAAGGTGACGGAGCAGGAGGAGCGGATTCGAGCCCAGGCGGCCAAGGTGAAGTCGTAACACAAGGAGGAACCACAATGCGATTCATGGTGCTGATGGTTAAAGCCGACAAGGACTCGGAAGCGGGTGTTCTCCCGGACCAGAAGTTTCTTACCGAGATGGGGAAGTACAACGAAGAGCTGGTGAAAGCCGGCGTGATCCTCGCCGGCGAGAGGCTGCACCCGAGCTCGAAAGGCGCACGCGTTAGGTTCTCCGGAGAGAAGCGGACCGTGATCGACGGGCCTTTCATCGAGGCGAAAGAGCTGATCGCCGGCTTCTGGCTATGGCAGGTCAAGTCGAAGGAAGAAGCGATAGAATGGATCAAGCGCAGCCCCTTCAGAGAGGGTGAAGTCGAGATTCGCCAGGTGTTCGAGGCGGAGGACTTCGGTCGCGAGCTCACTCCCGAGTTCCGGGAGCAGATGACGGAGCAGGAGACGCGGAGCCGCGCGCAGGCGTCCGCCAAGCTGAAGTCCTAGTACTGAGGAGTTCTAACCGGCTCCGTGACAGTCTCTACGACGCATCGCACGATCGACGCGATCTGGAGCATCGAGTCCGCGAGGGTCATCGCCAGCATCGCGAGGATCGTGCACGATGTCGGTGTCGCGGAGGATATCGCCCAGGACACGCTCCTTGCGGCGCTCGAGCAGTGGCCACAGTCAGGCGTCCCAGATAGACCGGGCGCCTGGCTCATGGCGACTGCAAAGCACAAGGCGATTGATCTGCTCCGCAGGAAAACGCTGCTCGACCGCAAGCAGCAAGAGATCGTCCGTGAGATCGAGGTCGAGCGAGAACTGGTTGCCGCCAATCGCGACGAGGACATCGACGACGATCTCTTGCGTTTGATCTTTACTGCCTGCCATCCGGTTCTGTCTCCCCAGGCCCGTGTCGCACTCACGCTTCGATTGCTCGGCGGCTTGACGACGGAAGAAATCGCCCGCGCGTTCCTGGTTCCCGTGCCAACGATTGCGCAACGGATCGTCCGAGCCAAACGAACGCTTGCCGAAACGCGCGTTCCCTTCGAGGTTCCGCGCGGCGAGGAACTGGCCCCTCGGCTCTCGTCGGTCCTCGAAGCCATTTACCTCATCTTCAACGAGGGGTACGCAGCGACGGCCGGCGACGAGTGGATGCGTCCGGGCCTATGCGAGGAAGCGCTCCGTCTCGGCCGCATCCTAGCTGAGCTCGTTCCGCAGGAGCCGGAAGTTCACGGCCTAGTCGCGCTGATGGAGATCCAGGCCTCGCGACTACGAGCGAGGAGAGGGAAGGCCGGAGAGCCCATCTTGCTCCTCGACCAGGACCGCGGGCGTTGGGATTATGTTCTGATCGGTCGGGGTCTTACAGCGCTCGAACGCGCGGAGAAACTTGGGGGCACGCTTGGGCCGTACGCGCTCCAAGCCGCGATCGCCGCGTGTCATGCGCGGGCTCGCACTGCCGAGGAGACGGACTGGGGTCGTATCGTGGCGCTGTACGACGCCCTGTCTGAGCTGAATCCTTCTCCGGTTGTGGAGCTGAACCGTGCCGTCGCCGTCGCAATGGCGTTCGGTCCGGCAGCGGGCCTCGAACTCGTCGATGCCCTGGCTCCCGAACCATCGCTACAAAACTATCACCTCTTGCCGAGCATCCGCGGCGATCTGCTCGTTAAGATCGGGCGTGTCGATGAGGCTCGCAAGGAGTTCGAGCGCGCGGCCGCGCTCACCCGAAACGCTCGCGAGCGCACGCTGCTCCTCGATCGCGCCGTCGCGTGCACGCGCGGATCGCCGCCGTATACTTTCTCATGATCGTTCATCTCCTAGACGGCACATACGAGCTGTTCCGCCACTTCTACGGCCTTCGCCGCTTCACCAAGGGTGAGGACCCGCCCTTCGGCGCCGTGATCGGCGTGCTGCAGACCGTATTGCAGATGATCGAGAAGGGAGCAACTCACGTCGGTGTGGCGACCGATCACGTCATCGAGTCCTTCCGCAACCGTGTCTGGCCTGGCTACAAGACATCGGATGGCATCGAGCCCGCACTCCTCGCGCAATTCCACCCGCTAGAAGAAGCACTCACCGCTATGGGAGTGGCTGTATGGCCCATGACCGAGCTGGAAGCTGACGACGGGCTTGCCTCCGCGGCGCGGATCGCCTCTGGCGATGAGGGCATGCAGAAAGTCTGCATCTGGACACCAGACAAGGACCTGGCGCAGTGCGTCCGTGGCAATCGAGTAGTGCAGGTTGACCGCAGGGGGCAGAAAATCCGCAATGCGGAAGGAGTTCGCGAGAAGTTCGGGGTGGAGCCCGTCTTGATTCCGGACTTCCTCGCGCTCGTCGGCGACGCGGCGGACGGATATCCCGGCATTCCGGGGATAGGTCCGACCACGGCGGCACGGCTCCTGAACCAATACGGCATCATCGAGAACTTCCCGACTGCCGCACTCAGGGACAGGCGAGAACTGGCGCTATTGTTCAAGGATCTGGCAACGCTCAGGACCGACGCGCGCCTCTTCCACGATGTTGACGAGCTACGGTGGCGGGGTCCCACCGACGCATTCGCCGCGTGTTCGGAGCACCTGGGAAATGCTCGTCTGCTCGAGCGCTGCCTCAAGGCACAAGTCGCTTAGCACGATTGGATTCGCGCGCGGCTCGACTTACGTGAAATATCCTTTCAGCGTATGCGCCGATCAAAAGGAAACGCACCTAGGCACAGAAAAGCGGCGAACACGAACTGCTCGTGGTGGAGGGCGGCGAGATCTCGATTCGTTGTGAAGGCACTGCTCGAGCGCGCGTCCCGCCGTTTCGCGCGGCTCGTGACTGACGCTGTCGTCGCGCGACCCGGGGCTTGGCGATTGCTCCGACCGCTCTTTCGCCGCCAGTGGGACCAGCTCGCGCCGACATGGGAGCAGCTTCGCCGACCGGACACTTTCGACCCATACGTGGCCGGGCTCAACACGCTCCCTGAGCCGCCCAAGCGCGCGCTCGACGTCGGCACCGGCACCGGCGGTGGTGCGCTTGAGATCGCAACGCGATTTCCGTCGACGGAGGTCGTCGGCGTCGATTTCGCGGTCGCGATGATGGCCATAGCGGCGTCAAAGGTCACTCCCTCCCTCGCCGGTCGCGTCTCGTTCCGTCAGGCCGATGCGTCGTCGCTCCCCTTCGGGGACGGCGAGTTCGACCTCGTCGCACACAACAACATGATTCCGTTCTTCGACGAGATCGCGCGTGTACTTCGGCCGGGTGGCCACGCACTGTTTGCCTACTCGAGCGGCGCCGAGACGCCGATCTACGTGCCTCCGGAGCGCATTCGGGCCGAGCTCGAGCGCCGCGGGTTCTCGGATTTTGCGTACTCTTCGCCGGGTCGAGGAACTGTACTGGTCGCACGGAAACGCTAATCTGCGCGCGGACAGGACGTTCTCGGATCTAGCATTCGGGTGTTCGAGATTGGGATGCCAAGGCCTTGACCTGAGGAGGTTGTGATGCCGTTGAAGGAGCCTTCAGTGCCTAACGTGCAAATCCTAATGACCGGTCTCATGCTCGGCGAATCGCCACGTTGGCACGAGGACCGTCTTTGGTTCTCGGATTGGGGCGCGCAAGAACTCGTTGCCGTCGATCTAACGGGCAAGCGCGAGGTGATGGTCCGCCGCGTCGCGACCCTTCCATCTTGCATCGACTGGTTGCCCGATGGGCGTTTGCTCATCGTCTCCGGGCGCAATGGGCTTCTTCTGCGCAGGGAGCTCGATCGGTCGCTGGTGACCCATGCCGACCTGACCCGCCTCTCCGACCACGCCTGGAACGAGATCGTCGTGGACGGTCGGGGCAACGCCTACATCAACAACATCGGCTTTGACTTTCCAGACGGCGAGTTCGCCACTGGGATCATCGCGTTGGTCACACCTGATGGCTCGGCCCGGCAGGTGGCAGATGGCGTCGCATTCCCCAATGGCATGGTGGTGACGCCCGACAACGCGACGCTGATCCTCGCGGAGTCCTACGGCAAGAGGCTCACTGCCTTCGACATCGCGGCCGACGGCAGTCTGTCGAACCGGCGGGTTTGGGCCGACCTCGACGGCGGCTACCCCGACGGCATTTGCCTCGACGTGGAAAACGCCGTCTGGTACGGGGACGTCCCCAACAAGCGTTGCGTGCGCGTTCTCGAAGGCGGTGAGGTGCTGCAGACGATCGACCTTGACCGCGGCTGCTTCGCTTGCATGCTCGGGGGCGTGGACAACAGAACATTGTTCCTGATGGCGAACGAATGGCGTGGTCCTGCGAACATGGCTGACGGGGCGCGAACGGGCCAAGTGCTGACCGTCAAGGCACCCGCACCGAGCGCCGGCTGGCCGTAAGAAGTACTCGAGTCTAATACCCCAATGTTCGGCATTGGGGTACTAGATAAGCGGCGATACTTGCAGGGCTTGTGTTGGTTGCTATCCAGGCAATGGTCTTACTAGCAGGATCCTTGAACGGAGGGCGTATTGGACGATCAGCGCAACTAGGATCATATTCTCACATTGGGAGGTTCCCATGCCGTTCTATCTTATGCGTTTCAGTTACACGCCAGAAGCGTGGGCTCGACTCATCAAGAAGCCTGAGGATCGCCGCGAGGTAGCTCGAGCTGTCGTGGAGAAACTTGGTGGAAAGCTCCATGGTTTCTGGTATGGTCTCGGTGAGCACGACGGGTTTGTCCTGATCGAAGCTCCGAATAACGTCTCAGCTGCAGCTTTCTCTGTTGGAATCTCTGCAGGTGGCTCGCTTCGCTCAGCCGAGACTACTGTCTTGCTCACGGTGGAAGAGGCAATCGAAATGCTAGAGAAGGCACAGGGTTTGCCTTACAGACCTCCTGGAGCCAGCAGCTAGTTCATGAGCTTCAAATGGCCGAGAATTCGGGCCGGGCGTTTTCGCGCTCGAGTCTGATCCCTCCAACTGTTCGGGATTGGGGTACTTGATAGGCACTCTGGAATGCGACTGGCAGAGGTAAGCCACTCGAACTAGGGGTAGTGTCCTAATTTGACTGAGAAGTACCCCCGCCTTGCAAGTCAAGGAGTAGGTAGATTGACGGATTCCTAAAACCCTTCTACCCCCCGCTCCTTGAAGTAGCGAATCGCGCCTGGGTGAAACGGAATTGGGGCGCGACTGGCTATCCCGATGAGGGTAATGTACTGGGCTGGTCTGTATTCCTGCACGAGCTCGTGCCGTTTCTCGTAGATCAGTTTCGTAACATGATACGCGAGGTCCGCGTTGAAGTCCCGATAAGCAAGGAGCTGGTAGGGTGGGCCCACCGTTGGCACGTCGGCCATCAACCCCGGATAAAACTCCTTCCTGATCGTCACCTTGATGTAGCGTTTCCCGTATTCCTTCTGCAGCGGTGGCAGGACGGCGTCGAGCGGGATCAGCTTGATCCGGATCCCTGGCGTCGTCGCCAGGTCCAGAACAGCGGGTATGGGGAGGGGCCCAAAAGTGAACAAAGCTTCGATCCTCTTATCACGCAGCGCAGCGGCCGATTCGGCCAGCCCGAGGCCCTCCTTGCGGATGTCCCGCTCGTCGATGCCGCCCGCTTTCAGGACGCGCAGGGCGTTGCGCTCCAATGGGCTGCCCGACGGACCCACAGCGACGCGCCTTCCCCGCATGTCTTCGATCGTAGTAATACCGATCCCCTCGATTGTGACCAGATGAATAAACAAATCGATGACAGGTGTGAGCGCTCGTACGGGGATCGGGTTGTCCTTGAGTTCCCCCTCGCCCAGGAACGCATCCGCAGCTAGGACGGCCCCCGTGAAAGCAAGATCGGCGCATTTTGTCTCAATGAGCCGAATATTCTGGGGGTGGCCCTCCGTTACTTCGGCGGTCGCCTGGACGTTTGGGATATTGCGTGAGATCAGTCGGGCAAGTGCGCTCCCTATCTGAAGGTCCGGCGACCCGGGTGGACCGGTGGCGATGGAGAGGCGGATTTGAGGGGCGGCAGAAACCGATCCAAAGGTGGCGAACGTGAGCAACGCGACGATAGTAATTAGTCGGGAGTTCGTTACCTTCGCCATTCTCAAGATCTCCATGCCCAGTCGACTTCGCAAACCCACCGGACTTTCCTCTCGTCGCCTGCCCAGGTCGGGAGTCGGTAATTCCCCTCCCGGGCTCTTGGCTTTTCTCCGAAAGGAATCTGTGGGCGCGGAGGCTCAAAACGTGTAACCTCTTAGCTCTCGGCGACCGCTCGGCGGGGAGTGCTAGCGCCCGGCCGTTTCTCTTTGGTGAAGGATTGCTGCTCAAACTAGGACACTACGGAACTAGGAGCCTAGTTGACAAATGCAGAATTCGT
>Ga0209889_1000022_pt1 | contig 25520 bp, 33 predicted proteins | sample GWRWN1_0_10_FD_187233 | JGI IMG/M metagenome (GOLD analysis project Ga0209889, IMG submission 187233) | Riverbed sediment microbial communities from areas with no vegetation in Columbia River, Washington, USA - GW-RW N1_0_10 (SPAdes)... | ecosystem: Environmental > Aquatic > Freshwater > River >... | reverse complement strand
GGCCGCGCGTCTCGGCCTGGTGAGCGGCCGCGGCCTGATGTCGCTGATCAAGGACCGCTTCACCCGCCCCGTCCTGTGGCTCGCGACCGTCCTGGTCGTCGGCGCCAACACGTTCAACATCGGGGCGGACCTCGGGTCGATGGCGGAGGCCTTCCGGCTGCTCGTCCCCGTCCCCTTCGCGCTGGTCGTCGGCGCGACGGCCGTCGTCATCCTGCTGCTCGAGGTCTTCGTGAGCTACGACCGCTACTCGCTGATCCTCCGTTGGCTCGCGTTGTCGATCTTCGCCTATGTCCTCGAGCTGTTCGTGGTGAACGTGGACTGGTCGCAGGTCCTCGCCGGGTTGATCCCGAGCTTCCAACCGACCCTCGCCTCGATCGAGGCACTCGTCGCGATCTTCGGCACGACGATCTCGCCCTACCTGTTCGTCTGGCAGGCGGGCGTGGAGGTCGAGGAGCGCAGGGCCCACCGGATGGGGCGCATCGACGCTCGGCAGATCCGAGCGATGCGGGTGGACGTCGTCTCGGGCATGTCGGCCGGGGTGCTGGTGATGTTCGCCATCATGGTGAGCTCGGCGTCGACGCTCGGCGCGCACGGGGGGGAGACCGTGGAGACGGCGTCCGAGGCCGCGCGGGCGCTCGAACCGATCGCGGGAAGGTTCGCATCGCTCCTGTTCGCGGCCGGTATCGTCGGCACCGGCCTACTGGCGATCCCGATCCTCGCGGGGTCGGCGGCGTACGCGCTGTCCGAGACGTTCGGCTGGCGTGAGGGATTGGGACGCGCCCCTCGACAGGCGCCGAGCTTCTACGGCGTGATCGGCGCGTCGATCGTCGTGGGTCTCGCCCTCAACTTCATCGGGATCGATCCGATCCGCGCCCTGTACGTCTCCGCGATCTTGAACGGGCTCGCCGCGCCGCCGCTGATCCTGCTGATGCTCATCCTGTCCAACTCATCGAGCACCCGGGTCGAGGGCGGGTGGCTCTCCGACGGGTTGGTGGGGGTCGCGCTGGTGGTGATGACCGTCTCGGGGGCGGTGTACCTGATCGGCTCGATCGTCGGCTGAGCGACCTGCCCGGACGAACGCCGCGCGCCTTCAGCGATCGTCGGTCGCCCGCGTCGGAACGACGGCACGAGCGGTCGGCGCCCCGCTCGTCGCCGGCTCCCGGCGGCGCGTCGCGGTCTCGAACCCGTAGACGGCGTAGGCCTGGCGGATGACGGTCTGCGCGACGTTGCGCACGTTCACACCGCCGGGGGTGACGCCGTGCTCGGTTCCCCGATGCGCATGCCCGTGGATCACCAGATCCGCACCCGAACGATCGACGGCCTCGGCGAGCAGGTAGCTGCCGAGGAACGGGAAGATCTCGGGCGGCTCGCCCTGGAGTGTCTCGCGGATGGGGGCATAGTGCATGAGTGCCACGCGGACGTCGGTCTGGAGCGACGCAAGGGCCGACCCCAGCGCCTCGGAGCGCTCCTTCGTGTGACGGATGAACGCCTTCATCTCGGGCTCGCCGAACTCGGCGCCACTCGCGCCGGGGAAACCACCGCCGAACCCCTTCACGCCCGCGACGCCGACCGAGCCGCCCGCCGTGTCGACCTCGATCGACTGCCCTTCGAGGACGGCGACGCCCACATCGCGCAGCAGCGAGGCGATCTCCTCCGGCCGGTCGGCATGATGGTCGTGGTTGCCGAGCACCGCCACCACCGGGACCGACACGTGGCCCAGCTCGCGCGCCAACACCCGTGCCTCCTGCGGCCGGCCGGATTTCGTCAGGTCGCCGGCGATCAGCAGCACGTCCGCCTTCTGGGACACCTCGCCGAGCTGGTCGCGCAGCACGTCGGCCGTGTCCGACCCGGCGTGCAGGTCGCCGACGGCGGCGATTCGGATCACTGCACCGTCTCCACCCCGTCGGCCTGGGGGAAGTGACCGACGGTCGTCCGGTTCTCGACGTCGAGGTCCGGACAGCACTCGTGCACGACCTCGGTCACGGCCTTGCGACGTTCGTCCGTCGGCACGTTGCCGTTGATCACCACCCTGCCCTTCACGACGGTGACCCCAAGCTCCGGTTCGTTCACCCGAGGATCTCGAGCCAAGGCCTCCTGCACGTGCGCGGCGACGTACTCGGACTCGTCGGTGCTCATGAGGCCCTCCCTGCGCCGATCGCGTCGTACAGCGTCTCGATCGGCTCCGACGGGACGACGATGTCGAGGGAGGTCGCGAACAGCAACAGGCTGAGCAGCCGTCTCGCGCCGTGCTCACGCGCGCGAGCCACCAGGTAGTCCCAGTCGAGCTCGCTGTGCGCGATGATCGAGACGGCGTCGTACCAGTAGCGAGACGTGTCCTCGCTCATCGCGCAGGCCTTCATGACGACGAGGTCCTCCGGCGGCGCGAGCGGGACCTCCCGGCCGCGGAACGGCATAACGCGCGAACGATGGAGCATCTCGTCGCCGAGCAAGATGTCCCGGGTGGAACGGAAGATCACGTCGACGAGGACGCCGTGCTTCATCGCCTTCGACAACCACCGCTCGGCGACCTCCTTCGTCTCGAACCCACGTGCCCCGAGCTCCTCCAGGACCCTGCGGGCCGTTTCGGGGCGAACGAAGACGTCGATGTCCCGCGTGCCCTGGTCCCGCCCGTACACGGCGGAGCCGATCCCCCCGATCAGCAGGAACGCGATGTCGGCGGTGTGAACGGCGTCCAGCGCCTCGTCGAGCACGCGCAGGAACAGGTCGCCGTCGTCTGCCTCGGTCACTTCGATCGCGGTCTCGGGCAGCCGCATCGGGCTCTCCTCTTCGCAGGTTGGGGATCAGCCGTTCGAGGGCCCTGTTGTTCCCGCTCGCCGTGTGCCGCAAACGGCCGACTCAGGCAGCGGCGAGGTCGGGGTCCCTGACTTCCTGGATGTGTCGCAGGCCGCTCTTGGCGCGGTAGTCGAACCGGATGACGTCGCCCGAGGTTCGGACGTGATCGCGCCGGACCGTCGCCAGACCGAACGACCCATGGTCGCGTGTGTACGACTCGGAACCAACGCGGAACAGCGCGAGGACCAGCAACCGAACAGCAACCGCGAGCCCTTTCTCCCGAGGGAGGCCACGTCGCTCGAGGTCCGAGGCCACGCGTTCGCGCACCCGTGGCAACCGGTGCGCGAACGTGAGCATCCGGTCGAACTTCTCGGCGTCTCTTCGAGCGCGCCAGCGCTCGTGGTACAGGTACTGACGCCGTCCGGCCGCGTCGGTGCCGGTCGCCTGGAGGTGACCCATCGGATCCGGGCAGATCCAGACGTCGGTCCACGCGGGCGGGATCTCGAGCGCGCCGATGCGCCGGATCGTCTCCTCCTCGGCCACCGGGGCTCCCTCCGGGCCGAGGTACGAGAAGCCGCGGCCGCGGCGCTGCCGCCTGATCCCCGGGCTCTCGCTCGACACCCGTCGAAGACGCGTCATCGCGCGCTGGTATTGCCCGAGATCTGCACCGTCAAACGCGAGACGAGGCGTGGACCGTTGCTCCGGGGGGACCTCCCCAGAAGGACACCGAGATGAGGAGGGCACATGGACGCGCTCAAACTGCTGAAGAAGGACCAGGACGAGATCGAGAGGATGCTGAAGGACCTCGAGGCAACGACGGACCGGGCCGTCAAGACCCGACAGGACCTGTTCGGGAGGCTGAGGTTCTCCCTCACCGTGCACGAGCAGATGGAGGAGGCCGTGCTGTATCCCGCGCTGAAGGAGCACGAAGAGACCAGGGAGATCGCCCTCGAGGCCTACGAGGACCACGACGTCGTCGACACGATCCTCGGCGAGCTCGAGCAGACCCCGTTCGACGACGAGACGTGGCACGCCAAGCTGACCGTCATGCAGGAGAACCTCCTCCACCACATCGAGGAGGAGGAGAACGAGATGTTCGGGCAGGCCCGGAAGCTCTTCGACAAGGAGACGCTCGAGTCGCTCGGGCAGCAGATGCAGCAGATCAAGTCACAGGCACGGGCGGCCTGAGCCATCTGGATCCGTCACAGCGGGTTGAGGATGTCGTCCGCCTGGGTAGGGATACCCGGAAGCGGTTGAAGGAGGGCCCCGATGTTCATCGGAGAGGTCGAGGAGACCGGCTTCATCGAGCCCCTGGTGTTCCCTCGAGCCGTACCGGACGACGAACCGGCTCCCAGGACCGAGTCACCGGAGCTCGAGCCGGTCGAGACGGGGTGAGTGAGCACCCCGTGCTGGCGAACGACGTCGTTCCCGACGGTGCCGTTCCGCTCGTTGGATATCGCGAATGGTCGATCCGAACCGAGAACCACGCGCGGCCGCGGCTCCTCTCGCTCTTCCACCCGACGACCTGGCCGCACGACGGACCGATCTCGGCGATCTGCATGCGCCCGGTCACATGGCCGTACCCGCCGGTCCAGCCGATCCACGGAACGGTTCCGGACGAGTCCTGCCAATGCGGGATCTATGCGTTCCGCCGACCCGTGTTCGAGAGCCTGAACGGCGCCTCGGGTCCGAAGGTTCGAGGGGTCGTGCTCGGTTGGGGGCGCTACATCCTCGGTTCCCTTGGCTGGCGAGCCCAGTTCGCCCGGCTCATCGCCCTCCTCCAGCATGAGGAGAACCCCGCGATCGTCGATGACTTGGCCGATCGGTACGACGTCACGGTACTGCAGGACCTCGAGCGGGTCCATCTGGTGGCGGACGCGACCGCCGCCTGAGGGTCGAAACCCGACCGGAGTGTGGTTCGCAGGCGCCAGCTAGTCGAGGTTGTCCTTGGCGGTCTCCACGGCATCGCGTGCCGCATCCTTGGCTTTGTCGGCAGCTTCCTTCGTCGTGCCGACCGCCTGCTCGGCCTTGCCTTTCGCGCGGTCCTTCCTGCCCTGGGTCTCGAGCTCCTCGTCGCCGGTCACGTCACCCACGGCTTCCTTCACGTTCCCGTTGGCCTCGTCGAACCGACCTTCCCTGCGATCGTCCTTCCCGTCCATCGGGTCCTCCTCTCCGATCATGCGTGTCACCACTCGAACACACGGATGGTTCCCGCGTCGTGTACCGGCAAACGCATCGCGATCAGCCGTCGTCGCTCTCGTCCCGGACTCGGCGCGAGAGCGGGATCGCGAACCACGCCCACACGAGGAAGCCGAGGACGACGACGCCGACCCCGACGGCGACCGACCACCCGAACAGGAGGTCGGAGGTAAGGATCACCGCGAGGGTGATCGAAAGCGCGAGGAACCCGATCCCGACGATCGCGAACGCGTTCGACGTCCGCAACATGCGCTCCTTGTCACCCTGGCGGAACCGGATCCGGTGATACGCGGTCGGCGCCATCAACAGACCCGTCGCGATCGTCGTGCCCACGAAGGTTGCGAAGTAGATCGCTCGCTGACCGTCGGTGAGCATGGGGAACCGCCCGCTGAACGGCACGGTGAGCAAGAAGGCGAACAGCACCTGCACGCCGGGCAGCGCGACGCGGAGCTCGTTCAGAAGCTCGATCAGCTCGCGGTTCAGCCGATCTTCGGGATCCTCGTCGGAGCCGCCGGACCCGTCGTTCGATGACATCCTGGTCGCCGAACGGCGATCGTCCACAGCGCAGAGATACCATTGCGGAGGTTGCGCGAAACCTCGACGAACGCCTCGCGGTTTGTCGTCGTCGGACCACGGGTACATCGATGCCCAGGTCGCACGGGGCGACCTCGTGGAGGTGGGATCACATGAGCCACCCGAGCTACGAGTATCACGAGCACGATCCGGAGCCGGGTTCGGGGATGACGGGCTTCGCCGCCATCAAGTACACGGCGATCGTGATCATCGTGCTCGCCATCTTGGCCTTCTTGGCCTGGTACGTCGTCCCGGCGTTCGACTAGCCGAGCAGGACGGAACACCTGTTGGGTCGCGTCTTCACCTGACGCGTCGAGCGTCTCGACTACGCATCGTCCAGATCCGCTTCGCGAGGTTCCGCCTCGCGGAGCGGATCTCCTTCTTCGAGGACCGCGCCCCGAAGGAAGGCCAGGGTCTGCGACAGGATCCTGCTCACGTGCATCTGCGACACCCCGACCTCGCCCGCGATCTCCGATTGCGTGAGCCCGCGGAAGAAACGGAGGTACAGCACGCGCCGCTCTCGTTCCGGCAGCTCCTTGACCGCGGGCGCGATCGACGCCCAGCCCTCGAGGATCTCGAGCGATGGATCCTCGCCGCCGAGCACCTCGATCGGTGCCGCCCCCTCCTCGCCGACCGGAGAGTCGAGCGACGTCGTCGAGTACGCCTGGACCGCCTCCATCGCGTCGAGGATCTCCTCCGGCGAAGCCTCGCAGCGTGCGGCGATCTCCTCCACGGTCGGAGATCGCCCGAGCTCCTGCGACAACACCGGGAGTACCGTGTTCACGCGCAGCCCGATCTCTTGGAGGCGCCGGGGGACGCGGATCGCCCACCCCTTGTCGCGGAAGTGGCGCTTGAGCTCGCCGATGATCGTGACGGCCGCGTACGTGGAGAACTGGACGTCGCGCTCCACGTCGAATCGGTCGATCGCGTTCAGTAGGCCGACGCTCGCGACCTGCACGAGGTCTTCCAACGGTTCGCCGCGGCGGTCGAAGCGGCGGGCGAGGTACTCGGCGAGCGGCAGGAACATCTCCACCAGCTCATCGCGGGCGGCGGTGTCACCGGGCAGACGCTTGAAGAGCGCGACCTCGACCTCACGGTCGGTCGAACCGATCGAGCGGTCGGCGGCACTCATGCGGTCCGCGACGGCTCGAGCGTCCGCTTGATGAGACGGATCGAGGGTCCGGATGCCTCCGCGTCCAGGGAGACGGTGTCGACGAGCGCGGACAGAACCTTCCAGGACAGGCTCTTCTCGAGGTCGGGTGGTGGCCAGGCGCGTCCGGCGGCATCGATCGAGACGACGGCCTCGAGGCGATCGTCCATCGGGCGGAGGCGGAGCGTCATCGACGTGGCCTCCCGGGCGAGTCCGAGCAACCAGGCGCACGCCTCGTCCACGGCGAGCCGCAGGTCCTCGATCCCGTCGAAGGGCATGTTCATACGCGCCGCGACCGATGCCGTGACAGCGCGCAGCACTTGAACGGATCCGCTCTCCGGCGGAACGGAGACGGTGATGAGGTCGCTCTTCGGGCCGGCCATCCCGCTCCTTATACTAGGCAAGCTCGGGCACGGCCCTCGGGACGTGTGCGCCGGGCATGACCCACAACCGAAAGAGGCACGGATGGACGTGATCGTAGAAACTCGCACCGAAGGGCCCTGGACGGTGGTGGTGGTCGCCGGCGAGCTCGACCTGCACACGTCGCCACCGCTGCGAGATCACCTGCTGGAGCTCATCCAAGGAGGCGTCGACCACCTCGCTCTGGACCTCACGAAGGTCGACTTCATGGACTCGAGCAGTCTGGGATCGCTCGTCACCTGTCTCAAGCGCATCCGGGAGCGGGACGGGCGGCTCGTTCTGGTCGGGGTCGGCGGGACCCCGATGAAGGTCCTGACCCTCACCGGCCTCGATCGCGTGTTCGACATCGTCGGCTCGACCGCCGAGCTCCCCGCGAGCTGAGGTCCAGAGGCGACGAGTGGACATGGAACGCCTCGCCATCCGCATCCCACCCGGTTCGGCGCACGTCATCTCGGTCCGCGCCTTCGTCGGGGCGGTCGGACGCCGGCTCGGGTGCTCCGAGGAGACCATCGACGACCTGCGGCTCGTCGCGACCGAGGCCTGCGCGCAGGCGATCGAGGAGCGCGTGGCCGATGACGGGGTCGAGGTCCGAACGTTGTCGGACGATCACCGCTTGCTCCTCGAGATCGACCCCTCCGGCTCGTTCGACCGGCCGCCCGACGGGCTCGACGGATTCGCGGGAAGGTCGACGCGTCGAGCGCTGATCGAGGGCCTGTTCCCCGACGCCGAGTTCGATCGAGAGCGCGCGGTGCTCCGTATCTCGGTGCCGGTCACCCGGAGCTGATCCGACCTTCCGCCCTCGTCCCACGCATAGGTTTGTGCCCCAGAGGGAATCCCCAAGAGGCCACGATCGACCGTCGACAGGATCCTCGAAAGGAGATGGGATGACCGACCCGGCTGGCTCGCTCGAGCAGCGCATGCTCGACGCGGAGCGGCGCGCCCGCGAGCTCGCCGAGAAGGCCCAGGCGGAGGCGGAGAAGGCCCGCGAGGAAGCCGAACGCGCCCGAGAAGAGGCCGAACGTGCCCGGGGCCTCGAGGCCGAGGCGCGCGCCCGGTTGCAGGTCCTTGTCGAGGCCGGGGCGGCCATGGCCGCCTCGCTCGAGATGCGATCGGTGCTGGCCGCCGCCACCGGGGCGGCGGCGCGCCGGGTCTGCGACTACAGCATCGCCTTCGTGAGCGGGCGCGACGGGGAGATCGAGGCAGCGGTCGGAGCGCACCGCGACCCCGCTCGGTTCGGCATGGTCGAGCGCATGGCCACCGCCCACCTCCCCGAGCTCGAGGATGCCAACAGCATCGTCGCGAGCGTCCTGAAGTCCGGCGAACCGTTGCTGATCCCACGCGTCCCGCAGAAGCAGATGGAGCAGATGATGGCTCCCGGCGAGCAGCTCGAGCTCGCTCGCGCCCTCGGCTTCGCGTCCGTGATCGTGGTCCCGCTCGCGGCCCGAGGCCGCACGCTGGGCGTGCTGGGGCTCGTGCGCGACGGGTCGTCGCCGCCGTTCGGGGAGGAGGACCTGTCGCTCGCCGGGATGCTCGCCGCCCGTACCGGTCTCGCCCTCGACAACGCTCGTCTGTACGAGGAACGCGACTACGTGGCCGAGACCCTCCGGCGGAGCCTGCTCCCTCCGGATCTCCCACCGATCCCCGGGTTCGAGATCGGCGCCCGGTACCTCCCCGCCGCCGAAGGGACCCAGGTCGGCGGCGACTTCTACGACGTCTTCGAAGCGGAGACCGATCGCTGGATCGCCGTGATCGGCGACGTGGTGGGCAAGGGAGCGAGGGCCGCCGCCATGATGGGCCTGGCCCGGTACACGATCCGGACGGCCGCGATGAGCGAGGGGCGTCCGAGCGCCATCCTCGAGACCCTCAACCAGGCGGTCCTCGAGCAGACGGACGAGAATCGGTTCTGCACCGCGTGCTGTGTCCGGCTGCGCCGATCGGGGAACGATGCGCGCGTCACCATCGCGACCGGTGGCCATCCGCTCCCGTTGGTGCTCCACGAGGACGGCTCGATCGACGTCGCCGGAACGCCCGGGACCATCATCGGCGTCTTCGAGGACCCGGTCCTCGTCGACCGCGCCATCGATCTCGGCGTGGGGGACTCCCTCGTCCTGTATACGGACGGGGTCACCGACGAACGCCGGAACTCGGACGCGTTCGGCGAGGTCCGGCTCCACGAGGCGCTGTCCGAGCTCGCCGGTGCGGGCGCGCAACGGATCGCCGACGGCGTCGTCGACGCCGTGGTCGGCTTCCGGAGCGGCCAGCCGAGGGACGACATCGCGATCCTCACGATCAAGGTGGTCGGATGACGAACCTCGAGCTCACGCTGGAGCCGGTGCCCGACTCGATCCCACAGGCGCGGCACACGCTGGACCGCCTCGCCGACGCCGTCGAGGAACCGCTGCTCGAGAACCTCCGGCTGCTCGTCAGCGAGGTGGTCACGAACAGCATCCGCCACGGCGAGGGGTTCGACCCGATCGAACTCCGCGTCTCGGTGAGCCCGCTGGTCGTCCGGGTCGAGGTGGAGGATCCCGGCCCCGGGTTCGAGCCCCGGCTCACCGACGACGATGGCGAGCGCAACTCGGGATGGGGGCTGTTGCTCGTCGACCGTCTCGCCGCTCGGTGGGGCGTGGTCGCGAACTCGACGAACACCGTCTGGTTCGAGCTCGAACGCCGCTCGCCTCCGGTGGGCCGATGAGCCCGTCTCCGTGTTTGGGCGTCAGAGGGCGCGGGTAGTCAACCGGCCGGAAGGATGACGGAGCGGTCCGGCGGGCCCCCCTCCCCCCTGCACGCCGGACCGCAACGTCAAACCTGGGAAGAGGTGGATCAGATGGTCGACACGCTCGCTCCGACACCGGTGAAGTGGCTCTACTGCTTCGCGTGCGGGACACCGTTCGAGCTGATCGGATCGGACACGGCCTGCCCGTGCGAACGCTCGACCGCCCGTATCGACGGCGGCATCCTCGAGATCCAAGGTCCGGCGCGCGCCCTCGCGCCCGTCGAGACCGTCGTCCGCCTCGACGGTGGCGAGTGGGCCCCGCTCCCGGAGGACGTCTTCATCCGCCGGGTGCTGCCGAACGCCGCCTGATCGCGCCAGCCGAACGAGCCTCCCGCCAGCCCGCGGGTGCGACCAACGACGACTTCGGGTTCAGCCCTCGGCAGGTGGCGGCGGCGCGGCGGGAGGCATCGGCGGCGCCGGTGGTGCGGGGGGCGGGGCGCCTGGCTGTGGCGGCGCGACCCCGGGTGTCGCCGCGGGCGCCGGCTCCCCGAACCCGGTCGGCGTGCCCGCGCCGCCCTCCTTGTTCCTGCGGCTGCGCACCACCAGGAAGATGATGACGAGCAGGACGACGGCCACGCCCGCGATGATGAGGATCAGCGGCAGGAACGAATCGCTGCCGCCGACCACGTCGGCGGCCTGCCCGTTGTCGATCGCGCTGCCCGTCGCGTTGATCTCGAGGCGCTCCCCGAACTCGGGCACGTAGGAAACGGTGTTGCCGTCGACCTCGCCGTTGGCCTGGACGACCTCACCGGGGAACGTGATCGAGATCTGGATGTCCGCGCTCTCGAAGAACTGCGCCCCCCCGGTCCCGGCGAACGGCCCCGTCGCGCCCGACAGTCCGCTCGACAGGTCGAGGACGCCCGTCACGACGAAGGTCTCGCCCTCGCGCGCGATGTTCAGCGTATCGCCGCCGGCGCCGGTGACCCCCGAGATCCCCGTGGCGCCCGAAGCGCCCAAGGCGCCGGAGTTGAACTCCGCGATCGGGAGGTCCTCGAAGATGATCTGCTGGCCGACGAACTCGTCGTCCTCGAACGGCTCGACGACCACTCCGGTTGCCCCGGTCGGGATGAGGTCGGCGTCCCCGAGCAGGTCCTCGGCGCTCTGACCCGTCAGCTCCAGCAGCTCCTTCTGCACGCCGAGCACGATCGTTCCGTTGACGGTGTCGTCGGCGTTGATCCCGAGATCCATGTTGAGCTTGATGCATCCCGTCAGGAGCACGGCCAGCGCGAGGAACGCGCCGATCCGCCCGGCGGTGCGGACACGTCGAGACATCCAGGAACCCCCCGTCGTCGGCATCCCGGGGAGACTACCCCCACGCGGGAGCCGGAGCGAGCGTTCGGCCTCAGCCGGAGAGGGCGGCGACGACGTGCTCCTCCAGGTACGAGAGGTAGCGGTACACCTCGAAGGCGCTCTCGGCCTCGGGATCGCCGGCGAAGTCGCCGGGCGTGGCCTCCTCGGTGACGGCGAGCCGAACACCCAGCATCAGGCGCAGATCGTTCAGCGCCGCCAGCCACGCCACGAGCTCGTCCTCGGTGAGATGGCGGGCCTGCAGGGTCCGCTCCATCGTGTCGATCGCCGCCAGTCGTTGCTCGAGCAGATCGTCGTGCACGATCGCGTCGAACTCGACCGACGCCGCCTCGTCGTCGATGAACGCGCTCGGGTACAGGCGCTTGAGCACCGGGTCGTCCGCGTCGCCGGAGACGAGCAGGGCCCTGAGCGTTTCCGGGAGCGTCACGAGCACGTCACGCTCCTGCGCCGAGATCCGCAGGTCGAATCCGCCCCGGCGCGAGCGCTTGATCGGGGCCGCCACGCTCACCGGTCCTTCTGCATCGTGGCCCAGAGCCCGTGTGCATGCAGCCGCGAGACGTCGAATTCGCACCGTTCTCGGGGGCCCTCGGCAACGACCGCCTTGCCTTTGTGGTGGACGTCGAGCATCAGCTTAGTGGCCTTCTCCCGCGGGTACCCGAACAGCTTCTGGAACACATACACGACGTACGACATCAGGTTGATGGGGTCGTTCCACACGATGACGATCCACGGCACGTCGGGGACGACGTCCTCCTCGCCCACCGGGCGTTCGGTCTCGACGGGTGCGGTCTGCGCCACTCCGTCAGGGTACGCGCGGCATCCCTTGGTGGGTGGCTCGCTCGGCAGACGCGCGTCTCCGGCCAAGCCGAGGCCCGGCTCCGAAGACGCGTAGGGGGAGGAGCCGGGCCTCGACGCCACCCGCGCCGAGAGCGGGGGCATCTACACCGCTGTCCTGAGAAGAATCGGCATCCGGGGCGCCGAGACTTGTAGGCCGATCGGTCCTTTCACGTTGCAGGAGAAGGACGACCGGGCCGCTCGAACCTTCCGACCAATGCCACGATCCCGGCGAGCACCAGTCCCGAGAGCCCGATGAACACCGGCCGGAGCATCCACCATGCCGCGGTGCTGTCTTGCTCATGCCCTACGCCGATCGGCCACAGGGCGAGCAGGACCACGAAGTACGCCGTCATGTGCCACAGGAACAGCGTCATGATCACGCTGTTCAGGAAGATCGTGATCGTCCACGGCCGCCGGCGCTCGAGCCAGCGAGCGAGCCGGGGGCGGAGCAACATCACGGCCCCGATCGACCAGATGTCGGCCAGCAGGAAGCACACGGTGGGCGGGTAGGCGTTCGAGACGACCTCGACGTCGGTGCCGAGCAGGCTCTTCGGGTAGTGGCCGATGCCCGGGAACCAGTCGAACCGCGCACTCCCGAAGGGCTCGAACGCCCAGTGGGTCGTCATCACCACGAGGCCGCCGAGACCGACGAGCACCATCGCCCAGAACACGCGCCTGGGGAGGCGGCCGAACGTCCCGTCGGCGTAGAAGTGGCCGAGCTGGTGCGGGAGCAACAGGACGAACGCCACGTTCAGGTACCGGAGCCGGTGGAGGTCGGCGCCGAAGCCGATGACGTCGACGACGATCGCTCCCACCGCCATGACCGCCGGGACCCACCATCGGAACCGGCGGTGCAGCCGGATCGTCACCGGGGCGACGCACACCACCACGAGGTAGAAGCCCAGGAACCACAGCGGCCCGAACGGCAGCGTCGCGGCCGGCGGGTACATGCCGCGGAGCAGCCGCGTCTGCCCGAAGAGCCGCGGCCCGGCCGGTCCACCGATGTCGAGCAGGTGGAGCGCCACCTGGACCACGAGCCAGAACCCGAGGAATACGAGCGAAGGGCGCAGGAGACGTTCGAGGCGGTTCCGGACGAACGCCGAGGCGGGCTCGCCGCGTCGCTCGAACGAGTCGTACGTGACGAGGTTGGAGAAGCCACCGACGAAGAAGAAGACCGGCATCACCTGGAACAACCAGGTGCCGAGCCACATCCCCGAGGTGAGGCCCACCGCGCTCGTCGTCGAGTAGATGTCGCGTTCGAGGTGGTTGATCGAGATGAACCAATGCCCGAACACCACCGCGACGATCGACGCGGCGCGAAGGAAGTCGACGTACCGGTCGCGCGTGGCCGGCGTGGCCCGCGCCAGCTCGTCCAGCCGGGAGCTCACCTGCCCGTGGTACGCCCGGGCGATCATCGGGTCAAGTAGCCCTGACGGCTCTGTCATCATGGCCGCGTGTCCGGGACCTACCGTTCCCCCCTCGCCCCCGACGCGAACGCCGGACTGGTCACCCTCGTCACGGGTGGCGGGACCGGGCTGGGACGTGCCGTCGCGCGCGAATACGCGCGCACCGGGGCGCGCGTCGCGATCGCCGGACGCCGAGCGGAGCCGCTCGAGGAGGTTTCGGCGGAGCTCGGGGTCGCGGGCACCGAGGTCCTGGCCGTCCCCGGCACCGACGTGCGCGAGCCCGACCAGGTCACGGCGCTCGTCGATCGTGTGCTCGAGCGGTTCGGTCGGATCGACGTGCTCGTCAACAACGCCGGCGGGCAATTCGTCGCGACGCCCGAGACCATCTCGGCCAAGGGCTGGCGGGCGGTGCACCGGCTGAACGTGGACGCGGTGTGGGACCTCACGCGGACGGTCGCCGAGCGCTCGATGATCCCGGGCGACGGCGGGCTCGTGGTCTTCATCGGGTTCAGCCCCCGACGGGGGATCCCGCTCATGGTCCACGCCTCGGCCGCACGCGCGGCGCTCGAGAACCTCGCGAGCGGGCTCGCGATCGAGTGGAGCCGCCACCGGATCCGCGCCGTGTGCGTCGCCACCAGCGCGATCGACACCGACGCGTTCCGGGCCTACGGCGACGCGTTTGTCGAGGAGGCGACGCGGACGGCGCCGCTCGGACGCATCGCCTCGCCCGAGGAGGTCGCGAGCGTCATCGCGTTCCTCTCGTCCCCGGGCGGCGCCTACATCACCGGGACCACGGTCGTGGTCGACGGCGGGAACGACGCGTGGGGTCTCGGCTTCCCGCCGCCGCAGCCCGCTCAGTCGTAGACGATCACCGAACGCGTCTCCTCCCCGGCTTGGAACCGGGCGAGGGCCTCGTGGATCTGTTCGAGCCCGATCGTCCGGGCGATCATCGGCTCGAGCCGCAGCTCGCCGAACTTCATCAGATGAGCGAGCAGCGGGAAGTCCCGCGGCGGCACGACGCTCCCGTACCACGAACCCGCCACCGTGAGCTCCTTGGTCGTGGTCCGTAGGGCGTCGAGCGGCGCACGCGCCTCCGGCGGCGCCATCCCGACGAGGACGGCCGTCCCGCCCGGCGCGACCGAACGCATCGCCTGCTCGATCGTCTCGGTTCGACCGAGACACTCGAACGCGTGGTCGAAGCCTCCGGGGACCCGGTCCCGACCCGAGAGCACGGTGTCGGTCGCGCCCAGATCCTCGGCGAGCCGGAGCTTGGACCCCACCACGTCCACCGCCACGATCGGGGACGCGCCGGCGATACGGGCGCCCTGGATCGCGGAGAGCCCGACCCCGCCGCAGCCGATCACGAGCACCGAGTCGCCGGGGCGTACCTTCGCCGTGTTCAGCACCGCGCCCACCCCCGTCATGACCGCGCAGCCCAGGAGCGCCACGTGCTCGAGCGGCAGGGCCGGGTCGACCGGGAAGACCGTGTTGGCCGGCACCACCGATCGTTCGGCGAACGACGACGGCACGTTGTGGTGGATCCGCGTCCCGCCGGTCGAGAAGCGGGTCGTCCCGTCGGACAGGAACCCGCGGTCGAACATCTCGAGCCGTTCGCACACGGAAGGACGGCCGGAGGTGCAGCGGCGGCACGCGCCGCAGTACGGGAGCCACGAACAGACGACGTGATCGCCGGGCTCGAGACCGGTAACGCCCTCCCCGAGCGTCTCGACCACCGCCGACCCCTCGTGGCCGAGCACGATCGGCATCGCGTGGCGGTGGATCCCGTGGACCGAGTGGTGGTCCGAACGGCACACACCCGACGCGGCCATCCGGATCTGGACCTCGCCCGGCTTCGGCGGGTCGAGCTCGAGCTCCTCCAGGCGGAGGTCGTCGACGTCCCACAGGACCGCCGCGCGCATGCGCGAAGTATCGCGCACAGGGAGGTGCGGTTCGACGCCGCTCAGGCCGACGCTTCGACCTTCTCCTTCAGGTTGCCGAGCGAGGTGCGCCCGTCCTTCATGATCGCCGGCTTCGCGAGGAAACCGATCACCGGGTTGCCGTCGCCGGCGGTCGTCCGAACGAGCTTGGTGCCGCCCGCCTCCGGCGACAGCACGAACGAATGCCGGTAGTGGACCTCCTTGCCTCCGCCGCCATGCTTGTGCTGGCTGATCGCGAACGCGAACCGGTTCGGGCGGTCGAACTCGACGATCTCGATCTCGGCCGTCTGAGCCTTGCCCGCGAAGACCTGCTCGGAGCGGAAGGTCGAGCCGAGCGCCGGCGGCCCGGCCGAGACCTCGGCGATCTTCAGCTCGGCGCGCGGGTTCGCCCACGACCCGTGGTTCGCGACGTCGGACAGGACGTCGAACACCTTCTCCGGCGGGGCGTCGATGTGCATCGTCCACTCGTAGGCCATGACGCCTCCATCTCCTGGGACGGAATGAAGCAGGTATTTCAGCATGGCCTTACGTAAGCGTCAACTGAAAGTCCCGAGTTGGTGTTCGGTTGGACCGAGGTCACCTTCACACACCCCGTTTGCGATGCTGGCGCCGTGCCCAGGCGCTTCCTCTTCCATCTCGACCTCGACGAGTTCATCGCGGCCGTCGAACGGCTCCGGCACCCGGAGCTCGAGGGTAAGCCGATCGTCGTGGGCGGCGACGGCGACCCCACCAAGCGGGGCGTGGTCTCGACCGCGAGCTACGAGGCGCGCGCGTTCGGCATCCGGAGCGCGATGCCGCTCCGAACCGCGTACAAGCGGAACCCGGACGCGATCTTCCTCGCGGTCGACGCGGATGCGTACCTCGAAACCAGCAGACACGTCATGGACACGCTCCGGACGTTCGACGCCGAGGTCGAGGTCGCCGGTTGGGACGAGGCGTTCCTGGCGGTTGCCGCGGACGATCCCGAGACCCTGGCGCGCGAGATCCAACAGCGGGTCCTGGGACGCACGCGCTTGTGGTGCACGATCGGGATCGGGGACAACCGGCTCCAGGCCAAGCTCGCGAGCGGGTTCGGCAAGCCGCGCGGCGTGTTCGTGCTCACCTCCGATCAGTGGAACGAGACGATGTTCGGCCTGACCACGTCCGAGCTGTGGGGCATCGGATCCAAGACGGCGGCGAAGCTCTCCGACCTCGGGATCCGCACCGTCGGGGAGCTCGCCGGCGCGGAGGATGCCCTGCTGGCGGAGCGCTTCGGACCGAGGACCGGACCCTGGCTCGCGAGCCTCGGACGCGGGGAGGGATCGGCCCGGGTCCACCCGGAGGGCTGGACGCGCAAGGGCCTCAGCAAGGAGCACACGTTCCAGCGCGATCTCACCGATCCGGCCGAGATCCGCACCGAGGTAGCCCGGATCGCGCACGAGGTCGCGGACGATCTCCGAGGCGACGGCTGGCTCGCCGTCCGAGTGGTCGTGAAGGTGCGGTTCGCACCCTTCTTCACGACCACCCACGGCGTCACGCTCGACGAACCGATCGCGGATCCCGACGCGATCGCCGACGCGGCCTGGCGCGCGCTCGAGCGGTTCGAGCTCGACCGGCCGGTTCGGCTCCTCGGCGTCCGAGCGGAGCTGGCCCCTCCGGTGGTACAAGTCGGCGGATGAGCCTGCAGTACCACCTGAAGCTCGCGCACGGCGACGTCGCCCCGTACGTGCTCCTGCCCGGCGACCCCGGTCGCGTCCCGCTCGTCGCGAGCCTGTGGGACGAATCCCGCGAGGTCGCCAGCAACCGTGAGTACGTGACGTTCACCGGAACCTATCGCGGCGTCCCGATCTCGTGCACGTCGACCGGGATCGGCTGCCCGTCCACCGCGATCGCGATGGAGGAGCTCGCGCGCGTGGGAGCGACGACGTTCGTCCGGATCGGCACGTGCGGCACGTTCCAGGACCGGGTCCACACCGGGGACATGGCGATCTTCGACTCCGCCGCCCGCTACGACGGTGCGTCCAGGCTCTATGCGCCGATCGAGTTCCCCGCGGTGGCCAGCCACGAGGTCGTCGCCGCGGCGATCGAGGCCGGCGAACGGCTCGGGTACCCGTTCCACGTCGGCACGACCCGCTCGGCCGACACCTTCTACGCGACGCACCCTCGGCCGGGTTCGTCGTTCAACGACTATTGGCAGTCGGCGTGGCGCGAGCACTTCGACGACCTGAAGCGCCTGAACGTCGTCGCGGCCGAGATGGAGGCGAGCGTGATCCTCGTGCTCGCGCGCATCTGGGGCCTGCGGGCCGGCGGGATCGCGGTCGTCCTCGACAACGTGCTCCGGGTCTCGGGCGACTCGGGGGAGTTCGACCCCCAGGAGCAGTTCGACCACGGCGGCGACGAGATCGAGCGGCTCGCGCGCATGGGCTCCGAGATCGTCCGGATCGTGGCCGAGCGGGACGCTGCGTCCGAACGAGCCCCAGCGACGTGAGCACGCAGTACCACGTCAAGCTCGCCCCGGGCGACGTCGCGCCGTACGTGCTCCTGCCCGGCGACCCGGGCCGGGTGCCGGTCGTCGCCTCGCACTGGGACGAGGCCCGCGAGGTCGCCCGCAACCGCGAGTACGTGACCTACACGGGGACCTACCGGGGGGCGTCGATCTCGTGCACCTCGACGGGGATCGGGGCGCCGTCCACCGCGATCGCGCTCGAGGAGCTCGCGCGGGTGGGCGCGACGACGTTCGTTCGGATCGGGACGTGCGGATCGCTCCAGGAACAGGTCTGCATCGGCGACGTCGCGATCTTCGACTCGGCGGCTCGCTACGACGGGACTTCCCGGCTGTACGCGCCGATCGAGTTCCCGGCCGTGGCCGACCACGGCGTGGTCGCCGCGGGGATCCAGGCGGCCCACGGTCAGGGCGTGACGCATCACGTCGGGACCACGTTCTCGACCGACATCTTCTACACGCCGCAGGAAGGGATCGCGTTCGGCGGCTACCACCAGTCGTGGGCGCGCGAGGTGTACGAGGACGCCCGCCGCCAGAACATCCTGGCGGCCGAGATGGAGTCGAGCGTGCTCATGGTCCTGACGCGGATCTGGGGGCTCCGCGGCGGGGCCATGGCGGTCGTCGCCGACGACGTCTTCGCGTCCGTGGACGAGACCGGTGCGTTCGACGCGGAGGCCACCTTCGACGTCGGCGCGGCGCAGATGGAACGGCTGGCGCGCGTGGGGAGCGAGACCGTTCGCCTGCTGGCCGAGCGCGATGCGGCAGGTCGAACCGGTTAGCCGAGCGGCTCGCGACCCATCCGGACCCGATAGTCCTCGTTGAAGGAGTACAGGAACCGGTCCTGTCGCGGGTAGACGCCTGTCGTGAACGCGCGCGAGCCGACGCCGGTCTGGGCTCGCTGGCACACCTCCCAGTCCTGCTTCGAGATGAGGTCCCAGAGCTCCACGACCGGCTCGGGCTTGAATCGCGCGGGGTCGGCGATCACGTCCCGCGGGAACAGGTACTCCGAGACAACCGTGGTGTGCGACGGACCCTTCGGGAAGCCGAGGTAGTACATGACGCAGTCGGGGTGCAGGTTCAGCATCAGGTTCGGGAACTGGTACGAGCCGTAGTACCGCCCGAGATCCTCGGGCAACAGGCCGGGGAGCGTCGGCAGCTCGGAGCGTCCCTCGATCGTGAACGAGGTCGCGCCCGGGGACATGTCGTTGCCCCCATCACGCATCTCGTCGTCCCAGACCTCCCCGAAACGGAACAGCGTGACGACCTTGACGAGCTCGGGATGCACCGTGGGACAGTGCAGGCATTCGTTGTAGTTCTCGACGATGATCTTCCAGTTCGCCTCGACCTCGTACACGAGCCGAACCCCGATCCGCAGGTCCTGCATCGCGAACCGCTCGAACGCGGTCATGGACTCGGTCCCCTGCGTGAGCGCGTCCATCAGCGGGCGCGGCCGGTCGGCGAGGTTCACGAACACGAAGCCCGCGTACTCGTCCACCGCGATCGGATGCAGCGGGTAGGACGAGCGGTCGAACAGCTCGTTCTCCCGCACGTTCGGTGTCCCGATCAGACGCCCGTCCAGGTCGTACGTCCAGGCGTGGTACGGGCACGTGAACGCCTTGCGGCGGTTCCCGCGGTCCTCGTCGTCGAGGAACTTCGTCCCGCGGTGCGAGCAGACGTTGTAGAAGCCGTTCAGGCGCCCCTCGGCGTTTCGGACGACGAAGACCGACTCCCCCGCCACATCCCGCACGACGTAGTCGCCCGGGTCGGCGACCTCCTCGGCACGGCCGAACGCGACCCAGTCACCCCACCAGATCCGCTCCCGCTCCTCGTCCCAGACCTCGAAACTCGTGTGATCGCGCCCGGACAGCGTCGGACGCGGGCGCCAGTCGTGTTCGGCTGGCTGGAGCCAGAAGTCGGTGGTGCGCTCCATGGCAGGGGTCCCCATCCTTCCGACAGATTGAATGACGATTCAACGCCGATCATCAGAGGATACGCCCGAGCGCGATCACACGGAAGTGGGGGGCTCGACGCCTGGCCGCTTTACGGGAAGGCGGGAGGCGACTGCTCGAACAGACCGTTCACCGGGATTCTGAGCCGTTCCATCGTGTACCTAGGGTTGGCATCCGAGGTATGGCACATCGGTCTTTTCGGGGCCTGACGCTGGACCGGCGGACCCCCGCCCTTCGTACTAGGCTCCAGCGGTGCGGGAGACCCCTGAGCAACGGAACCTCGTCCTGATCCTCGCGCGGGCGTTCGCCGCGCAGCTCGCGACGGCCGTGTTCCTGGTCGAAGCGGACGGCACCGTCATCTACTTCAACGAGGCCGCCGAGCGCCTGCTGGGCCACCGGTTCATCGAGGGCGCCGGGATGCCCGCCGATGAGTGGTCGACGCGGTACCGACCCCGCGACGCCGAGGGCCAGACCGTCCCGCTCCAATCCCTGCCACTCGGAGTCACGATGCTCAAGCGCGAGCCCTCCCACGGGATCGTCACGATCTCGGGGGCCGACGGGGTGGATCGGCGGATCGAGATCGCGGCCTTGCCGCTGTTCGCCCACACGGAGGACTTCGTCGGCGCCATCGCGCTGTTCTGGGAACGCCCGGAGGACCGCCCGTGAAGGGAAAGATCTGGGGGAGTCGGGGGTCGATCGCCTCGCCTGGCCAGGACACGAAGCGGTACGGCGGGAACACGGCGTGCGTCGAGCTCCGGCCGCCGGGCTGCGACGTCGTGATCCTCGACGCGGGCACCGGCATCCGGGAGCTCGGTGTCCGGCTCGTACGTGAGGGCGCCGAACGCATGTTCCTCCTGCTCACCCACCTGCACGTCGACCATCTCGAGGGTCTCGGGATGTTCGAGCCGATCTGGCGCAAGCAGACCGAGCTGCACATCTGGGGTCCGGCATCGCCGGTCGCGTCGCTCGAGCAGCGGATCGCCACGTACTTCTCCCCGCCACTCTTCCCGGTCCACCTCTCGGAGGTGCCGGCGACGATCGAGTATCACGACGCCTCCGAGTCGGAGTGGCAGATCGACGGGGCGCGCTTCTCCTCGAACGCGATCATCCATCCCGGACCGACGGTCGGCTACCGCATCGAGTCGAAGGGCCGCGTGCTCGCGTACCTCACCGATCACGAGCCGGCTCTCGGTGCGGATCTGGCGACCGACTCCTCCGATTGGATCTCGGGGTTCGCCCTCGCGCACCGAGCCGACGTCCTGATCCACGACTGTCAGTTCACGCCGCAGGAGTACGAGCACAGGCTCGGCTGGGGGCATTCGACGACTGAGCACGTGGCTCGGTTCGCCGAGAAGGCCGAGGTCGACAGGCTGCTGTTGTTCCATCACGATCCGATGCACTCGGACGATCAGCTCGACGACATGCGCAGCGACGTCGTCGCCCGTTGGGGCGTTCACGGGGATCGCTGCATGGTCGCAGCCGAAGGCGCCGAGATCATCGTCTGAGGTGACGCGGAGTCGAACCACGGAAGGCCGGTCCCCCTGCGGGGTCGCGGTTCGCGAGCCGCGCGATCGACGAGGATCCCGAGGACACCGTTCGAAGTTGCGAGCGCCGCGCCGAGCAAGCGGGGCCGAACCGGCGCGAGCGAAGAACGATCCCGCCGGTCTCGTACCCTGGGCACTCCATGCCTACCCCCAGACCGGCAGCCTTGGTCCTGTTCGTCCTCGTGTCGCTGGTGATCTCGTCCTGCACGAGCGCCGGCGGACGCGCGCCGACGACGGGCGCGAGCGGCGGCGACGCACCCGGCTCGACGGGTCCCGAGCTCCAGGACTTCAGGATGCGACTCGTCCGTGTATCGGGGAAGGGGGCGGGCGGCGCGGTGCGACCCACGGACGTCGACGCGGCCGCCGAAACCATACGGGGGGATCTCGAGGACCTGTACGTGACGGCGTTCCTCGCACCGACCCTCGACCGTCCCTCTCTGTTCGCGCACTTCTCCGGCGCCGCGCGTGCGGAGGCCGAACGGCACCTCGATCGCCTGACGCTCGGGGCCGTTCGCGACCAGGTCGACGAGGTGCTGCCCGAGCGAGCAACCCTGAAGCTCACGTTCCTCGCCGACCGCAACGGCAACCCGCTCGCCGCGTTCGCCGACACCGAGTTCGAGGCGTCGGCCATCTCCGAGGGAGCGCAAGAGCCCATCGCCCATCACGGCGACTACGTGCTCCGAAAGCTCAACGGCGACTGGCGCATCGTCTCCTACGACGTGCGCGGCCGGGTACCCCGGACCGCGCAGATGCAGCCGCAAACGAGCCGGGCCGCGTTCGCGCCCGGCCTGCCCTCGAACGATCCTCTGTTCGTTCTGGTGATCGGCAGCGACGCGCGTCCCGGCCGCGCCGCGGTCAACGCGCGAGCCGACTCGATCCACATCGTCGGGGTGAACCCGCGCCTCGGCGCGGTGTCGATCCTCGGGATCCCGCGTGACTCGTGGGTGCCGATCCCGGGCTCGGGGACGAGCAAGATCAACGCCGCGCTCGTCCGCGGTGGACCCCAGCTGATGGTGCGGACCGTCGAGCAGGTATCGGGCATCCAGATCGACGCGTTCGTGCTGACCGGCTTCGTCGGGTTCGAACGCCTCGTCGACGCCGTGGGTGGCATCGACGTACGGATCCCATACGCGATCGACGACGCGGCCGCCGGAGCGCATTTCCGGCGCGGCCCCGAGCACCTGAACCGGAACGAGGCGCTGGCGTTTTCCCGAGCGCGGCACGACGTCCCCGCCGGGGACTTCAGCCGTTCCCTCAACCAGGGACGGCTGATGATCGCGGCGCTCGCCACGCTCCGCCAACGGGTGGGGGACGGTCGCTTGACGGCGCTCCTCCCGTGGGTGCTCGCCGGGGGCCGGTTCCTCCAGACCGATCTGGAGCTGAGCCAGATCTTCGAGCTCCTCCTCGCGGCCCCGGGGTTCGAGCCTGGACGCGCCCGGAACGAGGTCGCGAGCGGGAGCGGCTCCACGATCGGGGGGCTGAGCGTCGTCGTGCTCGGCGAACGAGCCCGAGCCCTGTTCCGCGACCTGCGCGGCGACGCCGTGCTCGGTGGCTGACGCCCCGCTGGCTCGCAGGGTCGGGCGGCAACTCGTATCCTCGTGCGGTGATCCAGGGGTTCGCATCGCCCGCCGCGCTCCGGGGCGGTGACCACGGCTACGCGCTCACGCGCTCGGACGCCGACCTGGCCTGGCTCGCCCGCTCGTTCGTGAGGAACGCGGAGGTCGCGGGCGCCCGCGCCCTGTACCTGTCCGAGGGCCCCACCGACGACATCCTGCGGATGGACCTCCCGCTCCCCCGTCACCCCGGTGCGGTGATCGTGGTCGAGGCGGCCCCAGTCCTCGCACCGGGCGAGACCTTCAGACCCGACGCCTACGTCCGCGCCCTCGAGGCCGCCGTGGACGCCGCGCTACGCGACGGCTTCACCGGGGCCCACGTGTTCGTCGAGGGAGCGTGGAGCCTGAGCGACGTTCGCGGCGTCGAGGTCTGGTGGGAGCTCGAGGAGATGGTGCACGAGCTCGGCGTGCTCCAGCGAGGGGACACGGTCTTGCTCTGCCAGTTCGGCCAGGACCGGTTCGAACCCGAGGCCCTCGAACGCGCCGAACGAGCCCATCCGCTGTCCGTCGCCGCGAGCTCGACGGGGTTCCCGGCCTCGGCCGCGATGCGCGTGCACCGGGATGCGGACGTCCTCCATGTTTCGGGCGAGCTCGACCGGGGAACGGCAACCCTGTTGGCCACGGCGTGTCGTGGGAGCGTGGGAACGGTGACGATCGATCTCGCAGAAGCGACCTTCTTCGACGCCGGCGCGTACCGCGCGGTCACCAAGATCGCGAAGAGCTGCAAGCAGGTTCGGCTGCGCAACGCACCGTCGATCGTGCAACGTGTCGTGTTCGCCCTCTCCGGCGAGGCCGGCCTGGAGATCGAGGTCGAAGACGACGCGGTATCGATGAGGGCCGGGTAGCGGCCCATGTCGCTCGCCCGGAACGACCGCTTGACGTCCTATGCCCTTGAGCATCCCGCGCTCCTCTACCGGAGCCTGGACGAGTTCCTCGCGTACACCGTGCCCTTCGTCCGGCAGGGTGTCGCCGATGGCGAGCCGGTGTTCGGGGCCCTGGGTCCGACCGAGCTCGACGCGCTTCGGTCGGAGGTGAAGTCGAACGGCGCGGTTCATCTCGAGGACACGAACGAGTGGCATCCCGTCCCCGCGACCCGCCTGCGAGCGTTCCATCGGTTCGTCACCGACGCCCTCCAACGCGGAGCCGAGCACGTCCGCCTGATCGGCGAACCGCTGTGGCTGAACGGCCCGCCCGGCTCCGCGCTCGAGTGGGCGAGGTACGAATCGGTCCTGAACGACGTGCTCGCGCCGTTCCCTGTGACGCTCGTCTGCACGTACGACCGATCGCGTCTGCGACCGGAGGTCGTGGCCGACGCGGGTCGGACGCACCCGGCGGTCTGGACGAACGGGGCCACGGGTCCGAGCGCCGACTTCGAGGATCCCTCGTCGTTGCTGGCGCGGTGGACCCCGCAGCTCACGCCGGTGCCGAGCGACGCCGCGTCGATGCCTCCACCGTTCGACCCCGCCGCGACTCGGGCGTTCGTGAGGGATCGGGCGGCGCTGGCCGGAGTCGCCGAGTCGCGTTCGATGGATCTCGCGCTCGCCGCATCCGAGATCCTCGCGAACGCGCACGACCACGGCGCCGGGCCGACCGCGCTCCGAACGTGGGCGGACGGCGGCTACCTCATCTGTCAGATCGACGACGCCGGGGCCGGCCTGGCCGATCCGTTCGCCGGCTACCGCCCACCCGGAACCGAGCAGCGGACGGGCCGCGGGTTGTGGCTCGCTCGGCAGGTCGTCGACCTCATGCAGATCGCCCCCGGGCCCCGGGGGACCTCGGTGCGCTTCCAGGTGCCGATCGGCACCGCACATCCCTGACTCCGGATCGGTCGCGGAATAGCCCGGCCACTCCGGAGGTTCGATGAGCCGATGCCAGCGATCACCGTCGACGACCCCACCGGACTCGACCGCGTACCGGCGGTCGCGCCGCAGTCGCGGTTCCGCCGCGTCCGAGGGGTGAGCGCGGCGCCGAGCGGCCTCGAGGGCGAGGGCTTCCCGGTCCGCCGAGCGTTCGCCGGCGTCGACCTGTCGGACCTCGATCCGTTCGTGCACATGGATCAGATGGGCGAGGTGGAGTACGCGCCGGGCGAACCGAAGGGCACGCCGTGGCACCCCCACCGAGGGTTCGAGACCGTCACGTACATCCTCGACGGGATCTTCGAGCATCAGGACTCGAACGGCGGCGGCGGAACGATCACCGACGGCGACACGCAGTGGATGACGGCCGGGGCGGGCATCCTGCACATCGAACGTCCGCCGGAGCACCTCGTGGTCTCGGGAGGTCTGTTCCACGGGATCCAGCTCTGGGTCAACCTGCCGAAGACCGAGAAGTGGGCCCCGCCCCGCTACCAGGATCTGCGGGCGACCGAGGTCTCGTTGCTGTCCTCCCCCGATGCGGGCGCGCTGGTGCGCGTGATCGCCGGCGAGGTCGCCGGTCACGCGGGCCCCGGACAGACCTACACCCCGATGACGATGCTGCACCCGACGCTCGCGCCGGGCGCGGCGCTCGACCTGCCCTGGCGCGAGGACTTCAA
>Ga0209889_1000021_pt1 | contig 25595 bp, 22 predicted proteins | sample GWRWN1_0_10_FD_187233 | JGI IMG/M metagenome (GOLD analysis project Ga0209889, IMG submission 187233) | Riverbed sediment microbial communities from areas with no vegetation in Columbia River, Washington, USA - GW-RW N1_0_10 (SPAdes)... | ecosystem: Environmental > Aquatic > Freshwater > River >... | reverse complement strand
GGCGTGATGCCGACGTCGCGGTGGAACAACTCGAGGAACTTGGCCGTGTGCGCCACCGGTATCTCGACGTCCTGGACCACCGCCTCCTCCTGCGGCATCCCGCGCATCCGCGCCACCGACGCGGTGAGCTGGTGCCGGCGGTCGAAGGCCACCAGGCGCCGGTATACGTCGGACCGCCGGTACCGGCGCGGCCACAGCCGGCGTACCCATGGCCGCTGCACGCCGAACGCGCGCGAACACCAGAACCAGTCGGTGTCCCATCGCCACAGATAGTCCCGCACGGTCAGGTAGTCGACGTCGCGCTGCTGGATGGACCGGTAGTACACCGCCATCCCGGTGTAGTCGCTGACCGAGGGCGCCTCGTCGACGAACGTGCCGAGGGTGAGGTACAGCTCGTCCGCGCCGAAGACCGTACCGTCGACGAAGTCCACCGGCTCGTTGTCGTATGCGGCGTCAGCACACACCGTGGCCATCGTCGTGAGGCACGCGTCCGCCGTGCCGAACCGTAGGTGCCGGAGCCGGACGAAGGGTCGGACCGGCTCCAGGTCGATCGCCAGCCGCAGCGCATAGCCGAGGGTGCCGTACGAGTTGGGAAAGCCAGCGAACAAGTCGGCGTGATCATTGTCGGGCCGGGCCAGGATAACCCGTCCATCGCCGGTGAGGATCTCCATCTCGTGGACCGACTCGTGCGGCAGCCCGTTTCGGAACGAGGACGACTCGATGCCGAGCCCGGCGACCGCGCCGCCCAATGTGATGGTCTTCAGCTGAGGCACAACCAGCGGCATCAGACCGTGTGCCAGGGTCGCGTCTACGAGTCGCTCGTAGGTCACCATTCCCTGCACGTCCGCGGTCCGCGTCTGCGGATCCACGGCGAGCACCTGGTCGAACCCGCTCACGTCCAGTCCAGGCTCACGGCCCGACACCCTTGGGCTGCCCGACTCCCTGAAACGGAATAGGTTCGATGTCCGCTTCGCCAGCCGCACGGGCTCGCCGGCGGGCACAGCGGCATAAGCCGCCCGCAGCCCGTCCACCGCGTGCGCGTGCGCTACGTACCGTGGCCCCACACTGGCACGGTACATCCGGTGGCTGGTCGACGCGTCTTCAGGGGACAAGCCACCCCTTCATGGGACTTATCCCTCAGCCTCGAGCTTCCTCTGCCTGGCGTAGCGAAGGTAGTGGCGCGGCGAGAGGCTCGCCGGGTCGCCGCGCTCGAACGCCACCTTGGCGGGCGGGATGTTCACGGCGGCCATCTTCCGATAGAGATCCTCCGTCAGGTGGCCGGTGTCGGCCGCCTCCATGAACGCCCGGCGGTCGGCGGGGTCGAGGCTTTCGAACCATTGCTCGGGGGAGGGTTGCATACCTGCACGTTACTTGGCCTTTTCGCGTTGTTACACAGCCGGTCGTCGGAATCTCATCACAGGACCGCGCCGCGCGGGGCGACCTCAAGGGCGGCAACGCCCCGTCCGTAGAGCACGATGAGCCGGTCACCATGCTTGCTGCGGAGCACACCGGAATCCTGCGCGAGCGTCGAAACAGCGTGCTCGATGACCTCGTCCTCGTCGACTTCGTCGGGTTCCTCGTACGTGATGTCCATGCGGTCGCCGCCGGTGAGCCGGACGCGCAACACAATCTTTGCCATGGCCTCGAACCTAACGCGCCGGACGACTCGTGGTCGCGCTCAGTCGAAGATCGGTGCGCGGGTTCGGATCCGTTTGAGTTCGAAGAACCCGTCCGTGCCGGCGGCGAGCGCGACCGCGTCCCATAGCCGGCCGGCCGCCTCATTGCGTGGGTGCGGCGTCACCACCGGCCCGAAGAAGGCCACAAGCTCGCCCGCCGCTCCCCGAAGGTGGATGACCGGAGTTCCGACCTCGCCGCCGACCGGGTCCATTCCGGCATGGTGGCTGACCCGCACGGCCTCGTCGTAGAACGTCGTCTCCGCGGCGTTCGCCAGCGTGTGCGGCAGGCCCGACCGGGTCAGTGCCAGCGCGAAAAGATCCCGGTTGATTGGGGCCCGTTCTTTGTGGATCAGAGTGCCGAGCGCGGTGTACAGGTCTCGCACGGCCTTGCCGCCGTGGGAGAGGTCAGTCGCGATCGCTACCCGCACCGGACCCCAGCCGTCTCTTGTCTGCCGCTCACTCGGCTCGGACCGACCGGCACGAGCTTCGGCGAGGAGCGCCAGGCTCATGACGTGAAAGCGCACCTGAACGTCGCGGACCTGTTCGACCTCGAGCAGCCATCGAGACGTCAGCCATGCCCACGGGCAAAGCGGGTCAAACCACATCTCGGCGGTTGCCACGGCACGGTCACCTCGTCCGTTCGGGAGTGTTGCTCACCTTAGGAGACTGATGTCGCCGGGTCTACTTAGCTCCCGTTGAGTGTCCTCATTGGATGGCCGGGCGTGAACATATCTGAGCGCCACAAGGGATCCGAACGTGTGCCACCAACACGAGTCCATGGCCGGGGTGGCTCCGATCACCACGCCCTGTGCTTGCGGACTCGTGTTGCCCAGGTTCAACCGCAGTCATAGCGTATCGGCAGATCGGTCCAATTCAACAGGGAGGGATCGTGATGTACCGAAGTCCGCAACAGCGGTTCCGGAAACTACGACTGTTGGGTATCGGCGTTCTCGTCGTGGGTGTTCTGGCTCCGATCGGGCCAGCACAAGCCAGCCCTACCCAAACGCAGGCAAAGCCCACCTTCACCCAAGCGGCCGCGTTCGACACGTCCAAGCCCCTACACGAACTCGTCAACGCCGCCAAGACCGCCACGGCCACCGGGGCGGCGTCGGCGGCGGTCAAGGAAGTGCGTCCCGACCGAGCGCCGGCAGCAGCGCAACTCCGCTCCTCGGGCGCGGCAGCCGTGAAGTCCGGCGACACAGCCGTCCAGACTGCCGTAGCGCAAGCAGCTATCCCCGCCCCGCTGGCCAACTTCGAGGGGCTCAGCAACCAGGACAACTTCAACGTCTTCGGGTTCCGTGTCAACCCGCCCGACCCAAATGGCGAGGTGGGCCCGAACCACTACGTCGAGATGATCAATCTCGTCTTCGGCGTATACTCCAAGACCGGCACTCTCCTCCTCGGGCCGGTCGACACAGGCACGCTCTGGTCGGGCTTCCCGATCGACGAGTGCACCGAACCCTCGGGCGACCCGATCGTCATTTACGACCAGTTCGCCGACCGGTGGATCCTCACCCAGTTCACGACCCGCGGCATCGACTTCCCCAACGAGCCGCTGAACCCGTTCTACAACTGCGTCGCCATCTCGACGACGGGCGACCCGACGGGCTCCTACTTCCGATACGCCTTCACCACCGGATTCAACTTCCCCGACTATCCGAAGTACGGCGTATGGCGCGACTCGTACCTGATCACCACCCGGGAGTTCGGGATCCTCGACCCGTCGATCTATGCCATCGGTGTCTACGGGCTCGAGCGCAACAAGATGATCGAGGGCGACCCGAACGCCCGCGCGGTGAGCTTCCTTCTTCAAGAGGGCCCAGTGCCGCTTAACCTGATCGGTGATGGGCTGCTTCCGCCGGACGTCGACGGCAAGACGAAACCGAAGAACGACGTACCCGCGCCGATCATCGGCACGCAGGACGACAACGGGGTATACGGTGCGGCCTTTGACGCACTAAACATCTGGGAGTTCGACGTCAAGTGGCATTCAACGCCAACGGCATCAATCGTCCTGAAGACGCAACTACCGGTCGCAGGGTTCGACTCGATCTTCCCCTGCGGCGTAGTCCCTGGTTCGCTTCCTCCGAGCGCCCGGGATTGTCTGCCGCAGCCGGGAATCACCAACGGGAGCCAATTCCTCGACATCCTCTCGTACCGACAGCGGCCGATTTGGCGGCTCGCGTACCGCAACACTGGCGACTACGAGACGATGGTCACCAACCAGTCGGTCGAGGCGCTCCCCGGCCTCGGCGGCACACGGTGGTACGAGATCCGGCGTACCAACGGGGTCTACAGCGTCCACCAGCAGGGCACCTACGCACCCAACGACGGCATCCATCGCTGGATGGGCAGCATAGCCATGGACAAGAACGGCAACGCAGCCCTAGGTTTCAGCGTCGTCAACGCCACGGACGTCTTCCCGAGCATCCGATACACCGGCCGACTCGCCGGTGACCCGCTCGGCCAGATGACGCTCAGCGAGGGAGTGATCATCAACGGCACCGGGGTGCAGAGAACGACGAACTCACGCTGGGGCGACTACACGGCCATGACCGTAGACCCCACCGACGACTGCACGTTCTGGTACGTCAACGAGTACTACACGGCGGCGGGCCAAGCCTCGTCGACGGCCGGCTGGCAGACGCGGATTGCCAGCTTCCGGCTGCCAGGGTGCTGATCAGGTAAGGACCGGCACCACATCGGGGTCGGCGCGAGAGTCCTCGCGTCGACCCCACAAAGGTTTGGTCGTTTGAGATGCGTCTGACAAGGCTGCTGGCGGCCCTCGCGGTTGTCGTGATGATGCTGGCCGGCTGTTCGGTCGGTGTGCCAGCCCCAGCGCCGTCGGCGGCGACGGCGTCGCAGTCGCGCTCGCCAGCCGAGTCATCACCACTGGGCGCACAGTCGTCCACGCCTGGGTCGGCCGCGACGGGCGAGTCCGGCATCGAGGGTCGCACGATGGTCGACGGTGGCTGCCCGGTGTACTCCGATGCATCCCCGTGCCCTGCGAAGCCGATCGCTGCGCATCTCACCGCCAGTGCCGCCGGACATGTGGTCGGGCGCGGAACCAGTGACGGGGACGGTCGCTTCCGCATCTCGCTGCCGCCCGGCAGCTATGTGCTGCAAGCTGTCAACCTGTCCGGCGGACTGTTCCCACGAAGTGCGCCGGTGAATGTGACGGTGCGTTCCGGCCGCTACACCGCCGTCACCGTTTCGTTCGACTCCGGCATCCAATGAGGAGCACGGGATCGGGATGAATGTGAGCCCATCCGGACTCCAGCTCTCTGTGGGCTCGACAACCCAGGCGACCCCTTCTACCCGTACCGTCATCCAGGGCTCGACCATCACAGTGAGCGCACCCGCGCCGCAGAGGCTGAAGGGCAAGTGGTACTACTTCACGAGCTGGTCGGACGGCGGAGCACAGATCCACGTCGTGATCGCGCCAGCCGTGCCGACGACTTACACGGCCACCTACGTCCGCGGGCCTCGTCCACCATCGGTGCTATAGCACCGAAGACGGGGATGAGGGAGCATGCGCGCCAGCTGAACCTTGCCGATCAACGTCTCTCTCGTTTGCCCGTGACTGGCTCCGTTTACCCGATGGGCGCTCCTGGCTTGGAGTGCTATCCGTGAACTGTGCAACCCGAGCCGGTTCGGCCGAAGCGGCGGTGGGCGTGGGCGATTCTCGCGGTGGTGCTCGTCGCTGCGCTCGGCGGTTTGGCGACCTGTGCGCTGCTGGCGAGGGAGCCGGCGCCCGAACGTCCATCGATCGTCGGGGAGTGGCGGGGCACCTGGCGGGTGGAGCGGACGGGGGATGACACGTACACCGGCATCGGTCTCAGCGACGCGATCGAGCCCGACTCCGGGTGTCCGTACCGTGCCGGCGAGACCGAGTGGCGGGTCACGGGCAAGGCCCCCCAGTATGGGGGCGAAGAGCGATGGGTCAGAGGTGCCGGCGGCCAGAACTGCGAGTACACCTGGTCCAAGGCCACCTTCACACTGCTCGACGAGGGCAACACGGTCGAGGTCTGTTCGACCGATCCGTGGAACCGCGGCGAACGGCTGTGCCGGAAGCTCCCGCGTACCGGGACGTCCCCTGTGGGCAGCTCGCACTAGCCGATATCGAGAACGTGCGGGCCGTAGGGTGGCTGGTTCACGTCCTTCTTGGTCCTGGGGGATGTCGTGAGCGCTGAATTGATGCCGTTAGGGCGACTACACCGAGCTATCAGCATCGCCGCCGCCCGCGCCACCGGGAGGATGAGCCCGCGGGACAGTGTCGGAGCGCGCTGGTTAGTCAGGCCGTGCAACCCCAGGGACGGCGGGGCCGTAAGCGCAACGCCGTCCCTGGGCCGCCGGGAGGGGGTGGGGTTCCGGCGGGCAGCAGGCCAACCATCCTGGGACGGCTAGCCGTGATCGGAGCACTGTATTCGTCACCGTCGGTCGAGTCGATCTCAAACTCGACCACGGATTGCATTCAATAGAGCGCCGAGAAGGGTCTCGGCGTTACTCCGTGCCGGTCAGACCTGGCCGATTGAGCATGGTCTCTGGGCCGAACCCATTGCCGGATCGGTTGACATCTGATAGTAAGTCTGACTAACAATAGTCTGACTTACAGGTAGAGCCCCGGCGACTCGACCGTTTCGCCGCGTCGCCCCGGCCTCCATCCACCCCGGCTAGGAGGTCCACCGCCATGGCATCTGGCATTCGTAGGGCGCTGCATCCGTCACTCGTCGTCGTGCTCATCCTCGCCGGCGCTGGTTTCGCGCTGGCGCGACAGACGGCCACCGCTGAGGCCGCACCTCCCGGCGGCGGCACGCCCACCGCGTTCGTCCGGGTCAATCAGGTCGGCTATGTCGCTACCGCAGCCAAGAGGGCATACCTCATGGCGTCGGGTGTCGAGACGGGTGCGATGTTCAGTGTCCGCAACGGTTCCAACACCGTCTTCACCGGCCCGATCGGCGCCGACCTCGGGTCGTGGAGCAACGGCTACTCGCACGTCTACGCATTGGACTTCAACGCTTTCACGACGGTCGGGTCATACACGATCGTGGTGACCGGGCCTATTGCCGCGACATCGCCGACGTTCCGCGTCGACACCGGCCCGAATCTCTATGCCGGAGCGATCGCCAACTCGCTCAACTACTACCAGGTGCAACGAGATGGGCCGAACTTCATCCCATCGGCACTGCGTACGGCGTCGGCGCACCTGCATGACGCGACCGCGATGACGTACCTGACGCCGAACGCCAACTCCAGCGGACGCTTCTCCGGCGACCTGTCGCCGCTGGGCGTCACCATCGATGCCTCCGGTGGCTGGTTCGACGCGGGGGACTATCTCAAGTTCCTGCACGGGGCCGCCTACACCGCCCAGATGCTGATGATCGGCGTCCGGGATTTCCCGAACCAGATGGGCGCTGGCGCGGGTCCCGCGAACTTCACCGCGGAGGCCCGTCACGGCGCTGACTGGATCCTGCGCATGTGGGACGACAGCGCGCGCACGCTCTACTACCAGGTCGGCATCGGCAGCGGTAACTCCAAGACCCTCGGCGACCATGACATCTGGCGGCTCCCGCAGGCCGATGACACCTTCGGCGGGACGGATCCGAAGTACCGGTACGTCCGCAACCGCCCGGTCTTCCGGCTTGCGCCGCCCGGCGGGCTCATCAGCCCCAACATGGCCGGCCGCGAGGCGGGTGCGCTGGCCCTGTGCTACCAGCTGTTCCGCCTGAGCGACCCCGCGTTCGCGAACCAGTGCCTGGTGTCCGCCCAGCACGTCTACGACCTCGCCAACACCAACCCAACTGGCAATCTTGTCACAGTCATCCCGTTCAGCTTCTACCCGGAGACGGAGTGGCGGGACGACCTCGAGCTCGCTGCGGTCGAACTGCACAAGGCGATGGTGGTCGCTGGCGGATCACCACCGCCCGGACTGCCGCACACCGACCCGGCGTTCTACCTGCAACAGGCGGCCCACTGGGCCAACGCCTACATCACCGGGCCGGAGGACGCTCTCGACACCCTCAACCTGTACGACGTGGCGGGTCTCGCACACTACGAGCTCCACGGGTCCATCACCGCCGCCGGCAACCCGCCCGGACTGGAGACCACGCTAGCCGCGCTCGTGACCGACCTGCGCAAGCAGCTCGACCGTGGGACGGCCGAGGCCGCGACCGACCCGTTCGGCTTCGGTTTCCCGTGGGCCACCTGGGACACCACGTCCCACGGTGCGGGCTTGGCTGTGACGGCGAGCCAGTACGCGGCGCTCACCGGGGACACCACCTACAAGCAGTGGGCCAACCGGTGGGTGGGCAACATTCTCGGCGCCAACCCGTGGGGCCTTTCCTTGATCATCGGCACCGGCAGTACGTACCCCAAGTGTCCGCACCACCAGCTGGCGAACCTCGCCGGCTCACTCGACGGCACGCCGCCCGTGCTGGCGGGCGCCGCGGTCGAGGGCCCGAACTCGATCACCGGACGCGGTCTGGTCAGCGGAACGCGGATATGCCCGATCGGCGGAGGCGACGCCTACGCGCCCTTCAACGGCCAAGGAGCCGTGTTCAAGGACAACGTCGAGTCATACCCGAACATCGAGCCGGCCATCGATCTGACCGCCACCTCGCCGCTCGCGTTCGCCTGGCAAGCAGTAGGGAGCTGATCGCGGTGAGACGATTCCGGTACCTGTGGGCGCTGCCGGTCGCACTGGGCGGGTTGGTGGCCGCAGCGACGGCCGTCGTGACCGCCTCACCGGCGGCGGCCGCCACGTCGACCGTCGTCACGCTCCAGTTCGACGACGGCAACGCCGACCAGTACTCGACCCTTGCCGTGTTGAATGCCCACGGCATGCACGCCACCTACTACGTCAACTCGGGCCCGGTGGGCGACGCGGATCACATGTCCTGGGCGCAGCTGACTGACCTCGCGGCGGCCGGCAACGAGATCGCCGGGCACACGATCACCCACGCGAACCTGAAGAAACTCAAGACGGGACCGGCCCGGCAGGAGGTCTGCGGCGACCGGGTCGCCCTCTTCGATCACGGGTTCGCGCCGGTATCGTTCGCGTACCCGTTCGGAGGGTTCGACGCGGCGGCCAAGCAGGTCGTTGCCGCGTGCGGCTACAACAGCGCGAGGGGTGTGTCCGGCGTGGACGGTCGGCGGACCTTTGCCGAGACAATCCCGCCGGCCGACGCCTACGCGACAAGGACGCCGGCGAACGTCAAGAGCGGGACCTCGCTCGCCGCGATCCAGGCATACGTCACCGGGGCGGAGCAGCACGGCGGGGGCTGGGTGCAGATCGTGTTCCACCACGTCTGTGACCGTTGCGACGCGTACTCGGTCACATCGGCCGACTTCACCGCGCTGGTGGAGTGGCTGGCGGCGCGCGCCGCCACCGGGACCGTCGTGCGGACCACCGCCGAGGTGATCGGAGGGCCGGTGCTCCCGCCCGTGGCGCCCTGACAGCCACGCAGAGCCGAAGGCCCGGTCGCGGGTGCGGCCGGGACCTTCGGTCTCAGCAGCAGCCGTACCAACTCCGGGCCCTGGCACCTGGGTTCGCCGGTCGCGCGAGAGTCGCGCATGATGTCGGCGATGGACGATCGGGATCAGTTGGGCCGCCGCGCTTCGGCGCGGCCGTTGAGCGGCGACGACGGGCGGGGTGTACGCCCGCCGCAACTACCCGATTCCGACCTCACCGAAACCGTGTCCCGGGCGCAGAAGGGTGACGAGGACGCCTTCAGGTCGATCTACCGGATCGTGCAGCCGGGCCTACTGCGATACCTGCGTGGGCTGGTGCGCGACGACGCCGAGGACGTGGCCTCCGAGGCCTGGTCGCAAATCGTACGCGATCTTGAGTCATTCCGAGGCGACGGCGATGGCTTCCGGGGGTGGGCGGCGACCATCGCCAGACATCGGGCGCTAGATCACTTGCGACACCAGCGCCGCCGTCCGGCGGCCTCAACACCGTTGGAGGAGCTCTCCGACGTCGCCAGCGCCGACGACACAGCCGCGTACGCACTCGACACAGTCTCCACCGATACCGCGATCGCGCTGATCGCGTCGCTGCCGCGAGATCAGGCTGAGGCCGTGCTGCTGCGGGTGGTCATGGGACTTGATGTGCCCACCACGGCACGAGTGTTGGGCAAACGTGCCGGCGCCGTCCGCACCGCGACCCATCGCGGCTTGCGTCGGCTGGCCGAACGGTTGAACAAGGGTATCGACGAGGCGCCCGAGCATGAGTAACGCCTACGGACGCGGAGACGCTGAGGGAAGTGAGATGGGAAGGTACCGAATTCGCCGGATTGATGCCGAGACCGCGGAACGACTGCTCGCGGGCGACTCGGTCCGTTCCGACCCTCTCGCCGATCTGCTCGCAGCTGCGGCCGCGCCTGCGCGATCCCGGGAATTTGCCGGTGAGGAGGCGGCCGTGGTCGCCTTTCGGTATGCGCGCCTGCGGCCCGCTCCTGCTCGCCACGCAAGATCGGCTGTTGGGAGCAGGTGGGCGTGGCTGCTGAGCATCAAGGCCGCGGCCATTACCCTCGCGGTCGCAGCCGCCGGTGTGGCGCTGGCCGCCGGCACCGGCGTGCTGCCCAATCCAATGGTCGACGTCGACTCGCCGTCCGGTGGCCCTAACGCTTCGACGCCCCAGAACGGCATGACCGCGACCGACGCGAGCTTCTGGGGAACAACATCGGCGTCCCCAGGTCCGCCCGGCCCGGGATCATCCTCATCGTTGGTCGGGCTGTGCCAGGCGTACCTCGCCCAGCTCGCGAACAAGCCGGACAAGCTCCCGGACAGCCCCCCGTTCGCGGCGCTGATCACCGCTGCCGGAGGCGTGGAGAAGGTGGTTTCGTTCTGTGAGGAGCTGTTGAGGACGCAGCCGGGAGTTCATCCTTCGGGGCCGCCTAGCGATCATCCGACCGGCAAGTCGAGCGAACATCCAGGCAACGCGCCAGACAACCAGAACGTGCCACCGAGCGCGCATCCCGGTGGCTGATTGAGACTAAGTTCCCCGGAGCCGAGGCAGGAAGGAAGGACGATGAGGCACGCCGCACGGGCGCGTGGCAGACCGGTCTTTCTGGACCGGTCCGGTCGACGTCGTCGGCTCGTGCTGCTGGCGGGACTGTGTCTCGGCGCGGTTCTCATCGGCAGTCTTGCGCTGCTCGGGGTGGGCCTGTCCGGAGCGTCGCCAATCCACATCCCCGGCTTCCCGGACTCAGGTGCACACGCTGGCGGCCCGAGCCCTGAGCCCAGTGACCCCTCGTCCGGCGGCAGAGAACCGGGTACAGCAGCGCAGCCGTACCCCACAACTACCCCCGGCCCGGCTGCGTCCCCCTCGACTGAGCCCACCAGTCCGAGGCGGATCCCTACCCACACTCCCTCCCACCAGCCGAAGCCGTCGAAGACGAAGTAACTGTGGCCCGTCACGTAGTTCGCCGCGAGCCGCGGGCACACTGGGCGCTGCTCCTACTCGGCTTGGTCGTGCTGCTCGGCGAACTGTGTCTCAGCGGCTACATTCGTCACGTCGGCGCCGAGGGAAGCGGCCCCCGCCCGGTCGTTTCCGCGGCTGAGCCTGCACCGGCGGAGGTAGCCGGCGGGGGTCCCGTTCTGCGCGTGGATCAGGACGGGCATGTGACGAGTCGGGAAATGCCGACGAAAACCATCGCGCTCACGTTTGATGACGGACCCGATCCGCGGTGGACACCCGAGATCTTGGACGCTCTGGCGCGCCACCATGCGCATGCCACGTTCTTCGTCATCGGCTCCAAGGTCAACGAGAATCCCGAACTCACTCGCCGGATTCTGGCGGAGGGCCACGACATCGGTGCGCACACCTTCACTCATGTGGAGCTTTCCGCTGTGCCAGCGTGGCAGCGGCGGCTGGAGATGACTCTGGCGCAGAACGCCATCGCCGGCGTCACGGGTCGTCAGGCGATTCTCATGCGGCCGCCGTACTCGTCTGAGACAAGCGCCCTCACCGCTGACGAGTTCGCGGCGGTACGGGATGCGACGGCGGGGGAGTACCTGACCATTCTTACCGACCTTGATACCAAGGACTGGGCCCGCCCGGGGGTCGACAAGATCGTGGCGGCTGGTACCCCGGCGGCGGGCGCCGGCGCGGTCGTGATGTTCCACGACGGTGGCGGTGATCGTTCGCAGACGGTGGCCGCCGTCGAACGGCTGCTCACCGAGCTCGGCAAGCGCGGCTACAAGTTCACGACCATCTCGGCCGGAATCGGCCTGCCGTCGAACCCGGACTCGAGTACGGGTGCTCAGCTTCGCGGCGATGCGTTGCGCACCGCTCAGAGTGTGAGCAGCTGGTTGGCCGACGCGATGACCGTGCTGCTGGGTGTCGCGATCGGGCTGGCCGTCCTGCGCCTGGCAGTGCAGGTGGTGACTGCGCGGATTCACGTACGGCGCGTTCGCCGCCGGTCGGGTCGAAAATTGGTCTACCTCGGCCCGGTGTCCGTGGTGGTGCCGGCTTATAACGAAGCCGCGAACATCGCCGCGACCGTGCGCTCGCTCGTGGCGAGCGACTACCCCCACGTGGAGATCATCGTCGTGGACGACGGCTCAACCGACAACACCGCGGACATCGTGCGGCGTCTTCGGCTGCCGCACGTGCGAGTGTTCCGCCAGCGCAACGCGGGCAAGCCGGCGGCGCTCAACACGGGCATCGCCGCCGCTCGACACGATCTGCTGGTCCTTGTCGACGGTGACACAGTGTTCGAGCCAAACGCGGTTGGGCGCCTGGTGCAGCCGTTCGCAGACTCCGACGTCGGCGCGGTGAGCGGCAACACAAAGGTCGCGAATCGGGGCGGGCTGCTCGGTCGTTGGCAGCACCTTGAGTACGTCATCGGCTTCAACCTCGACCGGCGCCTGTTCGAGATCGCCGACTGCATGCCCACGGTGCCCGGCGCGATTGGTGCCTTCCGCCGCGAGGCGCTCGCCGATGTCGGCGGAGTTCCCTCGGCCACCATCGCCGAGGACACCGACCTGACTATGGCGATCATCCGAGCGGGCTGGCGGGTCGTGTACGAGGAGTCGGCGATCGCCTGGACTGAGGCGCCTTCAACTCTGCGTCAGCTGTGGCGGCAACGCTACCGCTGGTCCTTTGGCACGATGCAGGCGATTTGGAAGCACCGCCGGGCGATGGGCGAACGAGGCCTCGGCGGGAAGCTGGGTCGGCGGGGTCTTGTCTACCTTCTTCTCTTCCAGGTCCTGCTGCCGTTGGCTGCGCCGGCGGTTGACGTGTACGCCATCTACGGATTCCTTTTCCTCCCGCTGGGTCAGGTCGCCGCCGTCTGGGTGGGTTTCATGGCGCTCCAGGTGTTCACTGCTGCATATGCGCTGCACCTGGATCGGGAGCGCCTCGGCCCATTGTGGGCTCTCCCATTGCAACAGGTTGTGTACCGGCAGCTCATGTATCTGGTCGTGGTTCAGTCGACGGTAACCGCTCTCATTGGCATCCGCTTGCGCTGGCACCGGATGGCTCGCAGAGGCGCAGCGAGCGAAGTGCTGGGTGTCCGATAAGGCTGATAGATCCAGTTGCTAGCTGTCGCCTATTGGACTTTGGCCTAACACGCTGTGGATTGAGTGACGCTGGGCACGCGGTCATCGCTGAACCCACGTAGGGTGTGGCTCGACCTCGCCCGCACTTGGCCCACTAGCACCATGTGGGGGCCCGAGCGGCTGGCGGGTTGGTCAGGTTTCTTGTACTACAGATGGCCCGAACGGCCGATGTCGGTCGGCCAAGGTCGTCAAGGTTACGAAGGTCTACCCGACCCCCTCGGAGGAACTACATGGCGTGGCGAAAGTTAACGGCGCTCACAGCAGCCGCCATTGGCGCTTTTGTGCTGCTGGCAACGCCGGCGCTCGCAGCGGCCCCAGTCGACCAACCCATCACTCTCAACCCCGCTCACAAGGGCCAGACAGCTGCAGGGTTCGGAACGAAAAACTGTACGGGCCCGCTCGACAATCTTCCCGCTGGCAAAGACGGCTGGCATTTCATTCTTCCGTCGGCCACCGGCGAGGACTTCAAGAGCGTCGATTTGGAGTTCGATCCCCAAGCGGGGCCTAACGTCCTCGTGATCGTGGACAACGTCGCTCCGGGCACCCCCGATTCGGGCCCAGGTTACGTGGCGTTCTTCGCCGCGACGGGCTCTGGTGCCTATAAACACCTCTTTGTCATCACAGACGCCGGGTGGACGTTGGTCGACGGCGACGGAGTCGCCATCAGGGACGACACGAAGGACTACAACAAGACGACGTTCAACCTCAGCCATACCTGCCCGTCAGAAACCCCGCCGTGCGTGGAGAACTGCGAGCCGCCGTGCACGGTGAACTGCGGCCCGCCGCCGTGCACCGAGAACTGCGGCCCGCCCCCATGCGACCCTGCGATCGACGAGTGCACCCCGCCGCGTACCCCGACTCCAAGCCCCAGCCTGCCGGCCACGGGCAACGGTGTCGGTAGCGCAAGTGTGGGTAGCATCGCAGCCGTGGGCGCGGCCCTCGTTGTTGGTGGCGTTGCAATAACGCTGCTGCTGGCAAGACGCCGGCGTGACGAGCCAACGACGCCTGGCAGTACTGAGTAACGCTCTCGGTACGTAACCGACGCCACGACGAAAGGGGCGGTGCGACCACATCGGTCGCACCGCCCTTCCGCATCCGTGACCTCCGTCCAGTCACCACGGCGGCGAGTAACCAGGCGGGCAGGCCCAGGCTGTGGTGCTCTTCCGGGGTGAGTTTGCGGAACACACACCGGCGCGCGTCTGCGCCTGCTCTGCCGGTGCCTTCCCGGGCACCGGCCGAGCCATGCGCCGTACCTGCAAACACATGCACCCCGGTCAGGGTTCGCTGATGTAGACGACCGCCATCGCGTCACGCCCTCGCGTGACAGCCAGCAACCGGTTAGGTGGCTGCGTCGTTGAGCAACCCGGCTGGGTGCACACCGACATTCCGGATAAATGCTGGCGAGCTACCCGCTACATGTGGTGATCATGCCGTCACTGGAGAATCGTCGCCGATGGAGCGCCGGTATCGAGGTCCGGCGATGTGAAAGGAGGACTGGATGCTCAAGCTCCAGTCACGGGGTACCGCCGTGCGCGGCACCGCGTTGGCCGTAGGTCTTCTCGCCCTCACTGTGGCGCCCGCCTGGGCGGGGCCTGGCTCGGTGGGGCCGACCGTCAGCGTGTCCGGGGCGAGCCCTTTCGCCTCGTGCACCGTCGATGATGTGTCCGGCCAGCCGGGCACCAACGTCCCCAACAGCGAGGTGGAGCCCTGGATCGCGGCGAGCACCGTGGACCGCAGCGGTGACGGCGCGAACGATGTCATCGTCGGGTATCAGCAGGACCGCTGGTCCAACGGCGGGTCCCGGGGCATCTACGCGAGTGTGCTCCATCAGGGGACGTATCAGCAGGTGGCGATCCCCGGCACGTCGGCGTGTGTCGGTGGCCTGAAGTACCCGCGTGCCACCGACCCGTGGGTGACGTTCTCGCCCAACGGCGACGCCTACTACTTCACGTTGTCGACCAGCGCCGGCAACCTGTCCGCGATGCTGGTGAACAAGTCGACCGACGGCGGGCTGAACTGGTCGGCTCCGATCGTCCTCATCGACGAGGACGACCCGGAAAACTTCAACGATAAGAACTCGATCACCGCGGATCCGTTCGACTCCAACTTCGTGTACGCGATTTGGGACCGCAGCCGCTTCCCCAGCGACAAGCGGTACTCCCATTCGCTGTCCGGCTTCCCTCGGTCCTTCCGCAGTGACGCCTTCTTCTCCCGTACCACCGACGGCGGCGCGACGTGGGAGACGCCGCATGCGATCTTTGTGCCAAATGCCAACCAGTTCGGCATCGGCCACCAGATCGCAGTCGTCCGTGCCGGCGCTCACCAGGGCCGGCTGGTCGACAGCTTCACCCTCTTCCATGGGTCGGGGGCGAACAAGAAGGGGCAGGAGGTCGCGGTCATCGTCAGCGACGACCACGGCGCCACCTGGACGGATCCGATCACGGTCAGCAAGATGATTCCCGGCTTCATCAGCGACCCCGACGACGGCACCCCGCTGCGTACCGGCGACATCATCCCTGACATCGGCACCGGCCCGAACGGAGAGCTGTACCTGGTCTGGCAGGAGCAGACGCTGGCGCCCTCCGGGTCGGCGATCGCGTTCTCATCCTCGCTTGACGGCGGGCAGACCTGGTCGACGCCGCGGCGGATCAACACACGGCCGGACGTCCAGGCGTTCACCCCATCGGTCGAGGCGCTCGCCGACGGCACCATCGCAGTGACGCACTACGACCTGCGCTTCAACACGCCGAGCCCGGCCACGCTCCCCACCGACTACTGGTTCATCCACTCGCACGACGGAGGAGCCACGTGGACGGAGACGCGAGTCACGGCGCAGTCGTTCGACCACAAGCTGGCGCCGTTCGCCCGCGGGCTGTTCCTCGGCGACTACGCCGGCCTTACGGCGCGCGGCAGCGTGTTCCTTACCGCGTACGGCATCACAACTGCAACCGATCCTGCCAACATCAACGTCACCGTCCTCACACCCTAACGAAGCGCGCCGAACGCCACGCCCTCCAAGCCGTGAGCTGACGCAAGACGGCCGGAGCCGCACCCTCAGATCGAGGAGGTGGCTCCGGCCATCAGACAGGGTCGAAGGTGGCGAACTCGTCGGGTGTCGGGCGTTGGAACCAGGTGGACACAGCTGGATTTCGCTCTCGGTGGCGCGGAACGTGCCGCTCGGGCGATCCGCGTTTCGAATCACAGACGCCGTAACAGCTCGTCGATCGGCGGGTCCAGCACACAGAGCACTACCCGCGGAATGCGTCCAGGACCTCCCTATCCGCATCGCCGGGCAGCTCAAATAGCCACTCGTCGGCGGTCAACCGAAGCGCAGTGTGCTCAGGCTCCAGTTGCTTCGCTAGCGTCGTCTTGCCGGCCACCGGCAGTCCGCAGGTGATGAACAACGTGGCCACGGGGCAGGTACCCTAACGGGGCAGACATAAGTCTCCTGGCCGGGCACCCTAGAACCGTGAGCCTCGACGGCATGGTTGTGTTGGTGACAGGCGGTTCTCGCGGCATCGGCCGTGCCGTGGTGGAACGGTTCGCCGCCGAGGGCGCAACACTCGTCGCACATTTTCGCGCTGATCGCCGCGCGGCGCAGGACACCCTCGCCGCGCTCCCGGCTGGCGACCACATGGCGGTGCAGGCCGATGTGGCCGACTCGGAACAAGCGCGGGCACTCGTACAAACGGTCATTGATTCGCTCGGACGAATCGATGTACTGGTAAACAACGCCGGCATCTACGAGGAGCATCGGATCCTCGAGACCAGCGCCGAGGAGTGGCAGCGAATATGGCGGCGCACCATCGACACCAACCTGATCGGCCCCGCAAATCTCATCCATGCCGTCGTGCCGCACATGGTGTCCGCAGGAGGCGGCCGAATCGTCAACATCTCGTCGCGGGGAGCGTTCCGGGGAGAGCCAAACTATCCCGCGTACGGGGCGAGCAAGGCGGGCCTGAACAGCCTCGGGCAGTCGCTCGCGCGGGCGCTCGGTCCGCATGGAATTTACGTGACCACTGTCGCGCCCGGATTCGTGGAAACCGACATGGCCGCACCGTATCTCGACGGCCCGGCCGGCGAGGCGATCCGGGCGCAGAGCCCGCTCAACAGAGCGGCCACGCCCGACGAGGTCGCCCGCCTCGTCGTGTTCCTTGCATCGCCGGGCACTGAGTCCGCCACCGGCGCGATAGTCGACATCAACGGCGCCTCGTATCTCCGGACCTGACCAGTTCGTCATTCGTCTAGTGTGGCGGGTATGGAAGATCTCGCTCCCGACATCCTTCGACATCGACTGCTCATCGAGGGCTACTACACCATCGCGGTTGACGAGGCGGCGATCGCCAGCTACTTCGAGACGCTCACCGGCGAGCTGTCGTTAAGGGCGTACGGCGCACCGACCATCTTCACCCCGAGCGGTCTGGGTCGCGCAGAAAATGAGGGCTACGACGCGTTCATCCCGCTCATCGACTCCGGGATCTCGCTGTATGTGTGGACGTCCGCGAAATTCCTGGCCGTGGTGGTGTTTACCTGTAAGAGCTTCGACGCCGCCCATGCGGTTCAGACCACCCGCGACTTCTTCGGCATGTCCACGCTGGTCCATCAAGAGTTCTAGCTCCCATCGGGAAACCTGGTGACGCGCCCAGGGGTCGTCCAGGCATGAGAGCCGTCTGGAGCGTCCTGGCCGCGTGCCTCCTCGCGGGTTCACCATGGTGATCGTCTTCAGCGTTGAAGGGTGAATCGCGGCTTCGCCCCACTCGAATGTGCGGCGGCCGACCGGCAGTCGTAGCGTCGATCTGTGAGCGACGACATGCTGGCCTGGGAAGTGCGCGTACCTGGCCCAATGGCGACCCGCCCGCTTCGTGCGGTGCGGCGTCCCGTGCCCGAGCCTGCCCCCGACGAGCTTCTGGTGCGGGTCACCGCCTGCGGGGTCTGCCGCACGGATCTTCACCTGGCCGCGGGTGATCTGGCCCCGCGCCGGGAGGGCGTGGTGCCCGGGCACGAGATCGTGGGCGAGGTGGCTGCGACCGGCTCCGCGGTGGCCGGATGGAGCGTGGGTGACCGGGTGGGTATCGCCTGGCTGCGCCACACCTGTGGGGAGTGCGCGTTCTGCCGGCGCGGGGCGGAGAATCTGTGTCCGGACTCTCGATACACGGGCTGGGATTCCGACGGCGGCTACGCACAGTTCGCGACTGTCCCGGCCGACTTCGCCTACCGGTTGCCGGCGAACTCCTCCGATGCGGAGCTGGCACCGCTGTTGTGCGCCGGGATCATCGGCTGGCGCGCTCTGCAGCGGGCAGAGCTGCCGCCGGGTGGCCGGCTAGGGATCTACGGCTTCGGAGCCTCGGCCCACCTGACCGCGCAGGTCGCGATAGCGCAGGGGGCACGGGTACACGTATTCACCCGCTCCGAGGCGGCGCGGCGTCTGGCCATCGAGTTGGGTGCGGCCTCCGCCGGCGAGTCGAATGCCGCGCCAGGAGAGTCGCTCGACGCGGCGATTGTCTTCGCGCCGGCGGGCGATCTCGTTCCAGTGGCGCTTGCCGCGCTTGATCGTGGTGGCACGCTCGCCATGGCCGGCATTCACCTCACCGAGATTCCACCACTGGACTACGAGCGTCACCTGTTCCAGGAGCGCACGCTGCGCAGCGTCACGGCGAATGCCCGACAGGATGGTCGCGACTTTCTCGCCCACGTCGCGGTCCATCCGGTGCGTGTGGTCGTGACGCCGTACTCTTTGGACCGTGCCGACCACGCACTGGCTGACCTCGCGGCCGATAGGGTGACCGGCGCGGCCGTACTGATCCCGACGTGACAGATCGACGTCACTAGCCGTAGCGGAACGGAGATGCAGTGAACCGAATGCTGATGACGGTGGCCGTCTCCCTCTGTGCGGTGGCGTTGGCAGGCGCCTGCTCGTCATCGTCGGGGACGGGTTCGTCAACGCCGGAGGCGGTGCCGACAGTGTGGCCGCTACCTGCCGATGTGTCCGCGGCGGCCCAGAAAGCCGGACTGCCGATGCTCGACCGAGAGATGCTTGCGGTGCATTATCACTCCCATGTGGATGTGATCGTGCGCGGCGTACGAGTTCAGGTTCCCGCGGGCATCGGCATCGATGTCGCCAAGCATCTCATCTCGCCGCTGCACACCCATGACACAACTGGGATCGTGCACATCGAGTCGGCCGAAGAGATTCCTTTCACGCTCGGCCAGTTCTTCACGGAATGGGGTCAGCCGTTGACGTCCACGCGGGTCGGGCCAGTGGTCGCGACGGACGGTGAGCAGGTTCGGGTGTACCGCAACGGCACCGTGGTGCGCACCGATCCGGCGACCCTCAGGTTCACCGCGCACGCCGAGATCGTTGTTTGGCTGGGGCCGGCCGGTGAGAAGCCGCAGGTGCCGGCTGCGTACGAGTTCCCGGACGGCCTTTAGCTGCGCGCCCGAGCGGGGGGCGCGAAGACTTGTACGGAGTTGCGTCGATCAAGGTCAGCTCTGGAAGGACGTGACAGGCGATGGTGACCGCGGAGGTGGACGTCGCCGTCGTCGGCATGGGTGTCGGCGGCGAGGAGGTAGCCGGAAGGCTCGCCGAGGCGGGTCTGGCCGTGGTGGGAATCGAGAGCCGGCTCGTGGGCGGCGAGTGCCCGTACTACGGCTGCGTGCCGAGCAAGATGATGATCCGCGCGGCGAACCTGCTCGCCGAGGCTCGACGGATCCCGGGCATGGCCGGCGAGTCCGAGGTCCGGCCCGACTGGGCCCCAGTCGCGCGGAGGATCCGGGAGGAGGCTACCGACAACTGGAACGACAAGGTCGCCGTGGACCGGTTCACCGATAAGGGAGGCCAATTCCGCCGCGGCTTCGGGCGGGTAACCGGTCACGGCCGGGTCGAGGTCGACGGCGAAACCTTCCTCGCTCGACGCGCTGTGGTTCTGGGGGTTGGTACGGCGCCCGCGGTCCCGCCGATCGAGGGTCTCTCCGACACTCCCTATTGGACTAACCGAGAGGCGATTGAGGCAGAAACCCTGCCCGCGTCGATGCTGGTGCTGGGCGGTGGCGCCATCGGCCTGGAGTTGGCCCAGGCGTACGCCCGGTTCGGCGTAACCGTCACGGTGGTAGAGGCGCTCGACCGGTTGCTCGCCATCGAGGAACCGGAGTCGTCGGTGCTGGCCGCCGCTGCACTTGCCAGGGACGGCATCGCGATCCGTACTGGTGCCAAGGCGGTCCTCGTGGCGCACGACGGCGCAGAGTTCGCCCTCACCCTTGACGACGGCACCCGGTTGACGGCCGAGCGGCTGCTCGTCGCCACCGGCCGCCGTGCCAACCTCAACGACCTCGGCATCGATTCCATCGGACTCGACCCGACCGCGCATGGGATCACGGTTGACGACCGGATGCGGGCAGCGGAGGACGTATGGGCCGTCGGCGACGTCACCGGCCGGGGCGCATTCACGCACGTTGCTATGTACCAGGCCGGCATCGCAGTCCGCGACATCCTTGGCCGGGACGGCCCACCGGCGGACTACCGTGCCTTGCCCCGGGTGACATTCACCGATCCGGAGATCGGCGGCGTTGGTCTGACGGAGGCGCAGGCGCGGGAGGCGGGGGTGCGGGTACAGGTCGGCCTGACCAACCTTCCGTCGTCGGCCCGCGGCTGGATCCACAAGGCCGGCAACGACGGGTTCATCAAGCTCGTCGCCGACGCCGACCGCGGCATGTTGGTCGGCGCCACGTCGGCCGGCCCTGTCGGCGGTGAGGTGCTGGCCGGGCTCGCCGTTGCGATGCACGGCCGGGTGCCCGTCGACCGGCTTCGCCACATGATCTATGCCTACCCGACGTTCCACCGGGCAATCGAGGACGCGCTGCGCGACCTGTCCTGACGCGCTGGCGGCGGTGGCCCCTCAGGAGCTGAGGCCGACCGTCACGGCGAGCGCCAGCACCGCCGCTGCGATGGGGCCGGCGTACAGGGCCGCGAGTGCTGCACACACCTGCCGACCACCGGCGGCCAGCGCCAGCGCTAGTTTCACCACGGTGTTCACACCCACTGCCGACATGGCGGCGAGCGCTGCCGTCTGCACGGTGAGATTGCCGGCGGACGACAGCGTCGCCGCGGTGAGCGCGCCCGCATGCGCATCCGCGAGGCCGGCCGCGGAGACGGCAAGGATCGCACCGCCACGGCCGAGGACGTCGTTGGCGAAGGCGGCCACGACGAGGAGCGTGGTGAGGATGGCTGCGAGCAGGAGCGCGGGGATGAGGGCGAACGGGCGGCGTCCGGCGAGGCCGGGCGCGGTCGGCTCGCGGCTGGGTGCGGTCGTCTCCCGGCTAGCCGGGGTCGTCTCCGTGGCGTTGGCCGGCTCGGTCGGCTCCGGCCGGCGGCGCAGCGTTAGCCAGGCAGCTTCGCCGGCGAGCACCGCGGCGCCCAGAGCCGCCGCAGGCGCCAGCATCGCCGCGACCCGACCGTCCGCTACGGCGGTCACCACGACCAGCTGGACCAGCGTGGCGACACTGGCCAATAGCGCCGCCGCGAGGGCCGGCCGATAGAGCTCGGGTGTCTTGGCGATCCGGGCCATCGCACCCGTGGTAGCCGCGCCCGACACGAAGCCGCCGGCGAGGCCAGCGACGGGAAGCCCACGACGGGGGCCGAGCATCCGAACGGCGACATAGCCCAGCCAACCAAGGGCGGTGACGGCGACGACGAGAGCCCAGATCATGCGGGGATCGATGACCCCGTACGGGCCGAGATGCGCACGTGGCACCAACGGCAGCACGACAAACGCGACCACGAAGAACTTCAGCGCGTCGGTCATCTCGACGTCGGTGACGTTCTCCCGGACGAACCGGTGCAGCCGATCCTTCGACAACAGGACGACCGCGGTCGCGACGCCGGCGCCGGCCGCGAGCGCCGGAGCGGTGGTGGCGAGACCACCGAGACCTGCGGTGAGCACCAGCGCGACCTCGGTAGTGGCGCCGAGGTCGTCAGGCTTGGAGCGGGCGTACCCAACCGCCATGAAGGCGGCGACACTGAGCACGGTCGCCGCGAGCACCACGGGGTGGATGAACGCGGCCAGGCAGCCCGCGAGCGCAGCCAGGCCGAAGGTGCGCACGCCGGCGGTTATGCCACCGTGGCCACTCCGCTCACGCTCGGACCCGATCAGCAGCCCAATCGCGAGCGCGACCGCCGCAGACTGCCACGCCGCCGTTCCCATCACGTTTCCTCCCACAACGAATTTCATGGCTTCCCCGAGCCGCCTCCACGAGCCGCTGGCCCGTGCCAACCACCGTGCGAGCGATCGTCGCACGCTCAGATCGGGAACGACATTCGGAGGGAGGGTCAGGACGACTGGGTTATCCACAGGTTGGCGAGGGCCTCTTGCGGACCCGGGTTCGTGGCATCGACGCTCTTGGGCGACACCACGCCAGCGGAGAGGAACGTGATGACCACCCAGGTTCGGTTCGTCGTCCCGGTAACGACAACGTCGTTGTTCTTGATCGTCGCCGACCGACCGCCGAGTCCATTCGCGCCAGCGGCACAGGATGGCCCGCAGCCGGGTGCTGTGGTGTGGGCTGGACACGAGTCGCCATTCGACGTGCGGCAGGTGTGGCGGTTTGCGAACTGGGAGGATCCGCTGCCGCCGCCGTCGGCGTACCACGTCGTGGTCTGGGCGACGGCACCCATCAGCGACCAGCCGCGGGTCGCGCAGCACGCCCGCGCCTACGCTCGCGTGCTCGCTGCCCAGACCGATGGCGTGCTGATCGACTGGGCGACGCATGAGGCCGTGGTCGCGGCGCGGCGGCCCGAGCGAGCGCGGTTTCACCTGGGCGACGAATGGCTCAGCTTTGAGTTTGTTGTCTACGAGGACCGGCACGCAGAAATAGCGCAGCGCGAGCCGTGGGACGACGAGCCACGGGCGGACGACGCGTGCGCGGCCAACCGCATCCAGACATGCGGACTGGCCAGGTTCGGCCTTCCCGAACTGGAGATCGATGGCGTCGACTGCGAGCACCACCTCACGGCGGTCAACGTGCTGCGAACTCTCGCGCAGCACCTGCTCACGGAGCACTGGGCGTGGCTCTCGGGCCGGGCAGCGTTGCCGGGCCGGGCCGTGACACGCCGAATCGCGGCGCGCCAGCAAGTCACCGGGACCACGTTCGCGGCGTACTTGGGGGCTTCGTGGCCGCCCGACTGCGCCTTCGCGGCCTCGCTCACGGTGAGCGGTCGGCTGCTCCAGGTGCATGCGCCGTGTGGGGGACCTCTCAACGACTGGCTCGCCGGCATCTGGACGTACCTGCGGTCGCTGGCCGGATGCCGGCCCGACGACTTCGAGGCATACGCCGAGCTGCTGCCGCGCAGCTAGCCGTCGGGCCACGGCACGCGGACGTAGGAGTAGGCGGTCAGGACGAGGCCAGTGCCGCGGCGGGCGGGACCAGGCTCGCCCGCACCGCCGGGTAGAGCCCGGCCAACGCTCCGATGATCAGCGTCGCCGCGAAGCCACCGAGCGTCGCCCATGCGGGAACGACGGGGGACCACCCCCGGGTCAGGGCGTAGGCGCCGGTCACCCCGATGCCCAGCATCACCCCACCGCCCCCGCCCATGCCCGCCAGCAGCATCGATTCGCTGAAGAACTGGATGCGGATGTGGCCGCGAGTGGCGCCAAGCGCTCGCCGCAGACCGATCTCGGCACGCCGTTCGAGCACCGAAATGACCATTGTGTTGGCAACGCCCACCCCGCCAACGAGCAGGGCCACGCCACCCAACCCCAGCAGGAGGGCGGTGAGCGTGGCGTCGGTGGCCTGCTTCGCGGCGAGCACATCGGATGGGCGGGAGACTGCCACCTCGTGCTGCTTTCGCGGGTTCGCGGTCGGCGCCAACACCGAGCGCACCGCCGCCACCTGGCTCTCGACGACCCGCACATAGACGGTTGTCGGGTGACCATCGAAATGCGCGTACGTCTTTGCCGCCGGCCAGCCGATGAGAGCGGCCGTGTCCAGTTCTGGGGCCAACGGGACCGGGTCGAGAACTCCCACGACGCCGTACCATTGCCCGCCCAGCCACACCTGCACCCCGGGGCCGCGCAGATCCAGTCTCTGGGCGGCGCGGGCGCCGAGCACGACGGCCGGATAGGTCGCTGTCGCGGGATTCAGCCAGGAGCCGGAGTGCAGCGTTGCGCGTACCGTGCCGACCAAATCCCGATCGACGGCGAGTACGGCGATGCTGCCAGTCTGGCCGGCCGGAATGTGATCGTTGCGGTATACATGCACGTCGACGCGTCCGGTCGCGGCGACCGCCTCGACCGGCCCGATCCGGCTGATCATCTGCACCGACTCGACCGGCAGCTTAGCGTCGTCGCCGAACAGCGTGCTCCCAGGCGCGACCGTGAGCAGGTTGGTACCCAGCCGGCTGAGCGTGCGGTCCAGGTCCGCGCGGCTGGATGCGGAGATGCCCACGACGGCGAGCATCGCGCCGATACCAATGGCGATGCCAAGCGCCGAGAGGAAGACGCGTAGCGAACGCGAGCGTAGGCCGACCGCGCCCAGGCGGGCGATGTCGGACACGCTCAGCCGGATCGCCCGTGGCCGTTTATTCGTGGTCATGCGACTCCTGTCGATTCATGCACGATCTGCCCGCCGCGCTCGATCTGGCCGTCCCACACGATCTGGCCGTCCCGCACGATCCGCCCGTCGCGCATCTCGACTCGGCGTGGCAGTTGAGCAGCGATCTGCAGATCGTGAGTGATCATGACGACGGTCGTGCCCGCCTCATGCAGCCCCATGAGCAGCTCGAGCACCGAGGCGCTCGAGGCGCTATCGAGGTTTCCCGTGGGCTCGTCGGCGAGTAGCAGCAGCGGCTCGCCGACGACTGCCCGAGCGATCGCCACGCGTTGGCGCTCCCCGCCGGATAGCTCGTGCGGCATATGGTCAAGGCGGTGGGCCAGCCCGACCCGATGCAACGCCGCCAGCGCACGGTCGCGCCGCTCGCGCATGCCAACGCCCGCATAGAGCAGGCCATCGGCCACGTTCTCCAGCGCTGGTACGCCGGAAGCCAGGTGAAACTGCTGAAAGACGAAGCCGATCGTGGTGGCACGCAGTGCCGACAGCACCCGGTCGGACAGCTCGGTCACCTCGTGCCCATCGATGCACACGGCCCCGGCCGTGGGGCGGTCCAATGTGCCCACCAGGTGCAACATCGTGGATTTGCCGGAGCCGGACGGGCCAACGATGCCGACCAGCTCGCCCCGACCGACAACGAGGTCGACACCGTCGAGCGCGGCCACGCCGCCGGGATAGAGCTTCGACACACCCGTCAACTCCACCGTCGGCGTCACCGTCATCATCGCCGTTGTCGTCGTCGTCGTCGGCGTCACC
>Ga0209889_1000019_pt1 | contig 26385 bp, 24 predicted proteins | sample GWRWN1_0_10_FD_187233 | JGI IMG/M metagenome (GOLD analysis project Ga0209889, IMG submission 187233) | Riverbed sediment microbial communities from areas with no vegetation in Columbia River, Washington, USA - GW-RW N1_0_10 (SPAdes)... | ecosystem: Environmental > Aquatic > Freshwater > River >... | reverse complement strand
TCCGGATGGCCGATGCCGAAACCGACGACGATCGGCAGACCGGTCGCCCGACGCACAGCCTTGATCTGCCCTCCGAGCTCCTCGGGCACGTCCTCGCGCACCCCCGTCACCCCGGTCCTGGAGATGAGGTAGAGGAACCCGCTGGCGTTTTGGCACACGAGCTCGATCCGCTGCTGAGACGATGTCGGCGACAACAGAAAGATCAAGTCGACGCCGGCCGCCCGCAGCCCGCCGCGCAGGTCACCCGCCTCCTCCGGCGGGAGGTCGATGAAGAGCTTCTGCGCCTCGATCTCCTTCAATTGGGTCTCGCTCTTGATGTCGATCCGCCAGCCCGTCATCTTTGCCGCGAGCCGCGCGTTCTGCCCCTCCCGGCCGATCGCGAGCGAGAGCTGGTAGTCGGGAACGATCACGAGCGCGGTCTGGGTCTCGGGGTCGACGCGAGCCTCTCGTACCTTCGCCGGCTGGAGGGCGTTGGCGACGAAGGTCGCCGGGTCGGCGCTCCACGGCACGACGTCGATCTTCTCGCCTCGGAGCTCGGTGACCACGTTGCGCACCCGCGAGCCCTTCGGGCCCACGCACGCGCCGACCGGGTCGACCGCGGGCTCGTTGGACGAGACCGCGATCTTCGAACGGTGGCCGGGCTCGCGAGCCACCGCCTTGATCTCGACGATCCCCTCGGCAATCTCGGGCACCTCGAGCTCGAACAGCTTCTTGAGCAACCCGGGGTGGGTTCGCGACACGACGATCTGGGGCCCCTTGCTCCCCTTGCGGACCTCGGTGATGTAGCCCTTGAGCCGCTCGCCGTTGCGGTACGGCTCGCTCGGCACCTGCTCGGCCTGGGGCAACAGCGCCTCGACCTTGCCGAGATCCAGGAGCGTGTACCGGCGCTCGGACTGCTGGACGATGCCGGTGACGACGTCGCCCTCACGGCCGGCGAACTCCTCGTAGGTCATCTCGCGCTCCGCGTCGCGGAGCCTCTGGAAGATCACCTGCTTCGCGGTCTGCGCGCCGATCCGTCCCTTGAACTCGTCGGTGACCTGGACCTCCTGTTCGGACAGGACCTTGGTCTCGACGGTGATCTCGCCCTCCTCGTCCTCGTGCTCGATCCGCTCGAGCTCCTGGACCCAGACGCGCAGGTCACCGCTCTCCGGGTCGATCTTCGCCCGCACGCCGAAGGTCTCCTCATCGAGCTCCGGGTGCTGCTGCTTCCACCACGACTTGTAGGCGGACGCCATCGCTTCCTCGAGCCCCTCGAGGATCGTCTCGAACGCGATGCCCTTCTCACGCTCGAGCTCGCGCAGCGCCGCGATCATCTCCTGGTTCATGTCCTGCTCCCAGCCCTCTTCCACGCGAAGACGGTCCTCGCCGAAGCGATGCCGTCGTAGGGGACGCGCAGCTCTCCGCCCTCGGATGCGATCACGATCGCCTCCGCACCGGCCGAGACCAGCGCGCCCTCGTGGACCCTGCGTCCGTCCACCGGCTCCACCGTCTTCACCCTCACCTGTTGCCCGACGCTCCGTTCGAAGTGCCGGGGTTCGCGGAGCGGCCGTTCCAACCCGGGCGAGCCCACCTCGAGCTCGTACGGGCGATCCTGCTCGAACCCTTCGAGATCGAGCCTGCGCGACAGCCTCTGCGAGATCGTCGCGATCGTGTCGAGGTCGACGCCGCCGTCCCGTCCGTTCCCACCCGCCCGGTCGACCTTCACCCGCAGGATCCGGCGACCGGCCTCCCGGTCGAACGAGACCTCCCACACCTCCAGCCCGGCGTCCTCTACGACCGGCCGGACCAGATCGCCGACCTCCTTCTCGCGCACCTCGAACGACCCCTTCGAAAAGAAAAGTGGGCGCGAGCCCACTTCCGGGTGACACCGCTCCGTTTCTGCTGCTCAGTATACCCGACGTGCATCGCTCCGAAGCCCCAGCGCGTCCGTCACAGGCCTCGGCGTTGCCCGTCGGGCGTGTTCCAGTGGTCTCTCGCACCCATCCGCCGCACGATGCGTGGGTCGTCCCAGCCCCGGTGCACGCGGATGCCCAGCTCGCGGCACACGGCCTCGGCCGCCTCCTCGTCCTCGAACTCGTCACGCACCCACAGGCCGGTGGCGTCCACGAGCACCAGGTCCCAGGTCCGCAACCCGACGCGCTGGAGGACCGCCTCGACCTCGGGCCGGAGCTTGACGAAGTCCCGGAGGGCGTTCGGCGCCCTCACCGGGCGCGTTCGCAGGTGCCCACGAGGGCCAGCCTAGGGGGCGGTCGCGAGCAGGTCCACCGCCGCGCTGGCCGCTTCGGCGAGCGGCGCCTGCGACCGTTCCCCGGTCGCGCGGACCTTGAGGTCGGCGGTGCCGGCCTGGACGCCGCGCTTGCCGATCACGACCTGGACCGGGTAGCCGATGAGGTCGGCGTCGGCGAACTTCACCCCGGCGGTCGCGTCCCGGTCGTCGACCGCGGCCTCCACGCCCGCCTCGAGCAGCTCCATGTACACGCGCTCGGCCTCCGCCACCACCCGCTCGTCGTCGCGGTTCGCGAGGATCACCACGATCTCGAAGGGTGCGAGCGACCTCGGCAGCCGGAGCCCCGCATCGTCGTGGAACTGTTCGACCGCGGCCGCGAGGATGCGCGAGATGCCGATGCCGTGGCACCCCATCTGGTACAGACGCTCGGATCCGTCCTCATCCACGAACGTCGCCTCGAGCGGCGCCGAGTACCTCGTCCCGAGCTGGTAGATGTGGCCGACGACGATCGACCGCCCCACGCGGAGCTCACCGCCGTCGTTGGGGCAGCGGTCGCCGTCCCGGAGCGCGACGAGGTCTTCGTAGCGGTCGACGCGGAAGTCGCGCCCGACGTTGGCCCCCGTGACGTGGTGGTCCGCCTCGTTCGCGCCCGTCACCCAATCGCTCTCGCCACGTACCGAGGGGTCCGCGAGGATCGTCACGTCTTCGCTCAGACCCTGCGGACCCACGTAACCCTTCGCATATCCTCGAGCGGCGAAGTCGGCGTCCTCGAACCGGCGGACCGGAGTCGGGAACATCACGCGTTCGAGCTTGGCCTCCTCCACCTCGCGGTCGCCGGGCAACAGGACGGCGACCGTCCCACCCCCGGCATCGAACAACATGGTCTTGAGCGTCCGCTCGGGCGGCACGCCGAGCAGCTTCGAGACCGCGTCGATCGTCGCCGCGTCCGGCGTGTGGACCTTCTCGAGCTGCGCCGATCCGTCGACCGAGGCAGGTTCGGGCGGTCGCGGGGTTGCCGCCTTCCAGTCCGCGAGATAGTCGCCGTTGACGCACTCGACGAAGAGGTCCTCCCCAACGTCGGCCCGCGCCATGAACTCGTGGTTGACGCCACCGCCGATCTGCCCGGGCTCGGCCTCCACGACGATGTACGAGAGCCCGCATCGGTCGAACACCCTCCGGTAGGCCTGCAGCATCGTGTCGTACGAGCGCGCCATCCCCTCCTCGTCGCGATCGAACGTGTAGGCGTCCTTCATCAGGAACTCGCGCCCTCGGAGCAACCCGAAACGCGGGCGGAACTCGTCTCGGTACTTCCATTCGATCTGATACAGGTTGACGGGGAGATCGCGGTAGGACGGCAGATCGGCCGCGACGAGCTGCGTGACGACCTCCTCCTGCGTCGGTCCGAGGAGCATCTCCCGCTCGTGCCGGTCCTTCAACCGGAACAACGTGTCTCCGTACAGATCCCAGCGACCGGTCGCCTTCCACGGCTCGGAGGGCAGCAGGATCGGCATCCGGAACTCCTGCGCCCCCGATGCGTTCATCTCCTCGCGGACGATCCGTTCGATCCTGCGGGTCGAACGCAGACCCAGCGGCAGGGTCGTGTAGACGCCCGCAGCCACCTGGCGGATGAACGCGGCGCGCAGCAGCAGACGATGCGACGCGATCTCCGCGTCGGCGGGATCGTCGCGCAGGGTGGACGCGAACAATGCCGAGAGCCTCATGGAGGCTCAGGATACCGGTCGGGGTCGACCCTAGTTGTCGGTGACAATGCTGATGAACTGCTGCCACTGGGCGGACGACGCCGCGTACTGGTTCAAGGTCGCGAGGTACTGACCGTCCAGCGGGTCGCGGTTGATGGCGGTGTAATCGCCCCAGCGTTCGGGCCCGTTGCTGGCGTCGTACGTCGCCGATCCCGCCCGGAGGAGAAGCTGCGTATCGGTCGTCGAGTTCGATGGGATCGTGGCGACCCATGCCGAGAGGAACTCGTCGTGCGGATCGCTCGCCCGGCTGTACGTCACGAACAGCGTCCCGCTGGAGTCGGTCGCCACGGTCGGCCATCCGACGTCGACCTCGGTCGAGCCGATCACGCCCTTGCGGGCGAGAACGGAGTTCCCGAGGTTGCTCTTTGGGTTGACCTCGTACCACTGCACCGCCGCCTCCGGATACGACCCCGTCAGGACGTCTGGCTTGAAGTTCTTGAACACCGTGTGCGCGGCGAACAACTCGTTGCGGTCGGCGTCGTAGAACGCGTTGACAAGACGGACGTCTCCAGCGTCCCACCAGAAGTCTGGGTTGTTCACCCCGCCGCCGCCTTGCGATCCCAGCGGTGGGACCGACACTCTCCCCGTGGACCCGCAGCAAGCCTTCTTCAGCGTGAAGCCCGTCGCCGTCGGCTTGATGCGCCACAGCACCAAGTAGTCGAACTTGCCGTTGATGAGCTCGAACGAGATCAAGAGTTGTGCGCCCGGCGACGATCCCACAGTCTCGGCGGGGCGAAGCGTGAAGGACTGGAAGCCGTTGGCGTCACGCGTCTTGGTGCCGCCGAAGACCGTCGGCATCGGGTCCGGCTGCGTGCAGTCGTACAGACCGGTCTTGTCGACCGTCATGATCTGCGAGTAGCGGAACTTGGCCGTGCTGGTCGGGAAGGTGAACTGGTTGGTGGTGATCGTGATGCGCGTGTCGTTGTATCCCACGCCCGGATAGTCGGCCCACAGCTGTGGGCTCGCGGGGAAGGCGTCGCCCGGGAACGACGTGGGGCACCACGTGCCCGTGTTGTTCGCGGTGGCGTCGGGTATCGCGACGGCCACGATCAACGAGAGACGGGGCGAGTCCTCCTCGACCAGGTAGACGACGAGGAACGTGTCGTTGTACTGGTCGTAGATGACCTTCGGGTCGAACGACAAGCGTCCCGACGAATCCGGGTGGAGCGCGTCCAGCTGGATCGGCGCGACGACCTGCACACCCGTCCGGTCGTAGACCGCCACCTGCGTGTTGACCGCCACGACATAGAAGCTGTCGCCGTGGGCGCCCGTCGTGTCGGACGGTCGCGAGAAGGGGTCGGCGAGCCCGTCGAATCCGAACTGGAACGCCGGGAACCGAGTGCTTGGAGCTTCCGTGGGGCCGTGCGTGGAGAGCCGTGGACGTGACCGCTGCGCGAACACCTCGAACGACGTGGGCCTGTTCTGCGACGCGGCGGTAACGTGCCCATGCACGATCGCTCGCGCGGCGGTCCGCGCGTGCGGTCGGGCTTGCCGTTCCGCCGCCGCCGGAGCGACGAGCAGCAACCCCACACCGGCGATCAAGCCGGTCAGGACGGCAAGCAACCTTCGGGACGTTCGCATCGCGAGCTCCCCCCTTGTTCGGTGGGCGCAACACCCTACCCCACGCCTCGAGACCAGGTCGACCGCGGCGGACGCGCCGGTCACCGCCATGCCGGCTCGGCGGGTCCGGGTAGGGTACGGCTCTCGCGAACGGATGCCGGCGTCCGGCGAAGGAGACCGCGTGAGGGTTCGCCCCGATCGAGACACGTTCGAGCGCGAGGCCGAGGGGTTCGCGCTCGCACCGGTCTGGACCGAGCTGCTCGCCGACGTCTCGACCCCGGTCGGCGTCTTCCCGGCGCTCGCCGGTGACGGATCGGGCCTGCTGCTCGAAAGCGTCGAGCGATCCGAGCGCTGGGGGCGGTACTCGTTCGTCGCGGGCGACCCCGCGGCGATCGTCGTGCTCGATCGGGACGGCCTCCGGGTCCAGGACGCCACCGACCGCCTGTCGCTCGAGGCGCCGAGCAGCGGTGACGCCCGTGCGGACCTCGTCGCCCTCGCTCGCTCGCTCCGAGCGCCCCGGGTCGACGGCCTGCCCTCGCTCACCGGCGGGCTGATGGGCTTCCTGTCCTACGAGGCCGCGGCGCTCCTGGACGGACACCCCTTCCCCGATGGCGACACCATGGGTCCCCCGATCGCGCTGATGCTCGTGGATCGGGCCGTCGTGTTCGATCACTGGCGGCAGCGCATGCTCCTCGTCGCGCACGTCCGCCCCGGCGCATACGACGAGGGTGCGGACGCGTTGAAGGACCTCTCCCGGCGGCTGTCGTCTCCGAGCGCCCCCGCGCCCGACCCGTTGCCCGGGCCGGCGGCGGCGTACGCGGACTTCCTCGGCGAGCCCAACATGTCGGACGACCGCTACCGCGAGATCGTTCGGACGATGAAAGAGCACATCGTGGCGGGCGACATCTACCAGGGTGTCCCCTCGCGGCGGGTCGGCTTCGCGTGCTTGGGCGGCGGGTTCCCCGTCTACCGGCGTCTCCGCGTCACGAACCCGGCTCCCTACATGTTCTTCGTGCGGATGCTCGGCCTCGAGCTCGCCGGCTCGTCGCCGGAGCCACTGGTCCGCGTCGAGGGGCGGACCGTGACGAGCCGCCCGATCGCCGGGACGCGCCCACGCGGGGAGACCGAGCTCCGCGACCGTCTCTACGAGCACGAGCTCCTCGCCGACCCCAAGGAGCGCGCCGAGCACGCGATGCTCGTCGACCTGGCCCGCAACGACCTGGGCCGCGTGTGCACGCCCGGGACGGTCCAACCGAGCGAGCTCATGTCGGTCGAACGCTTCTCGAAGGTCATGCACATCGTCAGCACGGTCGAGGGGCAGCTCGCCGAGGGCGCGCATCCTCTGGACGCGCTCGCCGTCACATTCCCCGCGGGAACCGTGACGGGCGCGCCGAAACGCCGGGCGATGGAGCTGATCGCGGAACTCGAGCCCACCGCACGCGGACCGTACGCGGGTGCTGTCGGCTACTGCACGTTCGCCGGGGACCTCGACTTCTGCATCACGATCCGCACGGCGGTGGTCGCCGACGCGACCGCGTACGTGCAGACCGGAGCCGGCGTCGTCGCGGACTCCGACCCCGACGTCGAGCTCGCCGAGACGAACGCGAAGGCCGCGGCGCTCCTGCCCGCGATCTTGGACGCGGAGGCCTTCGGCGCCGAGGAGGGCACGTGATCCTCGTCGTCGACCACTACGACTCGTTCACCTACAACCTCGTGCAGCTGATCGAGACCCTGGGAGCGTCGACCGAGGTCGTGAAGAGCGACGCCGAGCCGGCCGAGGCGCTCGTCGCACGGGAGCCGGCAGCCGTGGTGCTTTCGCCGGGACCGGGGAGGCCGGAGGACGCGGGATGCTTCACCGAGCTCCTGCGGATCCTGCCGGAGGCGACGCCGGTGCTCGGCGTATGCCTCGGCCACCAGGCGATGGGGATCGTCGCCGGCGCCCGCGTCGAGCGCGTGACGCCCGTCCACGGCAAGGCGTCGCTCGTCCATCACGACGGCCGGGGGATCCTGTCCGACGTTCCGAACCCCTTCGAGGCGGGCCGCTACCACTCGCTGGTCGTGACCCGTGAGGGTCTGCCTCCCGAGCTCGAGCTGACCGCCTGGAGCGACGACGAGCTCGTGATGGCCGCACAGCATCGAACGCTGCCTCGGTTCGGCGTCCAGTTCCATCCCGAGTCGATCCTGACACCGGACGGCCCGAAGATCGTCCGGAACTTCCTGTCCCTCGTCGGGTAGCGCACCCGAGCTCGAGCGCGCGAGGGGCCGGAGCCGTTCGGCTCCGGCCCTGCGAAAGATCGTCGTTCCTAGTCCCCGTACCTCAGCTTCAGCTCACCGACAGGCATCATCACGAACCTGTTCGGGGTCCTCCCCGCGACCACGGCCTCGTTCACTGGGATCGGCGAGAACGGCCTCGGCTGCAGCCCCGCCTTCACGAGTCCTGGAACGTGTGTCGCCGGCTCGAGCGCGGTGGTTGCACGATCGTCGGCCGAGCGCGCCGGTTCCGTGGTCCCTCCGTCCGACCGGACGAGGGTCCCGATCGCGAGCGCTGCGGCGATCATGACGATCGCGAACAGCATGATCCAGGCAGCCCGGGGAGCCCGCTTGCCTCCTCCGAGGGTCTCGATCCTGGTGGCCATCGACCTCGCCTCCCTTCGATGATGTCCTCGCCACCGTAGGGCGGGTCGGCCGGGGGTTCGGTGTCGGACGCTACCGACCCGTCGTGATCGCGATCACGTCGATGACGGAGCTCCGATCGAGCGCACCCAGGACGGCGAGCGTGCCAGCCGTCGGCGGAGCGGTTTACCCGGATGGAGCGGCCTCGCGCTCGGCCGCGATCTTCCTGGCCTCTTCGATGACACGCTCGACGAACCGGTCCTCGGGGATCTTGTCGATCACCTCACCCTTGACGACGAGGAAGCCCTGGCCCTTGCCCGCGGCGATGCCGAGGTCCGCCTCGCGAGCCTCGCCGGGGCCATTCACCACGCAGCCCATCACGGCGACGCGGATCGGAACCTTCAGGCCTTCGCGCTCGATCGCCTCGTGCACCTGTTTGGTGAGCCCGAGGACGTCGACCTCGGCCCGTCCGCAGGAAGGACACGCCACCAGATCGAGCCCACGTTTGCGCAGTCCGAGCGATCGGAGGATCCACGTGGCGACCTTGACCTCCTCAACGGGGTCGTCCGTGAGCGAGACGCGGATCGTGTCGCCGATCCCCTCGGCCAGCAGCGTTCCGATGCCGACCGCGCTCTTGACACCGCCTGCGGGCATCGGGCCGGCCTCGGTGACGCCCAGATGGAGCGGGTAGTCGCACGCGTCCGCGAGCATCCGGTAGGCCTCGATCATGACGCCGGGGTTCGAGTGCTTCACCGAGATCTTGATGTCGAAGAAGGACTCGTCCTCGAGGATCCGAGCCTCCGAGAGCGCGCTCTCGACGAGCGCGGCCGGCGTCGGTGCACCGTGCTTGGCGAGCAGGTCCTTCTCGAGCGAGCCCGCGTTCACGCCGATCCGGATCGGCACGCTCCGAGCCTTCGCCTCGCGAGCGATCAGGCGCACCTTGTCCTGATACTTGATGTTCCCCGGGTTGATCCGCAGACCCTGGATCCCGGCTTCGAGCGCCGCCATCGCGTACTTCCATTGGAAGTGGATGTCGGCCACCACCGGAACGGTCGACTTGGACGCGATCGCCGCAAGCGCCTCGGCGTCGTCCCAATGCGGAACGGCCACGCGGACGATGTCGACGCCGGCGGCCACCAACGAGGCGATCTGCTGCAACGTCGCGTTGACGTCCGCGGTCTTCGTCGTGGTCATCGACTGCACCCGGATCGGGGCGTCTCCGCCGATGGTCACGTCGCCCACCCGGACCTGGCGGGTCTTCCGGCGTTCGGTCAGCACGGCTCCAGTGTCCCATCACCCAGGGGGGGCTACCGCTCGCGCGTTCGCGCTCGCTCGGTGAGCCCGCCGCACCCCGCGCCCGGCTACCCGCCGAACACGTGGAACACGACCTGCCGGTCCTTGGGCTCGTCCATCTCGAACAGGATGAGCCGCTGCCAGCGTCCGAGCATCGGAGCCCCGTCCGCCACCGGGATCGCGTGCGACGAGGCCGACAGGAGCATCGCCTTGACGTGGGCGGACCCATTACGGCGCTCGTGCGACTCGTCGAGGTTCTGCGTTCGGCGCGCCAAGTCGTCGTGCGCGTAGTAGAGGTCGTCGGGGACGAGGTGAAGCATGCGCGCCCGGAAGTCCTCGAGAGCTCCGTCCTCCCATTCGTTGATGATGAGCGCGCACGTCGTGTGGGCGCAGAAGGCGACGGCCGAACCCTCGGTGACCCCCGAGTCCTTGATCGCGCGTTCGAGCTCCTCGGTGAGGTCGAGGTACGCGTACCGTTCCGGCGCGGCGACCTCGACGAACGTGGTGACGGATCTCACTCGGTCCTCCTTGTGCTCGTCTCCGGGAGGCTACCGCTCGCGCCCCAGACCGCGGGGGCGACCGGCAGCTCGAACGTGAAGGTGCTCCCTCGGCCCGGTTCGCTGTCCGCCCAGATCCGCCCCCCGTGCGCCTCGACCACCGAGCGGGCGATCGCGAGCCCGATCCCCGTCCCCCCGTCGTCGCGCGACCGTGATTCGTCGACGCGGTAGAAGCGCTCGAACACCCGCGGCAGATCTTCGGCCGAGATGCCGGGACCCGTGTCGGCGACCGCAACGTCGACCGAGCCGTTGTGCGGCGAGGCGGTCACGGTGACGCGACCACCCGTCGGCGTGAACCGAACCGCGTTGTCGAGCAGGTTGAACAGCACCTGATGCACACGCTCACGGTCGGCGAAGACCGGTGGGAGATCGCCCGGCAGATCATCGGCGAGCGTCACCCCCGGTTCGGGGCGCGCGACCTGGATCTCGGAGAACACCTGTGACACGAGCGGAGCGAGCTCCACCCGCTCGCGCTCGAGCGGCACGTCGCCGGACTCGAGCCGGGAGAGATCGAGGAGCTGGTCCACGAGGCGTCCCAGACGCTCGGACTGCACGAGCATGATCTGCAGCGTCTCCGGGTCGGGCTGCTCGACGCCGTCGAGGAGGTTCTCCAGGTGTGCGCGCAACGCCGAGATCGGCGTCTTCAGCTCGTGCGAGACGTTCGCGACGAGCTCGCGCCGAAGGAGCTCGAGACCCTCGAGCTCCTTGCTCATCCGGTTGAAGGCCTCGGCGAGCTTGCCGACCTCGTCGCGCGAATCCGTCACGACCCGCTGGGAGTAATCACCGGTCTCCATCCGCCGTGCCGCTCGAGCCATGTCCCGCAGCGGCTGCGTCATCCCCCGTGCCACCCATCGGGCGATCACCAGCGCGATCCCAGCGCCTAGCACCCCGGCGAGCAGGAGCTCCCACCAGTGCCCGCCGATCGTGAACACCTCGAACCCGACGCCCAGGATCAGGTAGACGAGCAGCAACGTCGTCCCGACCGCGAACACGATCACGGAGCCGAGCTTCGACCGGATCGTCGGCAAGCGCTGGAGCAGTGTCACGCCGGGCTCACTCGTCCCCGAACGCGTAACCCACACCGTGGACGGTCCGGACGAACCGCGGCTCGGCCCCGTCCTCGCCCAGCTTTCGGCGGATCCGAGCGATGTGCGAGTCGACGACGCGGCCACCCGCGTAGTCGCGGTACCCCCAGACGCGGTCCATCAGCTGCTCGCGCGTCAGGACCACGCCCGGCTCCCGGGCGAGCGCCAGGAGGATCTCGAACTCGAGAGGGGTGAGCTGCACCTCCGCGCCGTCCACGCTGACTTTTCGCTTCGAGGGGTCGACGGAGAGCCCGGCGTAGTCGATCGGTCCGGTCGAGGGCGGCGAGGCGATGCGCTCGACGCGCCGGAGGATCGCCCTGACCCGCACCGTGAGCTCGCGCAGGCTGAACGGCTTCGTCAGGTAGTCGTCGGCGCCGACGGCGAACCCGGCCACCTTGTCGGCCTCCTCGGTTCGCGCCGTGAGCATCAGGACCGGCACCCAGCGTCCGGCCTGGAGCCGCCGGCACACCTCGAGACCGTCCATCCCCGGGAGCATCAGATCGAGCACGACCAGGTCCGGGTCCTCGACGCCGGCGAGCTCCAACGCCTGCGGGCCGTCGCCCGCGATCAGGACGCGGAAGCCCTCGCTCGACAGGCGGGCGCGGACGGCCTCCGCGATCGCCGCCTCGTCATCCACGACCAGCACGGTCTGCTCGGTCACCGGCCCATCGTATCCGCCGGGCATCGCGGCCCTCCCGGGACGGTATTGAGAAATCGTGGTGGCGCCGGGTCCGGCACGGATACCCGAGCGCGAACTCCAGGAACGTCCTAGACGGGCGGCTTCACGAGGTCCACGTACACGACGGCGACCGTGAAGATGATGAAGAAGGCGGCGACCGCGGCCGAGACCGGGATCACCTTGCGCATGTCGACGGGGCGGCCACGGATCTTCTCGATGGCGAGGACCGTCAGGTGTCCGCCATCGAACGGCGGCAGCGGGAGGAGGTTCAGCAGACCGACGAACACGTTCACGACGCCGAACAGGAGCAACAGATCTCCGAACCGGTCGTCGGAGGCGAGGCTCCCGGCGACTCGGCCGATGCCGACGACGCTGGCGGGGTCCTCAACCCTTCGAGGTTCGTCGGTAAACACGAGGGCGCCGAGGCGCCCGATCCCCTCGGGTCCGAAGATCCGAGCAACGCCGTGCACCGTGCCCACGATGTTGTCGCCCACGAGGTCGGCGGCGCCGGTGACCGAGCCGAGGGCTCCGGCCGTGTCCCGCAGCCCGGGACCCAGCTCCACGCCGATCCTTCCGATCTGCTCGCCTCCCACCTCGGACAGCACCGGCTCGAGCGTCACGGTGACGGTGCGTCCGTCGCGAAGGACCGTGATGGTCATCGGCTCTCCGACATGTCGCTGGGTGGAGGCGACGAGCTGATCGGTGGTTGGAGCCTGGATCTCGTCGACTGCGACGATCCGGTCGCCAGCCTGCAGCCCGGCGGCGAAGGCAGGCCCTGGGACACCGTCGAGTGACCGAGGGACGAGCACCACCAGCGGGCTCGTGAAGGTCGGCTGCCCGACGAACCCCAGCCACAGCGCGAAGCAGATGAACGCGAGCACGAAATGCGTCGCCGGTCCCGCGAGGATCACCAGCGCGCGCTGCCAGATCGGCTTGGCGCCGAACGTTCTCGGATAGTCCTCGGGCGCGATCGTCTCGTACGGGTTCATCCCGGCGATCTTCACGTAGCCGCCGGCCACGATCGCCTTCACGCCGACCTCGGTCTCGCCGCGCATCCGCGACCAGAGCTTGGGACCGAAGCCGACGAAGAACTCGGTCACCTTGATCCCGAACGCTCGCGCCACGGCGAAGTGCGCGGCCTCGTGGATCACGATCACGAGGATCAAAGCGACGATGAAGGCACCGATGCCGAGGGCCGCCATGAGCGATCCGTCCTAGCGAGCCTCGATGATCTCGGCGGCACGTTGGCGGGCCCAGCGATCGGCCCGCTCCAGGTTCACCACCGAGACCACGCTCGAGGGCGGTTCGTGCTTATCGACGACGGCCGTGACGACCTCGACGATGCGCGTGAGGGGGATCTTGCCCTCGAGGAAGGCCATGACCGCGACCTCGTTGGCCGCGCTCATGACCGCGGGGAAGGTCAGAGCGAGCTCGCCGACCCGATAGGAGAGGTCGATCGCCGGGAACGCCTCGCGGTCGACGGGTTCGAACGTGAGACGGCTGTCGGCGAGCGGAACGGGGCCGACGCCCGTCGGGAGCCGCTCGGGCCACGCCAGCGCGAGCTGGATCGGCAGCCGCATGTCGGGGACCGCGAACTGGGCGGTCATCGAGCCGTCCCGGAACTCGGCGAGCGCGTGCACGATCCCCTCGGGGTGAATCACGGCGTGGATCTGCGAGTACTCGAGTCCGAACAGGTAGTGCGCCTCGATCACCTCGAGGCCCTTGTTCATCAACGTGGCCGAGTCGATCGTGATCTTCGGGCCCATCTGCCAGACGGGGTGCGCGAGCGCCTCCTTCACGGAGGCCTTGGCGAGCTCCGCGTGGGTCCAGCCCCTGAACGGCCCGCCCGACCCGGTCAAGATCACGCGCTTCAGGTCCTCGCGGCGCTCCCCACGCAGACATTGGGCGAGCGCGGCGTGTTCCGAGTCGACCGGGATGAGCCGCTCGGGCTCGCCCTTGATCAGGTCGACGACGAGGTCGCCACCGACGACCAGGCTCTCCTTGTTGGCGAGGGCGAGCAGCTTTCCCGCCTGCAGGGTCGCGAGCGTGGGCGCCAGACCCGCCGACCCGACCAGCGCGTTCAGGACCATGTCGGCCTCGGAATCTCGCGCAAGACTCTCGGCCGCCTCGGGGCCCACGTGGACCTCGACCCCCTTGATCCCGCTGAGCTTCTCCTCCAGGTCGGCGGCCGCCTCGTCATTGGCGATGGCCACGTGCGGCGGGAGGAACTCCCGGATCTGCCCGACCAGGAGCTCCTGGTTGGTGCCTGCGGACAGGCCAACGACCTTGAACCGGTCGGGGTTGTGCCGCACGACGTCGAGCGCCTGCGTCCCCACCGATCCCGTCGAGCCGAGGATCACCAGCGAGCGCATCGGCAAGAGATTACCCCGCGGCGCCCACAAAGGCCGTAGGCAGGCCTGACCCCGGGTGAGAGAGGGCTCAGAGCAGGATCAGGCGCAGGTAGATGAACGCGGCCGGGGCCACGAACAGCACCGAATCGATGCGGTCCATCACGCCGCCGTGGCCGGGGAGGATCCCGCCCATGTCCTTGATCTCGAGATCGCGCTTGAGCAGCGATTCCGCGAGATCGCCGAGCGGCGCGAACAGGGCCACGACGACCGCCAATCCCACCGACCGGCCGATCGTGTCGAGCAGCGTCACCGACGAGCCCACGACGCCGACCGACACCGCGATCACCACGAGGGTCGCTCCGATGGCGCCCTCCCACGACTTCTTCGGGCTGATGTTGGGCGCGAGCGGACGACTCCCCCAGAAGTAGCCGACGCCGAAAGCGGCCGTGTCGTACACGAACGTGAGCCCGATGATCGAGAGCGTCAGACCCTCGCCGTCGGGCAACTTCAGGACCGCGAGCGCATAGGCGGCGAGCAGCGGGATATACGCGACCCCGAGCACGGTGATCGCGAGGTTCGACACCAGGTTGCGCCGATGCTGCACGGGAACGGTCATGTACCAGAGGAACGTCGCGAACAGCGAGAGCGCCACGATCGCGAGCATCGCGTTCTCGCCTCGGTAGTACCCGGCGCCCAGGACGAGCGCCCCCGAGACCAGACCGAGCGCCGTCGCCGGTTGATAGTGCCGCTTCTGCATCGCGAGGTAGAACTCCCCTTGCGCGAACAGCACCACGATGCCTGCGAAGATCGCGAACGCGCCGGGCCCGATCAAGATCGCGCCGACCGCCAGGCCTGCCAGAACGATGCCGGTGATGAACGCCGTCGGGACGTCGCGGCCGGGCCCCTTGCGTTCGGGTTCGGCGCCGACCTCGATCGCGGTCGGTTCCTGCCAGCTCGGCCCGCCGAAACCCTCCGCGCCGACCCGAACGGTCCGTGCCGGTTCGGCCGCCTCCGAACCCTCGTCGCCCTCTTCACCGAGAAGCTGCGCGATCGCGACCTCCTCGGTGGGCTGCGGCCCCACACTCTCGGGCTCGACGTGGACCTCGTCCCGAACGGATTCGGCGAAGTGGTCGGCCGCCGCCTCGACGGCTTGGATGTTGGGTGCTTCCTCGGCGACCTCAGGTTCGGCCTCCTCGATCAGCTCGGCGACCCCCGGCTCCTGCTCCTCGCCGGGGAGGTCGACGTAGCCGGGCGCCGACGCGACGGGCTCCGCGCCTTCGTCCGTCCCCTCGGCGTATCCCTCGGCCTCGGCCTCCGACAGGAACGACCCGACACCGTCCTCCTCGAGATCGTCGGCCTCCTCGGCGTCGCCGGCCGGGACGCGCTCGGTCGCGGCCGTGCCCTGGTCCGTGAACAGCTCGTCGCCGGACCCCTCGGCCGGAACGTCCTCCGCCGCGGGTTCGGCATCGTCTTCCACCGGCTCCGTCTCGAACGCCATCGTCGAGCGACGGGACGGCTCCGGCTCGGCCTCGGTCTCCTGCGGCCGGGCGGGGGGTGGCTCGTCGCGCCGAGGGCCCGGGTCCTTGGCTTCGGACGACTCGGGCCAGTCGACGTCCTGGATCGGGGCGAAGAACTTCTCGAGGTCCTCGAAGAGGTCTTCGCCTTCGGTCCGGTCCTCGTCCTCAGGCACGCTCAGATCTCCTTGAGCTCGGTGTCCTTGTGGGCCACGACCTCGTCGATGTCCGAGATGTGCTTGTCCGTGAGCTTCTGGAGCTCACGCTCGGCGCGTACAAGGTCATCTTCCGAGATGGTGCCCTCTCGCTCAAGTTTCTCGAGCTCCTCCTTCGAATGACGGCGGATGTTCCGAACGGCAACCCGTCCCTCCTCGCCGCGGTGATGGACGAGCTTGATGAGCTCCTTCCGACGCTCCTCGGTGAGTGGCGGGAAGCTGAGCCGTATCACCGTACCGTCGTTCCCCGGGGTGATGCCGAGGTCGCTCGCCATGATGGCCTTCTCCATCGAGGAGATCGCGTTCGGATCGTACGGCGTGACCATGAGTGTGCGCGGCTCGGGCACGGAGAACGAGGCGAGCTGCTGGATCGGCACGGGCGTCCCGTAGTAGTCCACGACGATCCGCTGCAGCAGCGCGGGCGTGGCCCGTCCCGTCCGAACGCCGGAGAGCTCGTCCTTCAGCACCGCGATCGCCTTGTCCATCTTCTCGTTCGCCGCCGCCAGCGCGGACTGCACGGTCATCGTGGTGCGCTCCCGTGCACCAGGGTGCCGATCGGTTCCCCGGAGACCGCTCGCCGGATGTTCCCCTCGGAGCTGAACGCGAACACGATGATCGGGAGATCGTTCTCCATGCACAGGCTGATCGCGGTCGCGTCCATCACCTGGTAGCCCTCCCGAAGCACGTCGAGGTACTCGATCGTCTCGAACCGCTCCGCCGTCGGATCGACGTGGGGGTCGGCGGTGTAGACGCCGTCGACCTTCGTCCCCTTCAAGATCGCCTGCGCGCCGATCTCGAGCGCGCGCTGCGCAGCCGTGGTGTCTGTCGAGAAGTACGGCGCTCCGATCCCGGCCGCGAACACGACCACCCGTCCCTTCTCCAGATGCCGGATCGCCCGGAGCGGGATGTACGGCTCCGCGATCTGCGCCATGTGAATCGCCGTCTGCACGCGCGTCGGCACATGGATCTTCTCGAGCGCGTCCTGCAACGCGAGCGCGTTCATGACGGTCGCGAGCATGCCCATGTAGTCGGCCCGGGAGCGGTCGATCCCGGGTGCCTGACGACCTCGGAAGATGTTGCCGCCGCCGACGACCACGGCGCACTGGACGCCGAGGTCGACCACGTCGGCGAGCTCGCGCGCGAGCAGCCCGGTCGACTCCGTCGAGATGCCGTAGCCGGTATCCACGGGCGCGAAGGCGTCGCCGGAGAGTTTCAACAGGACGCGGTGGTACATCGGCCGGCTGGCCTCCTGCGCGTGGTCCCCCTCCGGCATGGCGCTACCCTACCCAGTCTCCTCGCCGAGCCGATACCGCACGAACCTGCGCACGGCCACCTTCTCCCCGACCTTAGCGGACATCTCGTCCAGGAGCTGCTGGATCGTCTTCGCGTCGTCCTTCACGTAGGGCTGGTCGAGCAGCACGGTCCGTTCGTAGAACGCCTTCATCTTGCCTTCGACGATGTCCGCGATGACGTTGTCAGGCTTGCCGAGCTCCCGTGCCTGCGCCTCGTAGATGCGCCGCTCGGACTCGAGCACATCCTGCGAGACTTGCTCACGGGTCACGTATCGCGGGGCGGACGGGCTCGCGACGTGGAGCGCGAGATCCTTCGCCAGCTGCTTGAAGCCCTCCGTGTTGGCGACGAAGTCCGTCTCGCAGTTGACCTCCACCATCGCGCCCACGGTGTTGTTGAAGTGGATGTAAGCCTCGATGAGCCCCTGGTTCGCGGAACGATCCGCGCGGCCCGCCGCCGAGGCCAGGCCCTTCGTCCGGAGGATCTCCTCCGCCTTGTCGATGTCGCCGTCGGCTTCCTGCAGGGCCTTCTTGCAGTCCATCATCCCGGCGCCGGTGCGATCGCGGAGCTCCTTGACCTGCTTCGCGTTGATCTCCGCCATCGCCTCAGCCCTCGTCCTTGGCCGGTTCGGCGGGAGCCTGGGCCTGTTCGGGGACGACAAGCTCGGGCTCGGGCTCGATCTCGGGACCGGTGGCGCGCGTGACGACGGCCTCGCGGCCCTCCTGCCTGCCCTCGGCGAGGGCGTCGGCGATCAGCCGCGTGACGAGCGAGACCGAACGGATCGCGTCGTCGTTGCCCGGGATCACGAAGTCCACCTCGTCGGGATCACAGTTCGTATCGACGATCGCGATGACCGAGACGCCGAGCTTGCGCGCCTCGTTGACCGCGATGTGCTCCTTCTTGGTGTCGATCACGAAGATCGCGTCGGGGAGTCGCTCGAGGCTCTGCATGCCGCCGAGGTTGCGCTCGAGCTTCTCCTTCTCGTGGCGGAGCCGGATCGCTTCCCGCTTGGGGAGGAAGTCGAACGCCCCGGTGCGCTCCATCTCGCGGAGCTCGCGCAACCGCAGGAGCCGGCGCGAGACCGTCTGGAAGTTCGTCAGCATCCCGCCGAGCCACCGGGTGGTGACGAACGGCATCCCGACTCGGACGGCGTGTTCGGAGATGACCTCCTGCGCCTGCTTCTTGGTGCCGACGAACAGGATCACCCCGCCGCGTCGGCCGAGGTCTCTCGCGTACGCGTAAGCCTCCTCGAGCCCGGACAGGGTCTTCTCGAGGTCGATGATGTAGATCCCGGAGCGTTCCCCGTACAGGTACCGGCCCATCTTCGGGTTCCAGCGTCTCGTCTGGTGCCCGAAGTGCACCCCTGCCTCGAGGAGCTCCCGCCTGGTCACGACAGGCACGGTGCGCCTCCTTCCGGTTGTCCCTCCGCCCGGTTCGGCTCGCCTCCGGCCCGGCCTCGTTCTCGTGGGCTACCGCTCGCGCAACTCCGCTCGCTTCTTGAAGCCCCCGAACCCCGGCCGGGACCCCGAACGCGATCCCCGGGCGTGTGTGCTCGGCGTCGGAACGCCGGCGAACGCTGAGTCTACCAGCGACGATGTCCCGCTCGGCCGGTAGCGACGGGCCTGCGTCGCACCCCCGGCTCAGCGGCGACCCGAGGGCCGCCGAGACGGCTCCCGTGCCTGGGTCCGTCGACGCGGCACCGGCTCTTCGGGGACGACGGGCTCTACGACGATCCAGCGATACGCGAGCCCGCCCATGAACGCGAGGTGCAGCACGCTCGCGGCCAGCACGAAGACCCATCCAACGAAGGTCGGGTTCGCCGTGATCTCCCCACCGCCCGGCGCCAGGCCGACGACGACCGGGAGAGCGATGAAGAAATACAGACCGCAGAACAGGAGGTGCCGGCTCCCCGGCAGCATCGCGGCTCTGCCCGACCGTCGGAGCGTCTCGACGACCCCTCTTCGCTGTCGGACGGCCCCGGTCGGGGCGAACCCGAGGAAGAACAACCCGCCGACCAGCGAGGCGACCGCGGCGAGCAGTCCGATCCCCGGCCCGAGGATCGGGAAGATCACGTTGCTGCCGAGGATCAGCGTGAACGAGAGCACCTGGACGACGATCACCGTGGGGATGGCCGCGAGCCCTCGGAGCAGGCCCCACGAGGTCACGCGTCCGTCCTCGAGCGACTCGACGATCATCCCGGCCAGCAAGGCGTACAGCACGCCCCGGATCACGATCGCTACTCCCGTGAAGATCAGGAACGTCGGTCCGATCCCCAACAAGCTCTCACCCGTCCCGAGATCGAAGTACGTGGCGATCGGCGGGAGCGCGAGGACGTCCACCAGCAAGGCCGGACGGCCCTCGAACCCGAGGGCGTGCAGGCCGACCCACGCGAGCAGCGGCGCGAGGATCGCGACGGCGAGCAGGACGGGCGAGGACACGACGGCGAGGAGCCCGCGCCCGAGCGAGCGACCGATGGGCGGCATGACCGAGCTCCCGCCACCTCCGAGCAGCGCGCCTCCGAACGGTCGGCGCGGCTCGGGCGGTGGATCCGTGATCTCGACCTCCACCGGATCCGGAGGCGACGCGGGGGGTCGCCGACGGCGCTTCTTCCCGCTCACGCGTCCTCCTCCGCATCCGAGCCGGGGCCGACGGCTCGATCGGTCTCGTCCACGACGTCGTCGTCGGGAGCATCGTCGTCGATCTCGTCCGAGCCTTCCGCGGCCGGTCCGAACCGCCTCCGGGCCAGCAGACCCGGGATCAACGCGACCCCGAAGACGAGCACGGCGGCGAGCCCGTACCGCGACAGGGTGGTTCCGATGTCGAGCACCGTCGGCGACGGAACGTCGACCAGCGCTCCGTCCGGGTCGTGCTCGAACGCGATCAGCCCGGCCCGCCTCCCGCCCTTGACGGCGATGACCGCGTCGGTCGAGAGCGCGATCGTCCCGACCAGCCCCGGAGAAGGGTCGCTCTCCCAGACGAGATGCCCGGACGACACGTCGATCGCGACGAGACGACCGTCCCCCAACCCCAGGAGGACCGACCCACCGGAGACGACCGGCGAGCTTCGGAACACGACCTCGTTGAGTTGGTAGCTCCAACGCCGCTCACCGTCGTTCGCGTCGAGCCCGTAGAGACCACCCGAGATGTCCGCCGCGAACACGCTCTCGCCGTCGAACGCGAGCGAGGTCGCCGGCGAGAAGAGCGAGAGCGCGAGCGTTGCCCAGCGCTCGGCGCCGTCCTCGGCGTCGAGAGCTCGGACCCAGCGGTCGGCGGAACCGACGAAGACGGATCCCGCGCCGGCCGTCGGCGCGGATCCGGCGGTGGAGCTCGCCTGCAACACCACCGCCGGCCATCCCCGTTCCCCCGACGCCGCGTCGAACGCCGCGACGACGACCTGCGGCGTGTCGGCGTTGCGAGCGACCGCGTACACCTGGCCGTCCGAGACCGCGAGCGGTGTGTCGACGCTGCCTTCGAGCTTCTGCGACCACGTCACGGCACCGTCCTCCAGCGAGATGGCAGCGACCGTGCCTTCCTGATCCCCGACGAAGGCGTTCGCGCCGTCGATCGTGACCCCGCTCCGGGACAGCTCCTCCAGGGGGGTTCGCCAGAGCTCGGTCCGGTCACCCAGGGCGACAGCAACGAGCGTCGAGGTGTCGCCCTCTTCGTCCGTGGCTGCGGAGGAAGGGCTCGCGGCGGTGGTCGAGGTGGGATCGCCGCCCGAAGGGCTCGCCGACGGGCTCGTCTGGCCGGCGGCGTCGACCGGGCCGGGGCCCTCGAGGTACACGAGGATGCGACGACCCCCGGCCACCCCGATCGCCGGAACCGAGAGGGGCCCGCCCGCCCGCGGGACCTGCCACACCACCGCGCCGGACGCGACGTCGATCCCGTACACCGCCTCCTCGCCCACGGACACCGCCAGATCGCCGGCCACGACGGCTCCCGAGAGGGCATCGCCGGCCGGAGCCGGGAGGGTCCACGCGATCCGGTACGGTGGGGAGGGTCCGTCGGCGAGGACACCCGGGTGACCCGGGCCTCCCTGGAACTGCGACCAGGTCGGTTCCTCCTGTGCCGTCGCCCCTGTGGCGAGCAACGAGAGCGATGCGGCCGCGACCACCGCCACCACAGCGGCAAGGACGGCACGCGACGAACGGTAGTGCGACATCGGGAACAGGTGGGCTCTCCTGGGGACGGGGGCGCTCATCCTATCCGCCGGGGCGGGGGCCGACCCGGGACATCGTGACGGTGAGCTCAGGCCGGGATCGGAACCAGGCGGATCAGATCCTCGACACCTCTCGGAGCCAGGTAGTCGAGCGGATCGACGTAGACGCCCGCGAGCCTTACGCCGAAGTGCAGGTGCGGGACGGTCGAACCCGGATGCCCGGCGCCGCTCGTGCCGATCGGCTGCCCCCGGGAGACCGCCTCTCCCTTGCGCACGGCCGACGACGAGACCCACGAGCAGGTGCTCGAGAGCTGACCGCCGTGGTCGATCGTGATGAAGAGCTCGCCGCCGACCTTGCCGGAGAAAGAGACGATCCCCGATTGGGGCGCGGCGATCACCGTCCCGGAGGCCACCGCGATGTCGATCCCGCGATGCCCGGTGCCGTACGGTGTGTCGGGCGGGTCGAACCCACCGATGACCGGCCCCTCGACCGGCCACACCCACGATCCGAACGGCAGAGCGGGCGCGATCGCCGCTCTGGACGGTTCGACCGAGGATGACCACGATCCCGTCAGGAGCACCATCAGCAGGGGGAGGACCAATGTCTGCAGCGGCACGCCGGCTCTCCGATCGACGAACGAACGGCGATCCTATCCGGGCGAGACCCGCCGAAACGTGACGTGGTTCACATCGGCGGCGATCGGCTACTCGGTCTCGACGAGCTGCAGCCGGAGCTGTCCGACCGCCTTGGTGTGGATCTGGCAGACGCGCGATTCGGTCAGGGAGAGGATCTCGCCGATCTCGGCGAGGGTGAGACCTTCGAAGTAGTACAGCGTGACGACGATCTTCTCGCGTTCGGAGAGCGAGTTGATCGCCGCGGCGAGCATCCCGCGCGTCTCCTGTCCCTCGAGCGAAGTGGTCGGATCGGTGCCGCGGTCGGCGAGCGTGTCGAGCAGCGACACCTGCTCGCCGCGATCGCTCCCGACGCTCAGGATCTCGTCGAGCTGAACCACCTGCACGAACGAGATCTGGTTGATCACCTCGTGGAGCTCGCGCAGCGTGACGCCGAGCCGCGCGGCCACCTCTTTCTCGGTCGGTGCGCGCTTGTGGATCGACTCGAGGTCCGAGTACGCCTTCTCGATCTCGCGTGCTTTGAACCGAACCGACCTCGGGACCCAGTCCATCGCGCGGAGCTCGTCGATGATCGCGCCCTTGATCCGCGGGATCGCGTAGGTCTCGAACTTGTTGCCGCGAGCCAGGTCGAACTTCTCGAGCGCGTCGATCAGCCCGAACATCCCGTACGAGACGAGGTCGGCCTGGTCGACGCTGGCGGGCAGGCCGGTCGCAACACGGCTCGCCACGTACTTCACGAGCGGCGCGTAATGCAGGATCAGGCGCTCCCGGGCCGACTCCCGCGCACCCGAGACCTCACTCAGCTTGAACTCCGCCCAGAGCCGGGCGAGCTCGTCGATGGCTTCCGGGGAGGGGGGCTCGCGACCGCGGACTCTCGGCGAGGTCGCCACCTTGACCGTCCTCGAGCGAGCCGCCGGTTTGTCGTTCTTCGATGACTTGACGGTCGTCGCCGGCTTCTGATCCTTGGCGGGAGCCTTGGCCGGTTTGGTCGGCTTCGCCGGGGTATCGGGCTTCTCGGTCTTGGATGCTCGAGGCATCAGGCCCTCGGATGGCTCTGCTCGTACGCCTCGAACAGCCGTGAGCGGCTCACGTGGGTGTACCTCTGGGTCGTGGCCACGCTCGCGTGGCCGAGCATTTCCTGGACCGCCCTGATGTCGGCTCCTCCCTCCAGCAGGTGCGTGGCGAACGAGTGCCGCAGTGTGTGGGGCGTCACCCGCCGGCCCGAAAGCGCTGCGCGCCCGTATCGTCCCACAAGCCGTCGGATGTCGCGTGGGCCGATCGGCCCACCCCTGCGGTTCATGAACAGCTCGTCACCTTTCCCCGGTGCAAGCACGCTCCGCACCCTGAGCCATGCGACCACGGCTTGGCGGGCGGGGTCGCCGAGGGGCACCTCGCGCTCCTTGTCGCCCTTGCCCACGACCGTCACCCGGCCTCGATCGAGATCCACGCGGTCGACCGTGACACCCGCCACCTCGCTCACCCGGAGCCCCGAACCGTACATGAGCTCGAGGATCGCCCGGTCGCGCAGTACCACCGCGGACTCGACCTCGCTCGCGTCCTCGCCGGCATCGGGAGCCTCGACCAGCGCCGCGGCCTCGGCGACCCGCAGGACGACCGGGAGACGCGAGATCACCTTCGGCCGCCCGAGCAGGGCCGCCGGGTCCTCGGCGACGACACCGCTCGAGACCGCCCAGCGGTAGAACGTGTGGATCGCGCCGACGCGGCGGGCGATCGAGGCGCGCGCGTACCCCAAGCTCGTGAGCTGTGCCAGGAAGCGCCGGAGGTCGTCGATCCCGGCGCCCGGCAGATCTCGACGGGCCCGCCGCAGGAACGCGGCGAGCTGCGAGACGTCGCGACGGTACGCCTCGACCGTCGCGGGCGAGAGATGACGCTCGAGCGCCAGGTGATCCGTGAACCCGTCGATCAGGGCGACGTCGGATCGAGGAAGGTCACGGGCTGCCATGGTCCTCCGGGCTCGGTCGGGTGGGGTCCCACCTTGTACCAATCGCGGTCGGCTCGTTCAAGCAGCGGCCGCGGATCCGCGATCGTCCGTGCACGGAAGGTTCGGCGGCTCGACCCGGCAGACGGTCGTCTGTAGCGGGCTATCGCTCGTCGATGGCCGCGAGCCTGCCCGCCCGGTCGGGCCGCGGCCGACGGGCCGACAGCGTCGTCTCGTACCTGCCCCCGACGTTGCGGACGAACCCGCGGAGCTCAAGTCGCATCAGGACGCCCACGATCTCGGGGATCCCGACACCGAGCGCGGATGCGAGCCGGTCGGGCAGCGTGGGTTCGACGATCGCCTCCAGGACGCGGCGCTCCGCCTCGTCGAGGTCGACACGCTCCGCAATCTCGGCCTGGACGAGCTCGATCCCGAGGTCGCCCAGGAGGTCGTCGGCGTCGCGGATCAACGTCGCGCCCTCGCGGATGAGCTGCAGCGGAACCTGCGACAGGGCGCTCGCGACCGATCCAGGGAGCGCGAACACGTCGCGACCGAATTCCATCGCGTGCTCGGCCGTGATCATGGAACCGCTCCCCGTGGCACCCTCGACCACCACGGTCGCGCGCGACAGGCCGGCCACGATGCGATTGCGGGCCGGGAAGTGGTGCTGGCTCGGAGGCGTCCCGGGCGGGTACTCGCTGACGAGCGTCCCATCCTTCGCGATACGTCGGATCAGGGCCCGGCTCGCGGACGGGTACACGACGTCGAGCCCCGATCCGAGGACCGCGCAGGTGAGGCCGTTCGCGGAGAGCGCGCCCTCGTGCGCCGCGGCGTCGATGCCCCGAGCCGCTCCGCTCACGACCGCGACCCCCGCGAGCGCGAGCTCGCGACCGATCGCGTGCGCTGACTCCCTCCCGAGGGCGGTGCACCGGCGTGCACCGACGACGGCCACTCCCGACGTCACGTCGGGCGGAGGGCCTCCGATCACGTAGATCGCCGCGGGCGGATCGGCGATCTGGCGGAGCTGGCTCGGATATTCGGCCGACGCCCACGTCACGAACCGAGCTCCGCACGCCTCGGCGGCCGCGGCGATCGCGGCCGGGTCGCGGGCGCGGGCGAACGCCTGGTCGTGGTCGCTCCCGGCTCGTCCCTCGCGGATCCAGGCGAGGGTCGACGCCGCCGACCCGCGTTCGACCGCGAGAGCCATCAGTGAGCGCGGCGAGATGCCCCGGAGCGCCGACAGGACGAGCGACGCACGTCGGTCCTCATCGTCGCCACCGAACCCGTCCGGCCAGACCGGCCATGGCGATCGAGTGATTCGGCGTGCGCCGTCAGCCGGCACGCTCGAGCTCCGGCGAGGGCGACGCCGAACGGTACGCGAGGGCCTCCACGACGTGGACCGGCTCGATCCGGTCGGCTTCGGCGAGATCCGCGATGGTCCGCGCGACCTTCAGCGTTCGGTCGAATCCGCGTCCGGTCAACCCGTGGAGGTCGACCGCGGACGCGAGCAGGTCGCGCGCCTCCTTCGAGATCCGAGCCTCGCGGCGCGCGACGTGACCGGGGAGCTGCGAGTTGCTCGGGAAGCCGAGCTCCGCGTACCGAAGCCGTTGACGCGAGCGGGCCACCTCGACCCGTTCGCGCACGGCGGAGGAGGACTCTCCAGGCTGCTCGCCGAGTAGCTCCTGCCGGGTGAGCCGCGGGATCACGAGCTGGATGTCCACGCGATCGAGCAGCGGACCCGTCAGCTTGGCGGTATACGTCTGCAGCCGATCTTCTCGGCACGAGCATCGCCGGGCGACGTCGCCGGCGAAGCCGCACGGGCATGGGTTCGCGGCTGCGACGAGCGTGAACCTGGATGGGAACACCACCGACCCCACCATCCGCGTGACGACCACCCGCCCGTCCTCGAGCGGCTGACGCAGACCTTCGACCGCGTCTCGGCGGAACTCGGTGAACTCGTCGAGAAACAGGACACCGTGGTGTGCCAACGACACCTCGCCCGGGCGCAGGAACGCCGTGCCTCCCCCGAGGAGTGCCGCGGGTGACACCGTGTGATGGGGGGAGCGGAACGGCCGCTCTCGGATCAGACCTCCCCCGAGCAGGCCTGCGACGGAATGCAGCTGGGTGACCTCGAGCGACTCGTCGCGGGACAAGGGCGGCAGGATGGTGGCCAGCCTTCGGGCGAGCATCGTCTTGCCGGCGCCCGGCGAGCCGACCATCAGGACGTTGTGCCCCCCGGCGGCCGCCACCTCCAGGGCGCGACGGGCCTGCGCCTGCCCTCGGACCTCGGCGAGGTCCACTGCGTGGCGTGCATCCTCCACCGGGGCGGCCGCCTCGGGCGCACGGGACCGCCACGTACCCCGGAAGAACCCGACGACCTCGGCGAGGGACGACGCCCCGACGACCTCCAGACCCTCGACCAGCGCCGCCTCCTCGGCGTTGGAGGCGGGGACGACCACGCCGCGCAGACCGACGCTCGCCGCGGCGATCGCCACCGAGAGCACACCCGG
>Ga0209889_1000018_pt1 | contig 26609 bp, 17 predicted proteins | sample GWRWN1_0_10_FD_187233 | JGI IMG/M metagenome (GOLD analysis project Ga0209889, IMG submission 187233) | Riverbed sediment microbial communities from areas with no vegetation in Columbia River, Washington, USA - GW-RW N1_0_10 (SPAdes)... | ecosystem: Environmental > Aquatic > Freshwater > River >... | reverse complement strand
CCATCCGTGGCAGCGACGACACCACCAACCCGACCGCCAGCAGCCCAACCACAACCTTCCAACGCGATCGCATGCGCCTCCCCCTCGATGCTGTTACGGTGCCCAGACCGGTGGAAGAAGGCTGCCTGGAGACCCAGCCGCCGGCCTATCTCAGTTAAGAACGCCTCCTGAACTGACCGCATTACACGACTCCGGACCTGCAGTCTCCCCGACCCGCCGGGCGCGGACCGAGGGTTCGAACCCGGCCCGCTCCTTTTTCGCCGTCCGAGGCGGAGCGGGAAGACCGTGGGACCTGCGGTTCTTGTCCGCCGACCGTGACCCGCTGCTGCCCGCAGGGATCTGCTGGCCGATGCGGTGTGGACCCGGCGCGGATCAAGGCGACCACGATCACGGCTGGCTCCGGTCCCGTGCGGTGCGTGGGCGTCTGCGGCGCTCGGTCCTCGGCGACCGGGGACGGGACGGTCTGCCGTGCCCGGTTGGCGATTCCTGCCTGGGAGGGCTTGCAGGGCGGGCCGCTGGTCTGCCTGGCGGCCTGGAGGCCGGGTTGAGGGAGGTCCGGCTGCGTTGAGGGCGCCCGTGGCTATCCCGCAGATTGGCGTAGAGCGTTCGATACCGACAATCTCAGGAAAAGTTCGTCAGTTCTACGTAGCTTCAGCATCTGTGCTGGTTATGCCGCGTCTTTGGGGTTCCTTGCGGTTGTGTCAAGTTTGCCATGTAGGCAGGCGGGTAACGGCTCCGTAAGGCATTCATCCCATGTGTCAGGAGGTGACCTACCATTGTTGCTGCGGAAGGCAGGCACGGGCGTAGCAATCGCTGGTGCTTGATGACCGCAGTAGTGGGTCTTGTATTGGCCGTGCCAGTGCTGGTGGTGGTGACCGGATTGCAGGAGCCAGATTCTCCACGCCTGTTCGGCTGGACAGTAGCCCTTGCACGCCGGGGAGTCCCGGGCCGTCGTGAACGTTTCCACGTCCGCGCGGCCCTCGCGCCTGACAGTTTTGGAGGACACCGATGAAGACCAGCGCACCTCGATTCTTCCGGCGATCTGTCTTCCTGGTCGCGGTTGGCATCTTCGCTGTGGTGTTGACGGCGTGCACGGGCCGTGGCGGCGGACAGCTGCCTCCCAGCGCTGGGTTCACCGGCCCGGCGTCGTTCGGCTTCAGCTTCAGCTGCGAGAACGGTCGGCTCCGCATTGAGCTCTCCTACACCGACCACGGCAGCAGCCCCACCATCGGGTCGCAGTTCACGATCCACGGAACCGTCGACCAGGTCGACCCAGTGGTGGAATCTGAGGTCTGCATCGATCACAATCCGCCTCCCGGCGGGAACGAGCTGATCTTCCTGGGTCGCTACCGGCTGACGTCGTCGCCGCCGCCGACAGGCTTCCCGTCGACCTCGGCCTGCCCGACGCAGGAGACGCCGACCTCGCCGTTGTGTCGCTTCGAGGTCATCGTGCAGGACAACGACCACAACCTCGCCCCATCGACGGGGGATTTCTTCTCGATTAAGCTGTCGAGCTCGCCAAATCCAGACTGCGTGACTGACCCGTTGGGATGTAGTCAACTCGTCCCCGGGACCGTGTTCTACGCGCGGGCTGGCACGCTGTCGAGTGGTAACATCACCGTCCGCTGACGCACGAACGCCCCGTAATAAGGCAAGCACCCCGTAATAAGGCAAGCATCGGAGGGGGGGAGTTATGGATTCTCAAGATCGCCCGGGTCGGCCGAGCTGGCAGCACCGTCTGTTTTCGCGGCGTAGGTTCCTCGGTGGGGCGGCTGCCCTGTCGGCCGGCGCACTGGTCGGCCGGCAGGCAGGCGTCGCGCACGCCGAGGTGGGCGGCAGTGGCCTGCATGGCGCCGAGCTTCGGGGCATGTTCCTGACGAGCAAGAACCGGTTGGCCGAGGGCCGGTTCGGGGCCATGTTCAAGCGGCTGCCGGCCTACGCGCCCAGCGATGACCTGCTCACCGGCCTGGCGAACTCGATGGTCGAGCCTGACACCAGCGATAGCTTTCTCAACACCAACCCGCGGCTGTTCGCCGGGTTCACCTTCATCGGGCAGTTCATCGACCACGACATCACCTTGGACACCACCCCGCTCGCCCAGCAGCAAGTCGACCCCGATGCAATCGTCAACTTCCGCACGGCACGCTATGACCTCGACGTGCTCTACGGACGCGGGCCGGTCGATGAGCCCCAGTTCTACGGTCCGGTCGACCGGGACAAGCTGCGGCTGGAGACCAATGTCAATGGTGTCTTGGACCTCGGGCGTGACGGCGACGGCCGGGCGGTCATCCCGGACCGGCGCAACGACGAGAACCTGATCATCATCCAGTTCCACAAGGCCGTCGCCCAGTTCCACAACCGGATCGTCGACGCCGCGCGGGCGCAGGGCCTCCGTCCAGAGTGGGTGTTCGAGACCGCCCGCCGGCTGACCCGCTGGCACTACCAGTGGGCCGTCATCCACGACTTCCTCCCACGATTCATTCAGACCCCCGGTGTCGACGAGCTCGTCGGCCCCAACGGCACGGTGTACAAGGAGGTCGCCGGCAAGCCGCCGGTGATCAACCTGAACTACTACAAGCCCACCAACCGGGACGACCGGCCGTTCATGCCGGTCGAGTTCGCCGTGGCGGCCTACCGGTTCGGCCACAGCCTCGTCCGGCCCTTCTACGTCATCAACAGCACCGGCATCGTCGACGTTTTCGGTCCGGAGGGGGGCCGCAACCTCAACGGCGGCCGCCCGATCCCTGCCGACCTGGTCATCGTGTGGAAGAACATCCTTCCCGTCGACCCGACCTTCCCGGCCCGCCCGCCGCGCAAGATCGACACCAAGCTGGCGATACCGCTCGCCACCCTCCCTGGGTCGGCCGTCCCACCTCCTGACCCGACGAGGCACCTGGCCGTCCGCAACACGCTGCGCGGAAAGCACGTCGGTCTGCCGTCCGGGCAGCAGGTCGCCAGGGCGATGCGCGTCAACGTGCTGTCCAACGCGACGCTCGGACTGAGCAACGATCCGGGATGGGGCGGCGAGGCACCGCTGTGGTTCTACATCCTGAAAGAGGCCGAGCTGCCGCCGTACAACGCCGAGCGGCTCGGGCCGGTCGGCGGCCGGATCATGGCCGAGACCCTGGTCGGGCTCCTGCAACGGGACCCCAACTCCTACCTGTACCTGAACGCGGCCTGGAAACCCGCCCCCCCGATCGCGCCAGCCACCGGCCAGTTCGGCTTCGTCGACCTCCTGAAATACGCCGGTGCTGCCTGACCGCCGAAGCCCACCGCCACCAGCCGTCCAGGAGCCCCGGTCATTCACGAGCGATCTTGAGTGGCTTCGAGCAGCGTTGCAGGGCGGCCCGCGCACGGTCATGAGCCTCCTGCGATCCTCGTCCTTGGCTCGGTTCCTTCCCCCTGGTCGAGCTGCTCACCTGATGCGGTCCCCGCTTCCAGGACCTCCGCACTGGCTCGTCGCTTGCACCGGGTAGGGTCCGACCGCCGCCCCCAGGCGACTGGTTCAGCGCGGCCGATCCAGCCATGTCCCGGTCGGACACCAACGAAACGACGCCGTCGATCGATCGACCTCCCGTGCGCGGCGCCGACCCGGTCGGCTGGCAGGTCAGGGTTCGGCCGCGGATCACGGCCTTGACTCCTGACCTCCGCCGCCGCATCCAGAAAGTGTTCGAGGAACAGGGGGTGTGGGATTCCGCCAAGGGCCCCGGGCCCAACGGGGCCTCCTGGACGCCGCAATCCACGGGCCCCACCCGATTCCGCTCATGGAAGCGGTTTAGGCTGAACGATCCGGGTAAGCCCGCTCGTGGCTGGTGGCCCGGGAAGGAAGCGGACCAGGAGGGGGAACCATGCCTCCAGAGCAGGACGAGACCCGAGCCCGCCAGATCGAGGCCCTGCGGCAGTACATCAACCAACTCAGCGAGCACCGCGAAGATCCCAAGGTCGAGGTCGGGATGCGGCTGCCTGATGTGACCGTCCAGCACCCACGGCGTCCGCCGCTGTCCTGGCTGCTGGTGACCGCGCTGCTGGTGGCCGTGGCGCTGGTCGGCGGTGTCTTCGTCGGCGCGTCCGCCTGGTCCGACGACCGCCCGCCCGCCTCCGGCTCGGGCGGCGTCACCACCGCGGCGCCGACGACCCAGACACCCCGCAACGTCCCGCTGGTCGCCACGCCGGACTGCAAGACGGCGGTCGACCGGGCCAACACCGTCCTCGCCGTCGCCGTGCGGATGCGGGCGACGCTGGCGCAGGGCGGCTCGGTGGCGTCCGCCGACCCGGCCAGCTTCGACCGCGCGCTGGCCGCCTACCGGCAGGTCGTCGACCGCTGCGTGCTGCGCGCGCCCTGACCGGGCCGCCGGTCAGGTGCGCAGGGCGGCGAAGACGATGATGTTGGACCGGTCGTGGCCGATGCTGTGGTCGAACAGCCCGCCGCAGGTCACCAGCCGCAACTCGGGCGTCAACGTGGGGTAGTAGACGTCGTCGGTCGGGAACCGCTGCTTGTCGAACTGCTCGGTCCGCTCGACCACGAACCGCAGCACGGACCCGTCGGCGCGCCCGACCCTGACCTCGTCGCCCCGGCGCAGCTCGCGCAGCCGGTAGAACACCGCCGGGCCGCGCTTGGAGTCGACGTGGCCGAGGATCACCGCCGACCCGGGGTCGCCCGGCCGGGTGCCGGGCGCGTACCAGCCGGCCACCCCGAAGGGCTCCGGCACCTCGACGGCCCCGTCGGCGTCCCGTCCGAGCTCGATCAGGGCGCTGGACACGCCGATCCTGGGGATGTCGACCCGCACCGGGACGGGCGTGGCGCGGTAGCCGCGCGCCGAGCGGAAGCCCCTGGCGGCGTCCACCCCATTCGCCGGGTGGTCCTGCGAGCGAGCAGGCGGCGACAGTTCGGGGTCCTGCGCGCCCGAGCCGGAGCAACCGACAAGCAGCACCAGCGCGGCCGCGCCGGCCGCCAACCGAAGCCTGCCCCAGGTCATCGCCGCCGGTGGTGTGCGCTCCCACCGCCGCCGGTCTGCGAACCACCGACCGGCAGCTGCGGCTTCACTGTCTTCTGGATCGCGCCGACCAGGGTGTTCGCCACGCCCAGCATCTGCAGGTAACCCTCGCGCTCCATCCGCAGCGCCTGGTCGTAGCGCTTGGCCGCATAGGCATCGACGTGGTCAGTCAGATGCCTATCGTGCGCGGTGATCGCTCGGGTCAACGGCTGGATGGGGAGCTCCTTGCGGACAATGTCGCTGAAGTACAAGGCCAGTCTGGCGGCGAAGGCGTCCAGGTTCTGCCTCGCCGTCGCCTTGGCGGCCTCGTCGTTGCCAGCGACCGCGGCGGTGTAGGCCATCAACCCCTCAACATGCTGCGCCCACGCCGACTGGAACTCGACGGCCTTACGGGGCCCCACGATCGCCCCCATCGCCCGGGTCAGCGCGGTGGTGTTGGCGTTGACCTGCGCAGCGGCGGCCTGGAACTCCGGCGCGCCGGCGAAGGTCGCCCGCTGCGCGGCGATGACCAGCTCCATGTGCTCACCGAGCAGCATCGCGAACGCCGACCGCAGCCGCTCCGGCGGCGCATCCAGGCCCACCGCCAGCTCGGGGGTGACGCTGGCCTTCGCCAACCCGGCACCGGCCGTGAACATGTGCTCGTAGGCCTGCCGCTCGATCCGGTACGCCGTGGCGTAGTCGCGGGCGGCGTAGACGTCGGCCTGCGTCATGAGCTCCTGGACGTGCATCCGCACACCGGCCGCAGCGGCGCTGGCCCGGACCCGGCCATTGCTGGCCCCGGCAAGCCAGGACCCGTAGGCCTCGGCGTCGGCCAGCAGCGCGGCCCGTGCCGTCTGCTTGGCCGCTGCATCCTGGCCGGCGACACCTCTCGCATAGGACAGCAGATCGGTGACGTGACGCTGCCACAGCTGCCCGAAGCGGTCAGCCTGGGCGCCACCGTAGGCGTCTGTGACGAGCCGGCTCAGGCCGTCGGTGTTGTCCTGCAGCGACGCGCTGGCCACCGGCACGAAGTCCGGAGCCGCCGCCACCACGGCGCGCATGAGCCGCACGGCCAGCAGCGCATGCAGCCCCAGGAGCTGCTCGAACTGCGCCCGCCGCTGCCCCAGCGAGGTCGGCGCGGCGGCGGTGGCCGCGGCCAGCTTGGTCGCATGATGCCCCGCCGCCGGCGGCGAGGCAGGCGGGCTGGAGCTGCCGGCCGGGCTGGTGGAGCAGCCGACCGTGGCCGCGAGAACGACGGTGGCGAGGGCGACGGGACCAGTCCGAAAGCGCACGATGCCCTCCAAGCAAGCAGGCCACGTGGTCGATCAGGAAAGGGAGACGCTGACGATCGGCATCCCCCTCTCCGCCAGGCGTCAAGCGACGATCTCGCCCGGATACCCTACATCGCGGCAGGAAAACCGGTCATATCAGACGCCCTCTGCGGCCGGCCTACCACCGTGAGAAGTCGACCACGACGTCCTACCGGAGGGCGGGAAGGGGCACGGAGGTGGATGCCAAGGTCGCCACGGCGATATGCCCAAGCCGCTCGCCGATAGGCCCTGGGCCACGCCGGCGTACAAGGCCAGTGACCGCCAACCCGCCGGTCAGGCCGTCCTCCGGCAGCGCAGCACTGGACCTGGGCCGCGTTGCTGAGGCGGTCAGGGTTCAGCCACGATGTGCTGCGCCCACCGCTTCGCGGCGACCCTGACGTTCAGTGTCTCTGGGACGAGGTCCGCTGCCGAGTCGCTACGGCGACGGCGACGCTGTGTCTGCACGGCGCGTAGCTTTCCCCGTCACGGCATGTACACGACCAGTTGAGCCCTGTGCCGGTCGAGCGAAGCTCCACATGCTGAAACACCAGGTCCTCGACCCGTGCCGTGACTCGCACAGGCCCGAGACTGGCCAGCTGGACACAGCCGCTGACGGCCAGGTCAACGCCCTGCCGATACCCGATTGGGCCAGCTAATCGACGCAGGGAATCCTCGTCGACCAACTCCGCGACTGATGCCATCACGCTCCTTCTCGTCGTCTGCTGTCGCAGCCGGTCTAGGGCCCCAGCGGACGGTGTAAACACAGGAACTGCTCCCAGCCACCGTCCACGGCAACCGTAGGATCCGGAGCTTGCGGCTGACAGGATTTGCGAGATCGAGGCGTTAATAGGCATGCGGGCAGACTCCACGGCATGACACCAACCAACTATCGTCATCAACAGGTGCTCGAAGCCTGCCGACTGGGCGCCGCCGAACCGGTCGCCGTTGGCCTTGTCTCAGCAGAGACCCCAGTGAACGGCAGCGTCACCTCCGGCGGCCCTGACACGGAGAAATACCATCGCCCAGGTCCCAATGGAGAAGCTAGCCCTCCAGGTCCCGCAGCATTGCTGCGGCCTGCTTGGCTGCGGGGCGGTTGCCTTTGTGCTGGAACAGCCGCGCGGCTTGCTGGACCGCCTGTGCGGCGTCGCCGGGGCGGCCGCTACGGCGCAGCACCTCGGCGAGGTCCAGCAGCGCCTCACCGTGGGCCTCCAACGCGTCGGTCTGTTCGGCGAGGTGGACCGCCTGGTGGGCTAGTGGCTGGGCGCGGTCGGTGTGACCCAGGCGGGCGAGCGTGCGTGCCCCCACCGCGCGCCACTTGAGCTGGGTGATCAGGTCGTCTGGGGCGGCCGCCTCGCGGGTTTGTTCGACAAGCTGCAGCGCTTCCCGATCGCGGCCCTGCCCGGAAAGAACGCGCGCAAGATCGCAGGCGACGGTCACCCGGTGGCCCTCTGCGCCGATCTCGGCGAGGGTGGCGTCCACCGCGCGCAGGTGCCGTTCGGCGGCGGCGAGGTCACCGGCGAGCGTCTCGGTGCGGCCGGCCTGCCAGGCGACCATCGCGACCAGCCAGCGCACGCCGAGGTCCTCGGCGCGGTCGTGCGCTGCGGCGAGCACCCGGCGGGCCTGGTCAAACCGTCCATGCCTGCCTTCAAGGAAGGCGAGGGTGGCGAGCACGGCGGTGGCTGCACGCGGGTCGTCCAGCCCTTCGCGGAGCAACTGGGCGCAGCGTCGGATGCCGGTGTCGGCGGGGGTTGGGCCGTAGCGTAGGGCGGTAGCCACCGCGAACAGGCTCTCTGCCTGCTCGCGGAGGTCACCCGCCCGTCGGGCATGCTGCAGCGCGCGTTCGGCTGCCGCGCCGGCGTCGGCGAGCCGGCAGCGCAGCGCGTGCACGTCGCACACCAGCCGCCATGCCTTGGCGAGGCCGGCGTCGTTGCGGTGCCGCTGGAAGACCGCGCGTGCCCGTTCGGCGAGGCGCAGCATGTCCTCGGGTGCCCACCGGTCGGGGTGCATGGCCCACTCCAGCGCCGACCGCTCGAGGGTGGCGTGCCAGTGGGCCGGCTCGTCGTCGGCGGCCGTTGCCGCGGCAGCCACGCCGGCAAGGACCTCCAGCGCCCGCTGCTGCTGGCCGGCCTCGGCGAGGGCAACCCCGTGCGTGATCGCCAGGCGGAGGCGCTCGGGGTCGCGGTCCGACAGGAGCGCGGCGGCGCGGCCCAGCAGGTTGGCGGCAGCGGGCATGTCGGCGCGGGCGAAGGCGCGCCGCCCAGCGGTGGCCAGCTGGCCGGCGGCGGCCGCGGCCAGCGAGCGGCTTTGTTGGGTCTGGGGGCCGAGTTGGGTCAGGTAGCGAGCGGCCTGCTCCAGATGCCAGCCGAGGATCTCGACGTATTCGCTGCGGCGCGGCCCGACGGTCTCCTCCAGCCAGGCAGCGAAGCGCTCGTGCAGCTCGGCGCGGAGCCGCTTGGGGAGCCAGTCGTAGGCCACGTCGCGGAGCAGCAGGTGGTCAAACTGGAAGGCGTCGTCCCCGACCAGCCCCGATCCTGCCCGCCGCAGCAGCTCCATGACGACCAGCCGGTGCAGCAGCGCAGGAAACCGGTCGTGCAGCTCGGCTGGCGCAAGCGCGAGCGCGGCGCGCTGCTCGAACACCTGGCCGATCACCGCGCCCCGGCTGAGCGCGACCTGCTGGTCAGTAGCGAGGTGGTCAAGGCGGGCGGCCAGCAGCGCGTGGATGGTCGGCGGGAGCGGCATGGCTGCCAGGTCGGCGGCCTGGACGCCTCGGCCGTTGTCGCCTTGCACCTCGCGTTCCTCCATCAGCATCGCCGCCAACTCTCGGAGGAACAGCGGGTTGCCGTTGGCCGCTCGGGTGGGGCGGCCGGCAGCCGACCGGTCCAGGCCGCCGCCAAGCAGGTGCCCCAGCAGCTCGGCGGACTCGGCGTCCGACAGCGGCTCCAAGCGGACCAGCTCGGCGTTGGTCCTGCCCTGCAGCCAGCCGGGGCGTCCCTCCAGCAGCTCGGGACGGGCCAGACAGCACAGCAGGATCGGGGCGCGGCGCGACTGCTCCACCAGGTGCTCCACCAGGTCCAGCAGTGTCGGCTCGGCCCAGTGCAAGTCCTCCAGGATCACCACCAGCGGACGCCGAGCCGCCAGCGTCTCCAGCAACCGGCGGACCGCCCAGGCGATCTCCTCGGCGGCGGCGTCCACCTCCAGCAGCCCAACAGCGCCGGCGACCAGGTCGGCGACCCGGTCGCCCGCGGGCTCAGCCTCCAGCAGCACCCGCAGCCTGGCACGGGCGGCTTGCGGGGTGTCGACCTCGGCCAGGTTGGCCGCGCGGCCGACGACCTCGACCAACGGCCAGAAGGTGATCCCGCGGCCATACGGCAGGCAACGCCCGCCGAGCAACGTCGCCTCGCGCTCCCGGCCGGCAAGCGCCTCGGCCGTCATGCGGGACTTGCCGATGCCCGGCGGGCCGACCACCGTCACCGCCCGGCAGCCCCACTCAGCCAGGGCTCGCGCCCAGGCGCGATCCAGCACCGCCCGCTCCGCGATCCGCCCCACCATCGGCACACCGGCACGGGCGGGTCGGGCGGGGCGGTCCGGGCGCAGGGCCTCCAGCCGCCAGGAGCGCACGGGACGCTGCTTGCCCTTGACCGCCAGCGGCGCCAGCGGCTCGGCGACAACCCGGTCGCGGACCAGCTGCCAGGTCATCTGGCCCAGCAGGATCTCCCCCGGCGCGGCCGCCTGCTCCAGCCGAGCGGCGAGGTTGACCGCGTCGCCCAATTGTCCCGCCCCCCAGGCCAGCATCCGCAGTCTCATGGGACTCCCCCCTTCCCGGCAACCAGGTTGCCGGTGGACATTTGAGCAGGGGGCACCCTCCCATGGGCCTGAGCAGGGCTCCGGCGTTCTGTGGGTGTGTCTGGTTGGTGAGGTACTGCGGGATGGCGTGAGCAGGCACGAGCGTCCGGGATCATGCGGTTCTCACAGCCTCATGACCACGGTGGAAGCCCGTGCCTGCCGACCCATCATCCTCGATCCCCGCCGCCCTGGCCCAGCTCGCCCACGCCGACCCGCTCCGACCGGCCGAGCCACCGCACCTGCTCGCCTACCTCGCCACGGTCCACGACCCCAGGCGGGCCTGCGGCCGCCGCCACCCCCTGGTCGCGATCCTGGCATGGCCGCCGCCGCGGTCTTGACCGGTGCCCGGTCGATGACTGCGATCGCCGAGTGGGTCGCCGATGCTCCCCAGCCGGTGCGTGCGGCGCTCGGCGCACGCCGTGACTCCCCCGACCGCTGGGTGGTGCCCACCGAGGCCACCATCCGTCGGACCCTTGCCCGCGTGGACCCAACGGCGCTGGCGGCGGTGATCGGCGTGTGGCTGGGCGACCGTGACCGCCCCGGGCGACCCGGCCAGCAGCATCGACGGCGGGCGGTCGCGGTCGACGGCAAGACGCTGCGGGGCGCCAAAGGCGACGACGGCCGGCAGGTCCACCTGCTGGCCGCGATGGATCACGCCACCCGTGCCGTGCTCGCCCAACGCCACGTCGACGGCACCCCCGGCGAAGTCCCGGGCCTGGTCCCGCTGCTGGCCGACCTGGACCTTGCCGGCGTGGTGGTGACCGCCGACGCGCTGCACACCCACGCCGACGCCGCCGAGTTCCTGGTCATTGGCAAGCAGGCCCACTACCTGCTCACCGTCAAGGCCAACCAGCCCACGCTCCTGGAGCGCTGCGCCCGCCTGGCCTGGCACCACGTCCCCGTCCTGGACCGCACCCGCGACCGCGCCCACGGCCGGTCGAGCTGCGCACCCTCAAAGCCGTCACCGTCAACCACTTCGGCCTCCCACACGTCGCACAGGTCATCCAGGTCACCCGCACCACCCGCGAGCTTGGCACCCGACGGTGGCGGACCGTGACCGTGTACGCGATCACCAGCCTCACCCACGCCCAGGCCAGCCCCGCCCGGCTCGCCGACCTCCTGCCGGGGGCACTGGACGATCGAGAACGGCCTGCACTGGGTCCGGGATGTGACCTTCGCCGAGGACGCCTCCCAGCTGCGCACCGGGACCGGCCCGCAGGTCATGGCGTGCCTGCGCAACCTCGCCATCGGCACGCTGTGCCGCGCCGGGCCGGTCAACCTCGCCGCCGCGTTGCGCCACCACGCCCGCGACCCACGCCGCCCGCTGGCCACCCTCGGGATCACCCTCGGATGCACCCGACATCACCCAAGAACGCCGGAGCTCCGCGCCTCCACCTGAGGAACCAATCGGGCAATGGCGGTGTAGTGGGAGCAGCGCGCGCAACCAGATCGGGGCCGAGATTTCGGAGGCGCACGATGCCAACCACGCGAGGAGCCCGGCTCCTCCTCACCATCGGGATGGCCGCAGTGCTAGCCGCCTGCACGCCGCCATCCCCACCAAGCCAGCCCCCACCTCCGCACGGCGCTGCCGCGCCCACGACCGCCGCCGCCACGCCGCTGGCCCCGGCGCTCGCGCCGTCGGCGCGCGCCGGCCGCGGCGAGGTGGTCATCACCCTGTTCCACGAGACCCACATGCACGGCGCGCTGCTCGGCCTGGACCAGCAGAGCACCGCCGGGCCGGTGCCGGCCGACGGGCGGACCTTCGCCAACTACGCCGGAGTCCTCGACCAGCAGCGACGGCGCCTGAAGCCCGGATCGAGCCTGTTTGTGGGCAACGGCGACGACCTCAGCGACCAGCTGGAGGTCCCGGCGGTCCTCGGCGGCGGCACCGTCCACACCGGGAGCCGGCACGTCCTGGAGGCGTTCGCGGCCGCCGGGCTGGACGCCGACACCTTCGGCTTTGACGTGAACATGTACGTGCCCGACCGGATCGGCCACTTTCGTGAGCTGGTGGCGTGGTCGCGGTTTGCGTGGGTGAGCGCCAACGTGCGCGAGGGCAGCCACTCGGACCAGGTGTTCGCGGCCGAGCAGGGCGCGCGGCTGTGGGTGCTCAGGAAGGTCGCCGGCGTCCAGGTCGGCATCACCGGGGTGGTGTCGCCGGACTTCGTGCTGGGCGATGGCGCCCACGCGGCGCGACTCGCGCCGACCGTGACCTTGCTGGACCCGGTGACGGCGCTGCGCGAGGTGGTGCCGCGGATGCGCGCGGCCGGCGCGCAGGTCGTGGTGGTCCTGTCGCACCTGGTCTTCGAGCAGATGGAGCAGGTCGCCAGGCAGGTCCAGGGCGTGAACGCGATCCTCGGCAGCCACGAGGGCCCGCAGCCGTATGGCTACCTGGACGAGCCGCGGGTGGTCGGCACCGCGATCCTGTCGGTGGCCGGCAACAACATGGCCGCCCTCGGTCAGCTCGACCTCGTGGTGCGCCGCAGCGACGGCCGGGTCGTGCGGTTCGGCTTCCAGCGCCACGTGATCGCGCCCAACGGGCCGTCGTCGCCGGCGGTCAAGGCGATCCTGGATCGCTACCTCGCCGCCCGGTAGCCGAGCGGAATCGTGAACAGGTCCTGGTGCCAGCGGCCGCCGCACCGCGCTGCTGCGGCCCGACCACGAGCCCCCCTCACCAGCGCCGCCACCGACGGGCCGCGCCCGGCGCCGCCCACTCCCGCCCGCGCCAATACCGGCCGACGAGGCTGCCACTGCTGACCTGCCCGATCCGAGGCTGCCGCCGACCATACGACCGGCCCGACAGCCGCCGAAGACCGCCTGCACGCGCTCCTCGGCCAGGCGGCTCGCAGCCCGATCCTCCACCGGCGCCCCCGGCGCCCGAGTTCGTCGCTCCGCGACCAGACGGTGAACACCACGACGATCACGCCGCCGGCAAGGCCGGGTTGGCAGCTGCTCCCGGCCAGCATGTCGTGCCTGACCTGCGGCCGGAAGCGCCCCTCGGGATCACCTCGGATGAACCCGACACTACGCAAGAACGCCGGGGCCCTGGGGGCCTGAGTGGCGTCCATCGGGCATCGGTCGTAAATACACCTATGCAGCGCCATACAGATGAATCAGCGCGAGCCTGGCCCGCCCCGGGCGCTGGCACGGAGTCTTGGTCGGCAATCGCGTGACCAGCGCCGGACTGGGCCGATCCCGGCAGCAGCGGGCGGACAAGTCCAGCGCATGACACCACCAGGGTCAGTCATTCCCAGGGTTACACCCGCCGCTACCGGTCACGGCTCGGATCATCACCGAACCGCGGGCAGTCTCACAGTCATTCTCCCGCGGGGGAATGGAGCGGCCGCGCCGCATGGATCCGAGGTCTTCTACAACCGCCACCGTCGCCACTCGACCCTCGACTACCACACCCCTGTCGACGACGAGCACCAGCATCCATCACCAGCACCCGCCGCATAGCCAACGTGTCCACGAAAGCAGGTCACCTCCAATTCCGACATGACGGTCATCGGCCGGTCCAGGCGCGAGCTGTCAAGGGAGGGGCGTGGGGTCGGGCGCAGGAACCTCCAGCCGGGCATACATTTCGGGGTTGGGTGGCGGATGCGCTTTCGGCGGCACGTAGAGTGTGCACATCGGGGTTAGGTCGGCGGTAGGCAGATCGCTGAGCCGGACCGTTTGCACGATCGGGTCGAACACCGGATAGGGTGAGGCCTGGTACAGGACCACCTCATGGTCGGGCCCGTAATGGTCGTGGAGGAACTCGGCCAGCACCTGGAGCCCAGCGGTGCTTGGCTGGGTGACCCCTTGCCGCACCCCGACCCCGGCGACCTGCCAGAGGAGCAGCGGCGTCGAGGTGTCAAAGCTTCTCCGATACAACAGGAAGTTCGTCGCCTCGAAGCTTTGGCACCCCCGAGCTCCTGGGTCGACCCCGAGGTCCGCGAAGAGGCAATCCTCGGCGGAGACCCCAGGGAGCATCCGGGCACGGAAGCCCTCCTCGCGGGCCTGTTGGATCGCAGCGTCGGACGGAGCGACGAAGACCCCAGGGTGACCGTAGAGGACCACGCACACGTCCAGCCCTCGCCGGACCCAGGACAGAATCTCTTCTACCATCTCCTGGTAGGTCTGCGTTCGGTCCTTGGACGGCGAGTAGAACCTCTCGAGGGACTGCGCGGACGGGTTGAGCTTGCTGACCCACCTGGCCGAGACCGGCTCCGCAAACAGGTACAGCACCTTGTCGGCCCGCTGGATGCACCGTATGGCCTCGGGGATCGTCTGAAGGCCGGTCTTGATCCCGCTGCCAACGACCGTCAGCGACCCGGGTGGGAACGGTGCCATGGTTTAGTCCATGACAAACTTGTGGATGTAGAAGACCATGTTGTCGGCGCCGGTTTCCTCCTTGACGACTTCCATGGCGGCCCGCAGGTCGTTGTTCCTTAGGATTTCCTGCAACTCCTGCGGGAGCCCCCGCTCTTCCACCAGACTTTGGAATCCCTCGTCGGTGTGATACCGCTCAAGGCGTTCCGGTTCCTCGATGAGCCACGCCAGGAAGTCGGTGAGCGGTCGCTGCGAACCCATCTCGGCCCCTCTCGGCGACGCCGCAGCCGACCGTACGACCCCCCAGTTTCGCCGTCAAGGAGCGACCAATCGCCAGGTCAGCATCAATCGCCTCTGGTCTGGAGCATCTGAGAGACGAACCGACCCTGCTGTCGCGCTTTTCTGTCCCCATTCTTCGTTATGGGAGGAATGATCCTCTGACAGCAGCGCGACGGCAACCGTGATGACCCTGGTTGCAGCGGGCATGAGCACCCATAGATGTCCACCATCGGACGGGCCCAGACCCAATCTGGGGCTGCACTGGCTTGCCGTGTGCGGAGAGGAAGATGTGACGGTCTCGGGAGGCGACAGCGCCTCCGACAAGGAGTACAACAGGGCGGATGCGGTCTTCCTCCTCGAGGGGTTCAGAAAATATCGACCAACGTCCCGATCCCGTCCCAACGGCTCCGCCAGCATCGGCTCGTGCAGATACCCGTCGGCGCTGATACGTCTGTTCAAGGTGCGTCGACAGCCTGTCCGAGCGAACCGCTTCCAGGCCGGGAGGGAAGGAAGTGGAGCAGCACGTCGCCCAAGCTTGGCGGGGGGATGGCAGCGAGCCACTCCCGCTCTCCAGCTACGTTTCCGCGCTCGCCGCCCGGCGCCTTGTGGGCCGCCATGAGCCGCTGCGTGAGCCCGAGAGCGAGCAGCTCGCCGCGGCGGTCCTGTTCGCCGACATCTCTGGTTTCATGGCCCTCACCGAACGGCTGGCTGGAACCGGTCCGGGCGGTGTCGAGGAGCTCACGGAGCTGCTGAACGGCTGCTTTGGCGAACTGGTCGGGCTGGTCGCCGACCACGGCGGCGATGTCGTGAAGTTCGCTGGTGACGCGCTGCTTGCGCTGTGGCCTGCCGACGAGGACCTGCCGGCGGTGACGGCGCAAGCCGCCAGCTGCGGGCTGGCCATGCAGCGGGTCCTGCATGCCGGCGAGCTGGCGGCTGGGACGCGCCTGGGGGTGCGGATCGGGATCGGAGCGGGTCTGGTGTCGGCCGCGCACCTTGGTGGTGTGCTTGGTCGCTGGGAATTCGTCGTCGGTGGGCCGGCGATTGCGCAGACGTGTTCCGTCGAGCAGCTCGCGCGGCCGGGCGATGTCGTGCTTTCCCCGGAGGCGCTGGACCAGGTGCGCGACGTGTGCGCCGGCGAGCAGGTGCCGGTTGGCATCGGGCAGGCAGTTGCCCTGCGCGTCACCGCGGTCCAACCGCTCGCTGCGGCGGCGCCGCTGACCAGCGTCCCCACCCGGCAAGTAGCCGAAGCGGCGCTACGAGGCTATGTGCCCGGCGCGATCGTGGCCCGGCTGGCCGCAGGCCAGAGCGCCTGGCTTTCGGAGTTGCGCCATGTCAGCGTGGTGTTCCTGCGGCTCCCGGACCTGGACGACATCACGCCAGGCACGCTGCAGCGGGCGAACGACATCGTGTGTGCCGTGCAGGCGGCGCTGTACGAGTACGAGGGCTCGGTCGACAAGCTCGGTGTTGACGACAAGGGCGCGACGATGGTGGCCGCCTTCGGCCTCCCACCGGTCGCCCACGAAGATGACGCTGTTCGTGTGGTGCAGGCGGCCCTTGGCATCCAGGCCAACCTGCGCCGGCTTGGAGTGCGCTACGCCATCGGGGTGGCTACCGGGCGAGCGTTCTGCGGCTCGGTGGGCAACGACCTGCGCCGCGAGTACACGATGATCGGCGGGGTCGTGAACCTTGCCGCCCGTCTCATGCAGACCGCCTCCGACGACGTTGTCTGCGATGCTGCGACCCAGCAGGCAGCGGAGGCGAAGCTGGCGTTCGAGGCGCTGCCACCGCGCCAGATGAAAGGCTTGGCGGAGCCGGTTCCCGCCTTCCGCCCGAGCGGTCATGGCCGCGCCAGCGCCCGCAGCTGGTCTGTGATTGGTCGGGCGCACGAGCGCGGCATCCTCGCTGAGCGGCTGGTGGGGTTGCGGGACGGTCAGGGTGGAACGCTGCTCATCGAGGGGGAGGCGGGGATCGGCAAGTCGCGCCTGGTCGACGACCTGGTTGGGCAGGCCACCGGCCAACCGGTCAGGACGCTTGTCGGCGCGGCGGATGCGATCAGAAGCACCACGCCATACCACGCGTGGCGGCCGGTATTCGAGTCGCTGTTCGAGATCGCGGACATCAGCGAGCCCGAGGTACGGCGCACCCGCGTGCTGGAGAGGCTCCGGGGCCGGCCGGACCTGGAGCGCCTGGCGCCGCTGCTCAGCGACGTGCTGCCCTTCGAGCTGCCCACCGACGAGATCGTTGGGCAGCTCGAAGGGCAGGTGCGCGCCGACAACACCCGCAGGCTGCTCGTCGGTGCCCTCCGGGCGGCTTCGGAGCAGCAGCCGCTGCTGATCGTGGTCGAGGACGCCCACTGGTGCGATTCGGCCTCGTGGGCGCTCGTGTGGCTGGTCTGCCAGCGCGTCCCCAGCGCGCTCGTGGTGCTGGCGCTGCGTCCGCTGGCAGAACCCGTCCCGGACGAGTACGAGCGCCTTCGCCGCGCCCATGGGAGCCAGCAGCTTCAACTCGATCCGCTGCCGGCCGACGACATCGCCGCGCTCGTCGGGCAGCGGCTGGGGGTGACCTCGGTTCCGCGGCTGGTCGCGGACCTCATCGGGGAGCACGCTGGCGGGAACCCATTCTTCAGCGAGGAACTGGCCTACGCACTGCGCGACACCAGCGCCATCACCGTCACGGACGGGACGTGCCGGATCCCTCCAGGTGCCGACCTGCGGGCGCTGTCGCTTCCCGACACGGTGCAGGGTGTTGTCCTCACCCGCATCGACCGGTTAGCGCCACCGCAGCAGCTGACGCTCAAGGTGGCCAGCGTCATCGGGCGCAGCTTCGCTCACCGCCTGCTGCGCGACATCCACCCGATCGCCGCCGACCGCCTAGGCCTGCCTGATCAGCTTGACCGCCTGCAACGACGCAGCCTCGTCCTGCTCGAGGCGCCAGAGCCGGAACCGGCGTGGATGTTCAAGCACGTCATCACCCGGGACGTGGCCTATGACCTGATGCTGGGAGCGCAGCGGCGGGCGCTGCATCGCGCGATCGCCGAGTGGTACGAGCAGCGGCATCAAGTGCAGTTGCCGAGGTTCTACCCGTTGCTTGCCTACCACTGGACCCGGAGCGGCGTCACGGCCAAGGCGATCACCTACCTGTCGCTCGCCGGAGAGCAGGCACTCGCGGGCGCCGCCTACCGGGAGGCCATGCTCTTCCTGGCCGATGCGCTCGCGCTGGACCAACCCACCCCGCCCGGCGGGTCACCAGAGGACCGGCTGCGGCGAGCGCGCTGGGAACGGCAGCTCGGCGAGGCATACCTCGGGCTCGGCCAGACCGGCGAGGGCCGCACCCACCTCAGCCGGGCGCTGGAGCTGCTCGGGGCGCCCCTGCCCACCACCAAGCGCCAGCTCGCCGGCAGGCTGCTGCAACAGCTGGCCATTCAGGCCGCCCACCGCGCCCTCCCGGCCAAGGCCGTGCGCCGCCGGGGACGGCAGCGCGAAGAATCCCTGGAGGCCAGCCGGATCTATATCCGGCTGACCGAGGTCTTCTGGTTCGCCAACGACACGCCGGCCCTGGGGCACGCCGGCATCCGGGCGCTGAACCTGGCCGAGCGGGCCGGGCCGTCACCCGAGCTGGCCCGCGCCTACGCCATGTTGTGCCTGGCGGCAGGGAGCATCCCCATCCCTCCGCTCGCCCGGATGTACAGCCGGCGGGCACTGGAGATCGCGCGCACGGCCAACCAGCTCGCTTCGGTCGCGTACGTGCGCTTCGCGACCAGCGTGTACAAGATCGGCGCCGCTCGCTGGGACGAGGTGCAGCAAGCGCTCAACGAGGCCGAGGCCATCTTCGAGCGGCTCGGGGACCGGCGGTTGCTCGGCGACACCTGGACGGCGCAAGGCATGCTCGGGATCTACCGCGGCCAGTTCGAGGCTGCCGGCGCCCTTTTCACCAAGCTGTACGACCACGGCGTCCGCAACGAGAACGTCCAGCACCAGGTCTGGGCGTCGCTCGGCAAGGCCGCGTGCGAGCTGCGGACCGGCCGGCCGGCTGAGGCGGCGCATGTCCTCGAGCGCATGCTCGAGTTGCTGGTCGACCACCCCGACCCGGCGGAGCAGATCCAGGCCTATGGCCTCCTCGCCGCCGCGCGGTGGCGACAGGGTGAGGACGCCGCCGCAGTCGCCGCCGCATCCTCGGCCGCGAGCCTCATGGCCGAGCACAAGCGGCCAACAGCCTTCTACCTGTTCGAGGGCTACACCGGGGTCGCTGAGGTCTACCTGGACCGGTGGGCGGCCGGCGACCGCGTACCCGCGACCAAGCAGGCAGTACGCCAAGCCCGTGCGGCGCTGCGCACGTTCGCGCGCATCTTCCCCATCGGCAAGCCTCGTGCCCGGCTGCTCAAGGGGCAGGTTCTGCACCTCTTCGGCCGGCCGCGGCGGGCCCGGGCGGCCTGGCGGGCGAGCCTGTCCGCAGCCCAGCGGCTCGGCATGCCGTTCGACGCCGCGCTCGCGCACGCCGAGCTTGGTCTCTCCTCAACGGGAACACCCGAGGGGCAATGGCACATGGAGCAAGCCCGAAGCCTCCTGCACCAATCGGGCGCCCCCCACGACCTCACGTGGGTCCACACTCCTGGAGGGCGGACGCGTCAGCGCTGAGCCGGGTCGGCGTGCACGTCCTTGACAAGAAGCCTCCCCGCGGGGCCGAGCGGGGTGGAAGGCGCGCCGTTCACGGATTACGAGACGATGCGGCGACGCCGCGACCGCATCGTCTGGGAGGGCGGGAATGAGCATATCCCTGTTCGACGGCGTCCCGGTTGACGGGGTGGCCGCCGCGTTGGCTGGGCTGGAGCGCCGCCGTTTCGGCGTCGGCTCGACCGTGCTGTTCGAGGGCGACTACCCCGGCGAGCTCTACCTCATTGAGTCGGGCGCCGCCGACGTCTTCGTCGCCGGCCGCGACGGCACCGAACACCACCTGGCCCGTGTCGGGCCCAAGACGACGCTGGGGGAGATGTCGCTGTTCACCGGCCAGCCCGCCTCAGGGACGGTGCGCGCCCGCACCGACCTGCAGGTGGTGGTCGTGACCGTCCGGGCGCTCGAGCGCCTGGGTGATCGGCTTCCCCGCGTCTACCGCAACCTCGGTGCGATCCTCGCCGAGCGCCTCGCCGCCGCCAACCGGCTCTCGGTGGGCGATCGGCCGGGCCGGATCACCGTCCTGATCGACCGGGGCGCCCCACCCGACCTCGCGCCCGCGCTCGCCGCCAGCGTCGCTTGGCATACCCGCGCGAGTGTGGCGCTCACGGATTCGGCGGAAGCAGACGCAGCCCACGTCCTCGTTCGTGTCGCCAACGAGGCCGATCCGCGGCCCGGCGGTGCGCCCATCGTGGAACTCGTGGGTCCGCGAGGCACGCCGAGGGTGCCAGAGCGACGGCTGACCGTCCGCGCGTGGGTCGACGGGCCGGTACGGCGGGGCCCGGACGCCGACGGGACAGTCTCGATCCCGCGGCTCTCCCAGACCGATCATGCTGAGCTGGCTCGCGGTGTCGTCCCCACCTCCACGCCGGCCGGTGCTGCGCTGGGCTGGGTGGCCCGCGACGTCGCCGGGCTCAAGGTGGGCCTCGCGTTCGGCGCCGGTAGCTACCGGGGCTACGCCCACATCGGTGTCCTGCGGGCGCTGGAGCGGATTGGGCTGGAGCCCGACTACGTGGCCGGCACGAGCATCGGCGCAGCGGTCGCGGGGTTGCATGCCATGGGGCGCAGCGCCGAGGAGTCGGCCGGGTTCCTGGACACGCTCGACAGCGTCTTCTTCCGGCCCACGCTCTCGCGGCGGAGCTTGCTCTCCAACGCCGCACTGGCGGCCAAGATCCGAGAGATCTGCCTGGAGGCCCGCATCGAGCATCTCCCGCTCCCGTTGGCGGTCGTTGCGGCCGACCTGGAGACGGGCCGCGAGATCGTCTTCCGCCGCGGTCTTCTGTGGCTGGCCGTGCTTGCCAGCAGCTCAATCCCTGGCATCCATCCCGCCCTGCGTATCGGGCCATACATCGCCGTAGACGGCGGTATCGTCAATCCGGTCCCAAGCAGCGCAGCGACGGCGATGGGCGCCGACAAGGTCCTGGCCGTGCGGCTCGGTCGGCCCCGGCCAGCGAGTGACGATGACGCCGAGGCCCGCCAGAGCGAGGGGCGAGGGCCGTCAGCGATCGAGACGATCGTGCGCTCAGTCGACCTCATGCAGGCCACGATGCGGGGCCAGAGGTCGCCCGCCACCATCGTGGTCGCACCGGAATGCGAGGACGTTGCCGCCATTGGGCTGCGGCGGTTCAGCCTCGGCCGACGTTATGTCGAGGCCGGCGAGGCGGCGGTAGAGGCGGCGCTTCCGCGCATCGCCGCCGCGCTGCCGTGGATGCAGCGCTGAGTGTGCTGGCCAGAGAGGCATCTCCGACCTCCAGGCACCACCGTTGCCTTTCGCGTCGTGACTGCAGACGATCACCTCAGGCCGCATGTCGACCGCAACAATCGGAACGGGGATTCACATCGCATCTGGACGCGACCATACTGTGAGGGTTCGCGCAAACAAGTCGTTCGTGCGCCAGGACAGCCTTGCCGCATGCGTCATCGTTAGGGGTACGAGGCGCGCGAGCGGGGATCCGGGTCGTCACGCCCGAGGCGGCCTTCGGTTCGCGTGGGCGCATGGAATGGCGTGTTGTGCGCCGCCAACTCCCAGCGGGTGAGCCCTCCACCGAGCGATCTACAAAGCTCCGATTCGGCAACGCACGAGATCCGGGCACCGCTGCCGGGGCGCGACCGAGCCAAGACCCAAGGGTCGAAAGGAGAACTGGACTCCGCATAGCCCGCCGCATCGAACCGAGGTGGCCGTGACCTCGGACCCCAGTCCACTGCCGTGGGGTATCCGGGGACGTTCACGGTTCAACGGCGCTCACGTCAGGTCGCGGGCTAGGAACGGCCGAGCTGGCGCCGTCTGTTGAGAACTGACCATCACATTTCGTGAAGGAATGCAGAGGAGCCATGGAGTACGCGAGTCAGGACCCCCGAGAACGCATCAACTGGCTAAGCTCGATGCCCTTCTTTGCCTTCCATGCCTTGGCTGTAGCCGCCCTGTTTGTTGGCGTGGACAGACTCTCGTTGATGTTATGCGGCGTGCTTTATTTCGTACGGATGTTCTTTATCACCGCTGGGTACCACCGCTACTTTTCCCACCGTTCGTTCAAGACCGCCCGGACGATGCAGTTCTTGCTGGCCCTTGGCGGGACCACCGCGGTACAAAAGGGCCCGCTGTGGTGGGCCGCCCATCATCGGAAGCACCATCTGTATGCCGATACCGACCGTGACATCCACTCGCCACAGAGGGGCTTCTGGTGGAGCCACGTTGGGTGGTTCCTGTGCGACAAGTACAAGAGAGTCGACTACAGCGACATCCGCGATCTGGCCAAGTATCCTGAACTTCGGTTTGTGGATCGGCACCATTGGATTGGGCCCGCGGCCCTTTTCGCTACCTGTTTTCTGGTCGGTGGATACCGCGGCGTACTTGTCGGCTTCTTCCTATCAACAGTGGTACTTTGGCATGCAACGTTCGCCGTAAATTCAATCGCGCACCTCTTCGGCCGGCGTCGGTATGAGACGAAGGACACCAGCCGGAACTCGCTCGTGGTGGCGCTGATGACCAACGGCGAAGGCTGGCACAATAATCATCACTACTACCCCACCTCCGCCCGGCAGGGATTTTTCTGGTGGGAGATCGACCTAAGCTACTACCTCCTCCATGGGCTCGCTGCCATCGGCCTGGTCCATGACGTACGGACCCCGCCGGAGAGGATCCTCCTGGCCGGTCCTGCTGAGGTTGCTCGGCGAAGGCCGTCCATGCATGGGTTACCCAGATAGCCAAGACCCGAGCGAGTTCTGATGTCGAGATAGGCGCTCGTCCTGGTCGTGGACGGCGATTGCCTGAAGCGGCAGCTGCTCGGCCAGGCACCCTGGCCGACGGGTATCGGCAGTGCCGCCAATGGAGCCCTTGTCATGCCGTCCGGCGAGGGAGTGAGGCAGGAGCAATGGAGGGTAGGCGATGAAGACTCCGTCGCGTCTCAGCCGTAGCCCACTTGAAGACAAGGTCACGCGGGTCTTCGACCGATTGTTCGCTGGCACCGCATTCGAGCTTCAGCTGCCCGATCGCCCGTCCCGCAGCTTCGGCAACGGCGAGCCTGCGTTCCAGTTTCTCGTTCGCAACCAGGCCGGCCTGACCGCGCTCGGATCGCTCAATGAGAAGCGCATCGGAGAAGCCTATCTGGCCGGTGACATCGACCTCAACGGCGACGTCGTGGCGGCGCTGGACCTCAGAACCACCCTGAGAAACCAGCGTCGGCTGGCTGACCTGTTCACCACCTATGGGCTCGGCTATCTGTGGGCGACCTACGTGCAGCCACGCCTCTTCGGGCAAGTCAAGTGCGACGAGCAATGGATCAGCCAACACTACGACCTTGAGTCGGACTTCTACCTCCTGTTCCTCGACAAGCAGGCCCACTGCTATTCGCACGGGTACTTCAGCTCCGACGACGAACCACTGGAAGCAGCCATCCAACGGAAGCTGGACACGGCGATCGCCGCGTGCGGGATGCGGCCCGGATGGCGCGTGCTGGACATCGGAGCGGGTTGGGGCGCGTTCACCGAGCACGCCGGGCGCCAGGGCATCCAGGTCACGTCGTTGACGATCTCAGCCGAGTCCGAACGCTACGTCCGCGACCTCATCACACGTGAGCAGCTTCCTTGCCGCGTGCTCCTGGAGCACTTCCTGGAGCACGCAACCGACGAACCGTACGACGCGATCGTGAACCTCGGTGTGACAGAACACCTCCCCAACTACCAAGCCACCCTCGCCCAGTACCGACGCCTTCTCAAGCCGGGTGGCCGGGTCTTCCTGGACGCGTGCGCTTCACGCAAGAAGTACCCGTTCACCTCCTTTGTCCGGTCCTACATCTGGCCGGGCAACACCACACCGATGCATCTGGCCTCCTACCTCAAGGAAGTGGGCAAGACACCCTTCGAGGTGCTGTACCTCCACAACGATCGTCACAACTACCTGCTCACCACCAGGCACTGGGCCCAGAATCTGGATCGATGCCGCGATGAGGTGGTGAACCGCTGGGGGGAACATGTCTACCGGCGGTTCAGGATCTATCTCTGGGGATGCGTCCACTACTTCGGCACCGGCACCATCACCGCCTACCGACTCCTGCTCCAGTTGCCCGACCAGCCCAGCGATCGTCGCGCCGAGGCTCGATCAATGCCCGACACAGAGGGTGGTACCGGTCGAGGCGACCACTCAGTCGATCCGAGCGACCCGGTTCTCCGTCACGATCACGGACTCGCCGAGTCACTCCAACAGCGCTCCTCAACCTCCTGATCCCGATCGCAAGCTGCACCAGCTCCTCCAGAACGCCTCACATCCGGTCCCGGGATCGAGGCGCTCCGGCGACTGGACGGGGCGACGCTCGCAGCGTCTCCTACCCGGGTGGGGTGCGTGCAGATCCCGCCGGAACAACCGTCGTCAGGGAGATCGGCCGGCGCCGTGGCAGATCCCCATGCAACGTCAGACCCGTTATCACGGTGATGCCCCGAGACCTCGCCGGCGGGCGCCTCGGGTCACAACTTCGGTCGCGCGGGCGGTGGCCAACACGTCGCCGGCTTCGCTCGTGAACCTCACCTCGACATGTCCGATCTGTCGGCCCCGGCTAACGACGACGCCCTCGAATCGCAGGCGGCCACCCCGCACCGGACGGTAATAGGAGATGTGCAGGTCCGCTGTGGCGAAACCCTCTTCGCTGTCAAGTGTCGTAGCCACCGCATGGCCGGCGGTGGCGTCGGCAAGAGCGGCGAGGTAGCCGCCGAACAACGCTCCATCCGGGTTGCAGATCTCCGGGTCGACGTCCCACTCGCCCCAGACCCGCCCAGACTCCCAGCCACTGAAGTTGGGAAGCCCCAAGCGGTGCAACGCAGGATGCTGGAAGGACCCCCTCACCGTACCGTCGAGCATCTCCTGCCAGTTCACGGCCAATCCTTTCAAGGCCCGGAGCCGCACGAGTATCTCCTACCGACCGCATCGGTGCCGTGATCCACGCCCTGTTCGCAGTTCGTACCCGCGAGCTGGCCGACCTGCCCTGCTGGCCGTCGGTACCTATCGGAACGTGGGCGCACTCGGTCCCCACCCCGCCGGGCTGCGCTTGCTGAGCTTACCCGGGCGCCTGTCACCCGCCGGTACGGCTGGACCGACTACAGCAGGCCCAAGTCGCTCAGCTTCTGGGGATGCCACCGGCGCACAACCTCCGGACGAGCTGGTCGACAGCGTGCACACCGCACCGCCGGCAACCCGTGCTACGTCACTGAACTGCTGCAGCTACTGGCCGAGGACGGCGCGGTGCTCGGGACCGGCCATCCGGTCGGAAGCGGCACGCCGCCGCAGCTGCGCCAGACCGGCTGTGGCAGGCGGTCCCGCCAGCCGGCTGGACGTCATCCGCTGGCGCGCCACACGCCTGCCCGAGCAGACCCAGGCGCTGACCCTCGCCGCAGTAGGGGCCGAGAGTTCGACTCACCGTCCTCGCGGTGGCCGGCGGCGCCACCATCGACCAGCTTGCCGACGCCACCGACGCGGCCGTCGCCGCTGGGTTCCTCGTCGAGCCGCCGCCACCTGCCGCTCCCAGCCCACACCTGACCGGGCTCGGCCACCACTTCCTGCATTGGTTCCGCTCGGTCAGGAGGGTTCTTTGGTCGGGGGTGGGGGGACGGGTTTGCCGGCGGCTTCTGCCGCGTCCGGCTCGATGAGCCGCAGCGTCTCGCCGGCCTCCACGCCCATCAGTTTCTGGTAGGCCTCTGGTCCCAGGCGCTTCATCAGCTCCTGTTGGGTCTCCACCGACAGTTCGTTGAGCGCGTCCGCCAGCTCGGTGCCGGTAAGGCCGCTGGCGATGATGGCGTCCTTCTTCTCGAGGAAGTTGGCATGCAGGTCCCTGAAGCTGGCGGGATCGACGTCGGGAGCGAAGTGCTGGGTGACGGTCGCCGCTTCGTCCATGATCACCTTGTTGGAGAGCGGCTGCTGCGGGTCGGCACCAGCCATGGCGTAGGCGGGCGCCGGGGCGTACAGCACCCCTTGGTCGGCGGCTGCGGCGTGTACCCTTCGGAGCTTCTCACGAAGCCCGTCCTCGGCTTGTTCTGCTGCGAACATGCGCGCCACCATGCCCTCTTCCGTAAACGGGTGCAGCCACCAGCACGCCGCGTAGATTCCCAGCCACGCTGGGAACAGTCTGCCCCAGACCCCGTAGGCCAGCAGGCTGAACCAGTATCCCCGCACCCGGAAGTCGAGCATGGCACCGGCGGAGAACAGGAAGCAGTTGGCCGACTGATGGCACACGCCGTGGACGGCGTAGACCCCGATGCAGGCGGTGTCGGGAAACGGCCCCACGGGGCAACGGTAACAGTCGGCCAGAAAGTAGTTCCCGTCTCCTGCGGTGATCTGCCGCATCTCCGGCCCGCTGGACCCTGCCCAGCAGCCGAAGGACTGCCCGTTGTCGGGACTGAGCACGAAGCTGTGGTCCGCCCAGTCGTTGATCTTGAATACCCAGCCCTCAAGCCGTGCCATAGCACTGCCCCTCACATCTGGTCCAGCTCGGTTGTCCTGGCCTGGTACGGAGCCGCAGGAACGAGCTCGATCGTTGTTGGTCCCCCTTTCGGGCTGCACATCCGATGCGCCGCCTTCCATCAGGCCTCGCGTGCGCCCGGCGCCGTGGCTGTCGCTCGGCGGCAGCGTCGATCACTTGTCGCCGCGGCCGCGCGGCGGTCGTGAAGGCCCTTCCATTGAAACCGTGTTCGACCGGAGCACGATCCCCGGACTGACTCAATCGACCGATTTCATGCGC